>Ga0181583_10000069_pt1 | contig 61914 bp, 51 predicted proteins | sample 071ome_31_FD_132461 | JGI IMG/M metagenome (GOLD analysis project Ga0181583, IMG submission 132461) | Coastal salt marsh microbial communities from the Groves Creek Marsh, Skidaway Island, Georgia - 071405CT metaG (megahit assembly) | ecosystem: Environmental > Aquatic > Marine > Intertidal... | reverse complement strand
CCACAAGAATAAACGGCGCGAAAATGCCCTTGGCAGGCTCTCTATGAGTAAATTATAACGGTGACTGCAAACCGAAATGAGATCAAACACCCCACAGCTGGCGCATTTTTAATGCCCTTTTAGATGACAAACCACATACCCGTCATCTGCGGATTCCAAATTGAATGATTACGGCTAAGGTGTAAAGCTGTTTTGGGCGCTCAAGGATTGCGGCCGGGATCACTCTTTTTAGGGCCAGAGGTGTCCATGACCGGTTTGGGCATTTTTTCCAGACTCTCGCGTAGTAAAGAGGCTCTCCGGATGTCCCGTTCTTCCGGTGTTTTCTTCAACGCTTCACCTTCGGTGTTTTTTGCCTCGTACTGGATGTGAGCCGGTTCGGTCACGATGAACAGCTCGTCCACGATGGCAGGGTCCACATCGGGGAAATACCCAAGATCCAAACCCAATCGAAGCAGGCTCAGGAGGTTTTTCGCCTCTTTGGATGAGATGATGTGGGAATTCGTCAGGATGCCGTAAGCTCTCCCGATCTGATTGAACAGCATTTCGGGTTTGTTTTCGAGCAGTTTGGCGCGGGCGTTTTCCTCATTTTCAATCACCTGAATGACCACCTTGTTCAGGCGCTCGATGATTTCCAGTTCGGATTCGCCAAGGGTCATCTGGTTTGAAATCTGGAATACGTTGCCCAACGCCTCGGTGCCCTCGCCATAGAGACCGCGCACAGCCAGTCCGAGTTTATTGACGGCGGTGATGGTTTGCTGCATGTGCTCGGCGATGACCAGACCGGGCAAGTGAAGCATCGCGCTCACGCGGATGCCCGTTCCGACATTTGTCGGGCAGGCGGTCAGGTATCCAAATTGGCTGGAGAACGCGATGGGGAGCTTTGTCTCCACCATGGTGTCCAACTTGTCGATGGCTTTCCAGGCTTCTTTGATTTGCAAGCCGGGGAGGATGGCCTGCATGCGGAGATGATCTTCTTCATTGATCATCACGCAAAAAGTTTCGTCCACGCTCAGCACCATGGCCGCTCCCTGGTTCTTCTTGGCCAGTTCCCGGCTGATCAAATGTCGTTCCACCAGGATTTGCCGATCCAGATCGGTCAACTTGGCGATTTCCTCTGAAAAGCCTTCCTTCAAAGCGGGCATGGTTTCGATGACCGGTTTGACGGTTTGGAGGAGCTGCTGTCGTTCCTGCTTGTTGGCCTTACCTGGAAAGGGAATCTCCTGGAGGTTACGGGCCAGCCGGACCCGGCTGGTAAGAACGACTCGGTCGAATGGGCCAGGACGTCTGCAGATATCCTGGGTAGGGATCAGGAAATCGTTGAGATTCATGAGGTAGCCGCTTCGGTTTCGAATTCACTCATGGCGTTTGCCAGGGCCTTGATGGAATCCCTGATGATGGCGGCATCTTCGTACCGTTCATCCTTGATGGCTTTCTCCAGCTCTTTTTCGAGTTTCCTGGTCTTGGCCTTAAGCTCACGCGTGTTGCGGAATCCTTTAGGGGATTTGCCATTATGCCGGACGCCCTTGTGCATGGAACGCAGCATTTGATCCAATCCCTCCTCAAACGTTGTGTAACACTCCGAACAACCCAAACGTCCCGTTTTCTTGAGATCAGCCTGTGTGTAACCGCATTTGGGGCAACTGGAAAGGCCGGTGATGGGAGCGGTGGTTGTTTTTGGCTGAGGTTCCGTGCTGGTGGGACCAAGCCCTACCAGCAGATCCACCAATGAAATGCCGCTGGGATCATCCACGCCCTGTTTTTGGGCGCATGATTCGCACATGTCCATCTTCTTGATCTCACCTTCCAGCATTTGGGTCAGGTGGACCGTGGCTTCATTTTCGTTGCAGATGTTACAAAGCATATTTCAGGCGGACCGGACCAAGCAATCTCGATCGGATTCAACTAGCCGATGCATTGAATGTAACTTGCCGATCAAAGAATTGCAATTCAGCAATTGGGCAAGTTTTGAAAGGAACTCCTTTGAGGAAACTCACTCCACGTCACTTATATCGGCTCTCCCGACACTTTTGTTAGTTCGTGGTATTTCTCCTCCAATTGCCGAGTCACCTTGCCGGGCTTTCCTTCACCGATGACCCGCTTGTCGATCATGACCACGGGAACGATCTCGGCCCCGCTGCCGGTCAGAAAACATTCATCGGCAATGAAGAGATCATATCGGGTGAGATTCTTTTCCTCAACTGTAAAACCTTCCTGTCGAGCAAGGTCGATAACGGTGTTGCGGGTGATGCCATAAAGCGCCCCTGCGGCCAGAGGTGGCGTGAATATTTTCCCCTGGTGTAGAATGAAAACGTTGTCTCCGGTGCATTCCGCCACAAATCCATCGCTGTTCAGCATGATGGCCTCTTCGCAGCCGGCGTTGCTGGCTTCGATTTTGGCAAGGATGTTGTTCAGATAGTTCAGTGATTTGATCGCCGGGTTGACCGCATTGACGAAATTGCGGGAGGTTGCCGCCGTGATGATTTCCATCCCTTGTTCGTAAAACTCTCTGGGATAGAGCTGGATTTCGTTGGCGATAATGATGACCGAGGGTTTTTTACACGAATTGGGGCTCAACCCAAGCGAACCCGCTCCCCGCGTTACGATCAGCCTGATATAACCATTATCCAGACCATTTGCCCGGCAAGCCTCCACGACTGCCTGGCACAGGGCTTCCTGGGTCATGGGAATGTTCAGGAGGATGGCTTTGGCGGAATAAAAGAGTCTTTCGATGTGTTCCCGCAGTTTGAAGACCCGCTTGTGGTACACACGAATGCCCTCAAAAACACCGTCACCATACAATAGTCCGTGATCGAAGACCGATATCTTTGCGTTCTCCTTGTCGTAATACTCACCGTCGATGTAAATCTTCATCTTTGCATCGGAGTTAAATCGAAGAAAGACCTTGCTGACAAGCAATTCTTTGGAATCTGACCCAGAGAATGCTCAGTTGCCACTTTTTGTAGTGTCTCCGATGGAAACTGTCTTGAGCGGTCTTGTCGCCAGAGCGCCAAGGGTCAGGCCTACCACACAGACGCAATAAACCAGGTTGTTGGGAGTGCGCCCGGTCCATTCCTCGAAGGGGGTCCATGGGAAGGGAAAACGGAAGAAAGCAAAGTTCAGCAGGAAATAGATCCATGCATTCAAGATGAGTAGACTTCTGCAGAAATTGCGTCCATTGAGGGAGATACGTGATCGTTCCGACCAGAAGAAACTTACCGCCAACGCAATCGTCATCGGTAGAATCAGGCAAAATACCCATCCGTAGGCCCAATCCAGATATTTCGCCTCATAAACCAGGTTACGAACCGTTTTACCGGCAATCGGAAGCATGGTGATGGGCAGACAAACCCAAAACGGCCAGAAACGTCCCGCAGCTACGGCCAGGAATGGCAGCATGCCCATGGTGATGGCCATATCGGCGAATTGATCGAAGGCCGGATAGGAAATAAAGCTCCAGCTCGAAACCGCCAACGCATACAGTCCAAACAAAGCCCACTCAAACGATCCACGAACCTGAGATTCCTCATCACTGGGTGGAGCAGGCTGAATGAGGTGTCGGTTCAACCACAGCCCCAGAGCCAGAATGGCTCCGAAGACGAGGCCAAAGGTTGTCTCCATGATGTTCCACCAATTAAGGAGGGCATCCAGTTGTTCGATGAATCCGCCTTTGAACCATTCGGGGTGCCAGGCATGGAAGGCTTGCAGCGATTGCCCGCCCGAAAATCCCAGTCCGCCGCCAATGACACCCCAGATGCCCATTCTCAAGGCCAGGGCATCCCTCCGGAGAACGCCTGCGTAGGCCCAGAGTCCCATCAAAGCAAGGAGCAGGCCTCCCCATTTCTCCCGTCTGGGCTTGAGTTCGGTATCCGGTTCCCATTGCCAGTGGTCGGAAAAATAGATTTTTGGAAGTTGTCCGTCCTGTGGTCGGTAGGGTTCATTCAGCAACAGGATCCCCAAAAACATCAGGAAAATCATGCCGATGAAGACCAGTCCCAATTCTCCGTTACGATAGCGATTGCCGCCCAGGGCCATTCCTAGAATAACCCCGGCAAATCCGATCCATATGCCTCCTTTGATGAACGTTCCGAGAAGACCCCATTTTAAGGCTGCCGTATTGCCGATCAATGCCGCATCATGCGTCAGACCCAGAGTCTGCCCATACGTCATGCAACCTCCGAAAGAGACCCCGATGGTGATCCATGCAATGGCCCGGGCGGAAGTCAGGGTGTTGAACATGGGCGCAAACAACATCACCAGAACCGTGGCAACCAGCACCCCGGCGATCATGGCCCCTGTTTCGTGCCCGTATTGTCCCCGGATACCCCATCCCATACCCCCGGCCATGGCGGTCAGGAGCATGGCCTTGCCCAATGCGACGGTCGGATAACCGGACGAAGTCGCAGTCATATCATTGCGGTTAGCATTCATGGCTTCTCGGAATGCTGCAAACTCTAGAGAAGCCGCTCTTCCTTGGCAAGCAAGCTTCTTGACCGGAAATTTACTGGGGGACTCAGGTCAAAAAATAGAAATCCTTTTACGGAGGGGCAAGCTCCGTCTTGACCCACTTCAAACCTTGAGACATCCAAACGAAGATCAAGCTGCAATGGAATCGCCACAGCTCATCAAACTCATCCCTCCTTGTCTGAAAATTGAATCACCGCCCCAACATGCTGCTTCAAATGCTGTATTGATTGAAAAGAGACTTTAGACTTTGGGAAATCATCATGTAAATCCTGTTCATCCTGTCAAAAAAATGGTTTGGTTTTTGGGAATACCCCGGGGGCCACATTCTGGTGAATGCGGCTACGGGTTTTCTGGAAATCATCGCGGCAATCATCAGTTTTTCAGGGGCAAACTGGAAGCATCCGCCTTCAGGTTGCCGAGGGCGTATTGGATGCCGTCAAGGTAGTGTTGCACAATGGTTTCGTTCCAGAAGATGTCGTTTTGGTGACCCAGTGCGGAATAATAAATGCGTCCCTTGCCGTAAGGTTTGATCCAGCTCAGTGCAAAATCGCCGTCGGTGCGGTGGACGCCTGATTTGGTTTTCACATTCACCGACTCTGTGTCGATTCGAAAGAGGACCCTGAGGAGTGATCGGTCGTATTCCTTGAATTGATAGATTTCATCCGTGATTTCAAACTGTGATGCATGATCAAAACATTCACACAGGGGGTGGGATGTGTCTTCGATATGCAGTTGGATGGTCGAGCCGGCATTCCAGGGGTGGTTGTCGAAGCGTGCGCCCATGATTTTTCCGTATTCGGGCCAGAGCCTGAAACTGGCCACTCCGGCATGGATCACCGCCAGACCTTTGCCTTCCGAGATAAAACGCACAAGGTTCTGCTTGAGACGTGCGTCCCTGGCTTCGGCGAGTTTGCGTTCTTCCGGTGTGAGCTGGTCGACGTTTTCCGGTAGAAAGATTTCGTTGTTGGTGTTGTTGAAAAAGATGGCGTCGAATGCCTGTAGTTTGTCCCATTCAAAAGAGGACAGATCTTCGGCGAGGACCACTTCGAACGCTTTTGTTTTATGGGCCATGGCTTTGGCCATCTCTCTTCCGTAGGGAATGGAGGAGTGTTTGTAGCCCCACGCCCTTGAGAAAACGAGAAGTTTCGTGGGGGATGTCGGTTGCACGGTGGCGGTGTCAGGTATTGCGTCCCAAATCTTCTGCTTTTCTGCCGCACTGGGTTCGTTGAGTTGTGCCCGGCAAGCGCATGCAATGCTGCATAGGCCCACCAAGACAAGCCGGATCGTTTTGCTGGTGTGGATGATCATTGTTACTCCATGCTGTATTGTTCGAAGAGTTCTGCGATCTTTGCCTTTTCGGTGTTCCCCTTGTGCAATACCAGACGATATCGCAAGGTAATGGGATCATCCTGGGGCAATAACACGGGTTTATTGCCGGGCCAGACCGGGTTCTGACAGCTGCCACTGTTCCGGATGGTCCAGCCTTGCGGATAGCCAGGGGTGTCGGGATGGCAGAGAATGGCTTCGCCGGTGATGTTGCCGTCGCCGTTGAAATCCGCGGTGAAATCCACCCAGGCTTGTGGTTCGGAGGGCTGTCGGAGGTTGGGAGCGACAGGGCCGTCTTTGCCGATGATGTTCAAATCCTCCGGGAGCGGGATACGTGAGGAAAAGCCCCCGTATCCTTTGGAGTCGGTCGACCCTCCAAGCCGGATGTTTTCTGCCAGCGCTTTGAGGGTGATGTCGAAATCAATCAGGCGTCGTTCCGGTGAGGATGCGTGCACGCGAATGGTGGCGTGTTCTTCCACGATTGAAATCATGTTTCCATCGTCATCTTTCCATAGCGGGGATTCCCATAGGACATCGGTATGGATGGCCGACGATGTTTCATCGCCACTGACCCGAACATCTGTGACATTCCATTCGAGTCCTCTTTGTTCCCATGGATGTCCGATGCGTTTTTCGCCCACCCAGAGTTGCGTCCACGCCCAGAAAACCGCCCGGTGATGCGGGTGGTCACGAGGCATGTCATGGGACATCAGGTAACCGTCCAAATCGTAAACCGGATGCACATAATGTCCACGCTTGTAACGACCATCTTCCCGGCTGATGGGATCTTTGATGTATTCGAGAACGGTTTGATTGTTTTCGGTAAAACGAAATCCGCCATCGGTGCGGAGCACTTTGACCCTGGAGGGTGTGCTCAAAGAGACAAACGCCTGCGGTCCGCCGACTGATTTGACGTTGGGTGGAGGATTTGGTGTGGTTCTTCTTGGTGCGGGAGTGAATGGTGGTTCGGGTGGTTCCGGAGTGTCCTTCAGCAGTCGATTCAAAGTGTATACCATCCACTTGTTGACGAGCGGGTGTCCGTCCTGACTTTTCATGTCCTTGATTTTGAGATCATAGAGTCGCCAGGCCTTCATGTCGCCGAGATGCAGGGACACTGTTTTGCGATCTTTGGAAATGACCACGCTGGAAACCGGTTCGCTGGTTTGTTCGTATTTTCCCGATCCATAGCGTTCGTGGTAGTTGTAATAGTAACTTTCGATGGTGTAATTCTTCGGGTCCGAAGCCATTTCAGGATTCACCGGCAAGGTGAAGGTGAGATCGAATCCGGTTTCGGTGAGTTTCATGGTCAGGACTTCCAGGGGTGTGATTCCTTTCCAGATCAAGCGTTGCAGTCCGCTCGCCCCGACCCAGGCTTCATGTTTGGTTTGCCCGACCCAGAGGCTTCCGTCTTCAGGGTGAAAGGCGAGGCGGTTGTTGCCCAGCTGCATGCCGGCGTGGTCGAAGAATGGGATGCAGGCTCCCTGGAATTCACCATCCACTTTCTCCAACATGACCCGGATCAATCCATCGAAATTCATTTCACCGATGAACATCTGTCCTGCGAACGGGCCAAACCGTCCACCGGTGGTATCGATGATCGGTTGGGTGGGGGAGTTGGACATTTCCCCGTGAGGGAAGATGACGGCGGCGCGTGTGCGCATGCGATCGAGTTCCGCGACGGGGATGTCGAAGGGATGCCGGTTGATCTCGCCGCGCCATACCAGACTGTGAGGGTGCCCGTAAAAACCACCTTCACGCACGTGAAACAATTTGCTCGAACCCACCCAGTCGCCCTGGTTGTCCGCGACCCAAAGGTTATCCTCCAGATCCAGGCCCAGTGAGTTTGGCTCACGAAAGCCGTTGGCCCAGGGGATGGTTTTGCCATCGGGCGTGACCTTCATGATCCAGCCGCGGTAGGGGGCGCTGGAGTTCATGCGTCCATCGTGTCCGTCGCGGCTGTAGCTGCCTCTTACTTCATCGGTGAGAAGGTTTCCGAATGCCGAACCGGTGCCGAGTCCGTAATAGAGGTTGCCTTCTTTGTCTTTGACCGGACCGAAGTTGAATTCCGAATAATTTCCGGACATGCCGAAGTCGTCGGACACCGTCTTGAACTGATCCGCTTTGCCATCCTGATTACGGTCGATCAGATGGGTGATTTCAGGGCGTTGTGAAATCAGCATCTCATGATTGTTCAGCGGGAGGATGCCCAAAGGGGTGTGAAGTCCTTCCGCAAAGAGATCCCATTGGCCGGTATCAGGATGGTAGAAATAAATTTTGCTTAACGACAGGGCGCAGGCCAGGCGTCCGTCCGGCATGAAAGCAACGGCATCGGCGCTTGTTTCGCCTTCGGGCAAGGGAATGGTTTCGATGTCGTAGTAGTCGAGGACCGCTGGTTTCGTTTCGTTTTCTGCTGCGGATATCGCGATCGAAGTCAGGGCAGCCAGGAGCAGGCAAGTGAGGGATTTAATGGCGTTCATGATCGTTTGAATGCTTGGTGAAAGGGATCAGTTATGGGCGTGTGGCACGGCGATGATATAGAATTCCCCGGCCTCCTTGCCGGTGAATTGAAAGACCCCGTTCTCTCGTTTGCCCGTGGAATCCAATAGCGCGGATTGGTCGGGATCGATGGGGAACGTCAGTTGGACCGGGTGATTGGAAGTCGTTCTGAATCGCCGGACAAGTTTGTTTTCCGTGACGACCAGTCGTTCGGTGAAATGGACGCCGTCTGCTTCATATTCGAACTCGGGAATGCCCGCCTCATCCAGAGCATACCCCAGAAACTGTATGTCGGATGGGCGGGTATGCGCGCTGCCGAGAAGAAAGGGGAACTGATGGTCTTCGCGGTAATAAACGTCACCCAGCAGTTTTGCCGGTTTGCGGTAGACCTGTTCAATAAAATCCCCCTGCCAGGCATATCGGAAACAAACGGCTCCCGCGTCCCAGCAATAGGAATGCCCGCCGGGTAGTTTCACCGCGATGGTGGCGGGGCCGGCGTCGGGCATGAAACCACGTTTTACGATGGCTTGGTTATCATCATGATGATGTTCTGCCATGGCGACCGTGGGACCGGTATTCATTTCCATGGGGGCAGGGGAATCCGTTACCCGCATGGTGCCGAACATGATGAATCCGTGCCCGGGATAGGTGCAGACTAAGGGATAGTCCTCTTGTTCTGCGGGGGCTGTAAATTCGAGAGTAAAGGAATCGTTGGAGGCCACGACTTCGGTGGACCAAAGCACGTTTGGCGAATCCGGAACGAAATGTTTGGCGAGCGCCTGCGTGCCAAGGAGCATGGCCGCCTGGATGATTTCCATGCGTTTGCCCGGTTTGGTGATCACCAGGTTGTGAAGCATGGTGTCCTTGTTTTCAAAGACGAGCTTCACTTCTTCTCCCGGCTTCACATCAAACCGTTTTACATCGTATCGCAGCCCGGGGAGCGTGCCGATCTTGATGGTCCTGGGTTCCGCTTGCGTGGATTGGAATGAAAGCATCAAGAGAACGCCCAGCAGATACTTGCCGACGGTTGTTCCGAAGTGTCGTTTCAATGGATTTGATATCATGGTGACTGATCTATATGGATGAGGTATGACGGGGTCTCGGCCTCGTATTATTCTATGACGTAGGAGACTCCTTTGGATAACTCCCGCACTTTGGTTTCATCAACTTCGATGCCCAGCCCGGGACCGGTGGGGATTCTTAAGGTGCCATCCTCCACCTTGAACGGTTCTTTAAAAACGTCTGCAGTCAGAAATTGAGGCCCGTTCAGCGCCGCGGGTTTGGTCAGGCCGTAAGCTCCGTAGATGCCGAGTGCGCCGGCTAATGAAATATCCGGGTCGGTCAGACCACTTCCAACCCACATCATGCCCTCGGACAGGATCATTTCGATTTGTTCCTTGCAGGAAAGCAGTCCACCGCAACGGGAATGTTTCATGGCCACACCATCGATCATTTTCAGGCGAATGAATTCACGCAAATCCGTGGGGGTGATCACTCCTTCGTCCATGAGGATGGGGAGCGCGCCTTGCTTTTTGAGCGCTTGGTAGCCGCTGATACGATTGGGTTTGATCGGCGCTTCCAACACATCCACTCCGGCGTCCGCCAACTTCGGAGCGGCCAGGAGCGCCGTGGCGGGATCGTAACCGCCATTGGCATCCGCCCAGAGAAAGGTGTCCGGTGCATATTTGCGAACGGCCTTGGCCAGGGCAACGTCGAAGGTGGGATCGGGGGCGACTTTGATGTTGAAATGTTTGAAGCCGCGTTCACGTCCGGCATCCATCAGGGGCTCGACTTGATCCAGTGTTTGCGGATTCAGGGTCCAGCTCAAGGTAAGCTTGTCACGCTGCGGACGCTGCCAGAGTTGAGCCAGGGATTTGCTGGCCGCTTTTCCGCTCAGGTCGTGCATGGCCAGATCGATGCCAGCCCGGCTGATGGGCATGCCGGTGGTGTTGCCATCGGCGATGGCGGTGGACATCCGTTTGTAGGCGCCCGCGATGTCGGTGGCGTCGTGACCGATCAAGACAGGCGCGAAGTAATCCTTCAAAGCGATGGTGCCGGTCTCCAGTGTTTCATAGCTCCACTTGGCGATGGGCACGCTTTGCCCCCAACCTACCAAGCCGTTTTCTGTTGTCATCTTGACAAAGATGGCGGCTCGGCCAAGCGAACCATGAGGGCCGGTGAAGAATTTGAAATGCCCGGTCATGGGATATCGGGCCGGAAATATTTCGATGCGACGAATTTTCATGTCAGAATCTGCGGCGTCCAAGCGTTGCTTAAGTGCGGGGACAATGAACGGAAGGGCTGCCGCAGTTTGGATAAACCTGCGCCGGTTGAATTTTTGGATTCGATGATGTTTGCGGTTCATAAATGAATCACTTGCTCCTGGTGTTTGCCGTGGATGGTAGACACATTTGGCATGTGTTGTTTTACGGATCTTGTCTGCTTTGACATGGAAATTGGCTTAAAGGTTTCGATTTTCTTGGAATGAGAGAATTCCTGGAGGGCTTGTCGCTTCAGGCCCGAAATTCTCTCCCGATGGAAATGTGATTGCCACAGTCAATCGGTATGGGAATCTTATGATTTGGCGGGCGCCCTCCTATGATGAGATTGAGGAAATGCAGAAGACGATGGACAAAAAAATGGAACCTGTCATGACAAGGCCACCCCAAAATGATCAATCAGATTGAGGGGAATGTTATCAGATTGTTCAAACCTACGTGTTGAAAGTGGAGTTTCGGCTTGATTCATAGAATTTATAGTGCACATATTATGTGCATGGCAAACTTGACTCTGAGAATTGACGACTCATTGCTGATGGAGGTTCGCCGCATAGCAGCTTCACGTGAAACCACCGTCAACCGGATGATACGTGACTTTTTGGAGCTTCAGTCCGATCAGGAAAGACGTGCGCATCAACGCCAAATCCAATTGAATCAACTTTTTGAAGCTTTTGAGGCGTGCGATGCCCAGGGACCGGTTCCTCCCTTGAATCGAGACGAACTTCATGAAGGCTGAGAGATTTCTTGACACCAATATTGTGGTCTATGCGACTTCGAAGGATCCATCGGATGCGAGTAAGAAAGAAACGTCTTTAACCCTGATGCGCGAACCCGGGATCGGACTTTCTGCTCAGGTTGTTCAGGAGTTCTTTCATGTCGCCACACGCAAAGATCGGTTGGGTATTTCTTTTGAAGCTGCCGAGAAAGTGGTAGCCTGTCTCCACATGTTTCCCATACTTCCAATTACTTATACGCTGGTGCATCAGGCCATCAAGACGTCGAAATTGTATCAGATCGGATACTTTGACGCGGCCATTATTGAGGCTGCTCGACAATTAGGTTGTTCGGTCGTTTACTCGGAAGACCTGAATCATGGGCAGGACTACGGGGGCATCAAGGTTGTGAACCCGTTTGCTTAGGATTGCTTTGATCCGCCCGTATTCAACGGCGAAGTGGTTGATGGGCTTCGCGTGATAAAGGGTTTTCCTTTGTGAGTTGAAAAGCAGGGGATGGAATCCACAAGGGTGCGCGTCGAGACGACACGATCTACCTCATTCACCATTCAAACGAATGCCATTCGGATCTATGCTGATTTTGCGTTCCCGGTAGAGGTTGCCGATGGTTTGTTTGAAGTCTTTTTTACTGACGCCGAAGGTGTCTCGGATTTCTTCCGGAGCACTTTTGTCGTTGAGGGGGAGGAAGCCTTTGTTTTGTTTCAGGGTTTCCAGGATTCTGGTTGAAAGGGTGGTGACTCGCGCGCCTCGGTCGGGATTCAGGGTCAGGTCAATTTTTCCGTCTTCGCGCATGCGCTGGATGTAGCCTTTTATTTTTATCCCGGATGACAGGGATGTGGTGCTTTCATCATGATAAAGCAAACCCATGTGACTTTCATTGACCAGTGCGTTCCAGCCCATGGGCGATTTGTCGATCAGCCACAACCGCACTGATTGCCCCTTACGGTAGCGAGGCACTTGTTTCTCAAGCCAACGATTGAGACGCATGGTGGCGATGATGCGTTCTGATTTGGGATCCAGCACCACTTTGACAAGGACTTTTTGTCCTGTGCGAACAGGTTTGGTTTGTTCGCGGAAAGGAAGCAACAAGTCTTTTGAAAGTCCCCAGTCGAGAAACGCGCCGACCTTGGGATGGACGCTGGTGACTTCCAGGCAGGCGAAGTCTCCGGCAATGGCTCCGGGTCGTTCGGTCGTGGCGATCAGTCGGTCTTCCGAGTCGCGGTATACGAAAACGGTGAGGTGCTCTCCCTCCTGCATGGTTGGCGTGATGTAGCGGGATGGGAGCAGGATATCGCCGTGCTCGGCCCCGTTCAGATAGAATCCCTGGGGCGTGCGGCGTAGGATGGTAAGCGAGTTGAGACGACCTATTTCTGCCATAATGTCGTGGTCAGTTTGCCAGATGTCCCGGGAAGCACCAGAAATTTGATCGATGACAGGATTGCTTTCGAATGAGTCAGGATGTGGATTGACCTTTTTCATGATCATGGGTAGAAAGAGATAGATTCCAGATTCGTTATGAACATTCCATGCGCTACTTCTGTGGTCTCGTCACCCGGCGAGAACTTTCGTTTTAACTGTGCCAGGGCCTGTGGTCGTCGAGGTTTTACCCTGATCGAACTTCTGGTCGTGATTGCCATCATTGCCATTTTGGCCGGTATGCTTTTACCTGCGCTGAGCAAGGCCAAGGCAAAAGCAAACCAAACCCTATGTCTCAGCAATCAACGACAATGGGGAATTGCGATTCAGATGTATGCGGCGGATTGGGAAAACTCCTTTCCCGACAATTCCGCAGGGCAGCATTTGAGTTGGATGGGGCCATCGATGGCTGATTTCTGGAAGAACTATCTGATGGAATCCAAGAAGACCGAACAGGAGAAGGACAAGTTTCACCTGATATTTTGTCCGACCGACAAGTGGCATCGTGTGGCCGATCTTTGGCGTAATGGGGACCCTCAGGCGCATCTCAAACCGGTCTTGACGGGATACTTTTATTTGCCGGGACGCACGACATCCAGTGCCGAATACAACGTCAGCGGTGTGGAGGGGTGGGTGGAGCGCAAGAAGCTGGGAGGCAGGTTCAAGAATGCGCCCATCTTGACGGATCGATTGCAGGGATTGGGAAATTGGAATGTGGCCAATAATTCCGGCAGCGTGGATTGGTATACGGAGAGTGATGGAAAGCGAGTTCCAGCCGCCACACATCGTAATCAGGATGGTTCACCGGAGGGCGGTAATTTCCTGTTCGAAGACGGACATGCCGAATGGTTCCGCTTCGATATCAATAATGCACGTGCTTCCATTGATCTGGGCGCCCGTGTGGGATCGTGGTTGTGTTTTTATAAGATCCCTGTTCAGGAGTAGGGATAGAAGCAGGTAGATTCCCGATGATATCGGGATGCCGGTCCTCCCACTGGCGTCAGCTATGCGGATGTGGGGATTAGGATGTTGCGGGGTTTTCCTTTGGGAGTCGATATGCAGGATAGGGAAGCCACGAGGATTGCGCGCCGAGACGCCACGCTCTACCTGTGGGCGCCATCGGTCCTTCTTCAATTTACTATTCGAAAAGAGACGCTACGCGCTACCATGGGGGGGGCGGTTACTGTGGTTGTTCGATCTTCCTGGTTTCATCAGTAGTCGGTTTCAGTCCTTTGCTGGTGAGACTTCCGTTGGGGTTGGGTTCGAGGGGGGTTGGTTCCGCGAAGTAGGAGTAATCCCGGAGTGGTTCTTTGCTGAGCCAGCGTTGGGATTCAAAGTGACTTTTTGTCAGGCCGAAGGAAATATCCGCTTTTTGTTTTGGATACTTTGGCAGGTATTCATGAGCGATGGTTTTCCCGTTGGGGCGGACCAGCGCCAGGTATTCACCGTCCGAGGATAATTTGAAATTGGTGTGAAGATCATCCACCCAGTTGGTTCTGTTTTTACCCGATGCCCACACCAGTAGAAATTCTCCCGGCCCGAGTTCTGCTTTTGGGAACATCCATTGCCTGAAATTCCTGAAATCGTCCGTGAGATACCATCCGGTGAGCGAAACAATTTCATCCGAAGCGTTGTAGATTTCAATCCAGTCGGAATGATCTCCATCAACATCCGTTCGATGCGTCTGGTTGTCGGCCAGGAATTCGGAAATCAACAGATCCGGTTTGCCTGCGTAGAATCGGAACAGATCGGGGTTCAACAGGAGACCGACGCAGACCAATGCCACCAGGATGGCGACAAATTGCCATGGAGCCAGGATGCCTTGATGTCGATCGGATCTCATGTTTGCAATCATTCAGGCGTTCAGCATTTCAATGCCTGTGACGTATTTGGACATGCGTGTGACTCGAAACGGGAAAAAATTAACCAGGCGCTCATCGAGTGTCGAGATGTCGCCCGCGTATTTCAGTTCCATGACGACGCTGTTTTCCAGTGTGCGTTTTCGATGAAACTGGCTATCGAATCGATCGATGGCGATGAATTCAAGTTGAGTGTCGATCGTGATTCGATACATGCCGTCTGCCGACAAGTAATATTTGCGATGGTATCGATTGCACATGGTGGGAATGACGCCTTTCAGATCCTGTCGCACTTGGTCAGGCAAATCACCTGATGCCCAATAGGCATCGAGATCGTCAAAGCAAAAACCCGGTGAGAGGTTCAAAGGTGGCAGTTTGTAGCTGTCCTTGGTGCCCACCATGCCGCTTTTGATTTTGTATTCAAGGGTGGGTTTGGCGGGGCTGTGCAGAAAGTCGCCGTACCATCTGAGTCGAATTTTTGTGCGGGCGGCTTGTCCGCTGAGGTTTTCGTGATAGTTCTCCAGGCTGGGGGTGTCAAAATAGATGTTATTGATGTAGCGGGGCGGAAAACATTCGAAAAAGAGTGCGGGGGATCGTTTGACCCACATTTCGACTTCCTGATGTGGGAAATCTTCGATGTGATACTTCCGCTCGAACCGGTAACCCTGACGAGGTTCGTGGGCAATCGATTCAGAGGCCGCTACGTCTGAAACACTCATGAGACTCTTACCCTCCGATGCCCCGGTCATCGATCAGACTGATTTTAAGCCCGGGGTATACCCGGTGCAAAGCCGTCCGGCAGGATTGAATGTGTTCGATGCTTCTGAATTGAATTTGGAATGAGACTTCAAACAACCGGTCCGTTTCATCAATGCGTCTCAAGCGAAAATCACTCGCTTCATCCGCCAATACCTTGGTGATTTGCGGCAGGCAATCCTCTTCGTCCTTTTTTCCTGACAGGGTGAGGTAAAGGTTGGGTTTGGTTTCGCCTGAGCGTGTGTAATGACGAAGAGCGAGAATGGCGACGACCACCAGAAAAGCGACTACCGTAATGAGCGCCTGCTGGGACCCCATCCCCAGACCAATGGCAATGGCAAAGAACAAATAGCTGAGTTCTTCGGGTTCCTTGATGGCTGCCCGAAACCGGATGATCGAAAGAGCTCCGACCAAGCCCAGGGAAAGTGCCACCGAGGATTTCACGATGGTGATGATCAACATCGTGGTCATGCTCAGCAGAATAAAATTGCGTCCGAACACTTCCCGGTTGGACAGCGCATTGCCGAAATGGACGTAAACCTGCTTGAGCAGGAAACTCAGCAACGCGGCCAGCAGGAAGTGAACGATGAACCATACGATATCGATCTCGGCATTTTGGGCCGCAAAAAAATTCAACAATGACTTCGGATCCGCATTCATGGAAATTATTTAGACCGAATTGTGGCGATCAGGTTACAAATACCAAGGAAATAAATGAAAAGTGCCCGTTTGTGAGTAAGCAACCTTTTTGGATACTGGAGGGATGGGGTCCATCCAGTTCCAAACTTTTACTCCATAGTGATGCCCAGAATCATGGGGGCTGATTCTTTTCGATTTGATTGTACTGCAATGTGTTCGATGGTCAGATCCGGGTTGGGGTTCTCCCAGGTGTAATGGTAGCTGTACCATGGTCTCGAGTTGTTTCGACTTGATTTGAGAGGTAGTTCCACCAGCTTGGCCTGTTCAATTTCGGAAATACTCAGTTTGCCGGGGTCATCCCAGACGTTGGCTATATTTTTGTCATACACCAACGGAATTGTGTGAGTTGCCCCGTTGGTATAATGGACGATGTAGTTGCCAATTGTATGATCCCTGTCACCCGGCCAAAGGCACCCATGCAGAAAATGAATTTTGGACGCCTTGGATTTAACCGGGATGGCGTCGATTTTTTCAGGGAATTTCAGGTAAAAATTATAAAGACACGTGCCGGTCATGAGCACGACGCCCCGGAGGTCCCAATCCTGGTTGTTGATGAGGTGGATACCGGGCTCCACATATCGGTAACTGAATGATGCGCCATAGGAACCCGTTCCCAGACGTCCCAAAATATGGGCGCTTTGGTCGAGTCGTTGTGTGTAGTAATCTGAAAGATCAATCGTCTGTGAGGGGGCCTCCTTGGACCTCTCGGGTATTTTTTCGGCTTTGGCGAATTGGTGCACAGGAGGAGTGATGGATGGCTGAACTAAAAAGCTCTTTTGAAAAACCGGTCGGATAATGACTTTGAGATCGATCTCGGAGGCAATTTGATCCTTTCTGATCCCGATAAAATGATGATGCTGTGATCGACTATTCGAGGATATCGGGATGAAAACGCCTTCTCCGTTCTTTGCCAGCATGAGGATCCGGTATTTGTGATAGTCTTCAGGATAATGAACTCCCAGATAGGGCTCTGCGGATGTATAGGTCACCGTGTGCACAAATTTTCCCCCTGAGTAGGAACTGCTTGATGAAAGACTGGTCCCACTTGACCGTTCAGCCAGTTCGGCGCTTTGCAGGATGCCTTCTTTGTAGGTTGCTTTGGTTTTTGGCCCGGCAACGTTCAGAAGTTTGACTGGAACATCCAACAGTTTGTGTTCCAGATCGAGGGACTTTGATTTACCTTCTTCAGGCATTTCGATGGTCAGTTCCCACACCTGGTCTCCAGGGAAGGGTGCGTCATGATGCTGGTAAAAATCATAGGTGATTTTCCATGCTTTGGAATGCAGGCTGAGATTGCCCGCCTCATGGCCTGACAAGCTGACCACGTTCTGAAACGTGTCCGCCGCCGTCCCTGAATCGAACAACCAATAGGGGACGACTTGTTCAGTTGCCTGGGTTGCCGACAGGAATTTGAAATGGGATTTGAACTCTGGAATCTCTCCGAAATCCCGCCCAATATGACAAATGGCCCAGGTGTTGGTGAATTGGGTCAGCCGGATCGTTAAGTCTTCATGGGTATGCTCGATCGGAAGAGGCGAACCTTGCCATTCACTGGGGGAAATGATCTGCGGGTTGTTGATTTCGATGGTTTGCAACACATTCTCGTCGTGATCCAGCAGATCCACTTCAAAAGTGCTTTCCCCTTTGGGGTATTGGTTCAGCGTGACGGTGGATATAAACCATTTGGAGGTTGGCGGAGGCGTTTGGGTTCCGCCCCAGGAGGGTTGGGTTCGCCAGTGTCTTTCATCGCGCGTTTCGATGGTGGTATTGATGAAGCGACTTCCATGCTGGTCTCTGGCAATGGCTCTGACCACATTTGTCAGTGGGACCATAAAATCCTGTTCGGTATCCTCCAACGTCAACCATAGCACCAGGGAATCCTGGGCGGTGCCGTGCTGAATGGATGGCAAAATTGGAAAAGAAGGCAGGACCTGTTTGAGTCCACCGAGAAACGGCGGGGGGCCGAAGCGGTGAGTGCTTCCATGGGTCAATTGTTCGATGTTCAGCACTTTACCGTTGCCCCATTCAAATCTCCTCGAATCGGAAGAAGATTGGGACATGAGCATTACCAACAGCAATGGCAGCCCAATCAGTAAAAAGAACGCCAAAATCAGTCCTTTGATCCATTTCATATCATCTTAATGGCTAGCACAGAGTTTTATGGGGCATTCTCGTTACTACACTGATACGAACTCATTTGTTTCGAGTTCTTAGGCTGTAAGGCTATATTCCCTGAGCCGGAAACGGTTCTTCAGGTTGTTCCAGTTGGTTTTCGCTGGCGGCAATGACGGTTGCGACGGTCGCATCCCCTGTGACGTTGGTGACGGTTCGCATCATGTCGAGGATTCGGTCGACGCCGAGGATCAATGCGATGCCTTCACTTGGGACATTAATCGCCTCCAGAATGATCACCAGCATGATGATGCCGGCACCCGGTACCGCTGCCGTGCCAATGGATGCGAGGACAGCGGTCAATACGATGGTGGCTTGGGCGGCAATGGTGAGATCCATGCCGAGTGCTTGTGCAATAAAGACCGAAGCCACCGCCTGATACAGCGCCGTGCCGTCCATATTGATCGTAGCGCCGAGAGGCAACACAAATGAAGCCACTTCTTCGGAAACACCGAGTCGTTTTTGACAACGATCCATGGTGACGGGCAGGGTGGCGCCGCTGGAGCTGGTGGAAAAAGCCAAAAGCTGTGCGGAACTGATGCCTGAAAAGAATTTCCGGAAGGGGATGGGAGTGAAAAGTTTCAATAAAATGGGGTACATCACAAAGCAATGAATGGCCAATCCTCCTACGACCACCAGGCAGTAGGAACCCAAGGCACTCAACAGCTCTCTGACCTGCCCAAGATCATCCTGAGCCAAAGTAACAATGGTGTTGGCCATGAGTCCGAAGACACCAATAGGGGCCAAGATCATGATCAGGTGAACGATTTGGATGACTGCTTCCATGAGTCCATCGAAGATCTTCAGAACGGGTTTGCTCTTTTCATCCGGTGTCAGGGTGAGCCCGATCCCCAGCAACAGGGACACGAAAACAACCTGGAGCATGCTGCTGTTGTTGGAAGCGGCTGCCAGGACGTTGTCCGGGACAATGTCCACCAGGAAATCCAGGGGACCTCGTTGCTTGACTTCATTCGCAGCGGATTGACGGGTAGAGGCGTCCGATTGGTGGGCACTTTGGAGTTGAGTTCTGGTTTCCGGCGGCAGGTTTTTGCCGGGCTTGAACACATTCACCATGGCCAGACCGATCAGGACCGCAACGGCAGTGGTGCCGATGTACAGACCGATGGTTTTGCCGCCCATGCGGCTCAATTTCTTAACATCCGACAAAGAGGCCACACCTGATACCAAGGATGTCAGCACCAGGGGGACTGCAATCAGTTTCAGCAGGGTGATGAATAAGGTGCCAAAAGGGCTGACCCAGTTCCGGGTCCACGTGCTCCAGCCATTGGAAGCGGCCATCACGCCGAAGAGGACACCTAGGATCAGTCCGATGATGATTTGCCAGTGTAATTGGCGGTACCAGGGCTTTTTCATGCACCCGAGCATAGAAGAATCGGGTCAAAGGCATAGCAAAAAAAGCGGGACCGAAAGTTCAGCCCCGCTTTGTAGAAAGGATTTATGTCACCCCGCCTCTAATCAGAGGCCGTAACTGCTTCTGACTTTTTCGAAGCGTTCTTTGACCGCTTCGGCAAGTTTTTCGAACCAATCATCTGAGTTGGGTTTCAGGCGTTCGATGACGTTGGGGTTGATTTTGAGCACCGGATCCTCAGCATTTTCTTCATCACCTTTTTCGGTTCTGAAGTAATCGACCATATTGTGGCAGATATGGGTGACATCGCTGATGGAACTTTTGACGATGTCCGGATCGTGGTGGAAGGTGATACCGACGATCATTTCGTGAGGAAGCCCCCAATGCTGGGCAATCAGACCTCCGATTTCACCATAGTGGACGTTGAGAATCTCCATTTCCGCCTCGATCTGGTCCTTTCCACCAGCCTTGCAGATGGAGATGTACTCCATGATTTCACCTGAAATGAAGCGTGCCATGACCACTTTCCCGACATTGTAAAGCAAGGCGCCGGTGGTGGCGACCTGTGGGACGGATGTCTCAAAAAAGCGTGGGGCTTGCTCCGCCGTGATGGAGGAAAGGACTGAATCATGCCAAAGATCACCTTCTGCGGCTTTGTAAGCCTCGAGCTTGAGTGCCAGAAGTTCACTGCCGAGGGTGCAGGATAGCAGCAGATTCAAGGTCTGGTATTCACCAATGAATGAGATGGCGTCCTGGACATTGGTGATGCGCATGGCGCGTCCCACGTACGCGGAATTGGCGGCCTTGAGCAGTTTCAGTGTCAGTGCCTGATCGTAGGCGATCAGATTGGCCATTTCCTTGATCCCGACATATGGGTCCAGGATCATGGTGCTCAATTTGACGACCGTGGGATTCAGGGGATTGAAATTATTGGCGGCCGCAATGATTGCGTTGATGTTGACGATACTTGGTAGTATTTCTACCGTTTCATAAGATTGATTGGGGTCGTCGCTCACGATAAATCCTCCCATTTATTTACGAACTCTACCCATCCAACACCCGGCCCATTGGGATTTGGAAACTTCGTTTGATTCTACAGTAAAGTATGGCAAGTGCAAGCTTGCCATCGCAAGCGTCGCATCAAGCCATCGTGACATTCGGAGGGTGTGATCCCGCTTGATGGTTTTCTCGACACCCCTGCGCCCGCCAGTTCCTGTAAAAGGTCCAGTTTGGGCAATAAACTTTCCGTTGACGAAGTTGCTCATTCCTTTTGCTTTGCCCGGTTCATCCGCCCCCCTCACTGAAGGATGAACGTGCAAAACGAGTTGTTGGTTTTCCGTATTTGCTGTTGTTCGCGTTGAGTTTCCTCTTTCGAAGGCTATTCAAGCATTGGTATCATCGGTTTGTCATGCAAAACCTTTAGTTTCCGCAACCCGTTTCTTCATAAATGACATAATGATGACAATTATTCGTAACTTGGAGCAGGCTTTTCATTATTTTGGCATTTTTTGGGCCCTGATTTGATCGTTTTCATTTTGATTTCATTATCTGTTTCAGTTGTTTGACAGGACTGCCGATAGCTGGATTGGAACAGAGGGGAAAATCGTATTCAACCGATCCCTCCCCTCCAATTGGAACAGTCTAACGCTATATAAAGGGTATGGTGCGATCAAAAATTAAGCCGACCAACAATGAAATCACCTTTAACAAGGATGACATTATCGTCAGCAAAACGGATGCCCGGGGGATTATCACGTATGCCAACCAGGTTTTTCAGGATGTGGCGGGGTATCGGGAAGATGAATTACTCGGGCAACCTCACAACATTATAAGGCATCCCGACATGCCGGCATGTGTTTTCAAACTCCTGTGGGATACGATTGAGGAAGGAAAGGAAATATTCGCCTACGTCAAGAACCTGGCCAAGAATGGTGATTACTATTGGGTGTTCGCGCATGTGACCCCCAGCTTTGATGTACCGGGCCGTATCACCGGATACCATTCAAATCGGCGTGTTCCTTATCCCGACGCACTTCAAAAGGTGATCCCTCTCTACAAGCAATTAAGGGAAATGGAGAGCCAACACGGTGATACCAAAGAAGGCATGAATGCCGCGTTCGATCACTTGTGCCAATCTCTTGAGGATCAATGTATCAGTTATGACGAGTTCGTGTTTCAACTTTCAGAACAAACCCAATTGAGCAATGCAATCCACTAAGATAACTGCATCACGCTCCGATCGACCATCGGACATTGAAGAAAATGAACCCGATCTCGGCGCGATCGTCGAAATATGCGAACGTGCGGCCCGTGGAGATCTGGAAGCCCGCATCACCGAGATTGGCGAGCATGGGGACGTCAACCGGGTTTGTCGTGCCATCAATCATTTGTTGGATGTGACCGATGCTTATGTAAGGGAGTCCGCCGCAGCCATGGACGCTTGCGCACACGAAAAATTCCATCGCCCGATCCTGCTGCGAGGCATGCCCAAAGCATTCCGCAAGAGTTCCAATGTCATCAATGCCGCAGCGATCAAGATGCGCGACAGCATTCAGCAAATCCGCAGTTTTCAGGAGGAGCGGAACCAGGTTGCCCGGAAAGTGAATGTGGCCGCCGATTCCGTGTCCGGTTCCGCCATCGAGGTGGAGAATGCGGCGGATCAGATCGCGGAATGCGCCGAGCAGACACACCAATTGAGTTCCACATTGGCGCTTCTGACGAAGGAAACGGCTGACAGTGTGTCCAGTGTTTCCGCTGCGTGTGAGGAGTTGACCAGTACCACCAACGAAGTTTCCCATCGTTCCACCGAATCGATTAATTACACCCAGAAAGCCGTCACAGAAACCTTGGCCGTCAATGAAGCCGTGGTGACTTTGGGGAAAGCAACTGAAAAAATTCAGGCTGTTGTCACGTTGATCGGCAAAATTGCTGCACAGACCAATTTGCTGGCGCTCAATGCCACCATCGAAGCCGCTCGTGCCGGAGAGCATGGGAAAGGTTTCAGTGTGGTCGCCACAGAAGTCAAGGAATTGGCCAAAAACACCTCCCTGGCAACCGAGGAAGTGACCAGTCACATCGAATCAATCCAGAAAGCCTCCAAGGATGTCGGTGGTTCCATCGAATGCATCACCAGTTCCATTCGCAATATTGACGGCAATGTGTCGTCCATTTCCGAATCGTTGGAGCAACAAGCTCAGGCGACGGGCGAGATTTCAAGAGTCCTGGCGATCTCATCTCAGAGCACCGACCGTATATCCGGTATCGCGGACGAACTTTCCACCGGGGTCGATAATACGAGGCGGGCTTCGGGAGTGCTGAGGCAATCGTCCGGTACGCTTTCCAAGGAATCGATGTCCTTGAAAGAGGATGTGCGCGGGTTGTTGGATAAAGGTGACGGGAATTAAAGCTCTTTGGGAATAAGGATTCAATCTATGGAAGACGAATTTCAAAATGAATTGTTAAAGGAATTGTTGATCGAGAGTTTCGAGGGGCTTGATACTTATGATCAGGAAATGATCGCCCTCGAAAACGGATCGGGCGGAGCGGATTCGATCCGTACCATCTTTCGAATCATACATACACTCAAAGGGGGCGCCGGTTTTGTCGGGTTAGGCAAGATTGAGGCCTTGGCGCATGATGGCGAAAATCTGCTGAGTTTGTTGCGGGATGAGAAGCTGGAAGTTCGGACGGATATCGTGAGCGCGCTGCTGGAGCTTTCGGATGCGCTTCGGGGCTTGCTCGATCATCTGGAATCCGAGGGAGAAGAAGGAGAAGGGGATTTTACCGAACTTTTGGAAAAACTGAAAGCACTTCAGGTCAGCCCCGAAGAACAAGCTGCCGCACCAGAGGAGACTCCGGTCTATGAGATGCCGGCTTCAGAGGTTGAAGAAGAATCTAGTCAGGAATCGGAGGAAACGGAGCTTGCTGCTGCCGCGCAAGCCGAGCCGGTTGCTGTCCCGAATCCCGCACCAAAGGCGGAGGCAGTGAGCGCTGTCAAAGAAGAGCCTGAACCAAAAAGCGAACCGGATGCCAAGTCCAAACCGAAGAATTCGGTGGCTGAAAGCGCGATACGGGTCGACGTCAACCAACTGGACAAGTTGATGAATCTTGTGGGGGAACTGGTGCTCGCCAGAAATCAAATCCTTCAGTTCTCTGGAAACTCCCAGGAGGACGGGTTGAATTCAGCTTCCCAGCGCCTGAACATCATCACCACCGAACTTCAGGAAAGTGTGATGAAAACCCGAATGCAACACATCGGGAATGTCTGGTCCAAATTTCCGCGTGTGGTGCTGGTTCGCCTGGAAGAAGACCAGATAGAAACCGCAGTCGAAATGATTTATGGCACTCCTGTTTATCGCTTGCGCGGTGAACTGCTTCCTTTGGTTTATCTGAATACCGAACTCAAAATTGAAAGTATTCAGCAGGAAACGGTGGATTCCCTGGATGAAGCCATCAACATCGTGGTGCTCCAGGCGGACGGACGTCAATTCGGTCTGGTCGTTGATGCCATCAACGACACGGAAGAAATCGTGGTCAAACCTCTGGGTAAACAGTTCAAAAACCTGTCTTTCTATGCCGGCGCCACCATCATGGGCGATGGACGGGTGGCCTTGATTCTGGATGTGATGGGAGTGGCCCAGCGGGCCGGGGTCATTTCGGAAGGCAAGGATCAGATTACGATAGCATCTATGGACGACAAACATACCGGACAGGAAGGCAAGAGCAGCCTGTTGGTCATCGAAAACGAGAACCAAACACGCATGGCCATCCCCTTGAACATTGTTTCCAGACTGGAAGAAATTCCGGTCACCAAAGTGGAACACACCGGTGATCGCGATGTGGTGCAGTATCGTGAGGAAATCATGCCATTGGTCTGGGTGGCCGATTATGTTACCGGGATCGGTGGGCGCCCTCAAGCCGATGAGGACAACAACATGCAGGCGGTGGTCTTCACTGAGAATAAGCGCAGCGTCGGACTGGTGGTGAATAAAATTGAAGACATAGTCGAGCAATCTTTCAGCGTCCAACGCGCCACCCACCAACAAGGTGTTCTTGGATCGGCCGTGATCCAGGACCGCGTGACTCAGCTGCTGGATGTGGAAGGCATCGTCAAACAGGCTGACCCACTCTTCTTTGAGGAGCGAAGTGAAGAATCATTGATTCAATCCTGACCTAAAAACCATGAGCAACAAAAAACAATTAAGCACCTTTTTCGTGAACGGATATTATTTCGGAGTCGATGTGTTGTGCGTCTAGGAAGTTTTGAATTATCAGAACATGACGCGTGTTCCATTGGCGCCGGATATGCTACAGGGATTGATCAATCTGCGTGGGCAGATTGTCACCGCCATCGATATGCGTCGGCGGATGGGATTTCCCATTAGGGACGAACAAACACATCCCATGAACGTCGTGGTGCGCACCTCCGATGCTCCGGTCAGCCTTTTGGTGGATGAGATCGGTGATGTGCTGGAAGTTGACGATCGGGAATTTGAAGCTCCTCCCGCCACATTGGGAAAACTTGCCCGGGATTTGGTGAAAGGGGTTTATAAGCTCCAGGGCAAACTGCTGTTGGTTTTAAATACGGAAATGGCGGTGACCATTCCCGGATGAAGCGCCCTGCCGGAACGGAAATGCACCTGGTTTAAAAAGAAAATTTATTGAACAAAATGGAAACGAAAATGAAAAGAAACATAACCGCTACTCGTGCGAACAAAAGCTCTCGGAACGGGACGGGAGCAGAAGATTCTGCCAACGAATTGTTGAATTTGCGTGGACAGATTAATGCCATCCGCAAGTCACAAGCTGTGATTGAGTTTGACACCGACGGCATCATTACCGATGCCAATGACCTGTTCCTGGAGGTCATGGGTTATGAATTGGATGAAATAGTAGGGGAGCACCACTCCATGTTCGTGGAGCCCGGGGAGCGAGCCAGCAGCGGCTACAGGAAGTTTTGGCAAGAGCTGGCGGAGGGCAAGTTCCAGTCCCGGCGTTTTAAACGCATCGCCAAAGGAGGAGGTGACGTATGGATTCAAGCCACTTATAATCCGATCATTGATGACGAAGGCAACGTCTTGAAAATTGTGAAGTTTGCTACCGACATCACTCAGGAAGTGGAGGCAGAAAGAGCCAATAAGATCTATGCATCCATCGCCGAGAACAGTCCCTCCAACATCATTGTTGCGGATACGGATATGACCATTACTTATATCAACCCGGCTTCACTGAAAACATTCAAGAGCATTGAACATCTCTTGCCTTGCAGCGCAGACGAAGTGGTTGGTCAAAGCGTGGATATTTTCCACAAGGATCCCGCTCATCAGAGGCAACTGCTTTCCAACCCCTCCGGCAACCTGCCGCACCGCGCACAGATAAAGCTGGGTGATGAAGATCTGGATCTGTTGGTTTCCCCTCTTTACAACGATGAAGGCGAGTTCGTGGGAGCCATGACCACTTGGGAAGTGATTAACAAGAAACTTGAACTGGAACGTCGGGACAAAGAATCCACCGAACGCCTGAAGCAGACGATGGATTTGGTGGAAGAAAACGCGCATACCCTGGCAGCATCGGCGGAAGAATTGTCTGCCACTGCACAGGAAATGAGCAGCAACTCTGAAGAGACCAGCGCCCAATCCAACATCGCAGCGGCCGCATCGGAACAGATCAGCAAGAATGTTGAAACTGTGGCAACCAGCGCAGAAGAGATGAGCGCCGCCGCGAAAGAAATTGCCGAGAATGCCGCCTGTGCCGCGAAAGTGGGAGCCCAGGCAGTTGATGTCGCCAACCAGACTTCCAAAACCGTGAATATCCTGGGTGAAAGCAGCGTTGAAATCGGTAAAGTCATCAAAGTCATTACTTCCATTGCACAGCAGACCAATCTCCTGGCCCTCAATGCCACCATTGAAGCCGCACGTGCAGGTGAAGCTGGAAAAGGCTTCGCAGTCGTAGCCAACTAGGTCAAAGAACTTGCCAAGCAGACTGCTTCTGCAACCGAAGAGATCAGTCAGAAAATTGAAACCATCCAGCATGATACCACAGCCGCGGTCAACGCCATTGGTGAAATTGGTGGCATCATCAATCAGATCAATGATATTCAAAACACCATCGCCAGCGCCGTCGAAGAACAAACTGCCACAACCAATGAAATTGCTCGCAACGCAGCCGAAGCGGCTCAGGGTAGTCAGGAAATCTCTCGCAACATTACCAGTGTCTCCCAGGCGGCGCAGAATACCACTGTCGGAGCAGCCAATTCACTGAATGCCGCGTCCGAGTTGGCCAGGTTGTCTTCGGATTTGAAGTCCTTGGTGGATAACTTCAAAATCGAAGCATAGGATGCGTCCTTCCTTGGATTTTACACAAACAACAGCCGATAGTATGCCGATAACTGTTTTGTGATACTGGCGCCCCATATAGCAATATGAACGTTCTCATTGTCGACGACTCGAAGCCCATGCGGATGTGGATGAAAAAAATCCTGAACCCATTTTCCTTCACCTTGTTTGAGGCCCATGATGCCGCGTCCGCGCAAGAACTTTTAGCCAACCAGTTGGACACCAAGGAACGTATAGGACTGATGCTTCTCGATTGGGAAATGCCGGGTATGAGTGGTCTTGATCTGTTGAAACTGCTTCGTGCCGACGAGCGATATGAAAACTTGAAAATCATGATGGTGACCAGTCGCAATGACAAAAGCCATGTCGAAATGGCGCTAACAGAGGGAGCAGATGATTACTTGATGAAACCCATACAATCTGAAATGGTCAGTCAAAAACTACAGATCATAGGGTTGATGGATGGGACTCACGGTAGAGGGATTTAAACTATGCCAAAAATTAGAGTACTCGTGGTGGATGATGCGGTGGTCATCCGGAAAATGTTGACCGAAATGTTGTCACAAGATGTGGACATCGAGGTGGCGGGCATCGCTGCCAACGGGAAAATTGCCCTGGCGAAGATTTCTCAGGTCAATCCGGACCTCATCACGCTGGATGTCGAGATGCCGGAAATGGACGGGATTGAGACGATCAAGGAGATTCGCAAAAAGTATCCCAAGATGCCGGTCATCATGTTCAGCACGCTGACTCAACGGGGCGCCGGTGCCACGATCGAAGCGCTTTCTTATGGCGCGACCGATTACGTTTCCAAACCGGCCAATGTCGGGAGTGTGATGGATGGATTCAATCGGATCAAAGCCGAGTTGATCCTCAAGATTAAACAGTATTGCAGTGCTTTGCTTGCCACACCTGCCAGTGCTTCCGTCGGGACTTCCTTGTCATCCGTCTCGGTTCCCAAACCCCATTTGGGACAGATGACCAAGCTTGTCGACAAGACCTTTGATATTCTCGCGGTGGGGACTTCCACCGGCGGGCCCAATGCGTTGATCGATGTTTTCAGCAACATCACCAAGCCATTGGGTGTGCCCATCGTCATCGTCCAGCACATGCCGCCTGTGTTTACCGAAATGCTGGCCAAGCGGTTGGATGAGAAATGCCCCTCGATTACTTTTCACGAAGCTCAGGAAGACATGGAGATACTGCCGGATCACGCCTACATTGCTCCGGGAGGAAAACACCTTGATGTGGTGAGAAAGGGGACGAGCCTTCGGGCTCATTTACACGAGGGACCGCCCGAAAATTCCTGCCGCCCTGCGGTGGATGTGCTTTTCCGTAGCGTCGTGTCGGTGTTTGGTGCGAGGGTGCTCGGAGTGATTTTGACGGGAATGGGCAAGGACGGACTGCGTGGTTGTGAAGCCATTAAGGAGCAAAAAGACAGCGTGATTGCTCAAGACAAGGATACCAGTGTGGTATGGGGGATGCCGGGTTATGTTGTGCAGGAAAACCTCGCGGATCTGGTGCTGCCATTGGATCAGGTTGCAAACACTATTAGTAAAATTTATAGTAACAGGGTGCACAACAAAACGCTCGTTGCGCATTAGAACATGTGTTACCAAATGGGGAGGGAAGTAATACACTTCTAAGTTATATGTCGATTTCAGATACCAATTTTGATTTCATTTCCAGATTTGCATATGAGCGATCAGCCATCGTTTTCTCCAAAGGTAAGGAATACCTTGTTGAAAGCCGGTTGAATCCGTTTTCCCGCAAAGAGGGGTACGATGATCTCGATTCCTTTCTGACTGCGCTTCGCACCAATGGCGCGATTTGAAAGCATGGGGATTTGATCGTCGATGCCCTGACGACCAACGAAACATTTTTCTTCAGGGATATCCATCCATTTGCTGCCCTTGAGAAGACCATTCTTCCTGAGCTGATTTCCAGGAAAGCGCAGGAAAGGCACATATCCATTTGGTCGGGAGCTAGTTCCACGGGGCAGGAGGCGTATTCGATTGCCATGATGATCCATAAGCACTTTCCCGAAGTGCATGACTGGAAAATCACGATATTGGGAACGGATATATCCCGCACCGCTCTGTTCAGGGCACAACAGGGAACCTTTTCACAGTTGGAAGTCAACCGGGGTTTGCCTGCCAATTATCTGGTCAATTATTTCGAGAAAGTAGGAAATGAATGGGTGATCAGCGACAAGATTCGCAACATGGCGGATTTTCAATATCTTAATTTGTGTGAATCATTTTCTTTACTTCGAAATTTTGATGTCATTTTTATGAGAAATGTACTCATCTATTTCGATGTTGAGACTAAAAAGAAGATTCTTCATAATCTGAAAACCCGACTTGAACCGGAAGGTGTCATGTTCCTGGGAACAGCCGAAACCACCATGAATATTGACGCCGGTTGGAAGCCTGTGAAATATGGCCAGGCCACCCCTTATCAAGTGGCCGAGTGATCTGACGGCTCTTTGATTGAGTAGCTGGTCTTATAGACTGTTCACGGTCTAGTTCAGTTCCTCAACCGTCACCTCAAACCGACTGCCTTGTACCGTCATGGCATACTGCCTTGCCGGGCTTTTATCGTTTCCGCTGCCTGCTGCGGCTTTGGGTGCAGCGGGAGTGGGGGCAGGTTTGTCTTTGTTTTCAATATGCTTTTTCAATTCTTGCGGGAACATCGCGTGCAGCACCGCCATGTCATCGTTGACAGGTAGGTGGGCTTCCTCGAGTTCTTTCTTCAAGGCGTCCATTCTGGGTTCCAGCAGGTCGGCTGGACGGCAATCAACGGATTCCTGTTTGGCCTGAGCTTCCGCTTTCTTGCGGAGTTCGGGATCAACCGGACCCGGAGTTTTACCATATTTGCCAAGCAGGATATCCACCACGGGTTGTGACAGCATTTTCCAGCGTCCGAATTTGACGTTGAGCATGGATTGGGTGCCAACGATCTGGGAAGTGGGAGTGACGAGCGGAATCCAGCCCAGTCGTTCCCGCACATAGGGGATTTCTTTCATGACATCCGTTAGTTTATCTCCCATGCCCTGTTCTTTAAGTTGATTGCGGAAATTGCTCATCATCCCGCCCGGCACTTGATAAACCAGGATATCGGCGTCGACCTTTTCGTTCTTGGCACTGGTGAATTGATCCAGCTCCAGATAAACCTGCTTGAAATGCTCTCCCAATTCAGACAGCGCCTTGGTGTCGTAATTTGGCTTCCTGGGACTGGTCTCCAACATGGATTGCATGAGCAAGGTGTCCGGCTGGCCGGTTCCGTTGGCAAAAGGCGCGATCGAAGTATCCACCGCATCCACTCCCGCTTCAATCGCAGCATAATAGGATGCAGCCGCCATGCCGGCGGTGCTATGACTGTGTAAAACGATTGGGATTTTAACCTTCTCCTTCAATCCCTTGACCACGTCCGAGGCAACGGATGGGGAGATCAGTCCGGCCATGTCTTTGATGCAGATTGAGTCACATCCCATGGCCTCCAGGTCCTGACCCAACTTTAGAAAACTCTCGATCGTGTGGACCGGACTGGTGGTATAGCAAATGACGCCCTGGGCGTGTTTGTTGGCTTTTTTAACGGCGTCCACCGCCGTCCTGATGTTGCGTACATCGTTCAAGGCATCAAACACACGAAAGATGTCCATGCCATGGTTGGCGGAGCATTGGATGAATGCCTCCACCACATCGTCGGGAAAACTGGTGTATTGAACAATGTTTTGTCCACGCAAGAGCATCATGTGGGGTGTGTTGGGCGAAAGCTTCTTGAGTGTGTCGAGTCGGTCAAACGGGTTCTCGTTCAGGAAGCGCAGACAGGAATCGATCGTGGCTCCGCCCCAGGTTTCCAGCGCACCAAATTGAAGGCCGTCCAGCTTTTCAACGACCGGGATCATTTGCTCGGTGCGCATTCTGGTGGCTGCCAGCGATTGGTGGCCGTCCCGAAGGACAGTGTTGTTGAAGACGATGGGTGTGGTGTCTGACATGATGATATTCTGCTGAGCGCCATAGGCTGATTCAAGCGCAATATGGCAATTTACGTTGAGTTCCAAATCTTTTCACGGGCGCAAAAGCCCTCTAAGGTGTCCACCTTATCCAAATTTGAAAGTACTGCAAATCATGAGCAATATTAAGCATAACAAAGGCAAAAACCGCGCATTAAGGCAACGCTTGAACCAATCTGGCATCATTGTCAGCCTGGGGGTTCATGATGCCTTTTCCGCATTGCTAGCCGAACAATCCGGGTTTGAGGTGATTTTTCTGGGCGGTTTTGGTATCAGCGCTTCGAGGTTGGGATTGCCCGATTTGAACTTCCTGAACCTCACGGATATGGAAGCCTCGGTGAGGCAGATTTCGAGTGTGTTGAGCATTCCCCTGATTGCTGATGGTGACACCGGGCATGGAGGACTTCCCCAGGTGCGCCAAACCGTGGAAAGACTCGCGGCCGCGGGCGCGTCCGGTGTGTTGCTCGAGGACCAGGTTTTTCCCAAACGCTGCGGACATTTTCGGTCCAAGGAAATCATTCCCATGGAGGAAATGGTTGCCAAGATTCAAACAGCCGTTGCTGCCAAACCGGACCCGGATTTCGTGGTGATTGCCCGCACCGATGCCCGGGCGGTCCACGGGTTACAGGACGCGATGGATCGGGTGGATGCCTGTTGCAAGGCGGGCGCCGACATCGCCTTCATCGAAGCACCCGAAAGTCGCGATGAACTGGAGGAAATTGCCCGTAAAGTATCTTACCCTCTTTTCGCCAATATGCTGGTGGGGGGTAAAACTCCCATCCTTTCAGTTACCGAGCTGGAAACCCTCGGATACAAGTTTGCGGTCAGCCCCATCGAAACTTTGCTGGTCTGTGGAACAGCGTTGAAATCCATGATGGCCACTTTGCTGAATGAGGGAAGATTGGACGGGCACTTGTCCGACAAAATGAACTTCGAGGAGGTTAAGGAAACCCTTAAATTGGAATCGTTTCTCAGCATGGATGCCGGATGCCCCTAAATCCGTAGGGTGTTCACGCCGATGTCTTTCTTAAACCAGTAGTTTTTTTGTGAGTGATGGTATGTCAAAGTGAATGATTCAGGTTTCGACTGAATGCATTCCATGCCAATGGAATCGGACCGGTGTATCGTTATGAAGTCGTATGTAAAGGTCGGGACTCGATGTATTTCCCGCAAAGATTGGACCGACATGTACCGTCAGGCTGAAAGAGAGTATCCGGATGAATGCTGTGGTTTTTTTCTGGAAAAGTTGCCTGCTGAAGAAATCCCCCTGGAATGGAAGCCCTGTCGTAATATTCAAAACCACATGCACGCCAACGTGCCTGCCTTATTCCCCCGCAAAGCCGATACCGCTTTTGTCATCGATCCTACGGATTGGTTCCCAGTCCAACAGCGGATCAATCGCAAGGAAGTTCGACTGGCGATCCTCTATCACTCCCATGTGGACGCTCCGGCGTATTTTTCCGATGAAGACTACCGGCATGCCATGTGGGACGACCAACCCAAGTTTCCGGAGGCTGTCTACCTCGTCTTATCCGTCATGAAGGGGCGATTGGGGCATTGGAGAGCTTTCCAATGGGCAGAGCCATCCAAAAGTTTCGTTTTGATTGATGAAGGATCCGACGGTGACGTGGGTGCGCCTTAAGCAATCAAGTTGCTTTGAAACGGATTGTCATTCCCGAAAAACTTGGTTACAACCGTTGCCTCTATGAATCTGGCAAACACATTGATCAAGTCTCGGAACGTTGGCGCCCTCCTGGTTTTAGGGGCGATTTGTCTCAGCGCGTGCGCGCCATGCAGCTCCATGGCTGAAGGATGGATTAAATTTGCGGGCAAGGAAGGTCCGGGGAAGGGGAAGCACATTGTCTTTATCACTGGGGACGAGGAATACCGATCCGAGGAGGGGATGCCGCAAATGGCCAAAATCCTTTCAGTCCGACACGGATTTGACTGCACAGTGCTGTTTGCCATGGATGATGCCACAGGCACGATCAATCCAGACAACCAGACCAATATCAAAGGGATGCATTTCGTGAAGGATGCGGACCTGGTGGTTTTGTTTACGCGTTTCCGTGAGTTGCCGGATGATCAAATGAAATACTTCGTAGATCACTTTGAAGCCGGCAAGCCGATCATGGGATTGCGCACCTCGACCCATGCTTTCTCCTATTCACGCAACAAGGACAGCAAGTATGCGCACTACCACTGGCAAAGCCGTGATTGGCCCGGTGGTTTCGGGCAACAAGTACTGGGGGATACCTGGGTGAATCATCATGGACATCATGGAGTGGAAAGCACCCGTGGAGTGATCGAAGGGCAACACAAGGACCATCCGGTTCTCAAAGGGGTTCAGGACATTTGGGGCCCAACGGATGTTTACGGTGTTGCCCATCTGCCAAGTGATATCTCCGTTCTGGTCCATGGATTGACCCTCAGTGGTATGACGCCAGATTCCCTGCCGAATTATGAAAAACCACTGATGCCGGTTGCCTGGGTGCGTGAGCACCCGAGGGATCATGGGAAAAATAATCGAATTTTCTGCACGACCATGGGGGCTGCCACCGATCTTGAAAGTGCCGGTTTGAGACGCTTGCTTGTCAACGCATGTTACTGGGGGCTGGGTATGGAGGACTCCATTCAGGAGGATAGCAATGTCGATTTGGTCGGGGAATTCAAACCAACGCCGTTCGGTTTCGGTGGATATGTGAAAGGTGTTAAACCGGAAGCACATTTATTGAAGTAAGTCCCGTATATCCCGTTTATCCGTTTCCTGTTCAGGGAAATGATTGATTTCATGTGAAATATCCCGCTATATGGGCGTCTCGTAGGTAAAGGTGTTTTCTAAATCGTTGCTAAATTTGAGCGACTGAGAGGGCGGGGCTGTTTCACCTCGCTTTATCTACGAACCCGAGAGTCATGACTACCACTACTTTATTAGTTATTTATTGCGTCTTTATCCTGCTTGCCTCGCTGGCTGGCGGGTGGATTCCGTTGATGGTGCGTCTGACCCATACTCGTCTTGAGATTGCTTCCAGCTTTATTTCCGGACTCATGCTGGGGGTTGGCCTGCTTCATTTGTTACCGCATGCATACTTTGAAATTGGTTCGATTGATCGCGCCATGCAGTGGCTGTTGGTGGGATTCTTGTTCACTTTCCTCATCCAACGCTTTTTTCACCATCACATGCATGATCTGCCGATGGATGCGGATGCCAAAGAAAAGAAGCATGAGGCAGCTGCGACAGAGGGTGCTCCTTCCCACGCTTGTGACGGCCATCATCATCACGGAGAACCCGTGGGGGAAGCCTTTCTTGAAAAACAGATTGGGAAACGTTGGTCCTGGTTGGGAGCCGGGTTGGGGCTGGCATTGCACACCCTGATCAACGGCATGGTGCTTGCCGCGAGTATTCAGACGGATATGCAGCACGCCGGTGAAGGGGTTTACTGGGCGGGCTTGGGCACTTTTCTCGTGATTGTCCTGCATAAACCGTTTGATGCCTGGACGATTGGGACCTTGATGTCCTCCGGTGGCTGGTCCCGAAAGCAGCGTCACCTTGTCAATGCCATCTTTGCCTTGATCATACCTTTGGGGGTCGTGCTCTTTTTGACCGGATTCCACTGGATTTCCGGTGGGAACCATCAGGTTTTGGGGAATGCCCTGGCCTTTGCGGCCGGCACGTTCTTATGCATTGCTTCGATTGATCTTTTGCCCGAATTGCAGTTCCATAAACATGATCGAATCAAATTGACCGCAGCCCTTTCCCTGGGGCTGCTTTTCGCCGTTGTTATTGGCAAGTTTGAAAGCAGTGGGCACGATCATCATCAACACGATGATACGGAAGAAGTACATGATCACGATCACTGACAGGCGTCGCATCTTTCCGTCGCATGACACAAAAAAGGCCGCCTGATGGGCGGCCTTTTCTGTGGTATTGAAAGTTTTACGTCGACGTATCGTCTTCCCATTCGTTCATTCGCATGATTTCTCTAACTTTTCTGCGTTCGTAACGGTGTTTTTGGGGTTTTTCCGGTCTGTTTTCGACTTGTCGAAATGGATGTTTAGTGTTGTGAACCAGTTCGGACAAATGAGAGTCAGGTTTTACCATAACTTGTTGTATTTCTTTGGTTAAACATCTGTTAATCCGCCTTTAACGGGCTTCGAACGTCTCGTGGCCTATGGCGGATGTCACAGTAATGTGACAGAACGAAGTCTAATCCCGTTCAATGTTGAAATCAAATTTTACCTTGTTCCTTGCCGGAGAAAACTTGGCTCTGGATTGAATATTGTCACTTGAATCAATGTTCGGTAGAGTGAGCCCGTGAATTTCAAGAAGATTTGCTGCATAGGATTGATTGCTTTGGGGATTTTGAGCGTTCATGCCGAGGAGCAGGAGGCATCTGTGCGCGTGCTGAAAGTTCTGCCGCATTTCTTAGATGCGAAAGGGCTTCACGCCCTGTCCCCCAGTTTATTTGAGCGCGATGCTTACCAAGCTCATTTGAAAGACCACCCAGATGAAGTCTCCACCATGCGTTTTGATGTTCACCTGCGTCTACATGATTCTGATTTGAAGGATGTACAAGTCCGTGTGGAGGCAAGGTTTGGGAAAGGTGATTCCATAGAAACGATCAAAACCAGCGTCCCGCTGAAGAAGCCCAAGTGGGGTAAACGTACTTGGGCGAATGTTACTCTGGATAAGAAAGCTTATGACGCCAGGTCTCAGTTGATTGCCTGGCGGGTGACGCTCTGGCAGGGGGATACGAAGTTGGACACACAGACCAGTTTCCTTTGGTAGCAAAACGGATTGATCTGTAGAGTGAGCATCACCCTGAGTACTGGTTCCCAATATTCAGATAGTGACTCTAGCCGAGTTCTTGGATGATTGTCGCTGTTTTAGCGGCTAAATTCTCTATGAAAGCATTTTCTTTAACGGTAAAGTTTAGCTCTCTAGCTTCTATTGATGAATAATTGAGCGTTCCCCATAACTTTTCCCTGATGATGATGGGGGTACCGATATATGATTCCAGGTGAAGTGAGTGATAGGCCGGATGCAGCTTCATGGTACCGATAAGGCCCACTTGGTTATAGCATATGGTGGACTGCGTGCGAATCACTTCGCTGCAGTAAGTATCGGAAAGCTTAAAGACATCTCCATCCTTGAAAAACGGCAGCCGGGTGATCCCAATCACAATTTCATAGTTCTCATCGGTTACTTTGCTGACGATCGCCGCTTCCATATTGAAATACTGTCGGCCCGTCTCAAGTATGTCTTTGAGTCCATCTTTCACTCTATCAGGCGGATTCATTCGGAAATAGATCGTATAGTTTCTGCTGGTGAAAACAAGCCCGGAAACAATTGGTTTTCAAAAGACAAAGGTTTCCTATGCTTGAAATCTGGAATCCTTCAGCCAAAAAATGGAATACGATTAAGGCATGAACCTCATGACTTGATTGCAGGGTAGCGTCAAGAATTTGGATTATGATAATAAATTCACTGTGGTTTTATGATGGAATACATGAAAAAGTGCCATTTCAGGAATGTTTTATTCACCGGATTACCACGCGTACCGGTGGTTTATTTGGCTCTGTGTGGCATGCTGTGCATTGAGTCTCAAGCAGGCCGTGTGACCTATCAGAATCTGGATGGTAATCTTGTTGCTCAAGGGGATCCGACAGATTTGATTTCCGTGGCACCATTGGATATTCCATTGAATGGGCCTCCTGCATGGTTGGTTTCCGAGACTTTGGAAAACGGCGTGCTGTGGGTGACGGTGCTGGAAGATGGAAAGGTCCAGGCAATCAAGGTGTCCAATGGTAAGTATGCAGTAAATAACATCCAACCATCAAAGCTTCCACCAGGTATGCCGCCCCTGTTGATAGGCAAAGGTGACACACTTCGTTGTTGGGACCCGCCGGCTGATGCTTCCGATGGAACGCATGGGGTCTTGGTTGGACATGGGGAATCGGTTGCTTACATCGATAATGAAGGCCATTTGGTGGTTTCAAGCGTTTCCGGAGCCATCCGATTGCCGGTAGCGGCTCTGCCTGATACCCGAATATTGATGGATGACGGCCAGCGGCTGCTGATGCTGACCGACCCTACCACCCGTTATTTGCATGGTGTTTTGGGGGACACGACTGAGGCAGCCTCGTTTACCATTGTGGATACTCAAGGTGAACCCAGGGTTGTAGCCAAGGTAAGTGTGGGTGATAACGAGGTGATTGAAGGAACTTCATTGCTATGGGTGGATGTCAATGGAGATCAGGAACGGGAAATCGTGGCCACTGTATCCGCATCAGGGCAGGGAGCACGTCTCAGGATTTATCGGGAATCCGGTGAAACAATTGCCCAGGGTCCCGCCATTGGAGATCATTCCGATGGCGCAATCAAGCGGCCTTTTTTCAAGACCCGCATACTGGTAAGAGTTACCTGACTGATGTTCTGACGCCACATATCGGGGGAACTCTGGAGTTTTTCGAATGGGACGGTGCGGAGATGACTCTGGCCGGGTCCCATTTTGGTGTGACATCCCACCGGATCGGCAGCAGGAACCTGGACTGGGCCTTGGCTGGGCCTTTTGGGTTGCGGGATCATTTTGTCATGGTGCAGCCCAATGACGCGCGGACACATCTTGTGGCTGTTGGGATGGAAGTCGAGGCAGCCGTTCATCACTGGAATGTGGCCTTGGGAGGTGAAATCCGGACCAATCTCAGCAGTGCGGTGACTCCCTCCGGAGGTATTGCATTGGGAGTGGGGACGTCCAGCAGCAGATTGCGAATCTGGCAGCCTGAAGAGCGCAAACCTTTTCTGAAGATGACTCAAAATTTTGGAGGAGATTCTGTGGTTGATGTTGGATTGCATGGTCATCCTGATGGCTTTTACCAGTTACAATCTTCCAGTGATTTAGAGGAATGGGAAGCCATGGGGGAGGTGGCTATGGACGGGCAATCTGATATCAACTTACCTTTGCTGGGGGCGAATTCATTTTCATCTCCCTTCATTTATTTTCGTGCCGAAGAAGTGATGGATCCGGAATTTGCCGATATTGTAGACGTGGAGTGGAACGGAAATGAGGGGGATTATCAGTTCCAGGTCACAGTGCGAAGTCCGGATTCCGGATGTGATCAATATGCGGATTGGTGGGAAATGATGAGTGATTCCGGAGAACTGCTCTATCGACGCGTTCTGTTACACAGCCATGTCACGGAACAACCCTTTCGAAGAAGTGGCGGTCCCGTTTCTTTGGAGCCGGATCAGTCCGTTATTATCCGGGCTCACATGAATCAAAGTGGATACGGTGGGCAGGTCTTTTATGGAAGTGTGGCTTCGGGATTTGTTCCGGGTTTGCTTCCCGCGGGATTTGGCCGGCGCCTGGCATCCTTGCCTCCTTTGCCGGAAAGTTGTGCTTTTTAGTCTGATCAGGGATCAGCTTTTTGGCGATCCAGCAAAAGGATGGCGGGAGAGGGCTGGCCTGTTATTGACCCGGCTGGATCTTGATGCTTTTTATTTCCACCCGTTTGCCCGGCTTGCTGCGTTCACCGCTGGATGCCGCCTTCACAGGTATCTCTCCAAGCCGCTTCAACACGTCCTGTCCTGAAACCACTTTCCCGAAAGGGGAGCATTTGCCATCGAGTTGCGAGGCATTACCCAGGCAAAACAAAAACTGACTTCCCGATTTTTTTGGCGATTTGTAGGGAGCCATGGAAATCACCCCAAACTGATGGGAACGAGCACTGAATTCCGCATCAATGGGGGCATCTGGTCCACCTTTTCCCCATTGACTTTCCTTGGATGGGTCCTTGGTAAGCGGGTCACCGCCCTGGGCCAGGAAACCGCTGATGATGCGGTGAAAGGAGGTGCCATTGTAAAATCCTTGCTTTGCCAGTTTCTTGAAATTTGCCACGGATTTGGGGGCGACATCGCTCCAGAACTCGATGGTGACTGTCCCCAAAGATGTTTCGATGACTCCTTTTTCAGCATCGGCCGCCTTCAGTCGGGAAGATAAACCGCAAACCATTAAGGCAGCCAGCAGGTATTGTAGCATTTGTTTCATGGCAATCATTCCAAATTTCGTTCTGTCATACATCGACGATCCTGTCACGACCCGAATTCGATCTAATTTTCATTTGTTCAATTCGATAGCCTTGATTAGGCTCTCGCCATGCCTCGCAAGAAGTCTGCGAAAAAGAGATCAAGAAAGCAGCAGACAAGTCACCGCGGTTGGGGAGATGTTCTGGGCCTGCTGTTCATCAGTTTGGGATTATTGCTTCTGGTTGCCCTTATTTCCTACGAACCCGCCGACTTGCCTCAGCATGCCGCACCGCCCAATCCGGTTCCGGAGAATTGGATCGGTCGTTTCGGTGCGTACATGGGTTACGGGCTGTTCTTTGTTTTTGGTGCGGCCGCCTTCCTGATTCCCGTCCTGTTGTTGGGATTCGGGCTGGCCCATTTCGTGCCGATTCTCATGTATCTCATGCACTCCTGGCGGGCCAGGGGCGCCGCCACCGGCTTGATCATCTCCTGCATGGGGATTCTGGATTTGTTTGACAGTTCACTCGGGGGATTAACGCAGACCATCGGCTCCCACTCCGCTGGCGGTCTGATCGGTCAAATCCTGAATGACAAGCTCATTGTCTTCTTCTTCAACCGTACCGGGGCGGTGATCATCTATTTTACCTTCTATCTGGTCAGCCTGGTGGCGATCACGAACTTTGATGTCAGCGCCTGGTTGCATGAGTTGTGGGAACGTTTCAAAGACAGGCGGGATCGTCTGGATCCCGATATCAGTGTGGAGGAACGCACCCTGCACCGCAAAGCGCGTGCTTTGGCCAAACAGGCTAAGGAGCTACAGGAAGAAGCCGAAAAATCAGGCTTGGGTGTAGATGGTTTGCCCGTGCCGGAGCCGACCATCCGTGATTTGAGCATTTCCAATGGGGCGGAAACCCCTCGTAAACGCGGCAAAAAAACCAAAGGAAAAGACAAAGACAAGGATCCTGCCCTCATGCATGTGGGTGATGTGATCCACGCCGGAGAGGTCAAAGGAGCGACGACCGAAGACATTTTGGGTAAGTCGAGTACGGTGGAAGATGAAGGAATTGGTGAAGATATTCCTCCCCCCAATACCGAGGATCAGGAAAATGCTCCCAATCCGACACCGGCTCCCAGGGCGGTTTCTCAACCCTACAAGCGTCCATCCAAGAAGAAGCAACCCATTCGGGTGTCTGTACCTCCGGTGATCGGAAACTATGATTTACCAACGATCAAGTTCCTCAACGAACCGGACAAGAACCTCAAGCCGACCGATTCCAAAGAGGAACTCGTCGCCAACGCCCGCCTGATGCAAAACACCCTTGGGCAATTCGGTATTGAGGTATCCCTCGGGGACATTACCAAGGGGCCGACCATTACCCGCTACGAATTGCATCCCGCGCCCGGCATCAAGCTGGAAAAGATTGCCAACCTCAGCAACAACATCTCCGCCGCTCTCAAGGCCGAGCGTATCAATATCCTGGCTCCCATCCCGGGCAAGAGCTCGGTGGGGGTGGAAGTGCCCAATGCCGTAAAAACCAAGGTCATCATGCGTGACCTTTTGGAATCGGATGAATGGGATCACTCCAAGGCTCGGATTCCGGTGGTTTTGGGCAAAGACGTCTACGGCAAACCCATTGTGGCTGATTTGGCGGATATGCCGCATTTGCTGATTGCTGGATCAACGGGGTCCGGAAAATCCGTCTGTATCAATGCCATCATCGCATCGCTGCTTTACCGGTTTTCTCCAGAGGATCTTCGCCTGGTGATGATCGATCCCAAGGTGGTCGAACTTCAGCAATACAATGTGCTGCCACACCTGGTCGTGCCCGTGGTGACCGATCCCAAGAAGGTCGTCCTGGCACTGCGTTGGGTGGTGACCGAAATGGAGAAACGTTACCAGATCTTTGCCAAAGTCGGAGTGCGCAACATCGCGAGTTTCAACAGTCGCCCCAAAGACGAACCCAAAAAAGAGCAACAGGAACTGCCCTTGAATCAAAACGCGGGCGAAGATGGGAATGCTGAGGGATTTGCCGTGGAGATTGACGAGGAAATCGCCGTTCCACGTGAAGAAGACATCGTGATTCCCGAGAAACTCAGCTACATTGTTGTGGTGATCGATGAGTTGGCGGATCTGATGTTGGTGGCGCCTTCGGATGTGGAAATGGCCATCGCGCGTATCACCCAGATGGCGCGCGCAGCGGGTATCCATTGCATTGTGGCCACGCAACGCCCCAGTGTGGATGTCATCACGGGTGTCATCAAAGCCAACATTCCCGCACGTATTGCGTTCCAGGTGGCGTCCAAGATCGATTCCCGCACCATTCTTGATTCCATGGGGGCGGACAAACTCCTGGGCAAAGGTGATATGCTTTACCTGCCTCCCGGTTCCGCCAAGTTAATCCGTGCTCAAGGGGTGCTCATCACGGATCAGGAAATCCAGCAAGTAGTGGATCACATTGCCGTCCAAGGCAAGCCGAACTATGAAATGGAAATCCATGAGAAACTCAGCAAACCCTCCGTTTCCGCCGAGGAAAGCGAGTGCAACGAGGATGAGGAACTCATTGAGAAATGCATCGAAGTCATCCGGTCCGAGCAACGCGCCAGTGTGTCACTGATGCAGCGCCGCCTCCGCCTGGGGTACACCCGTGCAGCCCGCATCATGGATGAACTCGAACGCCGTGGAGTTGTTGGTCCGGGCAAAGGCGCCGAGCCACGTGAAATCCTCATCGACCTCGATGGTGGAGGAGCCGATGGTGGCGGTCAGGAGTTGGTCTGATCGTGGATTCGAAATAGCGAACAGGTCGATGTGATCTATGCGTCGGGCTTGGCCCAGTCAGGCAGTTGACGGAGTTGATAAAGCACTTCGCCGGCTTTGGGGACGTGAAGGATGCCTTCGGCCTCCCGGTTGGCATAGTCGTCCACATTGATGGTTGCCGGATCACGGTAGCCCAGGTTGATTTCCTTGCAAACTTCTTCAGGAATCCCTGTGGCGAGTGTGACCTTGACGCGGGGTTTCTCTTGTCCATTTTCCCAGCTTCCGACGCCACGCACATGTGTGGAGTGCGCGAGGATACCCCAGGGGTAGTCTTTGAACTGATCCCATTGATTCAGGAAATAGTCCCGGCAATGATAACCGATTTCACGGATCAGCTTGCCATGTGTCAGGCTGATTTCATTGATGTGCGGAGCATATATGATGAGTTCACCTCCGTCTTTCACAACGGTTTCCAGTTTATACATGCACTTGCCGCCCACCCAAAGTTCGTCGTACATCTCGGGTGCACAGGAAAGAACGGTGTGAAAGGGTTTCTCTTTATACTCGATGTGCGTTTTGGCCGAGAGATCGGAGGCTCCGTCCCAGGCGGATTCGGGTGTGCCGGTGAAAATTCCCCGCAATCCATGATGAGTGACCACCATGCAGAGCGCCAGTTTGGGAATGTCCACGGAGGCACCGGCACGATCCACGACTTTGCGGACAGCGGTCCATTTGTGCCCGATGATCTTTGGGTTGGTGATGATGGCCGCCAACCAATGGAAGAAGTTCAAGACCTCCGGACCGCTCACTCCCGGGAACAGGTATTTGTTCCCACCTGAAAAACCAACCACTTCATGCGGGAACACCGGACCAATGATGATGATTTGATCGTAGTCGTAGAGTTTTTTGTTCACCCGCACAGGCACTTCCATGGAGAAGCGGCCCTCGGTGAGTTCGCTGATTTCTTCAGGCGTGATGGTCCCGACTTGTTTGAGCGCATCGGGATTGTCCCATTCATGATTGAAAAATTGGACCGAAGCATATTGCCCGCGCCGTTCTTCCAGGGAAATCTCCAGTCGCTGGCAAATGGCCTCTTCGCTCATGGGTTGGTGGGTGCCCAAAGCGATCATGATATCCATGGCGGCAACGCTGCTTCCGTGTGTTTCGAACAGGCTTTTGAAAACCATTCCAACCGGAGCGGTGCGTGTGCTGTCAGGAACGATCAGCAGCACACGTTTGCCCTGGAAATGACCGGGCGGGACTTCCTTGGTCAGGAAGTCGTTCACCTGATCAGTGTTCAGATACGTTGCATCGGGAGCAATGAGTGAGGCCATGTGATGTATGGGGGGGAAGTGGATTAAATCGTTTGAGAAAGGTAGCCGCCGTCCACACGGATGTCGGTTCCCGTGACAAAGCTGCTGGCTTTGTTGCTGGCAAGGAACACGGCGGCGCCGATCAGTTCTTCTGCCTCGCCGAAACGTCCCATCGGGGTATGGCCCATGATGGAGTTGGTGCGTTCGGTGGGGGTGCCGTCCTCGTGGAAAAGGATTTTGCGATTTTGCTCTGCCGGGAAGAAACCGGGGGTGATGGTGTTGACGCGGACGCCGGTTCTGGCCCATTCACGGGCGAGAAACTGGCTCAGGCTGAGCACGGCTGCTTTGGCGGCAGAGTAGGCGATGACGCGGGAAAGGGGGATATGTGCCGAGACGCTGGCGATGTTGATGACACTGCCTTTGCCGGCTTCCACCATGGAAGGGCAGAATTCCTGACACGGCAACAATACGCCACCCACCAGGTTTAAATCAAAATTGCCACGCCAGGCGTCCAGAGGAATTTGTTCAAATGTAAAATCTCCCGTGAGCGTGGTTTTGGGATCGTTGCCACCCGCGGCATTGACCAGGATGGTGGGCGCTCCGAATTGTTCGCGAATGGAAGCATGGGCTTCTTTGAGGCTTTCCGCGCTCATGGCGTCGCATTTCACGTAGTTGGCTTTGCCTCCTTTTTCGCGAATGCCGCCGGCTTTGGCTTCGCCATTGGTTTCGTTGCGTCCGAGAATGATGACCTGACTGCCAGCCTCCGCCAAACCCAGCGCAATGGCTCCACCCAGACTACCCGTTCCGCCGATGATCACGGCTACCTCACCTGTTAAATCGAATCGATCTGTCATGATGCCGCATCATGGCCCGAGAGACCATGTATCGGAAAGGAAAAAGTCGAGTATGAACCGCAGATGGTCGCAGATTTCCGCAGATTATTTATTCGGTAACCAAATGGTTTTTTGTGTGTTGAAGGGGTGGCTCATGGTGCGACTATTTCGAAATGACTTGAGGTTGCCATGGTTAAGCTTTTTTAACTGTGATCATCTGCCAAATCTGTGGTTCACAACATTCAATGTTCAGGGTGGACATTCGCTGTTTTCCATGCACATTGGGCGCGTGAGTCTTATGGAATCATCTTGGCAAAGCACATTTAAGGAGCTGTTTGAGACGGCTGTGGAACGTTATCATTCCGGGCGAAAATCACCGCAGACCATGTTTGAAGCGGAGGACGTGTCCTTCCTTTCCTCCATTGGGTGCACTCCTCAGGAATTGTTTGATTTTGTGGATGATTCCATCCGGTATGATGACCTGGACTACGACACCACCCTGCAGGTGGCTGCCATACGTGAGCGTTACTTGCGTGAAGTCATGAAGGGGGTGAAAAGTGATCACATCATTCCGGCCAGCGAATTGCCACCGAAACCCGAGCCGATGGATGGCATCCCATGGCTGCCAAGAATCATTGCCAAGGCGCGTGCCAAGTTGCGTGGTGAATTGGATGAAGATACCATGTATGGCTGCGCCGGTGACCGACCCTTTCTGGCGTCGTGGAACCTGACACTTCCGGAATTCCTCGAAATTGTCTGGAAAGCGGGAGACGACGATCAAGCCATCCTTCAGGCCTTGCGTGCAGCCGGGGGAAAGTAAGTTTTGAGCATTGGAACGATGGACTCCCGTTGGGGCTCAGAATTTCATTGGAACTGTGTCCGACTCAATACTTCAGTTCGCCGAACGTCGAATCAAACCACAGCCCGTTGAAATCAAACTGAAAGGATGGAGGTTCCAGCGATGCATGGATCAAGGTGAATGTATTGCGTCGATCCAATTGGTCGCTCATTTCCTGAACGACATCGGGATCAAAGAAAAGAATGCGATAGCGTCCCGGTCGTAGCTTCTGGCGTTTGAGAGCGGCCAGGGATTCAGTCGCGTTGGGTTCAGATGAAACCGATAAGAGGATTTGGCTGCCGGGAGCTTTGGTGGCAATTTTTTTGATGCGTTTGTAATCCTCCGGCTCGCACTCTCCCCATATGAGCGGTTGATTCTCAAGTCCCCATTTGCCAAAGGCCGGTTGATAGGGCGCGTCTTCGCTCAACGGGCGTCCATTGATCTCCATATCCTCCACATAGGCCACCACGAACGCCAGCAGGCGCAGCACCAGATGATGCGCCTCTTCCCATTCATGCCGGATGATTTCCACATGCTTGGGAAATGTCCGGGAAGGATCATGACTCTTCAGATCAATATGATAATGAAAACCTCTCACAAATCAGACGACTCGGTAACGGGTGCTTATGCAACAAGTGGTCATGCTTTCCGTTGCAGTCATGCCGACATCTCCCGAATCCCTCCCAAAGCATCCTATTTCTCACCATGATAACCAATCTTTTTTTGGTCTGTTCTGTGTTATAAGGACCAATTTGATTTCAAAGGACAGGTTGGTGTAGGGCGTTTTGTTTGCAATTTTCCGATAAGTGGAGACAATTTGGATCAATCTCATGAGATCCCAACGACGCATTGACCGACGGCAGGCCATTAAAGTGATGGCTGGAGCAGGTTTGACCATGGGGGGGATGGGATGCCGGAACTTACAGAAGGACCAGCATGCTTCTCGGCTGAATCCCATTCCGGTTGAAAACCAAAAGGAAGGCACCACAGACTGGATGCTTGCGAAAACGGCTGTCGATCCGGCCACCCGGTATCGTTGTCCTTGGATCGAAGGGTATTGTTCCCGGACAAGGTATCGTGCCGGCGAATCCTTGCAGGTGCACGTGAGTACCAGACCTGCTTCTGAATTTACCTTGGATCTTTACCGAATGGGGTATTACGGAGGCAAGGGCGGGCGCAAAGTCGGGAGCTGGGGACCGCTTAAGGCGAGCACGCAACCCGACCCTCCTATCGGCGATAGACGCCGTCGGGATTGTCAATGGGAGACTTCTTTTGAGTTGCGTATCCCGGATGACTGGGTGAGCGGTGTTTACCTGGGGAAACTGACTTCTTTGAAAGAAGGCTATCAGAGTTACGTGGTCTTCATCCTTCGCGATGATCGTGAGGCGGATTTCATGTTTCAATGCAGCGATCATACCTGGCAGGCCTACAATCGTTGGCCGGATCAATTCTCTCTCTATGACAATGGTCAAACCGAGTGGTACTGGGGCGGTGGTGTGGAGATTTGCTTCAATCGTCCTTATGGAAAGTATTGCCAGATTTTTGATGCTCCATTAAGCACGGGATCGGGGGAGTTTTTGCTTTGGGAGTTTCCCATTGCTTACTGGATGGAATCTCAGGGGTATGATGTGACTTATGTGTCGAATCAGGACACACATGCCGATCCGAAAGGTTTGAGTCGGTGCAATGGATTTCTGTCCGTTGGACATGACGAGTACTGGACCTTGCCGATGTTTCGTCATGTTGAACAGGCCATCCATAACGGCATGCATGTGGCATTCCTGTCCGGTAATGCTGTTTGTGGTCGCATATTGTTGTCGCCGGATCAGCGCGGGACGCCTGATCGGGTGATGGAGCGGATCGGAGTGTTTGGTCCTCCCGGCGGCACGCGGGAATTTCAGTCGATGTCGAGCCTGCTTCACCAACGCCCTTATGCCAATGAGTTGATGGGAGCACACAGCACCGGCCCTGTTACCGGCGGCGCTGACTGGATCTGTCGCAAACCGGATCACTGGTTGTTTGAAGGAACCGGAATGCAGGCCGGGGATGGCATTTCCGGTCTGGTGGGATGGGAATGGCATGGAGATCCGGCGCCCATACCAAACTTGAAAATCCTGGCATCCGGCCCAACACAAAGCGCACCGGGTCAATTAAACGGCGGTGAATATACCGCCACCATGTATCATGCCCCCAAGGGAAACATTGTTTTCAATGCCGCAACGATATGGTGGGGCGATGGATTGAGCGAACCTCCGGGATACGTTCGCCCTTCAGTCTACACCTCACCCCAAGGCCCCGACGAACGCCTCCAAACCATCACCCGCAACCTGTTCGAGCGCATGAAAGGATGACCGGATTTTCACCATTCACTATTCAAAATTCATCTGTTCGGTCGTTGGACGATGATGATCCAGCCCCGGTTTTCGCCCCAATCGGTTTGTTGCGGGAATTTCACATGTTCGAAAGCAGCCGTCCATCGCATGGCTTGTTCCTCCGTCGTGCGTGCGGCCGGATCCTGATAATCGGTGATTTGAAATCCTTCTGAGGAAGATCCCAGGCGTTTAAGCAAATCCTTGCCCAATCTTGGTAGCGGGGTTGCGATGTTGGATTCTTTCCAATCTTCCAGATTGGGGTGATGCAGTAACAAGCCATTGTTTTCCTGACCGGTGAAGTGATCGCTTCCAAAATTGGCCAGGACGGCTATCTGCCCTTTGGAAAGGTTACCGGTCAACACCTCAAAGACACCCAGCTTGATGGACATCCCCAGCACGCCGAGAAAACGACGTTCGGGTTCGCCTTCCTGATGGCTGTAGACGGGGCAGGTGAGAGCGACTTTCAATGTTTTGTCGTTGCTGCTGGAGTAGGGAACAGACAGATATTCACTGGTGATGTGAGGAGGCGAACCCTGGTTGCCTTTTTCCAGATCGATGCCGTTCCCGTGAAAGTAATCGCGGTGTGCATACATGCCGCCAATGGACGGGGCCGAAGGAAAACGGGCCATCTGAATCCCGGATGCGTTGCAGATGAACCACGTTTCCGCTTCCACGCCATCCCGGGTCGCGCGGTCTTTGACGGCTCGGATGAGGTCTACAAAGGGGATGCGGTTCGATTCCTGCAAGGGGCCCTGGCTCTGAGCCAGACGTTGAATCAGCTTTTGATTTCCAGCCTCTTTTTCCAAGAGAAACCAACGACCGTCCATTTCCTTTTGCACCGTGACGGCAGTGAGTTTTGCGGCTGATGAGAGCAGGTCTTTGTTCACTGCTTCACTTTCTCTGGCAGCGATGCCCAATCTGACCGCCGACCACACCAGTACAAATAGAAGCAGCGATACCGAGACAATGGTGACTTGTCCCATGCGACGATGTTGTCTGAAAAAGCGAAGGGGCGTTTCGAGGGGGGATTCTTCATAAGCCTTGACCTTTTCGTCCGCCAGGTAACGTTCTACTTCGTTGGCCAGTTCCAATGCCGTATTGTAACGCCTGGATGGTTTGAGATTCATTGCTTTGAGGCAGACGGCTTCGAGTGGTCGGGGGCAATTGGATTCGATCGATCCCGGGTGCGGCCAGTCACCCTGGGAAATGTGCTCTCGAATGCGTTGGAGTCCGCCACTGATCCCGTCCACCGGACTTTTACCACACAAAATCTTGTAAAGAATCGATCCCAAACTGTAGACGTCGCTCGATATGGACATGGAACTCTGTCCCGATGCCTGTTCCGGGCTCATGTAGGCCGGAGTGCCGGCTCCGTGGTCGGTGGCCTGGCGTTGGCGCACCTTGTGGTTGCTCGGGAACAGGGTTTTCTCCCCGCTGGCACGGGCGGCTTCATCGCGGTCCACCGGCATGGCCAAGCCCCAGTCGACCACCATGGTTTCGCCGTAACGCCCGATGATCACGTTCTCGGGTTTCAGGTCGCGGTGGATGATCCCGCGATTATGGGCGTAGGCGATCGTGTTGCAGATGGTGACGAAATGAGAGAGCAGATTGCGGAACTCAAGATTTCTGCGGTGTGCTCCCCAATCGGCGGCGTGTTCGTAAAATTGGTTGATGGATTGCTGCATGGTTTCACCACGCACGAACTGCATGACGTAAAACGGGCGTCCATCCCTCGTCTCGCCGAGGCCATGAACTGGAACGACTCCCGGATGATAAAGCCGACTCGTTATCTCCGCTTCCAGGCAGAAACGTTCACGGCGTTGACGATCGCGCATGTGCCGTTTCTGCATGAATTTGATGGCGACCTCACGGTTCAACTGCGTGTCCTTGGCCACATAAACCCTGCCGAGTGCGCCTTCCGCATGGAATTGGGCTTCGGTGAGTCCAATGCTTGCAATCAGTTCCTCATCAATGGTGGACTCCGGAAGATCATCCATGGCGTCGTCCTGCAAATTATCTGTTTGAGTTCCCAGGACCTGGTCGATTTTCTCAAGGGACTGAATTTGCTGTTTCAAGAGAGGCAGCAGTTCCGGCGCCTTGGTGCAAAGGGATTCGGGTGTGATGTCGTCCCCTTTTTCCTGAGCTTCTTCCCAAAGGTCCAGCAGATCGTCCAATTGTTGTTGTTGCTCGATGTTCATGGGGTTGATGCAGGCGGATCTGTTAAGAGAGTTTGCAGTTGAAGGCGCGCTTGACGCCAACGACGCTTGATGGTGCGCACGTCCACCCCGAGCATTTCCGCCACTTCTTTTTGTTGAAGGTCGTGGTACCAGAGCAGGTCAAACACTTCCTTGAGATCGTCCGGGAGTTTTTCCACCTGGGTATGAATGTCGGACCATTGGGCAGCCTGGCTGGGATCGTCTTTGGCGGCGGCGCGATCGATGGGGGTGGGGTGGGATGTTTGGGAAGCCCAGGCCGGTGACTGTGTCTGATGATTGCGGCCGTGCCCCATGGGGCCTTGATAATGTCGTGCCAAATCAATCAGTTCGAATCGGATCTTCTCAGCTGCCAACCTTAAAAAATGCCGGGCGTTTTGCAGTGGGACTTTCTCCAGCGCCTTCCAGATGCGGATGGATGCGTTTTGAAAAATGTCGTCGGTTTGTTCCCAGCGACGGACCGGTGGATAATCCAATGAAATCTGATGTGTCAACCGGAGCAGTCGATCCCAGGTGCACTGGACCAGTTCCGCGCGCGCCGATTCGTCCCCCGCCATCAATCGATCGATCAGGGCTTGAATCTGTGTGGTGTGATCTGGTCGGTCCGTTTTCATGGTCGCGGCCGAATCGATTGGGATTCGGAGGGAATCATTCCTCGTTTGTTCGTTGTGGTTAAAACCTTATCCGAGCTGGATGGTGCTTTGCTTGTCTTTGAATCGGATGGATTTTTTTCAGAGGGGGAAAGAGGGTTTGGACATCCGTAAAAATTTTGAGTGAAGCCAGCCACCACGTGTTGACCAAAGGTGCAAAGCGCGATGGTGAGCCCGATCCAACTCGCTTCCCCCAGAAAATGCGATGCCAGGACCAGCGCCATGCCGTTGTTGTTCATGCCGGTTCCAAACATGAGCGCCAGACGTTCCTGCTCCGGTGCTTTGGACAGACGTCCCACCAGACTTCCGACTCCGAACGCCGACACACAACAGATCAATACACCGATGAGTATGGAACCCAATATCACGGGTTGGAAAGGGTGCAAGCACTGGGGCAGGAATGAGGAACCGTGCATGTAATTAAGCAGGAGTAAATTGACGGCATTGATGGTTCGTAGCCAGGGGCGGATCTTGTGGGTGCCTTGACGCTTCAAAAAAAGCTGAGTCAGTAAGCCAAGTGCGATGGGGATCAGGATCCAGGTGGCAAGGAATCCGACATCAAACAGGTTGGCGGATTCCATGGCCCGATTGGAACTTAACTCCAACGGAAGTCGTGAAGTGATCCAGCTCATGACCGGGATGGTTACCGGCGCCAGCATGGTGCTGAGCAGCAATAAACCCAGACTGAGCGCCAGGTTGGCGTTGGATTGCTGAGCCCAGGCCGTTGAGGAGGTGGCCGCCGGCATGATGGAGACGATGGCGAATCCCGCCAGCATGGAGATCCAAAGCGTTTTGGATGTCATCGTGGAGCCGACCCAAAGCGCTAATAGTAAAATGCTGATCCAACCAATCGCCAGCGCTGCTTTCCCCAGTATGCCGGCAAAAGAAAGCATGGGGCGGCGTTTGAGCGCGATGAGATGGTCCTGATCGACGGATAATCCGGCATTGAACAGCAGGACGGCGAGCATGAGCAAACTCGTTGTCAACGAGTTGCCTATCACAGGGATGAACTCCCAGGAAATGGACTTCATCCACAATCCCGGCGCAGGCAGAATGGAGGCCAGTACATACGCCCCGAACAACAGGAATATGAATCCCCGATGCAGCCAGCGTATTGGATGAATGGCTCCTGTCATGATCGTGCGACGAAACTAGCGGAGGATTGATCAATTGAAAACCGAAAACCCCACCTGCTTGTTCGGTTGAAACGTTCTAATCCAACCATTTCCTTTGCGGGAATGATAACAGGAAAGGGACAAGAAATTGTAAATTTAAAATAGTGAATAGTGAATGGACTGAATCTCTCCTATTCCTACTCCTAATCTTAATCTTAATCCCAACCACACCCCCCCAAAAAAAACTTCCTATCAGAGGCAAAACCTTGGGCATGGAGAGACTTGAAAGCCTTGGGTTTTCCCAAACGGCGGATGACTGGGAATGGAACACCTCAAGGGATGCGCCAGGGATCCACGCAGTTGCGGGATTTTACCTGTTCAGCGCCAAAAGGCAGGTTTGTCAAAAGGTTGTTGGAGGTGTAGAATGGATTCATGCAGCGCCTCAACATTGCAGGTTTGTGTTTGAAAGTTTTTTTGGTCGTTTTGGTGGGTGGCCTTTTCACCAGTGGTTGTCAGTCCACACCCAAGATTGACTGGGAATCCAGGGTGGGCCAATGGACCTATGACGACGTGGTCAAAGACATGGGACCTGCCGACAAAGTCGAAACTTTGTCGGACGGCGCCAAAGTGGCTGAGTGGTTGGTGCAAAAGGGAACCACCGTGCCGCGATATGAGGTCATCGGGTATCAGGACAATTACAGTTATCCATACTATCCTTATTCCAGTCAACTGGGCCGCACGCGTTACTATGAGGGATACCGGGCGGATATCCATTTCCCCGATCGCTCCATCCGAATGATTTTTCAACCGGACGGAGCGCTGGAATCCGTCAAATACTTCAATGAGAATTAAGACCTGCGGTGAGGGAGTCGTTTTGTTTCATCGCATGTTGATGTGATGAGGCTTTGGTTCTTCGTATGATTTGAAATCAAGGAAAGCATGCAGGATCTCTCCATTAATCAGGATTTAACCCATCGATTCTCCGACGGCAGGGTTATGTCTTATCGCGTCTATGGGCTACCGGGTGGCAAGCCGGTGTTTTATTTCCATGGGTGGCCCGGTTCGCGTTTGGAGGGTGGCTTGTTTCATGAGGCGGCTCTGCAAAAGGGTGTTCAGCTCATCGCACCCGAGCGGCCTGGATACGGGTGTTCGACGGCTGCTCCCGACTATCGTTTGCAGGATTGGGCCAGGGATATTTTTCTGTTGGCGGATGCGATGGGATTGGATCGATTTGGGGTCATGGGGATGTCCGGCGGCGGACCCCATGCCGTGGCGGTGATCAGTTTGTTGGCGGAGCGCATCACACGTTGCGCTTTGGTGGTGCCCATGGGACCGATGGATGCTCCGGGCGGACTGAAGCACATGCTGCCCCATCAACGCATGATGGTATGGCTAGCGAAGCGCTTGCCAGGGGTGGCTCGCAGTTTGATGTATGTTCCCCATTTGGGAGTGCGCCTGATGCCGGAGTGGACCTTGCAAATTTTTATGCACATGGGCATGTCCGCTCCGGATGTAGCGACCCTGAGTCAGGTGGAATCGGACGGTACCTTCATGAAATCCATGCAGGAAGCACTGCGGCCTGGGGTTGAAGGGATGTTTGGGGATGGGATGCGGTTTTTGCATCCGTGGAATCTGGATCTCGGACGCATCACCTGTCCGGTTCATTTATGGCATGGGGATGCGGATCGCATTGTTCCCATGCAATTTGGAAAACAATTGGCCAGCCAGATTCCCGGTTGCGAAACAACGTGGCTACCAGGTGAAGGACACTTCTCTGTTGCGATGAAATACCCGCCAACATTCTTCGCCTTCCTGGCTGACGCCTGATTGAACGCAAGGACACTCTGGACTGCGGTAGCTTGATACCGCTTTGGATACGATCCGCATACGCAGTCGGTATTCGAATATCACCAACGCGAGCTCATACTTTGATGGACCCACAAATAGCAAATGGATCGTGGAGGGCAGTAGGACATCACAGCGTTACCCTGACGTATCCAAAGCTGTGTCGAGCCACAGCACTCCAAATTTCTTACTCGGCCGGAGTGGCTTCTGTTGTTGTAGGTTTCAAACCCTTCCTGCCCTATTGATTCCACAAAGAGTGCTTCTGTTTCGGATCGAATACCCTGGAGCATCTCCCGTTTTTGAGCAGTGTCCAGCTGTTGGTTGTTACGCACTTGATTGGCGGTTTCCTGTGCGGTTTTCATGGACTGGTAAAGGTCTTTGGCGACGGCGACGTCGATGTCGTTGCGTTCGGCGGTCTTCTTGATGCCCTGATATGTGTAATCCTGGGACATTTTATAATCTCCGTATCGTTCTTCTCCCAAAACCGATTTGACTCCGTCCTCGAATGTTTGTTGTGCGGACTGATAGCGTTCTCGATCCTCGGAATTTGTCATGGCCATCCCATAGGAACCGAATTCACCATCCATGACTTTTTTTAAATCGAAGATTTGTTCGAATTCTTCTTTCGTGGGTTGAAAGCCGTTCATCTGGGAACGCAGCATCATGGAGGTTTCAGACATCCGTAATTCGAAGTCCCGGAATTCCTCTGGAGACAGGAGACCCGCCAGCTCGGCATTTCTTTCCCGCTGCAGGTCGGCCATCGCTTTCATGTCCTCCTGATCCATTGTTCCACCTTGTGCCAATTCTGCCTGTTTGACGGCAAACGTTTGATAGATTTCCATAATGGAAGCGCGTTTGTTGGATGGAATGGAGTCCAGCATGCGTTCAAAGGGATCGAATGCCACCATAGATTGCATCCAACTGGTTTCCGGTTCGTAGTCCTCGCCCAACAGGGTTTTCAGCACATTTCTCTTTTCCTTGTTCAAGTCGCTTTGGGCCTGCATGGACTCAGAATTGGGTTGCATGGCGGCCATCCAGGAGTTGCCCGTTTTCCAGTATTCGAAAGGCTCGGTTTCGGGTTGTAGTTCTTTTGATTTGGATTTGTAGAGCTTGTCCACATCGGCCTTGATGATGTCCCGGATGGTTTCCTCTGGGCAACCGATGGAACGCAGGTTGGCGATATAGTCCCGATAGTCATCCGATTCCACCAACTGCCAATCAAAAGTAGTGGAGGGTGCCTTGGGAGCCGCTGCAGGCTCAGGTGTGTCCGGTTCGGTCTTTTTCTCTTCTCCTGGCTGATTCAGGGTTGTGTTGGATGTTTCTTCGACCGGTATAACAGCTCGTTGAGAGCCTTGGTACCATTTGAGGCCGACAACGATGTTGATGACCAACGAAAGAACGAGGAGAGGTGTTGTAATGGATTTTATGACGGTGCCGAACCTAAGCCAGGCATGCCGAAAAATCAACTCGTGGACCCTTGATTCGCTCGGGCAATGCGGCGCGATGCTTTTCATTAATCTACAAAACACGAAGTGTGCATGAGTTAACCTGTTCTAAATAAGTGAATTAATTAAGCTGCGTATCCTTCGTGCCTTCGCGGTTATAAATCACTCCATTGTTCGTAATCCATCGCCCGTATCCATTTGGAGCAATTATCGTTGCGTGATCCGGAAGATTCGGCATAGTGGTTGCCATTCCAAAGATGAAACATCGCTTTCGATTACCAAAGGTTCCGTTTGTTATCCCTTGGCGATTCCGGCACGGCTTGCTGGTGGTTTGCCTTTTGATATGTTCAACCCATGCTCAGGCTCAATCGAGTCGTGGCGACATGCTGCACACCATGCTCGGTTTCGCTGTGGGAGAAGGCGTGGATCCGGGGGAATTGCTGATTGGTGAATTGAACTGTGTGGCCTGCCACCAGGCTTCCGACGCCACCATCACACGATTGTCTTCCAAACAAGGCCCCATTCTTGGAGAAAACGGCATCAAATTGACTCCCCAGTTTGTGCGGAATCTTTTGATGAACCCCGCTTCCACTGGCCAGGCGCGCACCATGCCTGACATGTTGAGCGGGTATGAGTCCGATGAAAAAGCAGCCATCGTCGACGCGTTGACTCATTATTTGATCGATGCCCAGGGTGATTTCACGGAAACCCCTGCTGCGGCAGACCCGTTTTCGATGCAGGCCGGACGTCGTTTGTTTCACGAAACCGGTTGTGTGGCCTGTCACGAACCCCATCAGGATGCCGACGCACTGGAAGATCCCACCTTGCCACCGCCGGATAGTCGTGTGCCGGGTGAATTTGAATCCGCCCTTGGGCACTCGGTGATCATGGGCAAGCTGGACGACAAAACAACCGTTTCCGAACTGGCCAGATTCCTGAAGAACCCACTCGAGACGCGTCCGTCGGGCCGAATGCCCGATTTCAGACTCAGCGATAATGAGGCCACCAGTATTGCCATGTATTTGATGCGGGGACAGGCGAAGGGACTTTTCGGAGAGGCTTCCGAGTTGAAGAAAGCGAAGGGATTAAAGTATGCCTACATGGAGTTCGGCTCGCCCACGGCCGAAGCCCACGGTTCCGTGGATGATTTTATTCAACACTTTCCCGGAACCGCCAATGACTCACACCGGGCATCCACCCACTTTGTTGCGAGCGGCATTGCACATGAGATTTCCGATGCGCTGAAAAAAAGACAGGAACAAATAGCGCTGGTTTTCTCGGGTTATATTTCCATTCCCGCCGATGGGGAATACATCTTCTACACGAATTCGGATGACGGTTCACGCTTGTATGTCGGACCCGATCTGGTCGTTCAGAATGACGGTGACCACGGCATGACGGAACGAAATGGAAAGATCCGGCTCAAAGCAGGGGATCATTCTCTGAAAGTCACCTATTTCAATCACGGCGGACCCGCAGGATTGAGCGTTTACATCGAAGGTCCCGGTCTCGATAAGCAACAGATACCTTCGGATTGGTTTTCACATCTTGGACAGCCAATGGTTCCTCTCGGTGGCGAGGAATTTGCGGTGGATCCCATCAAGGCATCTCAGGGCAAGGCATGGTTTACCAAACTCGGTTGTGCGTCGTGCCATGAGATTACCGATGCCGGGGCCACATCCATTGATTCGTTTGCGGCAAAACCGTTCGCCGATTTGGTTCCCAATGCGGAGGGCGGGTGTCTGTCATCAAATCCCTCGGCTGGCGCCGCGTTTTATTACCTGAACGCAGCCGAACGCAAGGCCATTCAAACAACCCTCACTCAACGGGATCAATTGTCCAAAGCGATGGAACCTTCCCGTCAGGCCCATAAAATGATGACGGCGATGAATTGTTTTGCCTGTCATCAACGCGATGAAGTGGGTGGTCCAAGCGCATATCGGCAGCAGTTTTTTGGAACGGTCGGCGAAGTGGATATGGGCGACGAAGGACGCTATCCTCCCAACCTGAGCGGTGTGGGTGCCAAACTCAAGCCGGAATGGCTGACCAAAGTGCTGCACGAGGGAGCGTCGGTGCGTCCTTACATGGCAACTCGGATGCCATCCTTTGGAGTGGAGAATTTAAAGGGTTTGGCCGAGGCTCTGGTGTCTGCCGACGCGCCGGCAGACAGTGGTTCCGAGGAAGTGATTTCCCTGGATGATGCCAAATACGGCCGCAAGCTGGTGGGGGTAGGCGGCATGGCCTGCATCACCTGTCATACCTTCGGCAAATTCGGTTCACTCGGCATACCGGCACTCGATTTGACCACCGCCGATGATCGTTTGAACAAGGATTGGTTCGTTCGCTATTTGAAAGACCCAGCCTCCCTGCGCCCGGGGACGAGAATGCCGAGTTTTTGGCCGGAAGGGGTGAGTGTGAACCGCGATGTGTTCGATGGCGATACGCAACGTCAGATAGACGCCATCTGGTCTTATCTGAATCTTGCCGATGACAACAATCCCCCGACGGGATTGATCCAGGGCCAGAAAGAAATCGTGGCCGAAGGAGAGGCGACCATCTATCGAAACTTCATCGAAGGAGCCGGCCCACGCGCGATTGGTGTGGGATATCCCGAGAAAGCGAATCTTGCATTCGATGCCAACCAGATGCGGATGGCCATGTTGTGGCAGGGACCCTTCATCGACGGAGCGCGTCACAGCTCGGGGCGTGGCGCTGGATTTGAACCGCCTCTGGGACATAACTTGGTTGTGTTGCCTGATGGACCTCCCTTTGCATTTTCGGTGGATCCCAGGAACACGGCCTGGCCCAAGGTTTCCGGAAAGGAAGCCGGTTATGAATTCAAGGGCTACTGGCTGGATTCCAAACGGCGTCCGAAGTTCAAATATGAATTCCTGGCCATGGAAGTCGAGGATTACTGGGTGGCGGTGCCAGGTGAGCTGGATTCCTTTTTCCGTCGATACCTTACCTTTAACTCGAGGGCCCACTACGTCAATTTATGGATGCGAGCGGCGCATGGCACATCCATCGTTCAGGAAGAGGGTGGAACGTATCTGATCGATCAAAAAATCAGGATGCGATTCGAAACATCCGGTCAGGAACCTCCTGTGATCAAAGCTGATGACACCGGTATGGAGCTCCTCGTTCCGGTGGAACTATCCCATGGCAAAGCAAACATCGTGCAGGAGATCGTCTGGTAATGAAAACGAATAGGATGAACCACAAAGTCACGAAGCACACAAAGCGAAGCGTGTCCCCCCAACAACGGAGGGGCAAGTTCCACCTTGAGCCCACTTCAGACCTTTTGGCACTCGAACCCAAATCAAGCTGCAATGGAAACGCAACAGGCTGCCAAACAACCCAAGACTTCCCACGTTCCACGTCATTTGCTGATGGATATTCACAAGGCAAAAGTATGGGACTGGGTGGAACCATTCCCTCCAATTCAACAACACCTGAACTACATTTTTGCAACTTTTACCCGAACGAGTCATGAATCATCACATCACTCAAAACTGGAAAACCGCCTGGATGCTGGCATTTGTCGCCGCATGGCTCTGTGGCGCCCCTGCGTCACATGCCGCAGACCAATCTGACTATTACAAAACCCTCACCTTACCCGTGCCCGACGGAGTCGTTCTGGAAGCCGGGGCCTTGCAATGGCTGGGGAACGATCAGATCGCAGTATCGACCCGACTCGGTGAAATCTACGTGGTGGACAACGCGCTGGCTGACGATCCCTCCCAAGTAACATTCAAGCGTTTTGCGAGCGGACTGCACGAAGTGCTTGGACTGGCGAAGAAGGACGATTGGTTGTATTGCATGCAACGCTGCGAACTGACCCGTATGAAAGATCTGGACAACGACGGTCGCGCCGATGTCTTCGAAACCATCAACGACGATTGGGGTATCACCGGCGACTACCACGAATACGCCTTCAGTTCCAAATTCGACAAAGAAGGAAACATCTGGATCGTTCTCTGCCTCACCGGATCCTTCACCAGCGAAATTGATTACCGCGGCTGGTGCCTGCGGATCACTCCCGACGGTCAAATGATCCCAACCGCCAGCGGTATCCGATCCCCCGGCGGAATCGGCATGAACGCCCTGGGCGATGTATTTTACACCGACAACCAGGGAGTCTGGAACGGCACCTGCGGACTGAAACACCTTAAACCGGGAGGTTTCATGGGAAACCCCAGCGGTAACACTTGGTACAAACTTACCGACGCACTGGGGCCACGCCCGCTGGATCCGGTCAGCGGTAGCCGCATGCATTTCGAAGCAGCCAAGATTCCCGAACTTGTGCCAACCGCGGTCTACTTTCCTTACGGTAAAATGGGGCAGTCCGCTAGCGGGATTGTCTGCGATCAAACTGGTGGCAAGTTCGGTTCCTTCGAGGGCCAATTACTCGTTGGCGACCAAACCCACAGCACCGTCATGCGAGTCGATCTGGAACAAGTCAACGGCGTCTACCAAGGAGCCTGTTTCCCATTCCTGACCGGACTCGATTCCGGAACCCTCAGCATGGAATTCGCACCGGACGGATCCCTCTTCGTCGGCGGAACCGACCGAGGCTGGGGAGCCCGCGGAGGAAAACCCTTCGCGCTGCAACGTCTGGTCTGGACCGGAAAAACCCCCTTCGAAATCCAAACCATGCGAGCCCGCAAAGACGGCTTCGAACTCACCTTCACGGAACCCGTCGACAAAACAACCGCCACCGATCCCAACTCCTACACCATCCAAACCTACACCTACATCTACCAAAGCAGCTACGGCAGCCCGGAAGTGGATCAAACAACACCCAAGATCACAGGCATCGACGTTAGCGAAGACGGCAAACGCGTCCGCCTCAAAATTGACAAACTCCAAATAGGCCACGTCCACGAAATCAAACTCCCCGGAGTGCGTGCAGGATCAGGCGGAGCATTGTGGAATCCTGTTGGTTACTACACGTTGAACGAGGTGCCGAAGGATATTTTGTAGACAAACTGAATTCTGTTGGTCTGTTTTTTATCTCACACGAAGGCACAAAGACACCAAGGATTTTTGTTGTATCCGATACAGGCAGTGAGAAAATTACCTACTTTGTGTCTTCGTGACTTTGTGTGAGATCCTGCGTGGTTTCAGGAGAAGGGGTTTGGTTTTCGAATAGTCGAATGCCGTGGGTGGTGTCGTAGACGACGAGGTCGGGTTTTTCGTCCTGGTTGAAATCGGTGACGCCGGGTGATCTTTGTTGGCCGGAAAGCGCGATGCCCGATGCACTTGGATTGATGGGGGTCCATTGGCCTGTGCCATTGCCTGACAGGAGCAGTCCTTTGCCGGATGTCATGGGGGCCCATTGGGTGTTTTCGGTGTCCCAGTTTTGGCTGAGGAAGATGTCCTGGTGTCCGTCCAGATTGAAGTCTGCAATGGCTGTTCCGGTGGCGGGTGCCCATTGGGCTTGGGCGGGGAGGGGGTGCCATTCATAGCTGCCGGGGAGGTTCAGGAGGATTCCGGTTTCGAGGGTGTTGATTTCAAAGTGTTGGGTGGGTTCCTCAATATCTTCCAGGATGTCGTCGATGGTCAGGGCAGCGTATGCTTGATGGGTTTCGATGGTTTTATCGGTCAAGGTTAACCAGGGCATGGCTTGTTCCATGGTTGAGATCGGCCACCATTGTTCGTTTTTGTTGTAACCGGCAAGGGTAAGTTGGGTGGCGATGTCACTGGTGATTGGGGTGTAATAACGGAATGGGCCGTCGCCCCATTGGGCCCAAGGGGTGTTGGATCCCAGGTTGCAGGCGATGATGTCGGGACGACCATTCTCATCAAAATCTCCCGTTCCGAGTGAGAGCCAGATGCCTTTCAGGTTGTGGAATCCCATTTCTTCGGTGTTGCGGGTCAAGATGCCATGTTCGTTGAGTAAAAATTCAAGGCTACCCCATTCACAGGCCACGAGCAGATCCAGGTCGCCGTCCAGATCCCAATCAATCCATTCGGCATCGGTGGCGCGTTGGATCTTGTCGAGTTCAGGTTGGTTGGTTTGATCCCATTGGTATCCATCTTCGGTGGTTTCCAAAAGCAGGATTTCGGACGATCTGTGTAAGGGGTTTGTTAATGAGTGATTGCTCAGCAGGATGTCCGGTCGTGAGTCGCCGTTGTAGTCGCCGACTTCAATGAGTGTCGTTTGTTTCGGGATATCGGTAGACACGAAATTAACGGATCCATCGGGATGCCAGTGCACGAGTTGATCCCAAAGAGTGGGGCGGATGGCTGGTCGAATGGCTAGCGCGCCGGGGGCTGCGTTTGTATGTTGAATGGTGGACACGGGGGAGTGTTCCATGAGTTCCGTGGTTTGATCGGAGGAATGAGTTGTGGTGAAGTTGCCTGTTCCATCGTTCTCAAACCATTTGGTCGCATTTCCCTGGCTGGTAAATACCAGGTCATCATCTCCATCATCGTCCATGTCCACCCATGTGACGTTTGGGACGCTTGACGGACGGATGCTTTGCAAGTCGGAGGTTGTCGGGCTTTTGATGGACAGTGAAGCAAGCATCGGGGCCTTGATCTGGTTGCTTACTTCTTTGAACCATGTTTGTGAGGGGGATGTTTGTTGTGGTTCGCGTGTGGTCAGGTTGATCATTTCCGGTTCCGTGATTTCGTAGAGATGGTTTGGCTCAACTCTTTCAATCAAGGTGTGAGCGCCACTGCGCCAGAAAACTTCAATGCTGCCGTTGGCGTCCGGTTCAATGACGGCGAAAGTTCTCAAAGCCTGATCCCCGGAGAGATAACGGCCACCGCTCATGATTTCCTGGCTTTGTTCAAAGGAGCCTTCGCGATAAACAATGCGAGAGCCGATGCCGCGGGCGTTTTTTGATTGGCCGATCAGTTTGACCGCGATTCTGGGTTTGATGGAGGTGTTTTCATAGATCAAAGCGGGTGCGTCCAGACAGTTCAAGACCGCGTCGAGGTCTCCGTCATTGTCCAGATCCGCCAGCGCGATGGCGTTGGAGATTTGGTCGGAGTTAAAGCCCCAACGTTCCCCGATTTCTTCAAACTGAATGTTCCCCTGATTGTGGAAAGCCAGGTTGGGGGTTTTGAGTTCAGGGAAGGTTACTGCCAGTTGTTCCGGCGAGAAGTCCTGGAACTGTGATCGTTGCTGGAGGGTGTCGCGGTCCAGATTGTCCTGTGCATGGCCGTTGACGATCAGGACGTCTTCGTAACCATCCAGATCGACATCCAGAAACACCGGGCACCAGGACCATTCACTGGCGTAGAGTCCCGCATAGTGGGCCAGTTCGGTGTATTGCCCGTTGCCGTCGTTGAGGTAAAACGTGTTGCGACTGACCTGAGGGCGGTCGGCTTCTTTTTCTCCGGTGATGGCGATGGAGGGGATGGGTTCGTTTTGCTGCGTCATGCGGAGTTTGTGCTCGCGGCTCAACATATCCACGACCAGGAAGTCATCCAGTCCGTCCCGGTTGATGTCTGCAAAATCGATCCCCATGGAGGAGTAACTGGACTGTTTCAAAGCTGTGCGTTCGATCAACTGGAAGGTGCCTCTTCCCTGGTTGATCCAGCACCGGTCGGGACTTTGGAAGTCGTTGCATACAT
>Ga0181583_10000057_pt1 | contig 64271 bp, 20 predicted proteins | sample 071ome_31_FD_132461 | JGI IMG/M metagenome (GOLD analysis project Ga0181583, IMG submission 132461) | Coastal salt marsh microbial communities from the Groves Creek Marsh, Skidaway Island, Georgia - 071405CT metaG (megahit assembly) | ecosystem: Environmental > Aquatic > Marine > Intertidal... | reverse complement strand
GGACTTGGTGGCGTCATCGGAGTCCGACGCACTGGTGGAACGGAGGGCAGCAGGGAGCTGCAACTCCTTGCGCCCCTCGTTGGTCGTCTCCTTCGCCATTTCTTTCTCCTCCCCGCCTCCCTCCCACTCCTAAGGGAACAATTAGTGTTACGAATACAATCAGTACTGCAAGTGGCGCACTGCAGACTATATTCGACGTTTCCCGGTGCCGTCTCTCAGAAGAGGCATGCGATGGCCGAGAACCGAGCACCCGGGCGCGTCGAGGTTGGAACAGGCTGGGGCACGTTGGCTCCAAGACGATTTTGCGGGCGGAAAGGGTGCCGCTGGGGCACTCATTGACGCTAGGCCCTCCCGTGCGGATTCCCTGCGCCAGGGTGGTGGATGCCAGGACCGCCCTGCCGGGCAGGGCCCCGCGCAAGCGAAAGCCGGGTAGGGTTTACCGACGGTTCGCGCCCGGTTCCCCCTCCCCCAACTCTAGTCCGTTGTATCCTCCGTCGGGTACGAACAGTTGGATTTTTGGGTTTGTGTATGTGTTTGTCTCCTGCGACCGTTTTGTGAACCCCTTGTAATCACCCCCCAGCGAACCCCCTCTCGACCGGAGAGCGTGGACGCTTCGTGCCCATATTCGTTGTAACAGGCAGTTTAACTGCTTCTAGACTTGTCGCTAACCCTATATAGCACGGAGAAGTCCTGTGTTTCCTGGACGAGAGGCGTGTGCGCCACTCCCCCACAAAAGGATCGCATTTGACACTCAGGGAACAGGGATATTTGGAGAAGGAAGCATGGCGGACGACGAGGGTGTGAAGAAGGCGGACCTTCGGGTCCAGTACATCATCAAGGCGAGTCGGCGCAGAGGGTCCGGGCCTTGGCCCGCCACAACATGTTGGGCTCGCCACATGTCCCAAGTTGACGCCGATTTGGCGCCTGGCGCCTGGTAGGGGCGCTGTAATATTCGATTTTCGCCGCTTATCTCAATTTTTCGCCCGTTAGATTGCAAGGGATCCCCGTTTGATGCCCGTGGACTCGGGGGGAAGTCCTCATTCGTCGTTTCGGGAGGTCCCCCTCCCCTCCCCTCGTGCCGCGGGCTACCTCACCGATCACGCGCGGCTAGTGGGCACAGTGACGGATGGTCAACGTGTGAAGTATCGCCCTTGCACCCCGTTTCGCTCCCCGTTGACCCTCAGTGCAGCGGGAAACGCAGCCCCAGGGGGACCCCCCCTCACCCCCCTGTTCCTCCCCCCGTGCCGTCTCGCAGAAGGCCGTCGACACACTTGGCTTCAAGGAGGACCTCACAGAGAGGACCTTTGGCTCGGACGAGTCTACGTGAGTTCCCCGCGCCAGCCCTGGAGCGCGGGGATTTGATGTTGGGTGGACAGGCAACCGTCCTCCTCGACCCGGGGCCTGTCGGTACCGCACCTTTCGTGGATCCAGCGATCTTTTCGCTCGTATCCTGATGTTTTGCCGAGGAATATCTCGTGTTCGCTTCGTGAACTCTACGTTCGACGCTGTCCAAGGCCGTTGTATTTCGATGCCCGGCCTTCGCCTCAGTGGGGCCAATGCGCCAATCGCACGCCGCCGGGGTGTCTTTCACCCGGGTCCCCCGCGCGTGCGTGTCGCCCTCGTGTCACGTGTCGCGGGCCCCCGATCCCCGCCCACTCCGCCCGCGACTTGCCGAGGGTCCTGCTAATCACATGTGCGCCCCCCCCCCCGTGCCCCCCTCCTGCAGAGAGGCCCTCAATGAGTTTCTCTCTGGGGAGTCGCGGCTGCTCCTCGTCCTCGGCGAGGGCAAGGAGCCCGTCGTGACGACCAAGCCCCCCGCGAAGCTCCGCAAGAAGACCATGTTCGTGGTCAAGAAGGTCCAGGGCGAGGGCCCCGTGCCCGACGCGGACCCCGAGCAGCACCTCATGTGCGGCGAGCTCGGCGAGTCCCCCCTGGACCAGCTGAACGCCATCTCGCAGGAGGTCTTCATGCCGATCCTCACGAACCCGCGCAACCAAGGCGGGTGGCCCGAGGTGATCGCGCACGAAGTGGTCGACAACCTGCACAAGTTTGTGGCGAGCGTGTACGTGACGATCGGGCAGACGCAGGGCAAGACGCTGCTCCCACTGCCGCTCCTCAAGGGTGGGGACGGGACGCCCGAGTCGTACGTCGGGGACAAGGATCTGATCCACGTGATCGAGTCCGCCGTGGTAACCTGGACGCGCCAGATCAAGAATGTGCTCAAGCTGGAACCTGACTCGGTGTTCCAGGGCCCCGAGGCCCACCCGGGACCCACGGCGGAGCTCGAGTTCTGGAAGCACCGCGCCTCGGACCTCAACTCGATCCACGAGCAAGTCTCTGGCGAGCGCATCGCCAAGGTCGTCAAGGTTCTTGAGCTGGCAAAGTCCACCTACTTCAGCGCCTTCAAGCGCCTCTACAAGGAGGTGCTCAACGCGCGGGCCGAGGCCAACCACATCCTGCGGTTCCTCAACCCGCTCGAGAAGACATTCGAGAAGCTGGCGCTGAGTGACGACTTCCCCGAGCTGCCGAACATGTTCCGCCCCCTCGTGCACCACATGATGCTCATCTGGAAGCACTCGAAGTACTACAACACCCCCCAGCGCATGGTCATCCTCATGCGCGAGGTCTGCAACGACCTCATCGCGCAGGCGTGCAAGTTCGTCGAGGCCGACAAGGTCATCTCGGACGAGCCCCAGGAGAGCGTCTCGCAGCTCAAGCTCGTGCTCCGTGTCCTTGGGACCTTCAAGGCCATCTACTTCGAGTACCGCGGCAAGTCGACCAAGGAGTCGCCTGACAACCCGTGGCGGTTCCAGAACAGCGCGCTATTCGCCCGCCTCGATATGTTCCTCGAGCGCATCCACGACCTCCTCGAGCTCGCCGAGACAATGATGCAGTTCCTACGCCTCGAGAAGGTCGAGATTGGCGGCACCCATGGCAAGGGCCTCACCATCACGGTCAAGCAGATCTACTCCGAGTTCATCAAGGCGCGCGAGCACCTGCAGCAGGTGGAGTACGACCTCATGGACGTCGACGAGCGTGAGTTCGACGCCGACTTTTACTCCTTCCGCTCCACGATCCGCGAGCTCGAGCGCCAGCTGGGATCGGTGATCACCAAGGCCTTCGACGACTGCAACACGGTTGACTACACGTTCAAGCTGCTCGACGGCTTCGAGGGCCTCCTGGACCGGGACATCATCAAGTCGGACCTGGAGAAGAAGACTGACGACCTCCTCGAGGACTACTACAAGGACATCAAGAAGGTCTACATGATGTACCACAACGCCAAGGCCAATCCGCCCATGTCGAAGAATGCTGCGCCGTGCTCCGGGGCAGTGGCATGGGTGCGGTCATTGTCGGAGCGCCTCAAGCCCCCGATGGAGCGGATCAACGCCATGGTCGAGGCCGGGATGGAAAACGAGCTCATCGGCGAGATTAAGCTCATGTTCAGCGTGCTGACCAAGTCGATGGAGGAGTACGAGCAGGAGAAGGTCAAGATGTGGTACTCGGAGGTCGCCAAGACGTCCGAGGACAAGCTCAAGCTGCCCCTCCTCAACACGGACGCCCACAATGAGGTGCTGATCCGGGTCAACTTCGACCCCGCCCTTGTGCGGCTCCTCCGCGAGGTTAAGTACTTCATGATCCTCAAGGTCGACATCCCAGAGCTCGCCCAGAAGGTGTACGAGAAGAACGAGGTGTACCGCCGCCAGGTGGGCAACCTCGACCTCATCTCGGGGATCTACAACAACATCCAGAACACGCTCCTGGACATCGAGAGGCCGCTCGTGCAGAAGTCCCTCGATAACATCCTCAAGGCCCTTCAGAAGGCCCTCACGACACTCAACTGGAACAGCCACAAGATCGACGACTACATCCAGGAGGTCATGGCCCTGGTTAAGGACCTCGACGCCGTGCTCAAGAACATCAAGGGCAACGTGCAGAAGACGCGCATGCTCCTGGCCGGGTGGGAGAAGGACGAGCTCTTCCGCCGCAAGGAGAAGCCCCTCCCCAAGGACGAGGTGGAGTCTTCCACCCGCGACCACATGGACGCCAAGTACGCGGCTATCGAGAAGGACGCCAATGAGATCCACGCGCTCCTGTCGAACTCGAACCGCACTCTCAAGGTGTCCAAGGGCGCCCAGTCATGGAGGAACTACGTGGACTACGTCGGTAACATCGTCATTGACGGCATCTCCGGCACCATCCTCGCCTCGCTCAAGTCGATGCACGAGGAGCTCGACCCCGCTGCCATGGCCCGCAATGCCCGCCTGCCAATGGTCGAGGTCGAGATCAAGCTCGATGACCAGGTCCCCACAGGCCAGGAGGCCCGGGTGATATGGGTCCCCGACGTCTCCACGAACGAGGAGGGCTCGGGCGTGCGCGACATGCTCACCGAGTGGCTCCGCCGCATCACCGAGGTGACGAGCCTCATGAAGCGCCTGGACATTGGCGAGGGCACCTATGCCACTGAACTGGAGGACGACTTCTTCATCTTCGACGAGGTCAACCGCCTTCAGGAGCTCGTGCTCGACAACGAGCGCAAGTGCAACGAGTTCCACGACTCGTACCTCAAGTTCAAGGACCTGTGGGCGAAGAACCCCCAGGAGTACCTGGCCGAGTTCCTTGAGCGCGAGGCCTTGCACGACGAGGAGACGGGGGAGCGCCTGTCGGACCCTCCGCTCGCGAAGTTCGACGAAGAAATCGCCAAGTTCAAGGCTGTGCAGGAGGAAATCACGCACCTGTCCACCACTGTCGACATCGGCCTCCTCCGCGTCTCCTGCAAGACAATCAAGAACCAGCTGGCCAACCGCTGCGCGCAGTGGATCTTCAAGTTCACCGGCTACCTCCAGAACCGCGTCACGGCTGAGGTCGACGAGCTGCACGAATTCGTCGAGCACGCCACGAAGGTCCTCGACATCGCCGTTGATGGCGCTGAGGAGTCGGAGGAGGAGACTGCGGCGCCCGCGTCCCCGGGGGCCGCTGAGCCCACTGGGGAGGAGGGCGCCGACGGCGAAGAGGGGGGCGAGGCTGAGGAGGGCGAGGAAGAGGCCGTGGAGGCCCCCCAGCCCAAGAAGGCCAACAAGCTTTACACGGTCATGGAGGTGATGCGCGACATCCGTAAGCGCCGCGAGCGCACGGACGACATGTTCGAGCCCCTCAACGACGCAGTCGAGCTGCTGCGCCAGCACAACCCGCAATCGTCCGAGGTCATCCCCGCCGCGACCCTCCACCGCCTGGAGGAGGGTCCCACCGTCTGGGCTAATCTGAAGAAGAAGCTCGAGGCGAAGAAGGAGGAGGTCGCCCTCGCACAGACCACCGAGGGTCAGAAAATCCGCAAGCGTGCGGACGAGTTCCAGGTCAAGGTGGACGAGTTCCGCAAGTTCTTCCAGAAGCGCGCTCCCTTCACCGTGCAGCACGGCATCATCGAGATCGATTGCATCTGGGACGCTTACCGCACCATTGACCAGTTCCACCACGGCAAGGTCGACGGGTGGGACTCCGTCTCCGTGCTTGCGAAGGAGGCCGAGGTCCTCAAGGAGTCCCAGGACCTGTTCGACCTGTACGTTGTTGACTATGTCCACCTTACACGGTGCTCGGAGGAGCTCGTCAGCCTCAAGGGGCTGTGGGACATGATTAGCTATGTCATGTTCATCTTCCGCGACTGGAGGGACACCAAGTGGGACGCCATTGACACGGACACGCTGGCCGAGAAGACCAAGGCCATCAAGAAGCAGATCAAGAACGTGTCCAAGGCGGCCCGCACGTACGACGTGTTCAAGAATCTGGACGACACCGTCAATGCTATGGCCACGTCCCTCCCCCTCGTCGCCGAGCTGAACCATCCCGCCATGCGCGACCGCCACTGGAAGCACCTGATGAAGGCCTGCAACAAGAACTTCGTCAAGGACGAGAATTTCACCCTCGGCACGCTGCTCGACCTGGAGCTGCACAAGTTCCAGGAGGAGGTTGAGGATATCGTCGACCGCGCCAAGAAGGAGGAGGTGATCGAGAAGCAGCTCAAGAAGATCGAGGAGGTCTGGTCCGGCATGGACCTTGAGTTCGAGATGTACGCCGACGTTGCCGACATGTTCCAGGTCACAGTCTCGGACGAGCTCCGCGAGGCGCTCGAGCAGGACAACATGAACCTTCAGAACATGGCCGGCGGGAAGGGTGTACAGGGGAACCCCAAGTTCGTGGAGATGGTCGGCAACTGGCAGCGCAAACTCGGCACGGTCGAGTCGGTCATTTCGGTCTGGCTCGAGGTGCAGAAGAAGTGGCAGAACCTCGAATCGATCTTCATCGGCTCGCAGGATATCCGCGTGCAGCTCCCTGACGACTCCAAGCGTTTCGATGCCATCAACACCGACTACCAGGACCTCATGCGGTCGGCACCCGACATCGTCAATGCCGTCGAGGCGTGCAACCTCGAGGGCCGCCAGGAACGCCTTGACAACATGGAGCGGGAGCTGGAGACGTGCGAGAAGGCCCTACAGGACTACCTCGAGACGAAGCGCCTCGCCTTCCCCCGGTTCTACTTCGTGGCCCCCGCGGAGCTCCTGGACCTGCTGTCCAAGGGGTCCAACCCGCTGGCCATCCAGAAGCACCTCCCCAAGTGCTTCGACAACGTCGCGTCGCTCCAGTTCGAGAACGATGACAAGGGTATGCCCACCAAGCTGGCCCTGTCCATGACGTCCAAGGAGGGCGAGGTCATGCCCTTCGCGCCCCCTGAGTTCGCACCGCCCTGCCTCTGCGACGGCCCCGTCGAGACCTGGCTCCAGACGGTGGTTGACTCCATGCGCAAGGCCCTGTACCACGAGTTCAAGGAGAAGGCCATGCCCACGTACGACGAGACCTCCTCCGGCATGAAGCGCCGCGACTGGATCCGCGAGGCGAACAAGATCTCGGTCCAGATGACGGTGGTCGTGTCCCGCGTCTACTTCACCTCGGAGATCGACGACGCCTTCAACGAGCTCGAGGACGGCAATGAGGACGCCCTCAAGACGGAGCTTCAGAAGCAGGTGGACCAGCTTGCCGACATCATCGACATCATCAACTCGCCCACGCTCTCTAAGATCGAGCGTAAGCGGCTCATCATGCTCTGCACGATTGACGTGCACTCGCGCGACGTCGTTGGCCGTCTCATCGAGGAGCGTGTCGAGAACGGCCAGTGCTTCCAGTGGCAGTCCCAGCTGCGTTACAGGAAGCGCGACACCACGGGCGACGTCCAGGTCAACATCGTCGACGCCGACGCTCCCTACTCGTACGAGTACATTGGCATCCCTGGGTGCCTCTGCATCACCCCGCTCACGGACCGTTGCTACATCACCCTCACCCAGGCCCAGCGCCTCATCCTCGGTGGCGCCCCTGCCGGCCCTGCAGGCACAGGCAAGACCGAGACAGTCAAGGACCTCGCCCGCCACCTGGCGACGATGATCTACGTGTTCAACTGCTCCGATCAGATGGACTTCCGCGCCATGGGCCAGATCTACCGCGGCCTCGCCCAGACGGGCGCCTGGGGATGCTTCGACGAGTTCAACCGCATTCCCGTGTCGGTGCTTTCCGTGTGCTCCACGCAGTACAAGTGCGTCCTCGACGGTCTCCGCGCCGAGAAGGAACGCTTTGTGTTCGAGGAGGTGGAAATCCCTCTCTCCAAGTCGGTCATGGCCTTCATCACCATGAACCCGGGGTACCCTGGCCGTGCCGAGCTGCCCGAGTCGCTCAAGGCGCTCTTCCGCCCCGTGTCGATGGTGGTGCCCGACCTTGGGCTCATCTGCGAAATCATGCTAATGGCCGAGGGTTTCCAGGACTCGAAGCTCCTCTCGCGCAAGTTCGTGGTGCTCTACAAGCTGTGCGAGGACCTGCTGTCCAAGTCGAGGCACTACGACTGGAAGCTCCGTGCCATCAAGACGACGCTGTACGTGGCCGGTGGGATGAAGCGCCTGGCCGAGAAGAGCGAGCCCGAGATGACGGAGGAGAAGGTGCTCCTGCGCGCCCTCCGTGACTTCAACCTCGGCAAGCTCACTGCTGACGACACGACCATCTTCATGGGCCTCCTCAATGACCTCTTCCCCAAGAAGGTGGACGAGGTGAAGCGCGCCATCGACTACGAGTTCGAGCCCTTCATCAAGAAGGCCGCCGACGAGCTCAAGTTCCAGATCGGCGAGGGTCCCGAGGCCAAGTTCGGCCTTAAAATCTCCCAGCTGCGCGAGATCTTTGAGGTGCGCTGGTCCGTCTTCCTGCTCGGCCCTGCCGGGTGTGGCAAGTCGGCCATCTGGAAGACGCTCCGCCAGGCCCAGAACCTCTACCACGAGAAGACGGACGCCAAGCCCATCAACCCCAAGTCGGTGAACCGCAACGAGCTCTACGGCTACCTCCATGAGACGACACGCGAGTGGAAGGAGGGTCTCATCTCGACGACCTTCCGGAACATGGCCAACGAGGGCGAGCGGTCTTACAAGCACCAGTGGATTGTGCTCGACGGCGACATCGACGCCGAGTGGATCGAGTCGATGAACACGGTGATGGATGACAACAAAATGCTCACGCTCGCCTCCAACGAGCGCATCTCCCTCACCGACTCGATGCGTCTCCTCCTCGAGATCAACCACATGAACCACTGCTCCCCTGCCACTGTGTCCCGCGGCGGTGTCATCTTCGTCAACCAGGATGACATCGGTTGGAAGCCGTGCAAGGACTCGTGGATCGCCAAGCTCGAGCAGAAGGATCTCCGGCCCATCTTCCACCGCCTGTTCGACGACTACGTCGAGGGGCCCCTCGAGTACTGCCGGCGCAACCTTCGCACGGTGGTGCCAATCGAGCCCATCAACATCGTCGAGACCATCTGCAAGATCCTCGAGGGCATGCTTCCCGAGGACAAGATCGCCCTCGACGACCGCATGAAGAAGCTTCTTGAGCACAAGTTCGTCTTTGCTGCCACGTGGGCCTTCGGCGGGTGCATGCTGGTGGACAAGGTCACTGACCACAAGACCGAGTTCTCCCGCTACTGGACGGCCTCCTTCAAGACCGTCGCGTACCCCCCCGAGGGCACCGTGTTCGACTACTACGTCGACGAGAAGACTGTCACGATGCAGCCCTGGACTGACAAGATCGAGACATTCGCGTACGAGAACGGCGGCAACTTCGCCTCGATCTTCGTGCCGACGCTTGACACAACGCGCCTGACGTACCTGCTCGACAACCTGATCGGGAACAAGTACTACGTCATGTTCGTCGGCAACACGGGCTCGGGTAAGACAGCCATCATGCGCAACAAGCTCGCCAACATGGACAGCGACCAGACCATCTTTACGACGGTCAACATGAACTCGTTCCTGCTCGGCCCCGAGCTCCAGATCATCATGGAGCAGCCGCTCCAGAAGACGAACGTGCGTTGGGGCCCCGCCGGCACCAAGCACATGGTCTACTTCATCGACGATATGAACATGCCCTTCAAGGACAAGTACGACACCCAGTCCGCTGTCGAGCTGGTCCGCCAGTACGCCGACTACGGTGGGTGGTACGACAAGGCTAAGATCCTCGAGCGCAAGATCTCCAACTGCCTGCTCTCGGCGTGCATGAACCCCACGGCTGGCTCCTTCACCATCACGCCCCGCATGCAGAGGCACTTCGCCACGTTCGCGGTGCAGATGCCGCCCCCCGAGATTGTCAAGACGATCTACTCCCAGATCGTCGAGGGGCACCTCGCCGACTTCGACACCGAGGTCTCCGGCCTCGCACCCAAGCTGGTGGAGGCCATGATCGATCTCCACAAGATGGTGATGAACGGCTTCCTCCCCTCCGCCGTCAAGTTCCACTACACTTGGAACCTGCGCGAGCTTTCCAACATCACCCAGGGCATCACCCGCATGCGTAAGGAGGTCTTCAACAGCTCTGTCTCCGCCGTCCGCCTCCTCATCCACGAGTGCGAGCGTGTCTTCTTCGACCGCATGCTCAACGAGGCCGACATGCAGAAGTTCGAGGACATGCGCAAGAACGTGACGCGGAAGCACTTCGCCGACCTCAACATGGAGGAGATTGAGGCGCGCCCCAACATCTTCTGCTCCTTCGTGAACGGGCCCAACGACGACTTTACCCCGTACCTCCCCGTCACGAGCTACGACAAGCTGCGCAAGGTGCTCGAGGAAAACCTCAAGGAGTACAACGAGTCAAACGCTGTGATGGACCTGGTGCTGTTCCAGCAGGCTATGGAGCACGTGTGCCGCATCTCGCGGATCGTGGACCTGCCCCGCGGCAACGCCATGCTGGTGGGCGTGGGCGGGTCGGGCCGCCAGTCTTTGGCCAAGCTCGCAGCCTTCTGCTCAAACAACATGGCCGTCTTCCAGATCGCCGTGACGGCGTCCTACGGCGTCGACCAGCTCAAGGAGAACATCCTGCAGCTGTACGAGCGCTGCGGCGTCAAGGGCCAGCACGTCATGTTCCTCATGACCGACAACCAGATCGTCGACGAGAAGTTCCTTGTCTACATGAACGATCTGTTGTCGTCGGGCTTCATTGCCGATCTGTGTGCCCAGGAGGACAAGGACAACTTCATGAATGCTGTGCGCAAGGAGGCGTCGCAGGCCGGTGTAATTGATACCCCGGAGAATATCTGGGACTTCTTTATCGACAAGGTCCGCAAGCATCTCCACATCGTGCTCTGCTTCTCGCCCACGGGCGACAAGTTCCGCATCCGCGCTCGTCAGTTCCCTGCGCTTGTCACCTCGACTGTCTTCGACTGGTTCCACCCCTGGCCCCACGAGGCACTCGTCTCCGTGGCCCAGCGCTTCCTTGCCGACGTCCCCAACGTCGAGGACGAGGTCCGCGAGAATATGGCCTACCACATGGCGCACTGCCACCTGTCCGTCACGGACGCGTCGGTTGACTTCCAGCGGATCTACCGCAGGTTCAACTACGTCACCCCCAAGTCTTACCTGGAGCTCATCTCCCTCTACCAGACGCTCCTTGGGCGCAAGCGCGAGGACCTGCGGAAGGGCCGTGAGCGCCTGGAGAACGGGTTGGACAAGATCCAGGAGGCGGCCTCGCAGGTGGCCGACCTTCAGGTGATGCTGAAGCAGGAGCAGATCGTGGTGGCGGAGAAGCAGGAGAAGACGAAGGCCCTGATTGAGTCGATCGGCAAGGAGAAGGCGATCGTCGAGGAGACGGTCGAGGCCTCCCGCGAGGACGAGGAGAAGGCCTCCGAGATCGCTGCGAGTGCCGCCGCCAAGAAAGAGGAGTGCGACCGCGAGCTGGCTGCCGCTGAGCCCCTCATCGCCGCCGCCAACGAGGCGCTCAACTCCCTCGACAAGGGTTCCCTCACGGAGCTCAAGTCGCTCAAGACGCCAGCGGCGGCCGTGGAGCAGGTGGCCTTTGCCACGCTCGTGCTGTTCGCAGACCCCAACAAGCTCCCTAAGGAGAAGGACCTCGTCTGGCAGGGCGCCCAGAAGTTCATGGGCGACGCCGGCTCGTTCCTGAACAACCTCCAGAACTTCGACAAGGACAACCTGTCCAAGGAGCCCAACGTCACCATGGTTGAGGCCAAGTTCCTCCCCCAGCTTGTCATCCCGGGTACCACGGACCCTGATGTCGAGTCGCTCAAGAAGAAGTCGCAGGCCGCTGCTGGTCTCGCCGCGTGGGTGGTTAACATCTGCAAGTACTTCCGTGTGTACCAGAAGGTGAAGCCCATGCGCGAGGCCCTCGCCGACTCGGAGGCCCAGAAGGAGGCGGCTGACAAGAAGCTCGCCGGCGTCCGAGCCAAGGTCAAGGCCCTCATGGAAAAGGTGGCTGCTCTCGAGGAGAACTTCGCCGAGGCGACTGAGGAGAAGAACAAGGCTATTGCCCAGGCTGAGAAGACTCAGAAGAAGGCCGACCTTGCCGACCGCCTCATCAACGGCCTCTCATCCGAGCGTGAGCGCTGGGGCGAGACTGTCCAGAAGTTCATCGCGCAGGAGGGCCGCCTTGTGGGCGACGTGCTCCTGGCCTCGGCCTTTGTGTCCTACTGCGGGCCCTTCAACATGCCCATGCGCAAGATGCTCGTGGGCGAGAAGTGGCTCCCGGACCTCGTGGAGAAGAAGATCCCCATGTCGGAGGAGATCACGCCAATGGATGTGCTCACGGATGACACGATGAAGGCCCGCTGGCAGTCCAACGGCCTCCCTTCGGACCCTCTGTCCATGGAGAACGGCGCCATCATGACCAACTCCTCGAGGTGGCCGCTCATGATCGACCCGCAGCTCCAGGGCATCGGGTGGATCTCCCGTCGCGAGGCGCCCCACGGTGTGAAGATCATCCAGCTTACCCAGGCCAAGTACATCGACGTGGTTAAGAACTGCATCGAGAATGGCATCCCTATGATCATCGAAAAGCTCGAGGAGAACATCGACGAGGTGCTCGCGCCCGTGATCGCCCGCATGACGATCAAGAAGGGCCGCAACCAGATCATTAAGCTCGGGGACGACGAGGTCGAGTACGACCCCAAGTTCCGCCTCTACCTGCAGACCAAGTTGGCCAACCCCCACTACAAGCCGGAGATCGCCGCGCAGACGACACTGGTGAACTTCTGCGTTACGGAGAAGGGTCTCGAGGACCAGCTCCTGGCCCTCGTTGTGTCGAAGGAGCGCCCTGACATGCAGAAGCAGGCCGCGGAGCTCGTCGAGTCGCTCAACAACTTCTCCATCCAGCTCGCCGAGCTCGAGGACAGCCTCCTGGCCCGCCTCGCCTCCGTGCAGGGCGACATCCTGGAGGACGTCGAGCTCGTGGAGAACCTCGAGAAGACGAAGGTGACTGCCAACGACATCGCCATCAAGGTCGAGCAGGCCAATGAGACGTCAAAGAACATCTCTGTCGCCCGGGAGGTCTACCGCCCTGTCGCCACGCGTGGGTCGCTCATCTACTTCATGATTGACAACCTCAACGCCCTCGACCGCGTCTACCACTACTCGATGGCCAACTTCGTGCTCGTGCTCAAAAAGGGCATGGACCTGTCCGAGCAGCCCGACGAGTCGATGCCCGAGAAGGAGGCCCTCGCTAAGCGCGTTGAGTCGCTCATCAGCACGGTCACGTACACGGTGTTCAGCTACGTCGCGCAGGGGCTCTTTGAGCGTCACAAGCTCATCGTGGCCACGCAGCTGGCCATCGCCATGCTCAAGTCGCAGGACCTCCTCGACCTCCGCAAGTTCGACTACCTCCTCCGCGGCCCCAAGATCGAGGGCCAGGACAACCCTGTTAAGGAGTTCGTGTCGGACGGCGCGTGGGCTGCGGTCATCGCTTTGCACGAGATCGACGAGTTCAGCTCCCTCCCCAACGAGCTCCAGGGCTCGGTCAAGAAGTGGAAGGAGTGGATGGAGCTCCAGCGCCCCGAGGAGGAGGCGCCCCCCGGCGACTTCAAGCGCATGTCCGACTTCGACCGCCTGCTCCTGTTCCGGGCCCTTCGCCCCGACCGCCTCTCGGCCGCCATGCGCATGTTCGTGGCCAAGGTCATCGGCGAGAGGTACGTCGTGTCCCAGGCCTACGACCTCGGCCGCTCCATGGAGGACGCTGCGCCCCACATTCCCGTTTTCGTGTTCCTGTCCCCCGGTGTCGACGTGGCCGCCTCCGTGGAGGCCCTCGGCGCCAAGATGGGCATGACGGCGGAGGCCGGGAAGTACGCAACCATCTCCCTCGGCCAGGGGCAGGAGGAAATCGCGTCCCGCGCGCTCAAGAAGGCGCGTTCCGAGGGTGGCTGGGTTCTCCTCCAGAACGTCCACCTCACCATCGACTGGACGTCCGGCGAGCTCGTCAAGGTGGTCGACAAGCTGTCCCAGGACACGCACGAGGACTTCCGCCTCTTCATCTCGGCCGAGCCGCCCCCGGCGCTCGAAAGGGCGCTCCCGATCTCGATCCTTCAGTCGTCGATCAAGCTGACCAACGAGCCCCCTGAGGGGCTCAAGGCCAACCTGCTCCGCGCCTGGGGCCAGTTCAACGACGAGATGATCGAGAACTGTGGCAAGTCGGCGGAGCTGAGGTCGATCCTCTTCGCCCTGTCCTACTACCACGCTGTGATCCTTGAGCGGAAGAAGTTCGGCGTTGGTAACCTCCCTGCCTCCACGTCCGGCCTCGGCTGGAACATGAACTATCCGTTCAACACGGGCGACCTTATCTGCTGCTCTATGGTGGCGGTCAACTTCCTCGAGAACGGCGGCAACAAGGTGCCGTGGGACGACCTCCGCTACGTTGTTGGCGAGATCCTCTACGGCGGCCACATTGTCGAGGACTGGGACCGGAGGCTCTCCAACGCCTACCTCCAGAAGTACTACAACGACGACCTCCTCGAAGGCACCGAGATGTATCCCGGCTTCCCCGTGCCCCCCAACACGTACACGCACAAGGAGGTCATTGAGTACATCGACGACTCCATGAAGGTCGAGTCCCCCGTTGCCTTCGGGCTCCACCCCAACGCCGAGATCGGGTTCAAGCTCCGCGAGGCGGAGGCCTTTTGCCAGTCCCTCGTCTCCCTCCAGCCCCGGTCCGCCGGCGGGGAGGGCGGCGTCTCGGAGGAGGAGCGTGCCAAGCAAGTCCTGGACGACATCCGGGACAAGCTGCCCGACGTGTTCGACATGGAGGACATCCGCTCGCGGACGGACGACCTGTCGCCATACGCCATGGTGGCCATCCAGGAGGCCGAGCGCATCAACGTGCTCATCGAGGAGATGAAGCGCTCGCTCATCGAGCTAGACCTCGGGCTGGCCGGTGACCTGACCATGTCGGGGCCCATGGAGGCGCTCATGCGCTCGCTGGCGTCCAACGTGACGCCTGGGTCGTGGGCCCTGCGCGCCTACCCGTCCCTGCGCCCGCTGTCGTCGTGGATCCTCAACATGCACTCGAGGCACGAGCAGCTTCTGCAGTGGACGGGCGACATGACGACGCTCCCCGTGTCGGTCTGGCTGTCGGGCCTCTTCAACCCGCAGTCCTTCCTCACGGCGGTCAAGCAGACCACGGCCCGGCGGAACGAGTGGCCCCTCGACAAGACCGAGGTCGTCACGGAGGTCACCAAGAAGCCTAACCGCGAGGCCGTGGACGCGCCCCCCCGCGACGGCGCCTACATCCACGGCCTCACCCTCGAGGGCGCCCGCTGGGACGACAAGTCCATGGCGCTGGACGAGTCCCTCCCCAAGGAGCTCTTCTGCCCGCTGCCCGTCATCCTCGTCAAGGCCGTGCAGGTGGACCGCGCCGACGTCCGCGACGCGTACCAGACCCCCGTGTACACCACCGAGGCCCGCTTCCGTCAGGAGGTCTTCACTGCCCAGCTCAAGTCCAAGGTCGGCCAGCTCAAGTGGATCCTCGCGGGTGTCTGCGCCTTCCTCGACGTTGTCATCTGATCGGAGCCGCAGCCTGATCCGATTGCTTCTTGTTTCGTAGCCCGTCGCTTGAACCAGACGGATACCGTCTCTGGAGCCCCTCGCCCCGCCGGGCGGCTCGGCTCGCCCGACAGGGGCTGCCCGGGAGCGCGACCCCCCTGAATGTCTGCGCAGAGAGCCGGGTGGCTGCGGATTGGCATATAATCATCCTCGCTGGCCATAATTACACGGGCGCAAAAGAAGGGTTAAAGGTTAAAGAAGGGTTCCGATACGAAACCATTTTTGCCCAGGGTTAGTTGGCTCCCCGCCCCGCCGCCCCGAGGTATCGCCCCACTCCGAGAGCATCGACAAGCATGGGACAAGTGTTCAGCAGAGTCGGACTGTTGAGGTGGGTCCCTCTTGCCCCCTGAGGACGGTGCGGGGGCCCGGGGCTCAGAACTGCCCTAATGGGGCCGCCCCTGGGCCCCCACCGGGAGCCTCGCGTGGACACGAGCCGCCCTCGGCGGGTCGAAAACCCCCCTATTTGCCGTAATGAACCGAATCGACCGCCCAAACTACCCCGCAGTTGCGTCGGAAGGGCCCTCTCGGTCACCTCCGCTGGTCACCAGGGTGAGGGGGAGCATCCCCCGACCCTTGACGCGCGCCGCAAGGCCGGGGCCGCGTGCAGTCAAGTCGCGCAGGCCCTGGCGAGGGACAAGGCCCTCCTCGCCCTGAGCCAGAAAGCCCCGGCCCCGGGCCTCCCCGGGGCCGACGCCGCCCCCCCACCACCCGGCTCGCCCGCCCAGCCTCCCTCCATCCTCGACAAGTTCGGCGGGCGCCAGTCGAGCAGCGACTGGACTCACCGCGGGAGCGCCGGCCGTCGGGTCGCGCCCTCCTCCACGGCCCCCGCCAGCCCCGCCCGGGAGGACCTGGTCAGCACTGCCGACAGCCGCCCCAGCGGCGCCGCCAGCCCCCCCGGCCCCGGCATCGTCCCCCGCCGCCGTGGCGAGTCCGACCTCGTCGGCCCGAGCTCGGCGCCAGCGGGCCGCGCGGGGGTAGTGGTGGCGATCGAGGGGCGTAGGCGGCAGGCGAGCGACGCGGGAACCCTCCTGATCTCGGGCCCCGCCGTCGCGTACCGCACGGGGCACCGTTGGGGAGGGGCCGCGGCCCCCCTGGGCGGAGGTGACGTGCACGCACTGGCGGGCCCGTCACGCTCCGGGTCCCAGGAGGCCGTGGAGCGGCGGGTGGCCCCGGATAGCCCCGCGACGCTGGTCGCCGTGCCGGTCACCCCGAGCCCCCCGCCGTCGGGGCTGGAGACAGCGCCCACGGGGGAGCAGGCCGGGGGCGGCCGGGGACCCCGGGTGAGCCCGGATGGGGGGTCCATGGACGTGGAGCGCAGCCGTAATCGTCTGAGCGTGGTGCCCGGTCTCTCGGCGAGCCCTCACGACCCCCCGGGCGCGGCGGGCGGGCCCGACCCCTCCGACGCGGTGCCCAGCCTCGTCGAGGCGTGCGCGTCACGCATTGCCCGCGACCTGGGGGCCTTCGCGCGCGGGGGGGTGCAGGGGCTGCCGGACGATATGATCATCGTCGTGTTCGAGCACGCCGTCGTGGCGGGGACTGTCGACACGGCTCGCCTGCCGCTCTTCCGGTCCCCGCACGGGCTCCCAGAGCTCCGGCTGCGCAATTACCCCGGGGTGACGGACGACTGGGTCGGGCAGCTGGTGGGGCCGAGCACAGTGCACGTGGACCTGGCCGGGTGCCCCGGGGTGACGGACGCCGGGCTGGAGGCGCTGGACCGGAGCCCACGCCTCCTCACGCTGGACCTGTCGGGGTGCCCCGGGGTGACGGGCGCCGGGGTCGCACGGCTGGCCCAGCGGGCGACGCGGCTCCGCTCGGTCGCCCTGCGCGGGTGCCCCGGGGTGACGGGCGACGCGGTGGAGGCGCTGGGGCGCCACGCGGGGGGGCTCCGGGAGCTTGACCTGTCCCGTTGCCGCGGCCTTCTCGGGTCCACGCGCGCCCTCGCCGGGCTGGCGGCCCTGACAGAGCTCGAGGGCCTCTCCCTGGGGTGGGCAGGGGGCGGGGGGCAGGCGGTCGGGTCATCCGACATGCCCGAGCTGTCCGTCCTGGCGGGCCTGACGCGACTCGACCTGAGCGGGTCCCTGATCGACGCGGGAGACCTCGAGGCCCTATCCGGGGCTGACGCGCTCGAGTGCCTGGCGCTGGACGGGTGCCGCCAGCTTGACCAGGGGTGGGGGGCGAGGCCGGAGGGCACGGGCGGCCTGGAGGCCCTTGCGCGGCTGCCGCGACTCCGGGCGCTGTCTCTGCGGGGCTCGCGGGTAGACCCAAGGGACGTGGCCGAGGCAGTGTCCAAGTGCGCCGGGCTCGCGTCGCTGTGCCTGGCCGGTGTGCCGCTGACGGTCGGGGCATCGCTGGCGCTGGGGGCCGTGGGGTCCCTGACCGACCTGGACCTCGAGAACACGGGCCTCACGGACCGCGGGTGCACCGCGCTCGCGGTTCTGAAGGGTCTCCGCAGGCTCAATCTCTCGGACAACCGCGTGTCGGCGAACGGCGCGGCGGCCCTCGCCTCGCTGCGCGGCCTCGAGGACCTCGACCTCGGCCACACGGACGTGTCCGACCTGGGGTGCCAGCACCTCTCCGGACTGACGGGACTGACGCGCCTGTGCTTGGACTGCCCGGACGTGACGGACGAGGGGGTGCGGTGCCTGCGGGACCTCCGGGGGCTGTCCGATCTGGACCTTTTCGGGTGCCGGGTCCACGACACGACGCTGGCGCTGCTCTGCGGGCGCCTGGCGGGGCTGACGCGGCTCGAGGCGTGCGGGGGGTCCCTGACGGACGCGGTCGCGTTCTCGCTTCCCAAACTGCGCCGCCTCAGGGTGCTGTCCCTGGCCCAGAACTTCCGCCTGACGGGGCGGGTGTGCTCGGCGCTGGCCGAGGTCCCCACGCTCCACCGCGTCAATCTCGCCAACACGGGGGTCGACGACGCGGGGCTGCGGGCGCTCGCGGGGCTGCCGGAGCTGGTGTGCGTCTCGGCGGTCAACACACGGGTCACGGGCCGCGGGGCCGAGGAGCTGCAGGCGGCCGCACCCTGCCTGGCCAAGGTCGCGTATTGAGTGCCCGGCACAAGTGGCCCGCGGCGGGCTGGAGGCCCTCAGGGGTTGAGGCATCCGCGCCCCGGGGGCTCTGCCGTAGGCGACTTGAATTCCTATGTTGATCTGGTTGTAGGGACTACTAGGCAATCTATCTCGCGTTCGTGATGGGGTTCTCGAAGACGTTCTTCCGGAAGAAGTCCCGCAACTTGTCCTTGACCCCCTCGTAGTGGGCCTCCTCGACCAGGACGTACGTCTTCCCGCCCTTGTCCAACTCCGCAATCCCGTTCTTCCGGAAGATGATCTTGTCCCCGGCCATTCTCTGCTCGTCCATCGACTCCAAGAACGTCTTTGTCACGGCGTCGCACTCTGCGGGAGGGGAATCCGGGCGGGTCTACGGAAGGGGGGCAAAGGGGGCGCACGGAGCCCTCTCCTGTGCATCTGGCCCAATATTCTTGCTCCTCCCCAGTGTCTCCACTCTGAACGGTCGACGGACTCACCAAGAAGCACGAGACCGCCAATTCTCGTCGGCATTCTGCGCGATCACCACGCCCACGGAGGCACTCGGGGTGACCGCCCGGGAGGAGACTCCAGCCAGGGGCTGGAGGAGCGGAAGTACGTCGGGCTCACTGACGCCAGGGTGGCGGGGCCCGCCTCTTAAGCCCGCCGCGCTCTTTCCCTGGCCCATGGGAGAGGGGCGGCCCCGGGCCCGCCTACGCCTACGTCGGCGCCGTGCCTCTGGCAAGGGGACGGCTGGGAGGTTCGACTCACATGGCACATCGGGACTGGGTCTCTCATACGTGGGGCCACACGGCGATGCCTGTCAAATCGTTGTGCCCGTGATCGGAGGAGCGCCCCCCGCCCTGGCGCCGGATGTTGGAGCTGAGGCGCCGCCCGTCCCCGGGGCGCAGGCGGGGGCCGCCGGGGTACCCTTGGGCACTACCGAAGCTCGGGTTGCCGCCGAGCTGGCCGACGTAGTCGCTTTGGCCAGCCACCAGGCTTCCTCCAGCGAGGCCTCCGCAGTAGTGGCTGCCACCGTACCCGCCGTAGCCGTGGTCCCGCTGCGCGCGGCTCCCGTTGAGGGGGGCGAGAGCGTTCCCAGCACTGTTCGGCTGGACGGGCCCGTGGTCCAGGGCAAGGGGCACTGCAGCGGGGGAAACGGTGCCCCGCTGACGCTTCATCGCGGCGACCTCGGCACGGAGCTGCCGGTTCTCCCTGCGATGGAGGATCGCGTGGCCCCGGGCTTCGCGGGACTGTCGCGAGGGGGGGCGTCCACCCGGCTGGTGCCGTAGTGGGGCGAGGGGGACGCCGCTCACCGGACACGGTCGGAGTAGTGCTTGCTTTGTTCCTTCTCCCTCTCCTCAAGGGCTCTGTTGGCGACGCGCAGCTGCTGGGCCTGCGCCGCGAGGCGCTTGTTCTCATTGCTGAGCTTCTGCAGCCTGTCCCTGGCCTCGGTGAAGACGGACTGCAGCTTGGCCTTCAGCCTCTCCTCCTTCTTCAGGGCCACCAGCTCCATCTGCCCGTCGTGGAAGTCGATGGCCGACAGGGCGCAGGTCAGAATGACCTCGGGGGCCTGGCCGTACAGGCTGGCGCGGAGCGCATCGGTGGGCTCCTGGTACACCTTCACGACTTTCAGCGTGTCCTTGGCAAGTGCCTGATGGCACACCGGACAAATGGGAGGGGACCCGTTCGAGATGACCTCTTCGGCGCAGGGGACGCATAGGAGGTGGCCGCAGTGCGTCGCTGCGCTCTTTGTCTGCTCTTCCAGGCCCTGCCAGCACTTGTTGCACTTCATTGTGGCCAGCGTGGGGACGGGGGATGCAGACAAACTCGAGGGAAGCAGGAGCTGGGCTCGGTTGCGGGCTGGACCTCGACACCCGTGTTTCAGGCCTGACTACGGGTCGCCTCCTTTTTTGTGTGACAAAATGTCGACCCAGGACCGTAGTGAAGCGGTGTTACCGGAAAGATGCACGGAATACCCTGCCAGAAGTGCCCCTGCCGTTGTCTGTCTCGCCTCCCCACTCCCTGGCTCTTTCAGGGAAGACGCGTGCGGCTCTTTTTGGAGTATGACGCATTCTTCCCGAACTGAATTATCGTGCGAGTCAAATATTTGCGCCAACCATCTCACGCATAGGCCCAGAGGGACGACTATTCACCGGACGCCCTCGCCGAGGCACCGTCTGGGCCTTACCGCTGATTCTCGACGCTCCCGTGAATCTCATCTAACCATGGATGTTGTGGAGATGCATGATGTGCCTCCTGTGGTCGAGCGATTCGATGCGACGCAGTCTGCGGGCTGCTCCAACAGCGGGGAGGAACGGGGACGGGAGCGGCCCTGGTGGAGCAAGGTGCGTGTAGCTGGCATCTGTCCCCCTCCGCGGACGGGGGACGCCACTAAGGACGTCGAGAACCCTGATGAAAGGCGGAAACGCGGGTCAGAGCCTGACAGCCGCCCACCCCACCCCCCCCGCCAGGCCTGCAGGTGAACAGGGCCGACCTACCAGCCACTTTCTGGGAGGAGCGCCGGCGGGCGCGGAACAAGCGGCGCAAGGAGCGGCATCGACAGAACCAGAAGATCCGTAACGAAGAGAAGCGGGCAGGGTGGGAGGCCGAGACGGCGCATCTGGACTCCGCGGAGAAGCAGCGCCTGTACGACGAGGAGCGGGCAGCCCGCGTCGCTCGGCACCTCGAGCAGCAGGCCAAGGTGAAGGCGGCGCTGGAGACGGGCATTCCGGTGTGCGTCGAGTGCTCGTTCGACGAGGCCAACCGAGTGCCCCGGGAGATGCGGTCCCTCTCGAAGCAGCTCGAGTTCTGCATGGTCGCCAATCGCCGGGCTGCCGTGCCCGTGCAGCTGCACTTCACGGGCTTCCGGGGCGAGCTGAAGCGGGACACGATCGAGGTGCACCGGGCGGAGGGTTGGGACGTGATAATGGAGGAGAGGCCGGCGCCGCAGGTGGACACGTTTCGCGGGAAACGGATCGTTGTCCTGTCACCCGACGCGGAGGACCCCCTGGACCGTGTCGAGGAGGGCTGCGTGTACGTCATCGGGGGCCTCGTGGACCGCACGGTGAAGAAAGGCACGTCCATGGGCTTTGCAGAGAGCAATAACGTGGTCGCCAGGCGCCTCCCCGTCCAGGAGGCGGGTGTTGCCGAGGGCCGCGGCGTCGTCCTGAACATCAACCACGTGCTCGAGGCACTCCTGGGGCGGCTGGCGGGGGAGGAGTGGGGCGAGGTGCTGGCGCGGGTCGTGCCAGGGCGGAAGACGCGGGTGGAGAGCGACCGGAAGAAGAGGCGCCGGGAGAAGGGCAAGGGAAGAGAAAAAGGGGGCTCTAGCGAACTCAGTTGACTCGGTCTTCAACTTGCGGCTTGCAGAGCTGCGAGCGGGCCCGCTGAAGGACGGCCCCTCGCTCCTCAAAAAATCCCCCGGAACACTAGACACCGCCCACCGCGGCGCGCGTACAGAGTCATGCAGACACAATTTCGGCTAGAGCGACAGCAGGGTTGAGGCGGGCCGAATGCCAGTACGCCCACCTCTGTCCCCGCTGCCTGCTCACACATACCCTATCCCAACCATCAAGCTACGGCTCCAGCGGCGATGCCAGGCACCGCGTCACAGATTTGCCGAACACACATATGCACAGATTTACGGAGCACAATCAAAGTCAACCACAGCATGGCAGGTACATGGCTAAAGGACAATGGCATCCCCCTCTCCCGACACAATGATTCCTTGCAAGCGGCCGCAGTTTGAGACCGATCGTGTACAACAGGGACAGAATTGAGTTCCATATCGAAAAGTAGCTTGTGTAGGCTTGCGCCTACGCCGCGTCGTCGCCCTCGTCCCCACCGGCCTCCTTTGCTCCGTCGTCGCCACGCTTCTTCTTGAGGCGGGCCCGGCCGCGCTTCTGCTGGGCCCGCTGCGCCTTGAGAATGGCGTCCAGCTCGTCCTCCTCCTCGTTGATACCGAGCTGCGCCTTGTTCCGGAGCTCGTCCACGCGCGCCTTCATGTAGGAGACGAAGAGCACGCGGATGGGATCCTGGATGAAGAGCTCGACGAACACGGAGAAGAGCGAGGACAGGAGCCAGGCCCGGGCAATGGCCGGGGGGAAGGACAGCCCATAGAGGATGATCATGTAGATTGAGGCCAGGATGAAGAGGAAGCAGAGGACGTACGTGGGCCAGATAAACCAGCGGGGCAGGCCGCGGCGCAAGCGCCGGTCGCGGAGGAGCTTGCGGCGCTGGATGCGCTTCAGCTCGCGGACCTTGGCGTTGCCGGCCTGAAGCGCCAGGATCTTCTTCTGAACCTCCTCGCCTTCGCGGGCAGACGTTGCCGGGGCGTCCTTCACCCAGTCTCGGACGGCCAGGGACAGGAGCGGGTCGTTACCCATGCCGGAGGGCGCCCCGTGCAGGGACGCGCCCCGCCCGCCGGCCATGGAAGCGCGGCTCTGGAGGCGCGAGAGCCGGCCCGAAACTCGCGGCGCGCCCCTGCCGCCCTTGGCGTCGACGCCGGTGTGGTGGCGCCCGCGGTGAGCGTTCAGGAACCAAGCGCGGCCGGCCTTGATGCCGGCATTGCCGTCCCTCTCCAGGTCATCCTTGACCTGGCGACGCGCCAGGAATCCGCGCCACGAGGCCTGGATTTGGATCGCCGCAGAGAGCTGCTTGCGCCGGTGAATGGCCATTCGGCGGCGCCAGCGGCGCTGGATCTTCTTGGCAGCCTTGACCAGCATTGGGTCGACGCCGACATCGTGGTCCTCGCCCCGACCGACGAGCTGGCGGATCTTGCGCTTGCGCTCCTCGCCATCGAAACCCTCGGCAATGGTGCCGAGGTTGCGAGCGCCCTCGCCCTGCATGGCGCGCCCGCCAGGGCGAACGCCAGCCCCAGGGCCGTCGCCGCCGGCGCGGAGCAACCCAAGGGCCTGGAGGGCAGCCGTCCGAGCCTTCATGCGTTTCGGGCGCATTCCCAGACCGGCAGCGGGCCTCTCCGGCGGTGTTGGCGCGCCGTCGTCCCCGGGAGGGCGGATGGTGCGGAGCTTGGGACGGGGAACGCCACCCTCAGGGACGGCAGGGTTGCCGCGGCCTGTGGGGCCCGCGAAGGCGGAAGCGTTCGCCATGTAGCTGGAGCCCGATGCGCTCGCTCTGTGGACCTTGCCGATGCCGGCCTGCGCCATGGCCCCCGCGTGACGGGCGTCGGGTCCGCCCTTCCTGTGCCCATCGGGGTTGGACTTGAGCGACCCGGCGCGGCTGATCCGGCCCGACCGGTGCGAGCCAAACCTGCTGAGGCGGCCCTCGACACGGTTGTCACGCGCGGCCTTGGCCTCCTCGTCGGCCTGGCGGGCGAGGCGCGCGGCCTCCTCGATGGCGCGCATCTCAGCCTCGCGCTCCTCCTTGACATCATCATCGTGGTAACGCTCGGGGAGCTCGAGGAAACGGGTGATTTGGCCCCCGTCGAGGCGCTGGTTGGTATCGAGCCACTGGCCACACTTGAAGAGCCAGGCCTCGGCCGTCTCGAGGTTGACGAACTCGACCTTGTCCAGGTGCCACCCGGCGCCGATGCCGCGCCCGTCGTGCCCGATCGAGATCTTGTGCAGGTCGCCCATTGAGGGGAATACCATCTGGAACTCGTCCATGCAGCCGCGCTCAAAGCCCTCGCGGGATGCGGGGAGCACAAGTGGACCGTACTCGCCCTTGAGGCCGTACATGTGGACCGACACGGTGGCGTCGGTGCCAGCGCCACGGCGGTCAGAGGTCCAGACGCGGATGCGCCAGCGAACGGGGCGCGTGTGGGGCCGGCGGGCAGTGCGCGGGGGCTTCACGGCCCGGGCCTTCCGCTCGACATAGGTGGACTTCTCGAAGAGGAGCTTGAATGCGTACTTGGAGGGCGCGATAGCGACAGCCGTGATCAGCCCAATGAAGGCCTTGGCCGCCAGGTTGGACGGATCGGTGCCAAAGAAGAGGGCGATGACAGCAATCTGGGCGAGGACGAGTGCCAGAATCACGACAAGGCGCTGTGGGCGCGTGAAGGGGTCCGATGGGCGAGTGTACATAAGCGCGATGACCTCGTGGTTCGACATGAGGGCTGCACCCATCTTGGACAGGTACCCCTCGTCGCCCTTGGCGGCTGACGCGGCGTTGGCGCCGCCACGAGCCTGCTTGACCTCGGTGCGCTCAATGTGCCCGAAACCTTCCTTCCTCTGCTTCGCAATCTCGGCCTTCCTATTCTCAGCGAGCGGGTTGATCCGCCGCTCCATCTTGCTGATCTGCATCTCGAGCCTCGCCTTGTCGCGGTCGCGCTTGTCCTGCCTGTGCCCGGCGATTATCATGCCAGTGAACACGAGGAGGATGATTCCGACCACCCAGAACACCAGGCTGTTCTCGAGCGTGATGTTGGTGAGGAGGTCAGCATCCCCGATCGGGTTCACGACGTTGAATGCCGGCACCGCGTCGTCAGCTGAGACGGCGAATGACGTCAGATGCTTGGCCTCACACAGGATGTAAGTGTCGGTGCGCTCCACCTCGTACAGCCCATCCGTCATCCACTCGCCCGCAGTCTCGTTGTAATACCGGCAGCCTCCGACGGTGCGGCGGCACGCTGACCCTGAGACCGTCACGGGAATCTTGATCTGGATGGACGGCTGCTCAGGCTTCAGCTTCACCTCCTCCGGCTTGCCGGTGGGGCTATCCGGGTTGGTGAACTCGAGCGACGCGACCGAGGAAGCAACGGCGACAGCGGCGGCCTTCTTGTCGAACGCGAAGGGGTTGACCTGGTTGTTCTTCGCGACCACGGTTAGCGATACGCCCTGCGTCGCCGTACCGGTCGGAACATTGAACCCGGGCTGCTGCCCCGTCTGCATCAGCTTCCTCCGCGCCGGGTCACGGGCCTCGAGCAAGCTCCGCCTCGCAGTGGCGCCAGAGGTCACCGTGCCGGGCGCGGGAGGGAGGATCTCGCCGTTGGGGTCGGTCTTAATCTCGATCGAGGTCTGGATGTTCTTTGTCGAGAAGCCAAACCCGGCCTCGCCTTCTGTCAGGTTGCAGGCCATCGAGGTAACGAGTTTGTTCTGGTTGTCGAAGTTGCCAGACAGCTGGGCACTGACCTCGGCGGTGGCAGCGATCTCCTGCTGCAGCCAGCGGCGCGAGTGCTCGCGGGCGTCGTCGCCACCCGAGAGCAGGGCGCGGCGGGCAGCGAGACGCCGCTGCGTAGTAGCCTGCGTCTGAACGGTTGTCGTCTGCACGTCGATGGCGCCGTCGACAGCCGACATGGCGTCCAGGACGCCCTGTGCGCCAGTTGGCGTGACGCAGACGCTCCCAGTCCGGCCCACCGCCAGGCCGATGGCGCTGGCGGCGGCGCTCGTGTCAAGGACGGACTCGTCCTTCATTAGGTCACGGAAGGCATCGCCGAACATATCCAAGTCTTCCTGGCTCAACTGGACAGTCTTACCAACTTTGTTGACCGACGTGAGCATCCTCGTGACGAGGATGCCAGAGAGCTTCTTCCCGTTGTTGTACGCGAGCCACAGGGCCGACTCTTCCGCAGTAAGGGCTGTCCCGGCCGTGACCTTCGACTGCACCGCAGCAATGTTCTTCTCCTCGGCGTCCCGGGCCGCGTTCGTGATCATGGCCGCTGACTTTGCGATCGTGATCAGACTCGGCACGTTGTTCGTGGCCTCGGAGAGCGCCAGCTGCTTGCTCACCAGGTTGAGCACGAACGCCTTCTCGTCCTTGAATTCCGTTGTGCACGTCTCGGCACCGGCCGTGATGGTGCAGGGGCACCCAATCTTGGCGTCCTCCTCCTTGGTGCACTCGAGGCTCTGAGTCAGCCCGCTAAACGTCGGCGGGTCCACGGTCAACTTCTCCTCCACCTCGGTCGCAGCGCCGTAGAAGTCGATGATCCGGATCCGGATCTCAAGCTCCTTGGCCGTGGCCGTGGTCACAGGTGGCAGGTACAGCTCTGACATGACGTTAGACCTCGACAGGGGGACCAACGGAATAGCGTCCTTGAGCGTGGGGTCGACGTACTTGATGTCGTAGCGGAGCCCCTCCTGCTGCTCGTCCTCCCATCCGGAGCACAGGAAGGAGAACTTGTCCTGCGCGGCCACGCCTGTCGTCTTGTCGACTGAGCAGGTCCCGGACGTGGGTGCGCCGTTCACGACGAACTCGACCGAGTCCTGTCCGACCAGCGTCGACTCCCGATCCGTGGCCGTGAGTCTCAGCTTGTACTTCTCCCCAGCCGCCAGCTTGTCCGGGGCAACGGCGAGGATCGGGGACTTGAAGTCCGTCGTCACAGTGTCTGGGAAGTCCGACACGTCGAGGACGCCCTCCATGACCTCCCACATCCAGTCAATGTTACTGAAGCGCTCGGTGAAGTAGGTGGACTTCTCCGCGGGGGTCCAGGCAGGGTTCGGGTACGAGACGGTGATGTTGCCGCGGAGCACGAGCTTGTCAGACGCATTGACGACGTTGCGCCCGAGCGGCTCCAGGGCCACGATTGGCTTGACGGGGACCGAGCCGGTAGCTGTGGCGGGGCCAGACGGGGGAGCGAGGACGGTGACGCGCTTTGAGATCGACACCACGCGGTTCAGCGGGCCCTCGGGGCCGGCCAGGGGCTCCTTGCGGGCCGTCACGGTGAACTGATACGTCCCTGGGAGCAGTGTCCCAGCCGGGATGTTGATCGAGAAGGACTCGGGGGGCGGCGCCAGGAGACCGGTGGCGTCGTCGAAGCACCCCGCGGTGCCAATGGCAACGTCGTTGACTACGGGATTGCAGCTCCAGGCGAAGAGGAAGGGCCCAAACGGCGCTTCAGTGGGCGCCCCCGGCGGCGCCGGGTCGTTGGGGTCGAACGACCGCGCCGTCGACAGGGACAGGTCGTCCTTGGTCGTGATCTCCGTGGGCATCTCGAGCTCCACGACCATTGGCTCGTATTTGACCTGCACCACGGCCAGGCCCTCGGCAGACAGCTCCGGGCGGCCCTCGACCACCCCCACGACCTTGAGGTAGTATGTGGAGCCCGCGCTCAGCGTGTTTGGCGGGATGTAGAGGATCCGCGAGTTCTTCGTGGCCGGGTCAAGGGGGAAGGTGGAGCGGGTGCTCTGGCTCGTGTCAAAGGACCACGTGAACGAAATCTTCTGACCCGTCAGATCCAGGACGCAGTCCTGGGTGCCGTCGGAGGGCACGGACACGGTCACGGGAATGTAGAGGTCCGCGGAGCGGAACACCCTGATTACGGGGTCACCCTCGATGGTGAGGCGGGGGATGGGGGACGATTTGCGCGTGACCTGGAGCGACTGCTGGGAGAAGGTGTCGAGGAAGTTGCGGACCTCTACGAAGAAGGTGTAGGTGAGGTCCTGCGCCAAGAGCTCGTTGGCGATCTCGACACGGTTCACGTTGCCCGCCTCGGTCGCCGTCTGGAGGATGGTAGAGATCTGCCGCTCGTTCGGGACGTTGGGCATCATGCCCCACGAGAACTTGAGATCGCGACCGGACGCGCCGTATGACCCGGAGGCGTCGATCACGAGAGAGTCGCACTTGGAGATGAACCGCGGCGCCTTGAGCACCAGCGTCGGGCGCGGTGCGACAGTCGGGAAGGACACTGTGATCGACCCGGTCGACCGGCCGGACGTCAGGGTCTGGTTGATAATCCCAGGCGTCGTGGGCGAGAAGGCAGTCGAGAGTTCCAGGATATCGGTGGGCTTGACGGTGGCCCGGAAGCCCAGGTAAACGGCGACCTCGGAGGGGGTCCTGAAGGAGCACGAGGCACCTTCGCCAAAAAGCACGACCGACGTGGGCGTGAAGATCTTGCTACACGCATCGAGGCCGATAAGGCCACCGCGGTTGGTCGCCACGAGCGACTTGCGGTCCGTCCCGAAGAAGCGAACCACTAGGGACGTGGCCGTGTTGGAGAAGACAGCGAAGCCAGGCGTCGGGGGCACTTCCTTTGCGATCTCGACCTGGAAGGGAGAGCCATTCACCTCGGTGCCCCCCAGCGTGACCGAGAGCTCGTATGAGCCGAAGTTGGCCAGCTGGTACTCAACCTTGAAGCGGCCCGGCGTATCGAGGTCCTTCGCCACGGGCAGGGGCACCGTGGGGAGCTCCACGCCATAGTCGTTGACCTTGGTCTTCGGGGTGAGCGTGACCTTGAACTTGCACGACGAGGCCGTCTCGCAGTCGTCCGAGGTCACCTTGTCCCTACCGCTCTTGTCCTTCGCAATGATCGAGAAGCGGGCCAACTGCCCGACACGGGACCCGGAGGTGCCCTGCCCGGAGACAAGCACCTGGGTCGGGTCCGTCGGCACAGTGATCACCGTGCCCTGCGCCGTGAACTCGGACGCCGAGTCCTGGCGGGCCAGCACCGTCTGGACAAGCAGCTTGAGCGTGTACGTCCCAATCGTCGGGGGCTTGAAGGTCGCGTTGTACGTCCCGTCGTTGTTGTCCGAGATGATCGCCACGGTGTCGAACCCGCCGTCGGACGTCACCTGCAGCTCGAGATCGTTAAGGTACCCGCCTGTCGTCAGCGTGTTGCCGTGGAGGTCGCGAGCGACTACCTTGACCGTCTGGCTCGAGTCGGCGGTCGCGGCACCGAGTTGAGCTGCGACGGTGCCACCGGACGAGCCCGTGAGAGTCGTCGCGGTGGCGCTCGGGGGGCCGGGCACCACAGTGATCTCGTTGGTCGCCAGGAGGACAGGGACCGTCCGGCCCGTGGCGGGGTCGACCGTCGAGGGGCCGAACATGAAAACCTCGACCGAATACTTGCCAGCAATGCGCGTGTTGAACAGGATGTTGAAGGTGCCGTCGCCGTTGTCCGTGGAGATGATGGAGCCGTTGAGGAGTGCCGTCTGCTGGGCGGTCAGCGCCTGGGGGCCTGTAACGCCCGGGACGAAGGCGACCTTCGCCTGCACCCCGTAGGTCTGCAGCTGGAAGTCCTGCCCGACGACTGGGTTGTCGAACTCATCGAACAGATTCGCGATGAGGTACGCCTGCTTCCCGGCGACGAACGACGCGGCGCCGACCGTGACCGTCGACTTGGCCGCGGAGGGCATCGCCGCGAAGGCCTGGATGGTGCCCTGCGTCGGCACCTGTCCCACGAAGATCGGGAGGCGCGCGCCGCTGATGGACACCGTGCTGAGATAGGTCAAGGCCTTCTGGGTGGTGTACGTGACCTCATACGTCGAGTCTGCCCCGTGCGTAACCGTCGCCGTGATGGTGTCGGTGGCGGCGGAGACCGAGGCGATTGCCACGTCCACCGCCTCGAACTTCGGGTTGGGAACCTGCACCCAGGTCCTCCCACCGCCCGCGGCGGTGCATGCGGCCTCGTCAGGGATAGCCGTGTCGTGGGCGCCCGCGGCAGTCCGGCACAATGACGCGACGGAGAAGATGGTGTACTTGGCCGTCTCGCCCGCGTACAGGCCGACGAGTCCATCGCCCCGCCCGGTCGTCTCGACCATGTCCATTGACAGGTCAGCGACGGCACCGTCGAGAACGGTGGCGGTGAGAGCCTCGCCGCGCGTCAGTGCGAGGCCGAGCCCCGGGACGGTGAGCTTCGAGTCTTCGCTCGTGTGCAGGGAGAAGTCCACCGTCACATTGGAGTTCCCGTCTGTCGTCTTGGCGTACATGGGAACGCGGACGATGACCAGCCCCTCCGCTGCGTCCCACGTGACTGTGGGCCTTTCCGTGTCCAGGGAGCCTAAGTCGTCCTCCCACGCGCCAGAGGCGCCATAGGACGAGCGCTTCTGGGCGCCCCCGGCCGAGTTTGCTCCGAAGGACGCCCGGGCCCGGATGGGGCACTCAGTGTTGAGCGTCCCGTCACACTTCCGGAGCTCGGAGGCAAGTGTGGAGCAGGGAAGGGTGGCGTCGGTGAAGGCGTTTCCGAAAACGTCCCGGGGGAGGATCTCGTACCGTGCCACAGAACCCACCATGTGGTTGGCAAGGAGACCGCTAGAGCACGTGCCAGAAGACCCGCACGAGGCCGGTACCCACGGCTGCACTGCCGTGCACTCCGTGGCGGGGGGCGTAGGGGTGCACACGTGTCCGTGAGTCTGCCCACCGCTCACCGCGTTGCTGGCCGCAGCGACACCGCTGAGGTCCCCGGCGGCCGAGACGAGCAGCTGGAAGGGGGACCCGGAGATATGCAGTCCCTGGTACTTGACGGAGACCGTCATCGTGCCCGGGGCGGTCGCCGTGTACTCCGACTGGACCCTCTTGTTGTCCAAAAGGGCGCCGGGGTTGGCGATCTGGAACGCGAGCACTTCCGCCGCGTTGCCAGGGTCTGGGAACTGGAACACGCCGCTCGTGTCCCCTTCGGCGTCCGCGGAGCCAGCGGCGGTGGCTCCTCCAGAGAAGATGACGGAAATGAAGGCGTTAGCGGAGGTTGCGGACGTGCTGACGGCTTCGAGCCACCCAGCGAGGGGGGTACGTGCCGTGTCGAGCCTGACATCTGTCTGGAACGCGCCGTCAATGATGGAGACGACGTAGTTCTCGAAGCCATCGCGAGGGGTGAGCGTGTAGCTCAGCGTCTGGCCCGACAGGCGGCAGCTATCAACGGACGAGAGGCCCGTGCCCGTCAGGAGGCCCTTGGAGATGTCTAGGGCCGACGAAGTAACCTCCGGAGAGAGGGCGTGGCTGTCACACACAGCGGTGGCGTTTGCCGTAGTAGGGCAGACACTGGGCGTGCCTGGGGCGGCGTCGCCCTCCGTCGAGTCGAACTTGACGGGAGCTGCTCCGGCAACGCTCCCGAAGAAGGCGAGCTCGAATGCACCTGTCTTCTCGAGCCCATAGGTGAGGCGGAAGGTGCCGTCGGTTAGATTCTGCTGGCCGACAATGGGAGACCCGAAGTCGACATCGATGAGCTTGGCACTGTCGTTCGGGTCCGTGTCCTTGCGCTTGACCTGGAGGGTCACGGATACCGGGGTCTGGAGCACGGAACCAGAGGGATCCTCGATGCAGCTCCTCGTGTCCTTGGGGTCCGGCCTTGGGGACGGGCACTGCCACCGCCCGATGGACGGGACGATCACGTTCCCGAAGCCGTCGAACGTCTTCACATCAATACTGGAGGACTGGCCCGCCACGGCGCTGATGGTGCCAGTTGCAGCCTTGAACTCCTTGGCAACAGGGGCGCCCACGTCCACGTGGAGCTCGTACGCGCTCAGGGTGGGCTCGTAGTAGCGTGTGGTGGCCTGTTCCCCGTCCAAGTCAAACTGCCCGCTCTCCAGGCGGCACGATTCGCACCGGCTGAGGGGCTCCTGGTTGATTAGCACGCGCATGTCGTAGACGTTCGAGGCGAAGATTGTGTACTCGACATTATAAGTCCCGTTGTTGTTGTCCGTCACCTTACCCTCGTACAGCAGTCCAATCTGCACTATCGGCTGCTCCCCACCCGTTGTGATTGCGTTGGCAAACCGGTCGTATCCGCGGACAAAGAAGGTCTGAGTAACACCCGCCTCCGCATACAGCGCAACGTGGGGCTTCCCCTCATTGCGGGTATTTTTCACGTACGCCACCGCGTGCGTGATGGAAGAGGTGTCCGGGTCGAGCGGGCCGGGCTTGACAACGAAGCCGGGCTGCCCGCTGACGGGGCCAAAGGGCAGGAGCTTGAAGTTGCCGTCACCACCGAGCGAGCGGAGCGATGCCCCAGAGCGTTTGACGTCCAGGATGTAGGCGCCCACGGTGGTCGGGGTGTACTCGATCAGGTAGCTCTTGTCAGGGACTCCTGACTCACAGTTGCCCAGCGCATCGGGGCCGACACACGTCACGAAACGGAGGCCACCGAGCAGGCGGCGCTGCTCGTTGCCGCCCAGCGTGAGGGTCGACGTAAACTGGTACCCGCTCGTGGTCACGCGGTTCTTGTACTTGTCGTACGCCCTGATCACCATCTTGGCTGTCTCCCCTGCCGTGATCTCCTCATTGTGCCGGAAGTCCGAGTAGATGTACGAGTGCATCTGGCGCGAGTCGTTCGTGGGGGCGAGCGGGGTGAAGTCCATCACGAAGCGCCCGCCGAGCATCGTAGACAGCCGGCTGCACCACGCCGCTGCCGTCGCTGACGTGCAGATATTTGACGTGATCAGCGTGCCGTCGGCCGCAGGTACAGTGGCCTTGACAGATAAACTTGCGGCGCCCGAAGCCTCCGAGTAGTAGTAGACCGAGTACTTGCCGTTTAGGAGGTCGCGGACGTAGAGGTTCATGTTGACCGAGAAGGAGGGGTCGTTGATGCCACGGCCAGAGTAGGTGAAGGTGGCATTCTTGTTGCGAGCAGCCGTGTCTGTAGTGACGAGAGCGTCCGCGGCAGCCGGGACCAGCACGGACTCGGAAGCGCGGCTCTGCGCTGTCATGGGGTTGTCGCCGTCACCGGGCTCCGTGAAGGCCGCATCAAGGGCCAAAACAACCTCGAAGTCGACGCCACCAGCCGGTAGGTTGTTAGCGAACGAGTCCCGAGAGATGATCACGAACGTGCCGGCCTGACCGACCTCGGACGTCCCGACTGTGCGGTCGATGATGCAATTTGAGACGTCCACCGGACCAGGTTTGACAACAGCTATCGCTGGGGTGTTCCGGAGGATCAGGTCGCCCTGGCGAACGTCGATGGTGACCTGCTGCGCCCGATGGGCCATGAACGAGAACACGTAGAGCCCCTCGAACGTCGTCGTCACCATATATTCGCCGTCGTTCAGCGAAGATACGTCGTTGTTCGAGACACGCTGCCATGTGGTCTGCGTCGAGACGCCCTTGATGTTGGCCGAGAGCTCGAAGGCGATCTCCGTCGACGTCAGCGGGTCGAACCTCCCGTTATTGTTGAACTGGTCGCGGGGCTGCACCGTGAACGTGGAGATCAGTCCAGCCTGCCAACCCTTCCCATCGTTCACGTACAGGTCCGGGTCAGCCAGCTCGACGGCGAACGACTTCTCGGGGACCATGGGGCCCGCCTCCACCAGGAAGATGAAGGGGGACCCCCGGATGTCGGTGAGCGTCTTGCCCGCCGCGCACGAGCGGCTGCCGATGGTCGCGGCCGGGTCAGCTGCCTGGCACGCCTTGATCGAGATGGCATACTCTTGGGCTGACTGAATCCTGTCCCCGGGAACCAGCACCGAGTACCGGCCGCCCGTCAGGGTCGGCAGTGCGGGGTTGTCGCGGTGGTCCGTGACGGCGAGGTTGTACTTGATGCCGCCGCTCGACGCGGACCCAACAATCAGCTCGGCCACGACGAGGTCACCGCCGTCCTTCTTGGGCAGGTTCTTGGTAGAGTCGGTGATCGTGTAGGTCTGCACTACGAACGTCTTGTCCTCGCCAGCGGTGGTCGAGGAAAGGGCCGTGACCGGGGCCCCAACGGCGTCCACGACGCGCGAGACGATCGCGTTGATGGGTCCATCGCTTAGGCGGAACTCCGGGGCGAAGGGCGAGTCGCGAATGAAGCCGAAGTTACCCTGCGGGGTCGTCGTGTCGCCGTCCTTCCTCGATATCTGGACCAGCGTCGTGTGGGTTCCAGGGTCAGCGGGGAAGAAGTTGGCATCATACGTGCCGTTGCCATTGTCCTTGATCGTGCCGCCGTCTGAGCCGACAACGCCGATGCTAATCTTGACCGTCCGCCTTGGCGCGTACACGATCGCCTCAAAAAGGTCACCGCCGACGAGGCGCCGGTTGGCGAACCGGTCGCGGGCCTCGATGGTGAAGGCCGCCATCCGGCCAATGACGCCGCCCTCCTTGAGGTCGGGGCCGAAGGCCACGGATTCGCCGGCAAAGGTGGCGCCGGGGAGCACCTTGACGACAATGGGTCCGTAGTTCCCGGCCACACTGAGACCCGCTGGGTTGTAGAAGTTGTCGCGGCTGGAGCACTTCTTTGCGTCGGGGCAGTACCTGATCGACATGGAGAAGTCTTCCTGTTTGCCGGAGAGATTGATCGCCGAAGACACGAGCGAGGTGAACGTCACGGCATACTGCCCGCGGGCCTCCGGGTCAGCATTGTACGGCCCAACCTTGACGGAGAAGCAGGCTGAGGCCGAGTTGGCGTTGGGCGTGCAACCGCGGACGATCTGCCGCGTGCCTTGCGCCGTCTCCCGCTTGACAAACATATCGATGAGGAAGTTGCTCTGCTCTGCGTTGGTGAACTGGTTGTTCCCGAACCTGTCACGCGCCTGGAAGACGAACTGATTGGGCTGGCCGGCAAGGAACTCCTCCCCGCTAAGGTCCCACTTGGTCACCTCGCAGGCCGGGCCGTGTACTGCGCCGGGCTTGATCTGGAGGTCGAAGGGCGAGTTGGCAATGCTTACCCCGTTCAGCTGGATGGACAAGAGGTAGGTCTTGCCAAAGACGGCGGGTAGTGTCTCGTTGATCGAGAACTCCATCCGAAGGGTTCCCGTTTTGATGTCATTGATCTGCTTCAGGTTGAGGCCTGTGGGCGAGAGGTCGGGGGGGCACTTTGTCGTCTTGCACAGGTCGGTATCGAGGAAGTTGAAGCCCGTGTGCACGAGGCGGCAGTCGCTGGGGGACTCCGGGTCCACCGTCTTCGGCAGGCCCTCGCGCACAGGGTCGACCCACTTGCAAGGCACCTCCTCGGCATTGCCATTCGAGGCGGGCCGCACAAAGTCCGCGATCTCGATCAACGCCGTGTCGAGCGGCTTGAGTGGTGTGAAGGCCTGCTCGTTCCCGATTGAGTCCTTCAGCTCAAGATTCAGGGGGAAGTTGGCCCCAGCTGGGATCTCGAACGCAGGTGCCCCGCCGGGATCATCAGCCATCAGGGTCCGGCGAGACAGCCCGGCGGCATTCCGGCTACCCGTCGCAAGGTGGCCTGCAGTGTCACTGGCGGCGAGCGCGGCATCCCTCTCCGCGGCCTTTCGCCGCAGCAGGCGTCGCACTGCGATGTCGCTCGCTGGGACGTCGCCCAGGATATGTCCCTCCTCAAACATGAGGAGGCGATGGTTCTCTGGCTCGGGGTAGGGGGACACGTGCATACCGTGCCGGGGATGGCCCGGGTCCGCGTTTGCTTGGGCCCACGCGCTCATGAGGCTCCGCCGGAACGACTGCGGCTGGATCGCCGCTGTGAAGGACTGTGTCGTAGCTGTCGAGTCGGTCTGCTTGGGCGCTGAGTTGGGGTCCGAATTGCCCGGCTGGCAGTCCAAGAAGTACGGCGAGCTCAAACGCGTCCCCGTGGACAGGTGCGTCTCCTTGTAATCAGGAGCCCCCTGCGTCCCTACGACGTACTTGACGTGCAGCTCGTAGATACCAGCCCGTGGCAGAGGGAACCCGCCAGAGGTGTAGCCGTACTCGTCGGGGTGGACGAGCAACTCGCCCTTCTCGTTGGGTGGGTTCGTTAGTTTGATGTCCCGCATGTAGTACGTCCCCTGGATGCCAGACGGGTGCGCAACCTTGTTCCAGACGGAGGACCCGTCCCCGTTCTTTGGCTCAGTCTCGCTATCGAGCCACGGCTTGATGTCCAGGGACTGACCAAAGGAGTCCTTCATCATGTAGAGGCGCGCGACGACAGAGGAACCAGCGTCGACGTCCGTCTTGGGCTGCTGGAACGAGTCCAGCATGCGGACGCGGAACTTGTAGTTCTCTCCAGCCGTCATGTTGCCCCAGTTGGTGCCGCCCGTGACGCGCGATGCACACGTGGCCGAGGCCTTGAACTCGACGTTGCAGTCGGGGTCATCTGTGAACGAGTCTTCGATCGAAGCCAGGCCCGAAAGGAGCAAGACCACGGCGCCGTCGTCGATTGTGTACACCGTCCCAGAGGCATCGGGGTACGAGAACGACATCAGGTTGGACGCCACGGCGCCAGTCTGAATCGTCGCCGGTAGCTTGGTTCCGTCCGGATCGTAGTTAAAGTCGTCGTAGTAGTAGAACTTGGTCGCCGGGAGGAAGCCCTGCCCTGCGGCTGACACACGGATCACCTGATACTTGTAACACGTTGAGGTGCAGGGCTTTGAGTCGCACCGGCAGTAGACGGCCGCGCACTTGTACTTGCCCTGGTAGTACTCGGTACCGTCAATAGTGACAAGCTCCTCGGCGCACTGGAGGTCCTGGGTGGGGTCAGAGAGGGTCCCGTCCGTGTTGGAAGGCTGGAAGATCTGCATGCGAATGTCGACGTCGCCGGCAGGGCGGCGCGTGAGCTCATTCGAATAACTGTCGCGCAGCTGGATCCAGAAGTACGCCTCGTCGCCCTTCCGGACCGTTCCAGCCGGTGGGTCACTCGCGTCCGGCTTGACATTGGCGAACCCGCTGATCGAGACGCCGGGGCCGTACGCAAACGAGTTCTTGATATCGAAGGCCGCGCCGTCGCTCCGCGTGTCAAAACGCATGAAGAAGGGCGAGCCCGCAATGTGCACGCCGCCCTTGGTAACCTCCATTTGGAAGTTCCCGGCCTTGAAAACGTCCGCGGTGCCGGGCTCGGTAGCGCCGTGACCAACGATGTGGGTGAACGTGTGCTCTGCAGCACCCGGGTCAAGCTTGTACCCGACATTCTTGTAGTCCTCCGAGGCGCCCGTGACCTTGGACTGTGGCACGTCGACCGTGGTGCCCTTGGGAATGGTGTAGTTGTACTCAGTGTCAACGCTCAGCACCGCGGGGGGGCCGACCGACTGCAGCCACTTGAACGAGACGTCGAGGTACTCAACGGCCCCGCCCACCTCAGTGACGGTGGCACGGCGGTTCTCGAAGGCGTCGTACTCGACCACAGTGACGTCCTGCAGGTCCCCCACAGACATCTTGTCCTTATTCCAAGTCGCCTGGAACTTTTCGACAGCCGCAGGGCCCGGGACGATAAGCAAGGGCAGCTGGTAGTCAGAGGCGGAGGCGCCAGGGGATGGGGTGCCGAGGAGGCCGCGGGATATGGCACCTCCCACCAGCTCGTACGCCCCCTGGACCTTGGTGAAGGCCGACTGTTGTGTGATGTCGGACGAGGTCCAGAACCGCAGGTTGTAGCGACCGGCGGCGGTCTGGCCGACCTCCAGCGTGTACGTGTTGTCCGTCTCGGCTGTGACCGTGACAGTGGAAGGCTGGGCAGCTGGCGGGGCGTCCGAAACGGAGACTGCAATGTCGTCGGGGCCCTTGAGCGCCCCGTACACCTGTGCATTATTGAAGTCATCCCGTGGCCGCAGGATGAACTTGATCGCGTCCCCTGCGGTCACCTTGTACACCTTGGCGCCGTCCGAGTCGTCGTAAAGTGCCGTGTCGGCGTCGCCCGAGGCGTTGGATGGGTCGACGGGCTTGGCGTTCGCCCCGACCGCATCGTAATGCAGGACCTGCGTGTACTGAACGCCTGTGGCCGCGGGGGCGAAGCGGAGTCCGCCGAAAGGCATGCGGCTGATGCTGACGAGTGGGACGTCGCTGCTGTGGGCGCGCATCGCAACGACAACAGCATAGTACCCCTCCAGGTAAACGCCGGAGGAGGCTGTGTCCAGAAGGTCAGTCTTGGCGGGAATCTTGACCTCGATCGTGCCATCGCTCAGGTAGTTGATGAGCGAGGGCGTCGCGTTCGGCGCGTTGGCGCCAGTCACAGCGTCGAAGGTGCGGCTGAGGGTGAGCGCAGGCGTCCACCCAGCAAGGAGCGCCGTAATCTGCGCTGCCGACTGCCCCGCGAACGGGCTCGCGCCGCTCACCGAAGCGTTCGTGGGAGACTCGGGGCGGTACAGCTTGACCTCGAGGGACCCCACCCCTGCCTTGTTCTTGATCGCGAACTTCTTGTCCGAGATGGGCGTCACGATGACCGTCTGCTGCTCCCCGCAGGTGGACCCGGCGTATGCCGTGTAGAGGTCGACGCCGTTCCACCCGGTGAGCACAGAGTAGTTAGCCTGCAGCGTCGAGTCGCCGTCGTGGCAGTAGGCGATCACCTGCTTGGGGAACGTGTTTGAGAGCCCGGCATTCTCCGTGAAATTCAGGGGCACGCCGTCCTCGTGGAGCCAGTCGGTGGGGGCAGAGGACAGGGACCCGATGATCTTCGAGGCAACGTTCGACTCGGACTCGTTCCCGTACTTGATCTCGATCTTCGCGTAGTACGCACTCCCGCCGTTAACGTTCTTCGGGGTCCACACGATCCGGAAGAGCCCCGCCTGGCCCGTGACGGGCTCCCAGACGGTCATCTTGAACGTGGTGCCGTCGACGGACGACGTCGGGGACGACACGGTCCGCGTGGCGGCGTCGCAGGCGTTAGTACTCGGGTCAGCACTGGGGCACCTCGTCAGGATGAGATGGAGCTTCCCGGCGATCTGCTGCGCCTCGGCCAGCGTGGCGTCGGACCGGTTGCCGTACTGGTCCCGGGCGGTCACGGTGATCTCGCCCGTACTCAACAGGTCGGGGTTGGCCACGACGTTCGGGTGCGACTCGAGGGTCGCGCCACGCAGGCCAGGCCCGACTGCGGTGAAGTATTCGGCGTCGGGCGAAGCCGGGCGCACGGTCAGCTTGAACCGGTTGGCCGTCGCCGTCAGGCCGCCCGAGGCGAGGCTCGAGACCATCCGGGTGAGCTCTTGGTTCGCGGCGTTCTTTATCGTGACCGTGTACTGGAGGGCCTTCTGCGTGCAGTAGGTGACCCCGAAGAGCCCCTGGTTCCCGCCATTGGGTCCGGACCCCCCCGTCTGGGCCGTGAGTGACACGGGCGCCGCACCCGGCGTGCACGCAGAGAGGAGGGTCGTGGACTCGAGAGTCGCCGGGTCGAAGGCCGAGATGTTCAGGCTGTTGAACGCGTCCGCGGGCGCGGCGTCCGTCTTGACGTTGGCGTACTTGTCGCGCATCTGCACGTAGAAAGTTCCTGTCGACCCTGCCCTCCCCACGATGCCCTTCCCAGTCATACCCAGCACGGGGGTCCCGTTCGTGGACTGGAACTGGTGGGAGAGGCCAGCGTGGGACGAATACACCTTCGAGTTGGTAGCTGTGCGCCCGCCGACAGGGATCGCGGGCGGTTCGAAGAAGAAGACCTCCGAGAAGGCGCCGGAGAACTCGGCGGGCTTGACGACCAGCGGGTAGGGCTCGCGGTACGGGAGGAAGGTGGCGAAACCCTTGGTCCCGTTGGCGCCCGTGATCGGGTACCGCGTCGACTCGAGGGTGCCGTCGGTTCGACCCTTGGGGATGTCGATGCGGATGTCCATGCGGCCCGCGAGGTCCGTGACGAAGCGCGTGCGGAACTTTCCCCTGCTGTCAGGGTCGCTGGCCCCGAGATAGACTGTGTCCACCGTGATATCGACGACGGACTCGCCCGACTGGTACACCGTGTTGCCGCTCAGGCGGAGAGGGACCTCGCTGACCGTGACCCCTTCCACATCGCGCTGGTAGATCCCCTCACAGGCCTTGGTCGCGTGACCCGCCACGTCCGCCGAGCACTCTGTCTGGTACTTGACCGTCATGGCGGGCATGTTCCCGGGCTGCAAGAGGTCGGCCTCGACGTTGGTCTTGACGTTGCCGTACTGGTCGCGTACCGTGACGATGAACTCCTCGCCGGTGAGCTGCGCGCCGCGGGACCCGGCGACGAACGTGTCGACGCCGGTGCCGCTCACAATCGAGGTGGCAGGGTCCGTGGGCCCCGCGAGCACGGTCAGCTCCGCGGGCCACACCGCCACGCCGTTCCCACCCTGGGGGGTGGGCCCGATCGACTCGCCAAACACATCCGGCTGCGAGGACCCCGCGGGCTTGCCCGGGGCCGCGCTGCTGCCGCACGTGCCCAAGGCCAGCGCATCGACGTCGCAGAGGTACGCCGTCAACTTGGCCACGCCGGCCTTCTTGGCGTTGTACGAGACGTTGTAGAGGCCGTCAAGGTGGGTGGTGGCTGTGCCGCGTGTCACCGTGACGGCAGGGGGCGGGGGGACGCCGTCCACCGTCCAGGGGTTGGCGTCGAGCTGCTCAACGGACCAGCAGTCCTTGGTCCCGGCCTGGTTCCGGACCCCCCACGCGGCCCCAACAGCGTTCCACACCTGCCCGACCACGCCAACGCCGCAGTTCCCCTCGGCATCCTCGACGACCACCATAAAGGGGTCTTCCACAAAGCCGCCGACGAGAGCCGCGGCGTAAGTCGTCCCGTCGGGGAACCCCTGCGAGTTGGCGAAGCGGTCCCGGGCGCGGATCGCAAATGTCGCGTCGAAGCCAGCGACGACGTCGCCGCTCACGCCCAGGCCTGCGTCACTCGACTTGGACTCGACGGCGAATGACTGTGACCCTGACGTTGGGGCCGGGCGCAGCGTCAGCTTGTACGGAAGTGCCGCCGTGTCGGCCTCGGTCTGCCTGGGCCCACCCGGGCCGGCGATGGGCCTGTTGTTCACCGTCGCGACAATCTGGTATACGGGGTCCACCCGCGACCGCTTCGTCAGGTGGTACCGGATCTTCTTGTAGCCAGTGCCGCCGACGGAGGCAATCTCGCTGTACGACTTGGTGGGGCGCCCCAGGCTGTCCTTGGGCACGGACGCGGCCGTGGGGAGGACCGTGGTCGGGTTGGTCGAGGCGGTGACGTACTCCACACCGCGGAAGGACGCCTCGAGCACGAAGCTGACCTGCGTCTCGATGTTGTTGCCGTACTTGTCGCGGGGCTGGATGTAGAACTCGCCCTCCTCTCCGACTGTCCCCTCCTCCAGGAAGGTCAGGGCCGGGGTGGGCGGGACGCACGTCGAGCAGGCGGGGACATTGACCGCCTCTGTCAAGCGGTGGTCCACCGTCCCGGCAATCACGGTGAGCGTGAAGGGGGAGCCCTTGATGCCAGTGCCGTTGACGGGGTCCCCGGCGCCGTCGTAGGGGTCGGCCTGGCCGCGGAAGCCGACCTGGAGCTCGTACTCGCCGGCGCGGTCGAGGCCAAAGGAGACGAGGTACACCCCGCCGCCGTCGCCCAGAATCCGGGGGCGCGTGAGCGACCGGAGGCACCGGCCCTCGGGCATGAGGGGGGTCGCCGCGCAGCTCGGGTCCAGGACCTCGCCCTTGCGCATCCACGAGTAGGGCGGCGCGGTCGTCGAGGCCACCCCCAGGTTGTGGTAGTTCGGGTAGACCCACTTGGCCACGAGGGGGTCGGGGGTGACCTGACCGACGGGGGTGACGTCGCCGCCGGGGAGGCGCTCGCCGAACGGCTTGCCGTCGGCGTCGAGCTGGAACGCCTGGCGGAAGGTGGGGCCAAGGACGTACTGCCCGCTCGGGAGCCCGCCGACGTTGGCGGCCCCCTCGGCGATCCAGTCGGGGGACTGGATCGAGGCGGTGAAGTTGTCGTTGCGCGACACGGACACGGACCCGAAGATGGTCACGGCCGTGATCTGGAGCGACGTCCGCTGCCCCGCGGTCACGTACAGCTTGCACGGAATCTCGCACTGGTCGCACGGGTAGAAGTCGCAAGTCTCCGGGCACTGGAACGACCACGTCCGCGGGAGCGCGTTGCCCCTGCGGTCGAACTTCTGCGGGTCCTGGACCCAGAGCTCCTTGGTGAAGGAACCAGCCGAGTACAGAGCGTTCCAAGTGGCGAGGAAGTCCGAGTCGCCCTCGAGGGTCCGCCCGATGATGTCCTCAAGGAGGTTCTGCTCCCGCGTCTTGCACGAGTCAGGGGTGTTCTCGCAGGGGAGGGGGAACTTTGTGCAGATGAGCTCCGAGGCGAGGATTCCGTTCTGCTTGCCGGTGAGGAACGAGCGCTGCGGAGACGTAGCGACGACGAACATGTTTGCAACCCGGGACTGGATGACCTTCGAGTACTGGTCCTCGCTGAACATGAAGAGCGGCGGGCGCTGCTGCCCCGCCACGGCCGTGAAGTTGTTCACTGCTTCGGCCACCGTGTCGCGCGTGAGGTCCGTGCCGAGCGTGAACTCCCAGATCCCGTAAGGAGTGCGCGACTCGGGCGTCTCCGTGCCCGGCACCAGGGGCTCCGCTGCCGTCTGCGGCCGCGGCGGCGGGAGCGGCGGCACAGCCGCCGCATTGGCCCGCATGTCATAGTTCGGCAGGAAGAACCGCGAGGGGGTCTCGTCCGCCGTGCTCCCTGTGCTGCTGGGCTGCATGGCCATGAGGGCGCTCAGGAAGGGGACGCTGCTCGCCGAGGGGAGATCCTCCTTCTGCGCACTGGACAGGCCGTCGACGTTGTTCCACGTGTCCGCCGCGTCGAAGTTGCCGTCGAGCCACTTGAGAATCTTGTACGTCTGCCCCGTGCTGTCGAGCACTGAGTTCCCCAGCGTCATGAGGGCCCCGGCCGTGGCCACGGCGCCCTGGTAGTTGATGTTGAGCTGGATAAGAGCGGTCGGGCAGAGGCAGTAGACGGGGCTCGCCGGGTCGTAGACCAGGGCCCCGCGCAGCGAGTCGGCCGCGTAACCATTGTGGGCTGCGACGTCGTCGGCCGAGAGCTCATACCCGCAACGGAGGCCCTTGCCGCCGGGGGCGCCCGCGGGGGCGCAGGGTCCGACCTTGTCCGTCATCGTCACCATGGTCACAAGCGCCTTGACATTGCCCGGGTCGTCGAACTTGATGTAGGACGAGACACCTTCGCTGTCGGTGACCTGCTGCGTCATGACCGGGCTGAACTCCAGGTTGCTCAGGGACAAGAGCTCCTTGGGCCACGCGTAGTACTGCATCTTGGCATAGTCCACGCGCAGGGACCACTTGCCGTTGAGCGGGTCCGTTGCTGACACCTCGAAGTCCGTGTACCGCCGCACCCCGAACAGCGTGGGCGAGTCGGGGAACTCGGGGTTCCACAGTACCGTCCAGAACACCTGGTCGACCTGGTCAAATGTGGAGGACGACGAGTACGTGTCCGTGTAGTCAAACAGGAACTCGAATCCCTGGGACTGGGTCGGGTCGGGCTTGTACGGGCACGACTTGCAGAACGTGACCGTGTAGTACGGCCCGCCCGAAATGTCGGGCCCGATCTCGGTTGGCGTCACGACCTTGCCCGTCGCCTCGTCGAGGGCGATCAGCGACAGGATCGGCTTGGTCACCTCGTACGACTGCGCCGGGTCCACAGTGCTCGTCACCGTGACCTTGACCGTCGGTGGGTTCGTCGCCGGGTACTTGGACGTCAGCACCAGGAGCGACTTGCTGAGCAGGTCGTACTCCATCTGCAGGGGTGCGTACTGGATCGTCGGAGGGCCGAGGTGCTTCCCGGACGACATGTCGATCTTGCGCAGCCCGTACGGGTTGACGTCTCCGGGCTCGTACGCACACCCCGCCAGCAGCCCCTTGGCCGCGCAGTCGACGTCTGGCATCCGGCCGCGCGGGGGCGTGTAGACGTACATGTGCTGCGTCACGAAGTTCATCGTGAAGAGGCCGTAGGGGGCCTGCGTGAAGCGCCCCTGGCCAAACGAGTCGTCTGACTCGATGCCCTGCTGGAACAGGTCCCCGCTCGCCGGCGCTCGGAGCATTGTCCGGGCGTAGTAGCAGGGGATGGTGCACGGCTGGATGCCCTGGGCAATCAGGTCGGCGGAAAGCGACGGGGGGGCAATCCCCCCGCCTGGCATGAGCTTGTCCGCGCAGACCTCCTCGCAGGGCCGCATGGCCACGTTGCTGGCGCCCTCCAGGTAGCTGTAGGGCCCCGTATCCGTCGTCACCGACTCCCTGTCCAGCGCCACGCCGCTCTGGGTGCTCGTCCGGATGAAGTCCCGGACCTCACCGACCACGAGCTTCGTCGTCGAGAGCTCGGCCGAGAGGGCGGAGCGGGCGGGGACCGAGAGGGCCAGCAGCGCCGCGAGGAGCAGCGCCGCCAGGACCCCCCGGGCCCGCCCGGTGGGCCGGGGCTCCCATGCCCGCCGCATGTGGAGCGTTGCCAACCCCGGGTGGCACGGCCGCAAGGGCTCCTCGCTTTGAGGGGCTCCTACCTCGGCTGCCTACCTCGGCTGGCGGGACCCCCTCCTCCTGCGCACTGGCGCCGAGGTCCTCGAAGGGGGACGACGGCCTCGCGCGCGATTCGTTAGTCCTGCTGCGGGGGGTGGTGACGGGATTGGGAGGGGGCTGAGGAAGGGCGCGGGGGGGGACACGTCCAGGTCAACCGGGCTGCGCTTTCGCGGCGACTCGCGCGAGTTACAAGCGTCCCTCGTGGAGTATAGCGAGATGATAGGGGTCTGACGGCTATGTTTTAGGCCATATTCGAAAGAAAACGGGAGAAAAGGTACCATGGGTCCGGGAATAGGTGCCGAGATGTGTGCACTTGGGAGGAGCAGTGGACGTCATGGAATCCACAGGAGAAGTGGGGCGACTTGTTGGACCGATGTCAATATGCAAAATGGTGATATTATGGCTGCTTGCGCCGCGCGTGGCCTCTCGGCACCGCCCGACCCGTCGAGACCCGGACAAAACGCGAAACCCGCTCGGGTCGACCCGACGCGACTCCCCGCCGCGTGGGCTCGTGTGAGGGAGAATCGCGCGAGTCTTGCGCTCTCTGCATTTCGCTCGCACCTAGACGAACCTCTGTCGGAGGCGTCCCCTCCTTCTTTAATGAAGACCCCTCTCGAAAGCGCTTTGTAATTACCGTTGCCCCTCTTCCCACCGAGAGACACCTAGCTGTATGCGGTAGGGGGGGCGGACAACTGGGCGTGTGAGGCAGCTTGGCGCGGGGGGGTCCACCGTTCCCCTGCCGTGACAAAAACCGTTTTTTTGTCACGGCAGGGGAACGAGTCGGACTTGTTGGACGCGCGGTCATTCCCCCGCCTGGACCATACCGGGGCTTCTTCTCTGCCCCCCACGGCGGCCAACACCGAGCAAAAACGACCCCTACTGCCCGTTATTGTGTAAATCTACCCTCTCCGATCCAGGGCAGCAGAGGGAAGCTCGTCGCAGGGAAGAACCTTTCAGTCAATCGCGCGTCCGTCCATGGGGGACAGGTTCAGGAGGTCGGCCCTGTCGCTCGCCGTGCCTATCGGTGAGGCAGAGAAGGTGAGACACGTGTGGGTCTCCTCCCGCGGAGGGGCGTCGCGACCAGATTTCCCCCCCGCGCGGGGGCCTCGTTCCGCGCGCGCTCCTGCGCGAGCCCCTGTCGCCGGGTTGCTCCCCCGTCGCCTGCGCGTTCCTGTCCAAGTGTCGCGCCCGATTATCGAGGGAAGGGACGCTAAGGCCCGCGACCGCCCCGCCACGTCGCGCCTTCACCCCCCCCACAGGAGGTTCGGGAGGACGCGGGCGGGTCGGGGCTGGGGCGGTGGTTATTGGGTGGGGATCCGCCGGGTGGGGGCGGGGCGGGCGCCTCGGGCCGGAGGAACCGAGAGGCCGGGCCCAGCGGTGACTCGGGGGGGCGGGGCGGGCCGCTCGGGACCCTCGTCGGCGCGGTGGTGGGAGCCGGGCGCCTGGTGGGGCGACTCGTGGGTCTCGGGGGGCGGTCGAAGCCCAGGGCGGACGAGTACCGGGGCCCGCGCATCTGGGCGCTAACGGCAGAGGACCTCGAGGCCAAGCCCCGCCCGTGGAGCGAGTTCATCGGGCGCATGGACGAGCTCGCGGCGTCGTACGATGCGCCCACGTCGTTCGGGGAGACGCGGGCACGCCTCGAGGAAAACGTCGTCCACTTCATCCCGAACTACCTGCGCGTGGTGGGACTGGCGGTGTGCATGGTGATGGTCCATCGGCCGGCGGGGATCGTCGGCCTCGGGCTGATCCTCCTGTCCCGCGGGGTCCTGACGCGGCTGGCGAGCGCGCACAGCACGGCGGCCGAGGAGCGCCGGCGCCGGCGCGGGGGTCGCCCCGGGGCGCTCGACCAGTGGGCAGCGCTCGCGCTGGGGATGCTCCTGTGGCTCGTGCCGTGGGTCATCGGCGCCCGGACGCAGGGCATGTCCCTCTGCATGAAGGGAGTGCACTCGGGCGCCGCCGCGAGCCTCCTCCACGCCCTGCTGCGCGTCCCACGGAGCCGCATGGGGCGAGTGCGGCAGGAGCTCCGCAAGGGGCCCAAGCGGGTGCTGGGGTTCGGGGCCGCGAGCAACGACGACATCCTGCGGGCGCTCATGCCCGGGGGGGGGGGCGGCGCGGGTCGGGACCACGGGACACACTGAGCCGCGCGCCCCACCTCCCGGGGCGGGGACGGACCCCCTCGAGCCCGGGCCCGGCCCGCACCGCCGCCCCCCGGCCTCACCCCGACCTGCCGCCCCGGCGCGCGTCCCAGGGGAAGAGCGGGAAGCGGATGCGGCTCGCGGCCACGCCGTCCACCGCCACGTGCGACACCACCACCCAGGCGAGGTCCCCAAAGGCGCTCCACAGGGCCAGCCAGGCAGCCGAGAGGAGGGTGAGCGGGACGAGGAACGGGGCGAGGGGCTCCCCGCGCCGCATGTGGGGCGGGAAGACCCTGCGGTCCCACATGGCCGCGTGGACCCAGCCGGCGAAGGCGGCGTAGACGGCGAAGGCGCCCCCCCAGCTAGCGGCTTGGCCGACACCTAGGGCCTGCAGCGCTGCGCGCGGGGCGTCGAAGACGGACAGGAAGACGAACGTCTCGAGAACCCCGTTGCCCACCGCGAAAGCGACGACCGAGGAGGGGAAGGGCCGCGCGCGCCCCCCGTGCGTCGCCCGGTGCCAGAACGCTGCCTGGGACCAAGCCAGGGTGCATAGGGAGAGGACGCGGAGGCCGAGGTGGGTGGCGCTTGAGACCTGCGTGAGGGGGGTGGGGGGGGGTGGGGCGGGGGGGGTCCGCCACGAGCGCCTCGGCGACGCTCTGCCTGGCCTACCGGTCCTGGCCGGGGACAAGGACGCAGGGGGGGGCGTGTGTGGGCGCCTGGGGGGGCCCGGGGTGGGGGGGGGAGCACGCACCTGGAGGAGTCGGCGAGCCGAGTGGGCCAGAGCAGGGAAGTACCACGCACCCGCCATGAGGCCCAGGAGCCAGTACGCCAAGAGGAACCGCCGGGAGTACGGGCGGTCCGGCACAGCTCCGTCGGGGGGCGCAGGGGGCCCGTCGGCCCCGCCCCTGGGGGCCATCCGGAGCGCCGAGCGCTCGAGGCCGCCCAACATGGGACCTGGACAGTATGTAGAGGAGCACAAGACGACGGGGCCGACGTGGACGCGGCGGTTTGGTGGGGGGCGCGGTCGAGAGCCTGGAGGAGAATTTCCTGCCTCGGAACGCGCCACGGGCTGTGCCGGCCAGCGCGCGCGGAGCCGACGCTACTAACGGTGAAGGCGAGACCAATCCTGCCGAACAGGTGCGGGGGCGACCGAGCTCAATTTGTAAGGGGGCGCTCGCACCCGGGGTGCCAGATGCCACGGTCGGGCCGGACAAATCGGGCACGATCGGGGTCCCCCCCCTTTGCCCCCAAATCTCTCTTCACGGCGGCCAGTGCGGCAGTTCCTGCGTCGCTCCCCTGTTTTTTAAGTTCGTGTTTCTCTTCTCCGACTCGCGCCTGGGACAGAGATATCCGGGTAGACATGGCGGAGGAAGCAAACGACAGGGGTGGGGACCCGAGCTCGAGCTCGAGCTCCTTCCACGCGCTCCCGCACCCGAAGAAGACGGCCTTCTCCGACTCGTTGGTGAAGGAGAACCTCAAGCGGTGGGGGCTGGACGACACTCTCAAGGTCCTCCGATTCCGCTACGACCGGAGCTACCACAAAGCAGCCGCGGACCAGATGCTCCTGGAGATGTTCAACGACCCCGGCTTCCGTGAGACCTTCCGGGTGAGATTTTCGGTCCAAACGCGCGCTTAACGTCGCCCATCTTGCGCTCTGATCGAGTTCGTGGCCCAGGATCCCCGAAGCGCACCTCCAGCAGCCCCGGATGCCAGGGGGAGGGGGGAAATACGAACACGACGTCCAGACAGGTGGCCTCCACGCGTCCCTCCGCAGGTGCTGAGGAAGGGGGGAGAGTGGGCGAGGCTGGAGGGCACCGTGGAGCGGGTCAAAAGCGAGGTGGTCCCGACCACGGTGGTGTCGATGGCGCACTTCGACCGGTTCGAGACCGCGTCCCCGCCCGTCGTGGCGCCCAACGGGTCGCTGCGGCGGGTGATGGACGACCAGGTGCGCGGGATGGCGGTCACGAACGCGCTCCAGGACGTGTTCGTGCGCGGGGAGGAGTCGGAGGAGTATCCGGACCTGTTTTCCGAGGCGGAAGGGTCCGAGTTCCTCACCCGCCTCCTGGGCCACCTCGTCCGGGGCGGGGCCATGAACCAGTACGATGACACCCTCGCCCCCTACCTCGAGACGACCAAGGCGCTGTACAAGGACCTGCTCAGCGTGGTCCGGCCGCAGGGCAGCGACCGCATCGAGGTCCTCTCGGCCGTATACTGCGTCCGGGGGCTCCAGGGCGGTGGCGCCGACCTCTTCCCCCAGCCCCACGACAACAACTTCTGCTACGTCGTCCTCGACACGGCCCGCAAGACGGCAACGGTGCTGTACCGCCCGCACCAGGGCTGGTGGTGAAGGGTATCCCCATCCCGTTGAATTTTCTATTCATTCGGAGACGTCTTCCACGACTAGGGGCACCCCCAGGTCGCTGCCCCTCCCCGAGAGCATCAAGGAGGGGCTCGCGCCACGCTGGCGCAGCATCTCCTGGAATGCCGTGTAGTCCGCCGAGCCCCCGCGCCCCCCGTGTCCGCCTCCTTTACCCTCCCTTATCCGTTGGTAGAAGTCGAGAACGGCGGGATCCGCGAGCTGGTGGTCGGGGCGGACGTTCCCCACGATCTGGAGACCCGCAGTGCTGGTCACGCGCGACAGGGCCGTGTACACGTGCCCCGGCTGGAAGACCCCGCCGAGGTTAACCCTCACATGCGTCAGGGTGGCCCCTTGGCTCTTATGCACCGTGAGAGACCAGCACAGCTTGAGCGGGAGCTGGTACCGCACCGATGTCCCGAGCCCCACGTGCTCCCTGGTGAACTTGATGGGCAGGACCCACCCCTCCGTACCGTCTAGGAACCTGACCAGCGGGACCTTTGGGAACGCCCCCGACCCCGCCGCGTCCCTCCCACGCGGGGCCCAGCCACTGCCTCCGCCCCTCCCGCCACTCCTCCCAGCACCCCGGCCACCGCCCCGGCCCCGGTCGCCCCCGCCCCGGCCCCCTTCGTTCGCGCTGCCCCTGCCCCCCCACATGTGCGGCTCCGGGAAGTTCGCCTCCGCCGGCCCACTGGCGCACAGCACCCTCTTCCCTTTCACGTCCTCGAACCGCTTCTTCGGGCCGCCGCCCCGCTCCTTGCCGTAGGCCGGGCCCCGCCCCTCGGGGAGGGCCGCCGCGAGGAACTCTTCCGCGCCCATCAGCTCGACGACCACCCCCTTGGACCCGTTCACGAGCCTCTCTTTGACATCCAGGTTGTATATCAGCATCACTTGCGCCCCCTCCTTGAGCGACAGGGCCCGGGGCGCACGCTGCGTCCGCTCGTCGAACGGGTTCGTGGCCCAGATGCGCTCCTCGGCCCGCCGCTCCTCCTCCGGGTCTCTCGCGCCTGTGGCGCTGACGTAGTCGTGCGACTCGAAGTGCGCCGCCTGGGATGGGAGCCCAGAGAGCTTCCTGCTGTTTTCGAGGTCGACATCGGCGTTCCTTGCGTAGAGGACGGTCGGCTCGATCCCAGCCACGGTGACCAGGGGCCGCCGGCAGGCCGCGACGAGGTCCTGCACAGCGTGCGCGTCCCCGCCGCGGATCCGATTGAGCGTGGCGGCGAGGGCTGCGTCCCCATCCTGGCGGAAGGTCCGCGTCAGGTTCATGCAGCACAGACCCAGGCGGTCGAAGGCGGGGACCTGGAACACCAGGAGGTCGTTGAGGAACTCGATGCGGTCGAGCTCGCCTCGCCCCTGGTACTGGGACGGGATGACCTCCCTCCGGTTGCTGACGGGGCCCAGTTGGCACAAATCCCCGCTAAGGACGACCTGGACCCCGCCGAACGGGTCCTTGGTGCCCTTAATGTCCCTCAGGAACCAGTCGACCAGCTGGAGCAGCTCCCCCGACATCATGCTGATCTCGTCGATCACGAGGACGGCGAGCCGGTCCTTGAGCCTGGCCTTGCGCGCCTTATCCAGCATGGTCCATCGTAGTTTGCCCCATGTCCGCGGAACCCCCAGGCCGAGCGCCGTGTGGAGCGTCGTGCCCCCCAGGTAGCTGGCCGCGACGCCCGTCATCGCCGTCACTGCCACGGCCTCCTCCGAACCCCGGTGCTCGCGCAGCAGCCACTTGACGATGGCGTTGAGGAGGAACGTCTTGCCAGTGCCCGCCGCCCCGCTGAAGAAGACGTTCCTCCCCTCCTTCACCCACTGCAGCACCCGGGCCTGCTCCTCGCTCAGCTCGGGCTCCGGCTCCTGCACCTCAGAGGATGGGCCCAGGTCGGCCCCGGCCCCGTTCCTCTCCCGGCGCTCGCTCCCGGCGGTCGTGCCCGATTTGTACCCCCTACCGCGTGGAAGGAGGTGCTCGCGGATGGGCTGTCCGCGGAACGACGTCGCGGGTGGAAAGGGGGTCCCCTTGGCCCGCTTGGCAGGGGGGGCGGCACGTCCGGAGCCAAGGCCCTCAAGGAGAGGCTGGACCTTGCGCTTGGGTTGCACCGGGGTGTCGTCCGCGATTATTATGACGGCGGGTCGATCAGTGCGGTCTTCTTCCATCTGCGAGGGTCGAAAATGCGGGAGCTCGTGTAGCGAGAGGCGCCTCCACAGGCGCTTCCAGGCACGGGGAGGGAGTTCTGTCCTGCCGCGTCCCTCACTTACCTTGTCGCGCCCCGCTTCAGGGCCTTGAACAGTGAACGGGTCATGACCTGTGGGTTCGTCGTCGCTTATCTCAATTACAACGCCCATATCGCCCGCTGCCCGCACTTTCGTCCCCCCAAGGAAGCCCCGCTATGCCCCCCAGAAGAGGTGGGAAGGTCGCGGGGGTGGACGTGGGCACGGCGAACGTGCGTGTCCCCATTCACTTCAACAGGGCCTACTCGGGTCTGCCGCTGCAACGGACATGGGCGGGCCGTACAGGACCCCGAAGCGCTGATCGACCACCCCCCGTGCGCTTCGGCACAGCGTGGTTCCCCCGGCGGCGGGTCCGACACTTGACTACCAGGGGGCGAGATGCCATCTGGCAGTGCCAGCTCCCGTCAGTGACGCGGGAGAGGGGCAGCCCCGGTTAGCGTGGATAACGAGCGCCCCACTCGACCCTCTGCCCGCGCCATATTCCGCGTTTGTCGAGGCGCCGGCGCCAAGCCCAGTGGGTTCTCACCGGGGGAAGTCTTTTGCGAAGAGCTTAGCAGGGGGGGGGGGAGGGCCAAGATGCCGCCTAGAGGCCGAACCCTGGGGTTCAACAGCGATAATATCGCGCAGAAGGATTCGGTGAGCCCTGTATTCCCTCCACGCGACTGCTCGCCCGCCCCGGGGCGTCCTCATTCCCGGAGAGAGGCGCCTCCAAAGACGCCCTCCTCGCGGCAACACACGTCCCATCCGCCCCCAATTCGACTGCTTGCCCTGTCGTTCATGGCGTCACCGCCCGCTGTCGAAGCCGTGACCCACAGCTCTACTTCGCCCGGCCGCAGGGGGACAAGTTGTTCGTGTACTACTGCCGCTACAGCGGGAAACACGCAATGACGACGGACTGCGACATCGAGACGCTCCCGCGCAGGGGCTCGGACGGGTCGTACGTTCTGGACACGTCACGCTACGTGACCCGCATGTACGCGGTGGACGGCGGGGAGAAGTACGTGCGGCGCGGGGGGGACGCGGGCAGCGACGTTGCCGAGCGGCAGCTCCGGCTCCACGTGGGGTCGCTGCCCGTGGCGTACCGGACGGAGGAGGGGGGCAGCCTGCTGTACATACTGAAGGACGCCCTGAGCAGCTTCAGCAACGAGTCGGAGCAGCTCGAGGCTATGGTGCCGCCATGTATCCTGGGCAACGGCGAGGGCGGCGTGCAGCTCATGATCGACTTCGAGGACCGCCAGAAGGCCACCAAGATCCTTAGTATCAGCGCGGACGGGCTCCGGATGAGCGTGCGGACGACGCTCGACAGCCATAAGGCTAAGGACGAGGTCTTCGAGTTCTTCGGGAGGGTGCTGAATAAGCAGTTCCGGGACTTCGCACTGCTGCGCGGCGTCCATGGGTTCAGCAGTCGCGTGCTGGAGGTGCGGGGGATGGGGCCCGAGGCCTGCTACAAGAAGGTCTACGAGGCGGTGAAGAAGGGCGTCGTGCTCAAGGACAAGAAGGTCGAACAGCAGGCCGTGGCGATCGTCTGAGGAGGGGGGAGAACCCGGGGTCGGAAGGGGGGGAGGAGCATGGGGGTGCCCCAGGGCCTGAAACTCTGGCGCCGCGCGTCGGCCTCGCGAACTACGCACATGGAACGATCCATGACCCCCGGATACTACAGGGGCCTTCTCTAGATATGGGCGTTCCAGCGTAATGCATGATTTTGGGATGGTCTTTGAGCCATCGGCAGGCACGAACGGATGCCCCACCTGACCTCCTTGACCCTTCAACTGCGGCGGTAGGTTCCCTCGCCCGATATAACGCACTAGCGGGTGGAAATGTCAAACATGTATCTGAATCGTCCCCGGAAGTTTCTTATCATCGCTGACTGGAGGCAATGCCGCGGCCCCCAGCCACCTGTCCAGAGATGCTCCACGGAAGGAAGCCCTTAAGCCCTCGCACCGCCCTGTCAACGGCGTCATTGCCTCTCGCCTTCGACGCAGTGACACCAATCAGATATAGAGCAGTCGCGCGGGTACCGACAACGACGTCTCAGCAACCATGGTGAGCGCCGGAGAGGTGGGTGGGCCCACCGCCCCCCCCCCCTCGGCGAGCAACCCGACAAGTGCGCCGCCGATGTCGCTGCCCCGCGCGCTGTGGACTTCAACCTAGACCCGGAAGCCGCCTCCCACCGGCGAACCGCAGTCGCCGAACTACGCGGTGGTGATGTCAGGGGACTCCCAAAGTGCCAAGGACGCGTGCACCCTCCTGAAGCCCGTGGGCCCCTTCGCGGGGTGGCACACGAAGAAGCTCCAGGACCAGCTGACGAGCGCCGAGAAGCGTAGGGAGTTGTCGCAGCTCATCGGCGAGCACTCGTTCGGCGCCAAGTTCTACCAGGGCGAGTGGACGTACCGCAAGCGCCCCGTCTTCACCCGCGTCTGGATCGAATCCCTCGACATCCTGGTGAGACACCGGAAGCCCACCCACGCGGCGCAGCAATTGCGGGCCGGCCCAGGCGCACGGACTCCCGGTCGCCTCCCCGACCTTTGCCCCGCCCATGCCCCTCGCCTGCCCCGCAGGAAGATCGCGGGTGCAAGGAGGTCAGCGTCGACCTCTTCGTCTCGGGCGTGTGGCGGGATGAGGCCATGGTCGGTGCCGACAAGGTCATGTGGCGCGACCAAAACTCGTTCGACGGCCTGTGGGACGCCCTCGCTGATCTGACCTTCCTCAACGAGGACGATACCCCGTGCATGGCCCTTGAGCACGTCGAGGTGCGAGGCCCACGCCACCCCACGCCACTCGCCCGCCCACGGCACTGACGGGGAACCCTCGAGCTTGAGAGCTCGCCCCGATCCCTTCTCAGCTGTGGTCCCCCGTGGCGCGGGTGAGAGAGCCCTGCATCCGCTCCCATGCGCATCGTCCGCAGGCTCCCCCCGGGTTCGTCGAGTGGGAGCTGGTGGACGGCGCAGCAGGGCTCCTGCGGCACCGACGCCGGTTCCGGGGCACACTGACCAACCGGATGCGGTTCGACGACTTCCCGTACGACTCGGACACCATTGGTTTCGCCGTAAACAGCGCCAATGACGCCGTCAAGCTGTACTGGAACTACCGGTTCCACCCACGGTGGCTCAACATCCCATCCCTGAACGAGTGGGTGATTGGGCGCGCGGGGCTGCCCCAGCCGGCGACCATGGACAAGTCGGCGCTGACAATCAAGCTGGGGGTCCAGCGCCAGTACATGTTCTACATCGTCAACGTCCTCCTGGTCGTGCTCATGCTCATGGTGCTCAGCTGGGCCATCTTCAACGTGCCGATGCTTGGCGAGGACAGCGTGGACAGCCGCATGAACCTGTCCATCACCCTCTTCCTGGCCATGGTGGCCTTCCTTTTCGTGACCAAGGAACGGCTGCCCAAGGTCAGCTACCTCACAGTGCTCGACGAGGTACTCATTGTGGCCTTCGTCCTCGTCTGGCTCGCCGGTGTTGAGACTTGGGTCGCGTACGAGCTCTGGGAGCGTGACCTGCTTGACGCAACGAAGTGGCTTGACTCGGCGTGCGCGTGGGCTTCCCCGGCGATCTTCGTGATGACGTGCGTCTTTCGGCTGTCATCTGGGTGGTATAACTGGATGACCTTCCGCTCCGTCATGGTCGCCTGCGAGACCGCCGTCACGGTCGTCGACAACTGGGTCGAGTCCCTGCGCTTTGCCGACCCGGTGATCATGGAGCTCGCCCAGTTCCGCGAGAAGAGCATGATGCTTGGGGATCCGGGGGACATCCACGAGGGGATCTGCGTGCAGGAATATGACCCGATCAAGATGCAGGACATTCAGGTAGCCTACAAAGTGGTCGAGGTTAAGCGCCGCGTTGCCCAGGCCATGCGCCACCTCGTCGCTGCGCACGAGGAGATCGTCAAGGACTTTGACCCCCGCGACCACATCCAGTCCCTCGGCGGCAAGAACTACTTTGGTCTCAACGACTACTGGGCCAGGTGGACCGTCCGCGGCTACGCCAGCAAGTGCTTCGAGCGGCTCGTCAACGAGACCTTCCACGGCACGGAGATCAAGGTGAACGACCTCGTCGCTGAGGAGATGGAGAAGGTCGAGCGCTGGGCCTCCCGCAAGCGGATGATGCGCCGTATCCTCGCCTGGACCCTGGCCGTCTTCACCCTGGGCCTGTCCACCTTCTTCGTCAACCTTGACTACTCAAAGCCCGGGTACGAGGACGCGGCCCATCGCCTCGCTATGGCCATGAAGGGCGGGGCCAGGTCCCTCGAGGCGCAGGACCGCGAGCGCCTCGACGACGAAGACAAGGAGTTACGGTTCTTCAACAAGGTCATCGACTGCGCTGAGGACGAGCGCGGGCGCTTCGTGGCCTTCAACGGCGCCAGCGTCGACCCAGATGACAGACATGTGGATGAACGGTCCCTGTGGGGCGCTCTTCTCCCAATTATGGAGTCCAAGCGCACCCAGATGGAGCACGTGTGGCCGACCCTGTTCAAGCTGGCCCACACCGGGGTCAAGAGGGCTGGCCGCGTCGCCAGGCCGGGCACTAGTGTCTGCCTCGCGAAAAAGTGGTACCGCGCGGCGGGTGTCGGGCAGCTCGGGTGTCTGGGGCCCGGGGAGAAGGGCGTGGTGGACGATGTCATGTTTTCCGCGGAGCTCCCCATCGCCGTGCGCTCCTCCAGGACAAAGATGGTGCACTTCTACAAGGCCGATGAGCTCGTCCAGTTCGACGCCACCGAAACCTCAAAGATCACGGTGCTCCCCGACAAGTTCGTCCGCTTCGACAACGCCGTGCGGGGGCTCCGGGTGCGGCTCTCGCCTCCTGGAGACGAACGACACGTAACCAAGCGCCCGTCCCCTGGCTGCGTCGGGACGCTCGTCCAGCGCGGGGATACGTCCAAGTGGTGGAAAGTCCTCTGGGACGATGGCATGACCGGCCTGTACCGCGTTGGCGAGGCGGTGAACGGCGTGTCACAGTTCGAGCTCGTGTTTGCGGCGCCATACCTGCCCGGGGCCGCCTGCATGTCCGGGGCACTGGTCACGACCCTGTCCCTGGAAGCCCAAAAGTATGTCGGAGTCAAGGTGCGCCCCGGCCCCAGCATCATCAAGCGCAAGAAGCACGCCCGCAAGCTGCTGCAGCGCACGTCGCAGGACGCCCGCGACGTGGCTGTCTCTGACAACGGCAGCGGGATCAGCGGGAGCCAGGCCGCCAGCCACACCACGGCGAACACGACGGCCACGGTGCTCGACAGGCGGAACTTGCTCGGCGGCCTTTCGTTCAAGAAGATCGCACGAGAAGCCGAGGGGACGATCCGAGAGGTGGACCCCGTGAAGGCCCTGGTGCTGGTGGAGTGGGACGTCGACTTCATGCAGTGGCACCCGATCGGGTACTCGGCGCACCTCGTGTTCGCGCAGACGACCGAGGTCGACAGCATGTCTGCCGTGTCTGAGCCCGCTGACTTTGACGTGTAGGGAGTGGTGAACAGGGCGCCTATCGATGGTAGAGTAATTTCTAGTGATAGCATAGCAGCATCATTGTCATAGCATTGTCGCGTCTTTGTGTTACCAGAGGGGCATGTGGTTGTGATGTGTGGTTCCGTGAGTTGGCCTGCCGACCCGGTGACCCGCTGTCGCGTGTTGGGCCAGTGTCAGTCATGAACAGTGCGTCTGTCGGTCAGCGCCCTCCGTAGCCGTCAGTGCCTCCAGTCTTCTCCGTCGCTTGGGAGCGAGGGCTGGGTCCCCTCCCCCCAGTATCCGCGGAGGGGAGGTCTCGTCACCCTCCAGGCTTGTGGGGAGGTGGCCAGCGCGGGCCCCTAGGCGGACCGCTGGCGGAGCCATGAAGAATCTGCGGCGCCTTTCGCGAACGGTGCGGGAGGTTTTTGATGTGAAGAATCTCGTGGAAGCGAAGAGGGGTTACTACGTGGACCCTCCTGCTGCATTCGCGGCGTTTCTCGCGGGGGGACCGCTGGCCGCGACCCTCGGCCGGGACAAGCCTGCGCCCACTGCGCCACTCCGAGGGGGGGAATCCGGGAGCAGCTGGTGCCCGCCGCGCCTTTCTCGCATCGCGATTTTACTTCTTGCGGGGAGCATGGGCTGCATATCCCCCGCCGCCGAGAGCAACCGGGCGGAGACCGACAACGGCCGGGCACGCTCGAGCGAGGGCGCCGGAGGATCGGGCGGGTCGCAGGCGCCCCCGGGGTTCTGGAGGGGCGGAGTTCAGGTGCCAGAGACGGGACGCGGGTCCTCTCCCGCCAAGTACTCCGCCAAGTCGCAGCGGGAGGTCACCAAGGTGAGGTGGACTGCAGCGAGAGCCCCGGGCCCCCACGCCCTCCCTTCACCGCACCGCCCCCTTGGGGACGCCGGGCGGGACCCGTCGCTGCCTCCGCGCCCGCAGATGGGCGAGGCGCCCGAGGCCGTGGAGGAGCACTCCATTCGGTACCGCCTGCTCACCGACCGGGCCGCGGCGTGCGCCGCCCAGGGCCGCTACTTCGAGGCCGAGCGGGCCCTGCAGGCAGCCCTGGCGGTCGCCCGGGACGGCTTTGGGCCCGAGGACCCCCACGTGGCGGCGGCGATGGCCAACCTGGGCGACCTCTACAAGCTCGCCGGGCGCTTCGAGGATGCCGACCGCCTCATGCTCCAGTCGCAGGCCCTCCTCACCGACATTTACGGGCCGTCCCATCCCTTCGTCGCCTGGGTCCGCCACTCGTTGGCCACGACGCGCGTGCGGGCTGGGGACTTCGCCGGCGCCGTGCGGCTGTACGAGGAGGCGCTGGCCCTGCAGAGCCGCGCCCTCGGCGCCGACCACGCCGAGACCGCCCAGACCCTCTTCGCCCTCGCAGCCGCCCGCTTCCGCGCCGGCGCCCACGACGCCGCCCGCGCCGACTTCCGCCGCTCGCTCGACGTCATCGAGGCCCAGCAGATGGAGAAGTGGCCGATCGGGCTGCAGGCGCTGGAGAACATGGCTCGGATGCACGTCCGGATGGGCGGCCCGGGGGACCTCGACGCCGCCGAGGGCATGGGGGACCGGATCCTACGCACGCTCGAAGGACGCTTCGACCTCCACGTCCATGCGGCGGCATGCCAGGCGCTGGCGGGGGCGGCGCTGGCGCTGGCGGGGGCGGGGCGCGCGGAGGCCGCGGCTGAGTGGCTCAGGCGCGGGATGGAAGCGACGCGGGAGCACCTGGGGCCGAGGGACGCGGCCACCCGGCAGCTGGAGGCGTGCGCCGTGAGGGTCTTCGGGAAGCACCCAGAGGGGGAGGTGCGAGAGCGGGGGGCGGAGCTGGCGCGGCAGCTCGTGGCGCCGCTGGAGCGGGAGTGCGAGGGGGCGCGGCGCGAGGCGGACCGGTGGGCCGGCTCGAGCAACCTGCGGCAGTTCGGGCTCCGGGTCGCCGCCGCGCGCGCGTGCGCGCGGCTCGCGGCGGCCCTGACGGCCGAGGCGCGGGCGCGGGCGGCGGCGGGGGACGGGGCGCGGGCGATGGCGAGCGCCCGGCGGGCCGAGGGGCTCCTGGCGGACGCCGTCGAGTACTCCAGGGTGGAGGACGGCGTGCGGGCGGCGGTCGGGGACGTCCGGTCGCGCGTGGGCGGGGAGGAGGGGAGCGAGGAGCGCGAGCGTGAGACCCGGGCCGCCCTCCGGATGGTCACCTGGTCGGGCGAGGTGGTCGGGGGCGCCGTGGCGCTGCGGGCTCGGCTGCTCGACGGGTGGGAAGCGGCGCTGCGCCTCCAGTTGGCCGGGCCCGGCGCGGGTCCCGGCCAGGCGGAGCGGGAGGGGGCCGAGGGGAGGCTCCGGGAGCTGCTCCGGCTCAAGGAGGAGGAGCGGCGGCGGAGGGAGATGGGGCCCGGGGCAGCAGCGTGACCCGAGGCGCGCCCCCCGCTCCGACGACTTGTTTAAATTTATTTACATTGTCTACCTTGCAAATGGTGCGGATTTACGGCGGGCAGAGAGACGGCAACACGCTGTCGGGCACCGGGACGGGGGGGGGACCCTGCCCGAGGGCGCCCTCCCGCTCCGAGGCGGACATGGCGGAGGACAGGCTCTCCAGGCTGCCCCGGCGCTCGGGCTTCTGGGACATGCGGCGGGCCCCCTGGCGCTCCCCGAGGCCCTTCTCGGCGTCCTTAAGGAGGGTCGCGGCACGGGCATGGGCCTCGGCCATGGAGAGGCGCAGGCCGGGGTCGGGGTTGAGTAGCCCCTCCCGCAGCAGGTCGGCAACGGGCGCAGGCATGCCGGCGGGGACGACCACCCGCCCGCCCGCGTCGAGCATCCGCGGGGCGCCGGCCTCGTCGCGGGGGGGCTGGCCGGTCCACATCTGCCAGAGGAGGACCCCGAGAGACCAAACGTCGGCCTGCGCGCGGTGACGGGCAGCGCTCCCGTCCCCGGACAGGAGCGCCGGGAGCCCCTCGGGGGGGGTCAACACGGTGTCGAGCCCGCCGTCGTCCCCCCAGCCCGGGTCTTCGGCGCGCGACGCGCGGGTGCCCTCCGTCGTGACGCTCCCGCCGCGTGGCGCCCCGCCCCCGCCCATCACCGCGTCAACCCAGTAGTCCGCGACCTTGCACGTGTAGCCCTTCCGCAGCGCCGAGTCGACGAGGAGGACGTTCTCCGCCGTCAGGCGCCCGTGGTAGAGGCCGCGGGAGTGCAGGTGTGCCACGCCGCCGGAGATCTCCCGCAGGGCCGCGAGGATCTGCGGGGCGTCGGGGGCGCCCCCCTCGCCGCGCGTCTTGCCCTGGTCGCACCGGTCCCGCAGGGACCCGCGGTTGCAGTGCTCCTTCACGACCCACGTCTCCCAGAGCCCGCTCCCGTCCGCGCAGGGGCGCGAGTGCCACTTGTAGGCCCGCACGAGGTTGGGGTGCGACAGCTGCACCGACACCACGGCGTCGAACAGCCCCCGGTCCACGTCGGCCGAGTGCCGCAGCACCTTGACCACCACCCGGGCCCCGGACCACACGGCCAGCCGCACCGTCACCGCGCCTCGGCGGCGGATCGCCCGGCCCAGCTGGACGTCGGGGAAGGGCGACGCCCGCGACGACTGCCGCGGGGTATACAGCTCCTGGTCCACAGAGGAGTGCAACTCGCCCCGGGCGCCGAACGCGCCCTCCAGCGAGACGAAGTACAGTCTCCGGGCCGACAGGCCGCTCAGGGACGCCTCGGCCCCCTCGCCCCCCGCCGAGGGCTGGGCGGGCTTGAAGTGACACGTGGCCGCGCGGCCCGCCTTGTTCCCGGACCGGCCCAGGGATCGGGCGGGGCTGCTGCCCTGGGCGGCCAGCCCCGCCAAGCCGGTGTCCTGCCGCGGCATCGACGACGACCAGGTCGGCCGGGGGCTGCCGTCCTGGCTCAGCCGGCCGCCGGCCCTGCACCCCGCCGCGGCGCGGACCCGCGCCGAGACCACGAAAGGCTCCGATCCCGCCACGGCGGCCGCGAGGCGGCGCATTACCTCCTCGGGCGTCGCGTCAACGGGCTCGAGGGCGTCCCAGAGGGACTGCGAGGGGCCCCACTCGCGTGGGCCCCTCTGCCCCAGCCGGGACTTGGAGGCCCTCAGGAGGGAGTTGCCCGGCAGGCGCACCGGCGGGAGCGCACTGGCCTGCCCCGCCAGCCCCGCCCCCCTCGGTGTGGACCCGATCCGCGGGTACTGCAAGCTCGACCGCTGCTCCGTCAGGCGATCGGGGTCGCGGTCGCCCCAGGAGGGGGGGCTCTTGGCCTCGAGGCTCCGGCGCCCGCCCAGCCACTCGCGCGCGTGGCCCGTCTTTGCCCCGCTGGGCCGAGACGCCGCGGGCATGCTCCCCAGCTCCTCTCCCGGCGCCATCTCGCCCCCGAACTCGGCAACGGACGGCTGTGCCGCCGTGCCCGTCCCGAGGGCGGACCTTGCCAAGCCCCCGAGCTCCTTCCACCCTTGGTTGGAGTGCAGGATCCTCCAGTTTCCCTCATCCGTGAGGTCCACGAGCGCCACAGGGCCCCAAAGCACGCCCAGGATGCGCGCCAGCCGGTCGGCCACATCCTCTGTCGCCACCTGCTGGGCCCGGGCCGCCTCCTCCTCGGCGCTTTTGCGGCACTTGCGGCGGTGCTCGTCGGCCGTGAGCTCGGTGCGGATGATGTTGGCGAAGTCTTCCAGCACGGGGGCCATGGCGGGGTCGCTGGCCCCCTCGCCCTCGACCAGGCCCATGACAGCGATGGTCCCCACCCGCCCGTCCCCCACGTCAATGGGGGCCCCCGCGAAGTACCGGATTCCGGGCGGCCCCGCGACGAGCGGGCAGCCCCTGAGGTCCGGCTCCTGCCTCGCGTCCGAGACGATTCGCACCTCCCCCAGCACCGGGAGCGCCGTCCAGTCCGTCCCGGAGACTAGAGCCGACAGCTCGGCCTGGGCCCCGGCGTCTCGGGCCGGCGCGAAGTTGTCCGCGCACGTCGTGGCCCAGGGTGCGAATCCGGCGTTCGGGACGTATATTGCAACGATGGGCGCCCGAAAAAGGAGGGACAGGGAATTGGCCAGGTGAATCCACCGCGACGGGTCCACGGAGAGGCGCCGGAAGCTTCCCCCGCTGCCGGGCTTGTGGCCCCTCGTCCCGTTGCTTTGCTCCGTTTGATCCGGACGCGAGAGCGTTGTGGAGGGCCCCCACTCATCCGCCACGTCACCATTGTGCGCGCCGTGCGACTCCACCTTGAGGGGCCCGAGCCCGTCCTCCACGCGGCTGTAGGCAGGGTTTCGGAACGGAAACGTTTAAGGTGGAGGGACATCTGGGGCACTCGAAGGAGCGGCAATGAATTGGTGCTGTTTTCTGGTTTATTATATCAAAATAAGACGAATACCGCCATATCCGACGGCGGGAAAAGCCGGGGGGGGCAGGGGACACACCTGCTCCCGCACCCCATGCCGGCCAGCCGCACCGCCTCCAGCACTAACCACCAGGAAATACCACTTTCTTAAGTTACTTCTTGATCGGGGAGCCAGGCTGCTTCGCAGGTTGGTCTGTAGAACGATGGTATGCCGCTTCGCCGCTTCGCAGGCTAGGAACGCGCCGTTGGGTCCTTGGGGCTCCGCGAGCGTGAGGCGCCGCGATTTCCGGGGCAAATTTGGCTCATGGAATGACCCTTCCCAGCGCCTTCTCCTCCGGCTGGAAATCCAGGGTCCCAGCGCGCTGATACACACTCCTTTTTTTCGGTCAGGGTAACGACCGCCCTGAGACGGACTTCTGGGGGGGTGGGCAAATTCCGTCTCTCCCCCACGAACCCGGCGGCATCGGCGTCTTGAGCAGGCGGAGACGCCCCCCCCGCGTCACTTCCCGCCAACGACGTCTGCGTTCCCCTCCTCCGGCTCCCGCACCCTACCGGTTGTTACTGCGACGACAGGGCACCTTTTTCTCCCCCCCGAGAAGCACCTGGAAGAGACCACCATGGCTCCCAAGGCTACAACCAAGAAGGTGAGCGGGCATCTCGTGCCGTGTGTCTCGATTCGCGGCGGGATGACGCTTCCCGCTCAAGCAAGAGGCCCCTCGGAAGGGCCAGGTGCCAGCCGATTGGGGAGTCGGGGGCACCGTTTCGGGGGACATTGGGCGCTCGATCTGAATTAAATCGACTAAAAGGTGGGATCCCGTCCCTTTCTCGTGCAGGCCCCCGCCAAGAAGGCGGCCAAGGGTGCCGTGGCCAAGACTGCCAAGAAGGTCAAGAAGGCCAAGGACCCCAACGCCCCCAAGCGCTCCATGTCCGCCTTCTTCTTTTTCTCCAACGAGAACCGCCAGGAGATCCGCGACAAGAACCCCGGCATCTCCATGTCCGAGGTCGGCAAGAAGCTTGGGTGAGCACCCCTCCGATACCCGCGCCCGATGCGGACGTGACTTGTGTCGCTGCGCCTGCCCTCCGACGCCCACGGGTGATATGTACCATATCTTCTCTGAGAGTCGGGAGGAAATTCGAACTTTGGGGCAGGCGGAGCAGGGATGGCCCACGGGCATCCTCAGCACAACTGCCTGCTAGGCATCTCCTTCCGAAGCGCTCCTCGCCCCGCGCGCCCGCAGTGAGATGTGGAAGGCCGTCAGTGACAAGGAGAGGGCCAGGCTTCAGGTGAGCGGAGGGTCTCACGCGAGATCCCGCGGCCCATGAGGCCCAACAGGGCCCGCGCCCCTCGTCAAAACTTCCCTCCAAAATCTCTGGTCGTTCCCGCCCTCTCTCCCTCGCAGAAGCTCGCCGACGCCGACAAGGCCCGCTACGAGAAGGAGATGGAGGCCTACAAGAAGAAGCAGTCCGCCTAAGCTGCGATACTCTACTGCATGCGCGGCCGCAGGCCCGCAGAGTGGGCAGCCTGTCGACTATGCGGGGACCTCGCCCGCGCGCGCAGTCTCGGGAGTCGTGCAGGGGGGAATCGTAAAGACGGGTTGAATCATCGAGTCTGGATTTCGGACCGGGCGAACGCGGGGGCCGCAGGCTGACTTTCCGAGGCCGCAGCGGGACTCGGGAGCTCTGAACAGACCCCTCTTAACGAACGTAACGCCGCCCTTGGGTGATGTCCCCCGAGTGATGTCCCGCGATGACAACACCAGCCGCGCCCCTGCGATCACGAGGTACCCCTAGGGTTTCTTCTAAGCCCCTCGCCCCCCCGCGCCGTGCCGTCGGGGCCTGGTCGAGGGCTCGCGGAGGCGGTGCTCGCTCTCTGAACGCGACGGTGCAACCTCATGGAGCTCTCATCGCGGCTTAACTTCCTGAATTGTTAATATTGTGGAGTGATTAGGCTCATTCCCGTCGTCGTGATCGGGACGGTGTCCCCGAGGACGCCGTCTCGGCCCACCCAAAGGCTCTCCCAGTGGTGAGGGGCGCGTTCCTTGGAAAGCGGGACCTCCTTCACAAATGAGCGCGGACGAGGTGCACGAAATTCGCGGATAAAGGCAGTGCGGGAGGCGTCCTGAGGTAGTTTCGGGGTACTGGGTGGCGGGCCGGGCGCGCACGACGCGTCAATGAGCGAGAGGGGGAGCCCCTGATTTTTCCCTCCGCAAACGGCCGTGGGGCGGGGGGGGCCGGTCCCCCGCGCCCCCTGGCCCCAGGCAGCGCCCGGTCGCGGCAACCTCCTCCGCCCGGTCCCCCCTGCTCCCTCGGTCACCCCCAAGAGACCCCGCCCCGCCCCGGGCGCGATCCCCCCGGGCCGCCGGCCGGCGCCGCGACCGGGGGCAGGCGGCAGGCCGGCCAGCTCAAGGCGCGTGCGTGGGCAGGCGGCAGGGGGCGGGAAGCGGCGCGCCACGGGGATCGCTTCAATCGGACCGGGCGCCGCGGGGACGGCCCCCCTCAGCGCTTCTTCCCGCCCTTGCCCTTGGCGGCGGGTTCCGGGGCGGCGACAGTGCGGTTGGCCTGGAAGCTCAGCACGACGTTCCACAGCAGCGCCACGACGTTGGCGAAGAGCACCTGGAGGTTCCCGGGCACGAACCGGAAGTTGACGAACTGCGGGC
>Ga0181583_10000045_pt1 | contig 67355 bp, 66 predicted proteins | sample 071ome_31_FD_132461 | JGI IMG/M metagenome (GOLD analysis project Ga0181583, IMG submission 132461) | Coastal salt marsh microbial communities from the Groves Creek Marsh, Skidaway Island, Georgia - 071405CT metaG (megahit assembly) | ecosystem: Environmental > Aquatic > Marine > Intertidal... | reverse complement strand
TGCCGGATCTGCGTGGAGTGGAATTGTTTCCGGGTATCGGGCACTGGGTGCAGCAGGAAGCATCGCAGCAGACCAATGCGGCAATGGCTTCATTCCTGCGCGGGCTGTGAGCCTGCCTGGCGTGCTGCGCTGACTATTCCACTCTTTGTGGAAGCAGGAGTTCGGTGCCTGGGAGGCGCTGCACATCGAAGGCTTTGAGAGTGATGGCGACATAGTTGTAATAGCCAATCAATCCTACCAGGTCCATCAGCCCCTCGGGGCCAAATATGTCCAGTGCCTCGGCAAAGGTCTCACTGCTCACTTTTTCTTCGCTGATTACTTCCCTGGCAAAGCGGACGATGGTTTGTTCTGTGCGACCAAAGCCGTCTATGTTTCCGAGGCTGTCGAGGTCTTTGCGGAAACGCACGACATCGATTATCTCCTGTTCCAGTCCGGCGGCAACGGCGAGTGGTTCATGGGCGCTGTATTCGTACTGGTTGTCGATCTCGCGGGCGGTGGAGATGATGGCGAGTTCGGTGAGCCGCTGGTCTTTCGCTGTGCCATAGCGCACCCGCTCGCGCAGGTCGAAGGTGGCCTCGGCCAGGGCCGGGCTGTGCATCCACATGCCGATGGGGCCGCGCAGCCCACTGCCATAGCCAGTGCCGGGTCTTACATAGGTGTCGAATGCGCGCTGACCGTCACTGTCCAGCTGTTCCCTTTTCACTTCCGGCAGTCGGGCCCAGGAATCCCGGTAGATGTCCGCGGGAATGTCGGCTTCGCGCACGCTGCCAGGCATCAGGAATTCCTGTTCGGCGGCGAGTAGCGGGATGCTGGCCAGCAATGAGAGCGTGGCGAGTAGCGTGCCGATGCCACGCGTACACAGCCGGTTAGTTGCCAAGGGTCTTGTGCCTAAGGGTATCGTGCCTTTCATGTTTCTCGTGTCTCTTATTATTCGGGTTTTTGATGGGGACGGTCTGAGAATCGACTGGTAACAGCAATTGTCGTGACCGTGTCAGGCCAGTAGTGCCTTGACTGCAGCTATCGCCCTGTCGATGTGTTCCGTGGTGTTGTAGATCATCGGGCTGAGTCGAATGCCACCGGTAGCGGCCCCGGCGATGCCGAACTCCTCATAGAGGCGATTGCTCAAGGTGCCACCCTGGCCCGCGGGGGCCCGGGTAATGCATACACCATGACTTAACTCTGCTGCCATTGGGGTGACCAGTTCGTGACCGGCATCGGCGATGCCAGCCTTCAGTCGCTGAGCGAGGAAACGAACCCGCTGCTCGATGCGCGCGGGTCCAATATCGTCGTGCAATTGGGCAGCCACACCGAGCGCAGCAAGTGCGCCGTCATCTCTCTGCCCCAGGGATTCAAACTTGCGAGCACCCACCAGGTCTGTTTCCGCATCGTCACCCCAACCGGGTGCGACGCCACTGGGCCAGATACGGTCTGTATTGCGACTGTTGACATAGAGCAGACCGACTTCCTTCGGTCCCATATACCACTTGTGAGCACTGGCGCTGTATGAATCCACGTCCAGTTCTGCCAGGTCGATATCCAGGGCTCCCCAGGATTGTGCGCCATCGAGGTGAACATAGATGCCCCTGGCGTGTGCTTCCTCGACCAGTTCCCTGACCGGTAATCGGATGCCGGAGAGATTGGATACGTGGGTAATGGTCAGAACCCGGGTATTGGCGCCCATTCGGGACACAAAACTGTCTACGAGTTGCTGTTTGTTGCGCGGCGCCTGCGGCGTGCTGATCCGGTTGAGGCGCAGGCCAAAGCGCCGGGCTCGCACTTCCCAGGCCACATTATTGGTCGGGTGGTTCTGGTCCCAGAGCAGAATCTCATCGCCTGCATCCAGTTCTAAGCCATTGTTGATGGTGTTGTTTGCCTCGCTGGTGTTTCTCACCAGGGCAATTTCATCAGCGCTGACACCCAACTGCCCGGCGATGCGACCCCTGCAGGATTCCAGCAGATCAGAGTATTTCGCACGATTGTTGAAAGAGCAGTCAAAATCAATGTCGGCGGTGTGACGGGCCATGCTTTCCGTGACTGCCCGGAATGAAGGGCAGAGATTGGCCGCATTCATGGGAACGGCGTCTTCACCGAAGGCGAACTGCTTGCGTACCATGTGCCAGTAGTCTTCGCCGGCATCCTGGGCTTGGGCCAGGTGCGGGATCAGGCTTCCCGACGCGGCGAACAGGGCGGCGGTATTGCGCATGAAGTTGCGACGGCTGCTGGTGTTCGTGTGTGTTTCTTTTTCCCTGGAATAATTGGAAGTCATGCCGGTGCCCGTAGTGGTTAGCGAGAGCTACAGACTAACCGACATCCCGCGTCGAAGGAACTGCCTTGCACGCGGGAGGCTGGAGCCGGGGCAGGATGATTGACCTGGCTGAGAGTTGCTGCCGTTCAGATAATCCGGCGGGCCCTGAGATCGGCAATCTGTTCCGCCGAGTAACCCAACTCTTCCATGATGGACTCTGTGTGCTCTCCCAACTCCGGCGCACGATGTCGAATCTCACCGGGGGTTGCAGACAATTCCACCGGTGTCTTCATCAGGGGGGCAGGGGTTTGCAGGCCAGGATATGGTGTGTATTGGAATAGTCCTTTGGCGGCAATATGCGGGTCATCGAGTACTTCCTGTGGTGACATGACCGGACCCGCAGGCAGGCGTGCTTCCTCCATGGCGGCGAGCACTTCTTCCGTGCTGCGTTCGGCACACCATGCCGCAAGGCGTTCGGATATCACCTCGCCATTGTCGCCGCGGCTGATATCGTCTTTGAAGCGAGGATCCTCCAGCCAGTGATCTTCGCCCATCAGATTTGCCCAGCGCTTGAACAGGGGGCCACCCACGGATTGCACCAGCACCCAGCCATCCTTGGTCCTGAAGGTATCGGCGGGTGCCGAAGTCTGGGAGCGGTTCAGGGTCGCAACCCGGTTGCGCTGGATGGCAGCCTGTTCGATAACGGTGCCGTTCATCATGGTGAGTGCGGTGTTGAACAATGAGGCCTCCACTATCTGCCCCCGTCCCGTCTTCTGTCGTTCGAACAGCGCGGTCATGGTGCCAAAGGCGGACAGGGATGCGGTACCGAAATCGATAAAAGGCGCATAGGCTTTCGCCGGTTGTTCCGGCGTGCCGGACATATACATGCTGCCGGACATGGCCTGGCCCAGACCATCGAAGCCGACTCGGTACTCATAGGGGCCGCCACGACCGAAGGCTGAAATCATGGTGAGGATGATGTCGGGCTTGATCGCCGTCAGGCTGTCATAGTCCAGCCCCATGGCCTTGAGCGTGTCGGGCGGCAGATTGGCCACCACCACGTCGGCAGTGGCGACCAGCTTCTTCACAATTTCCTGGCCTTCAGGCTTCATCGGGTTGAGGGTCAGGCCTTTCTTGTTGCGAGCCAGTTGCATGAAGAGCGCACCGTCACCCTTGGCCGTTACCGGGGATAGATAGCGATCCTCTGAGCCATCGACTTTCTCTATGCGGATGACATCGGCTCCCATATCTGCCAGCAATGTGGCGCAGTAGGGTCCGGCAATATAGCGTCCAAAATCCAGGACACGGATGCCTTCCAAAACTCTGCTCATTTTCAGCTTCCTTCTTTGATCGTTGGCCAGTGATCTGCATCCCACCGGGTGCAGGGCTTGGGAATACGGTGGCTGCCGACGGCTGGCCGGCAACTCGGCAAGGCAGGGAGTCTATCACAAGGCTTCAAGGCGCATCATGAATCGCTCACTTATGAATATTTATAGCAAATTCAAAAGGATATGGAGAGGTTGTGAGAATCAGAGGCAAATGTGAGGCAGTTAACAATTTTTGTCATGTTTGCCGGGCATAATACCCCCGTAGTGCGATGCTGTTCACAAGCCCGGGAATTTTCGCTAAAGAATTGAAAAGCCGGGCGACTGGACGGCCGGCAGTAAGTAGCGGAGCGGTTTCGACCCATTTTTGCGAGGAAGTAGAAGATGTCTCTGGCAAATAAAGATGCTCCCCAACAGGCGCTGCTGGAATTACAGTCAATTCTGAAGAAGCCCTACCAGGATGTGTGCAACGTCTGCAAGGGCGCTGGCAAGATCACCGATACCAGCACTTGCCCGAAGTGCAAAGGCACTGGCCAGAGGCTGCTGCGACTGCTCTAGGGCCCTGTTTACCTTCACCGGCTATGACATTCATTTCGCATAGCCCCTGCATTACAATCGCCCTCAGCACGGTTCATTTTATCGGCGGCCAGTTTATAGGCGTATAGTGTGCCCAGGCACTGGGTTCGCGGGGGCGATTCATCATGTTCAAGACCATCAGGCAAATCCTGGCGCTGTCAGGACTCTCTGCAGCACTGCTGCTCAGCCACCCACTCAGCGCCGCAGAGCACCCCGGGTATATCGAAGATCCCGATCGCCGTACCACCGGTATCGGCAAGTTTTACATGGGGAGGGAGATTTCCTTCGTCATGGGGCATCAGGCCGCCGAATGGCTGAACCGTCCGGGACGCATTCAGGAGGAGATGCCCGATGAAGTCGTGGTCAATATGAACCTGCGCCCCGATGAAGTCGTTGCCGATGTGGGAGCCGGGTCCGGCTACTTCTCATTCCGCATCGCCCGGCAGGTGCCACAGGGCAAGGTAATGGCGATCGATATCCAGCCCGAGATGCTGCAGCTCATCGACGAGCGCGCGAGCCGGGAAGAGGTCGGCAATATCGAACTGGTGCTGGGTCAGGTGGATGATCCGAATCTACCGCCAAATTCCATCGATGCTGCGCTGATGGTGGACGCCTACCATGAGTTTTCCCATCCCTTCGAGATGATTGATGGCCTGTACCGGGCCTTGCGCCCGGGTGGGCGAATATTCCTGCTGGAATATCGAGGCGAGGATGCCAGTGTGCCGATACGCCCGCTGCACAAGATGACGGAAGTGCAGGCGGTGAGGGAGATGAGTGTGTTTGGGCTGGAGTGGACAGACACTCTGGACTTCCTGCCGTGGCAGCACATGATGATCTTCACCAAGCCGGCAGAGTAAGCGCAATCTCCTCTCCCGCCCCCCGACTCAGGCCCTGACAGCTGTGGTTGTCGATCTGCCGGCAGCGGCGGTCCTGTTTTCTCCTCATTCGCCTGGCTGAACACTGTCTCCCAATTTAGAGGGCAGGTTCGTTTACCTCCCGGGTAATTGAACCTGGTCTTCCCAGCCTTCATGCTGAGTTCATGTTGCGTGGCGCATGCTCACCCTGGCATGCAGGCAAGGCTTAAGAATTTCCCGCCGTGGTCGCCATACTGGTTCCCTGTAACCGTTTACGATTTTCATCGTCTAAGCAGGTAAGGGGAAACATTCAATCATGCTGAGCAGCGCCGATGCGCTGTGTGAAGACAGTACCGCCATCTCTGAACCCCAAGGACTGGAGACATACGATGACCAATCACAGATACAGACAGATACTGGTTCCGGTGAATCGCTACGTGGGCAGGATGTCTCCTGCCAGGAAGCGTTTGTTGGCGATGGTAGAGGGCAGCCTGCTGTTGCTGCTGGCCAGCTCGGTGATGTGGTACGTGCACTAGGCCGGTGTCACAGAAACAGGGTTGGCTAATCGTGCGTAGTGCATGAGCGAGGCTAGCGGTGGCCTCCCCAATCAGCGCTCGATCATAGCCCCCGTAATGGCGCGATGAACCATAAAAAAACCAGGCAATGTTTACCTTGCCTGGTTTTTTGTTGTCCCTTGCCAGCCACTTTCTGCGGGGGAGGGATTGCTTCCTGCATGGGCAGGGGAGGTCTAGAAGGTGCCTCGCAGCTTGATCGCATATTTCTCGCCATTGTGGCTGCAAGAGTTCTCTATTTCGCTGATGTTGCCCGTGGCGATCGTACCGCCGGTGTAGCGGGTACGAACACGGCAGCGTTCACTCTCATGCACATTGGTCGCTTCCAGGCGAATGATGAAGTTTTCAATGCCCTGGTATTCGAAGAATGCAATCGCGAACGGGTCGGAGTTATAGCTCTCTATCCTGTCCACGTCATAGGCCTCCCGGTTGTCCTGAATGCTGTAATTGAAGTTCAGGCCGTAGTTGACCGGTGCTGATGCCATATCGTGCCGGAAACCGAAGCGTATATCTCCGCGTCCCTGGCGATTGAGGCGACGATCGATACCCAGAAAGGGATCTGTCACGCTGGAGTCTTCCACCTGTACACGGGAAGTGATCAGCAGCTGTGGCATGTTGATAACTGCCATCCGCAGGCTGGCATCGATTGACATGCCGTAGCGTTCACCATCGCCGATATTCGCATTGGCGGACGCGATCGAGTCTGTGGTTGAGATGTTGACCCGATCGATCACGTCTTCGAGATCATGGTAGAAGAGGTTGGTGTTGATGACACCGTTGTCTTCGTCGAATCGGTATTCCAGGTTGGCTTCGTAACGCCAGGATTGTTCCTGGCGCAGGTCTGCATTGCCGGAGATCGCATCACGTTCATCGTCGTTGCCGTCGATATTTGCCGTGAAATCATTGAAGTTGAGTTGAGCGACATCCTTCTCAACAGTTGCCCGGAATTGCAGGGTAGGGGTCAGGTTGAACCTGTAATCCACCTTCGGTCGGACAAAATTGAAGTCTCGACTCTTGGTCACATCTCCACTCTGGCTGATTTCGGATTGCTCAAATACCAGCGTGCTTTCGAGAGACATCCGATCGTTGAGTTGCCAGTTATGTACGGCAAAACCTTCATATCGAATCTCTTCAACAGTGGCATCGGTATCGGTAATCGGCGTCAGGCCGCCAAACAGGTCTGAAGGGGTGCCGCTGCTGGTGAGCAATCCCAGTTGCAGTGTCGAGTCCAGAATGGTCTGGGCACGCTCGACTCCAAATTCAATGGCCTGGCTCTGGGCGAAATCCATGGAGTAGGAACTGCGCACGATGCGTTCCTGATAACGGTTGAAGTTATCGAGGAACAGGTCCTTGGTGCGGTTACCGCCATCGATCACATAACGATTTCGTTTGCTGTCATCTTCCTTGCGGTTCACGATGAACAGGGTCTTCCAGCGGTCACCGTTGCTGAAAGTGTGCTCATAGTCGCCACCCACTTCCCAGAAATCGGCGCTGTTGCCGGTTTCGTCAAACTCGAATCTCGCGGTCGCCGGATCCACGGAATGATCCATGATCGTGCGATCGGTAAACGCCGGTGCATCATTGTCCTCGTACTGGGCATTGAAATGCGCGATGTCGCGGCTGGAGAACTGGTAGCCCAGATTGGTGGCTAGAATCAGTGGCTGCTGGTCACGGGTATCGAGACGAGTCACGGTCTCATTCAATGAGCCGTCCAGCAGGATGCTGGTCTCAAAACCCGTGCGATACTCCCAGCGCGGCTCAGACTCGGCGCTCACCAGGTATTCCAGGTTTCCTGCCTGACCGGTGACCGAGATCTTGGCGCCCGGCTTGATTTCGCCATCGTGATACTGATCCGAATTGATCTCGTAGGCGACTGAGGAGCGGGACTCTGCTTCCAGCAGCACGATATTGATGACCTGGGTGCCACCGCGCACGGCGAGGTCGCCCGAGGTACCACGAATGATTTCGATGTACTGGACCTGGTCAGCCGGAATGCGGCTCAGCTGACTGTTGCCTTCATTGCTCTTGCCAGTAATGCGGCGACCATTGATGAGGATGGCGTCACCACCCAGACCGAGACCGCGCCTGCCGGAGCCGCTGGAACTGCCTGGTCCACCGCTACCGCCACCGCCCTGTCGGGCCACGTTGATACCCGGAATCCGGTCCAGCATGTCATTGACCGAGAACGGCTGGTATTGGGTAAAATACTCAGCCGGATAGGTGACCGTGGAGTCATCGCCATCCGTTGTCACTTCCTGTGCCGCAGCGGCGTTCGCCTGCAGGGCCATCAGTAGAACAATCCCCGATGCCAGGGTTTTGCGGGAGGCAGGGAATGAAATCATTGTTGTTGCTCCAAAGTGACCCCCGCCAGTGCATCGCCCAGTAGCGGCGCGGGACTGTCCAGGGGTATGGGTTCGTTATGTAAGGGCTAGCCGAGAAAGGCCGGTAGTATCACAGTTAGCGGCCAGAACTGGGTCTCAGATTGTTGATTTTTTGTGACATTTTGTAATGGCCCAGGCCGCCACAGGCGGCGTTTTGCGCTGGTTTGAGTAATTAAGGATAATACCGGGCTCTCGATCCGGGCCGATCAAGGCGACCTGCCAGGGCCCTGTTCCAGCTTCACACTCTTGAAACACCGCTGAGGTTCATGCATGCAACGCGAATCGATGGAAGTTGATGTGGTCATTGTCGGCGCAGGTCCGGCAGGGCTTGCCACCGCCTGTAAACTCCTGCAATTGGCCCAGGAGGGGGGGAAAGAACTCTCGGTTTGTGTGCTGGAGAAAGGTTCGGAAGTGGGTGCCCATATTCTGTCCGGGGCCGTCTTCGAGCCCGGGCCGCTGGAGGAGTTATTCCCCGACTGGAAAGAGAAGGGCGCCCCACTTAATACCCGGGTCACGGGAGATGACGTCTACTTCCTGGGCGGTCCTGAATCCTCCGCGCGATTTCCCAATATGCTGGTGCCGCGGCCCATGCACAATCACGGCAATTACATTATCTCCCTGGGCAATCTCTGTCGCTGGCTGGCAGAACAGGCCATGGAACTGGGCGCCGAGGTATTTCCCGGTTTCGCGGCAGCAGAAGTGCTCTACGACGAAGCGGGCAATGTGAAAGGTGTGGCCACCGGTGACATGGGGGTGGACAGCAAGGGGGAGCACAAGGCTTCCTTCGAGCCCGGTTTCGAATTCCATGCCAGATACACTATCTTTGCCGAAGGCTGCCGCGGCCACCTGGGCAAGGAAATCATCAGCAAATACAAGCTGGATGCCGACAGTGACCCGCAGCATTACGGAATCGGTCTCAAGGAAGTCTGGGAAATTCCCCCGCAACAGCACAATGAGGGAAGGGTAGTACATACCGCAGGCTATCCCATGACCGGTGCGTCCTATGCAGCCACCAGCGGCGGCTTTCTCTACCATACAGAAAACAACCAGGTATCACTTGGTTTGATCGTGGATCTGGGCTACAGCAATCCTCACATCAGCCCCTACGATGAATTCCAGAAATTCAAGCAGCATCCAGTCATCAAGAAGACACTCGAGGGTGGCAAGCGCATCAGCTATGGTGCCAGGGCTCTCATTAAAGGTGGCCTGAACTCCCTGCCGAAGATGACCTTCCCCGGTGGGCTTATCATCGGTTGCGATGCTGGCACTCTGAATGCGGCTAAGATCAAGGGCAGCCACACGGCAATGAAGTCTGGAATACTCGCAGCGGAATCCCTGTTTGCAGCCCTGTCCGACGACACTCCACCGAAGGAACTCACGGATTACAGCGAGCGATTCAGAAACTCCGATCTGTACGCGGAACTGCACAAGACCCGGAATTTCAGCGCTGGCTTCCACAAGCTGGGTTTTTGGCTGGGCAGTTCGCTGGTGTTTATCGAGCAGAATATTTTCATGGGCAAGTTCCCGATTACCCTGCACGATAAATCCCGGGATCATTCCCAGCTCAAACCCGCTGCAGAATCACCGAAGATCGACTACCCCAAACCCGACGGCGTGATCAGTTTCGACAAGCTTTCATCGGTGTTTATCTCCAATACCAACCACGAAGAAGATCAGCCCTGTCACCTTCAGTTACTGGATGCTTCCATTCCCATCGATGTCAACCTGCCCATGTACGATGAACCGGCACAGCGCTATTGCCCTGCGGGCGTGTACGAGGTGGTTGAGGATGATTCCGGCGCTAAGCGATTCCAGATCAATGCCCAGAACTGTGTGCACTGCAAGACCTGTGATATCAAGGATCCAGCACAGAACATTCGATGGGTGGTGCCGGAAGGTGGTGGTGGTCCAAACTATCCGGCCATGTAGTTGAAGCCGGGTGCTTGCAGTGCCTGGTTGACTGGAGACAAACTGCAGTATGTGAGCAGATAAAAAAAGACGGCGTGATACGCCGTCTTTTTGTTTGGATCGAATTGTTGTTTGGGTCGATTTGTTCGTATCGATTCGCTTGTATCGATACCCCCCCCCTCCTGACTAGTTCAGGGATGAATCGATCCAGTAGCGGGTACCCTTGATCGTAGCCTGTAGTGCCAGCCCGGACTGGGTCAATTGATAGACCGTGACATTGTCCATGATCGCTTCACCACCCACGGCGGCACCGAGATCGCCAGCCTTGGCAGCGGCGTCGGCCTGTCCGCCCACTGAGATGCCCACGTCCATGAAACGCGCCAGTGCTTCATCATCATGGAACACAAAAACCGCACGGAAGTCCTTAACTCCCGCACCGAGGCCTATGCCTACTTCACCCATCCGCATATAGGTGTCTGAGTTGGCGTCGTTGTCGTGGACGACTCCCACGCCACCACCAAAACTCGCCAGGATCAGGTTCACGTTGGCATTCGTGAACACGGCATAACCGCTGGCACTGCCGATCTGCACCCGGGTGTCGGGTTTAATGTTGTACAACTCGGCCAATACTTCCTGGCGCATTTGCTGGATGCTTTGTCGCCGATCTTCCGGGCTTCCTCCGCCAAGGCCGGTCGCCGTGCAGGCGCCGAGGCCGAGGAATAGCACGCTGATGAGAAAGAGCTGCCTGATGGCCATGGAATTCTCCTGACAAGTCGATTCTTGTTCGATTGAGAACAGTGTCCCGGCAAGCAGGGTGCGGGTACTGAAGCGTCCTAGCTGCTGCGGTCTACAGCGAAGTCCACCAGGTCCAGTAAGGCCGTCCGGTACTTCGACTCCGGCAGGGCCTGCAGGCATTCTCTGGCGGCGCTCGCTTCCTGTTCTGCCAGTTGTCGAGTGTAATCAAGTGCACCACTGCTGCCTACGATGTCGATCACATCCTGCAGGGTCCGGGAATCCAGTTCGTCTGCCAACAGGCTTTGGGATATGAGCTGTCTCGTGGCCTCGTCGCCGTTTGCCATGGTGTAGATCAGGGGCAGGGTAGATTTCCCTTCGGCCAGATCGTCTCCCACGTTTTTTCCGAGTTTTTCTGTGTCGCCGGCATAATCCAGCACATCATCCACCAGCTGGAAGGCAATGCCCAGGTGCCGCCCATAGCGTCGGAACGCGTCCTCGAAGTCCGCGCCTGCGCTTGCCAGCATCGCGCCACTCTGAGCTGCCGCCTGAAACAGGATCGCCGTTTTGTTCTCGATGACCCGCATGTAGTCGGCTTCGCTGGAATTCGGGTTAGACTTGGCGATCAGTTGCAGTACCTCGCCCTCGGCGATCTTGTTGGTAGTGTCGGCCATGATCTCCATGATCCGCATGTCACCAATCTGTACCAGGATCTGGAATGCCCGGGAATAGATGAAGTCGCCCACCAGCACACTGGAGGGGTTATTCCACTCGGCATTCACCGTGGGTCGCCCGCGGCGCAGGGTGGACATGTCCACCACGTCGTCATGCAGCAGGGTCGCCGTGTGAATGAATTCGATCACCGCCGCCATGGGGACATGCTTGTCAGAGCCAGTATTGCAGGCCCGGGCTGCCAACAGGACCAGCAGGGGGCGCATGCGCTTGCCGCCGGCTTCCACGATGTAGTGGCCGATATTCTCCACCAGGTCGACCTGGGAATAGAGCTGATCGATAATGAAATCGTTGACGGCAAGGAAGTCGGATTCGACGACGGCGCGCAGTTCTTGGTACATCGGCAGGAGCTTTTTTTTACCCTGTGGCCCCGTTTGTCAGGCCTCAGAAATGGGGTGGATTTTGAGTGAACGGGGATGCTAGGGAGCCGGCAGGGCCCTGTCAAGGGTAGACATTCCTCGCGAGGCTCCGAAATCCGGTCTTTTCATGTGCCGCGGGGATGGCTGCAAACCCCTTATGTTTCGCTTGCTTGCAGGCTGCCAATCCCGTAAAATGCGCCCCCTCGTGGAGATGGGTACCATCCCATCCAGGAAGGTTTTGGAGTTCAGTATGTACGCGGTAATCGAAAGCGGTGGCAAGCAGCACAGGGTCACAGAAGGTGAAGTTCTGCAGCTGGAAAAATTGGATGCAGCCGCCGGTGATGAGGTCAAGTTTGATAACGTTCTGATGGTGGGCGAAGGCGAGTCCGTCAAGATCGGTACCCCTTATGTAAAAGGCGGTCAGGTCACGGCAGAAGTGCTCAAGCAAGGACGCAACGACAAGGTAACTATCATCAAGTTCCGTCGTCGTAAGCATTCCCAGAAGAAGCAGGGACATCGGCAGCATTTCACTGAAGTGAAAATCACCGGCATCAAAGGATAAGTTCAGGAGTCTGATATGGCACACAAGAAAGCGGGTGGTAGCACCAATAACGGCCGCGATTCAATATCCAAACGCCTGGGCGTGAAATTGTTCGGCGGTCAGATAGTCAAGGCAGGTAACATCATCGTTCGCCAGCGCGGAACCAGGTTCCACCCGGGTGAGAACGTGGGCTGTGGTCGTGACCATACCCTGTTTGCGAAGACTGACGGTATCGTCAAGTTCGCCGAGAAAGGCCCCAACAGCCGCAAGTTTGTGAGTGTGGAAAGCGTCGAAACGGCCTGATTGGTAACAAGATTGAAAGAAAAGCCCTGTCACTCGACGGGGCTTTTTTGTTTTGGGAACCCAATAATAGTAATCACCCGGTGTTAACCGGTATCCATTGACGTGGTGAGTCTCCCGACAGCCATGACCTGGAAAACAGACAATGAAATTCGTAGACGAGGCAGAAATCAAGGTTGAGGCAGGCAACGGCGGCAGTGGTTGCCTGAGCTTTCGTCGAGAGAAATACATTGAGAAGGGTGGTCCCGACGGCGGCGATGGCGGCGATGGGGGCAGTGTCTTCATGGAAGCCGACAATGCCATCAACACCCTGGTGGATTTTCGCTTTCAGCCTCGCTACCGCGCACAACATGGCCAGCCTGGACAGGGTCGCAACTGCACCGGCAAAGGTGGTGATGACCTGGTAGTGAAGGTGCCGGTAGGCACCAGCATCATCGACGTGGACACAGAAGAACTGATCGCCGACCTGCAGACCGCCGGTGAGCGAGTCATGGTGGCGAAGGGCGGCGTGCATGGCCTGGGTAATACTCGCTTCAAGTCCAGTACCAACCGGGCACCGCGCAAGATTACAAAGGGCAAGCCGGGTGAGACCCGCACTCTGCAATTGCAACTTCGACTGGTGGCCGATGTGGGGCTGCTGGGTCTGCCCAACGCAGGAAAATCCACACTCATACGCGCACTGTCCGCGGCCCGACCCAAGGTGGCCGACTATCCCTTTACCACCCTGGTTCCGAATCTCGGTGTGGTGAGTCTCGGCCTGGAGCGCAGCTTCGTCATGGCCGACATCCCGGGACTGATTGAGGGCGCGGCCGAGGGAGCTGGCCTTGGCATCCGATTCCTGAAACATCTGTCACGTACCCGGCTGCTGGTACACCTCATCGATGTATTACCAGTCGATGGTGGCGATCCAGTGGACAATGCGCGCGCCATCCTGGGGGAACTGGAGAAATTCAGCGAGACCCTTGCCGCCAAGGAAATGCTGCTGGTGCTTAACAAGGTGGACATGCTGGAATCAGCAGAGGTCGATGAGCTGGAGTCCAGGCTACGGGATGAACTTGCTTGGCAGGGCGCCATAATCCGAATAGCCGCCCTCAGCGGTCAGGGCTGTGATGCACTGGCCCAGGAACTAATGACCCGGATAGAGCACTACCGCGAACAGAGTGCGAGTGACGAGGCATTCAGGGAGGCGGAAGAAGAGAAAGAACAGCGCATGGCGTTCGAGATTCGACGCAGCATCGAAGCGAGCAAGGCCTTACGCAAGAAGAAAAATGCGGCCGAGGATGTCGATGACGACCTCGATGAGATCCAGTGGGAGTTTGAGCAATGAGCAGGGTGTCCAGCAAGAAATCCTCGCGCTGGGTCGTGAAGGTGGGTAGCTCCCTGGTTACCAACAATGGACTCGGTCTCGACCGGTCCGCCATCGCGCACTGGGCAAAACAGCTGGTCGAACTGAAAAAATCGGGTATCGACCTCGTGTTGGTGTCCAGTGGCGCTGTCGCTGAAGGTGTTTCGCGCCTGGGTTTCAAACGCCGCCCCCGTGAAATTAACTTGCAACAGGCCGCGGCGGCGGTGGGACAGATGGGGCTGATCCAGGCCTACGAGAGTTGCTTCATAGAGCAGGGCGTGCATGCGGCACAGATTCTGTTGACCCATGAAGACCTGTCCGACCGAACCCGCTACCTGAATGCGCGCAGCACGCTCACCAGTTTGCTGGAACTGGGCGTCGTACCTGTAGTCAATGAGAATGATACCGTCGCCACGGCCGAGCTTTGTTTCGGTGATAACGATACCCTGGCCGCGCTGGTAGCCAACCTGATCAATGCCGATGAAATGATTATCCTCACGGATCAGGAGGGTCTGTTCACAGCCGATCCCAGGATCAACACAGGCGCCGAACTCATCAATGAGGCGTCGGCACTGGATTCGAGTCTGGCGCGCATGGCCGGCAAGGGTAGCAGCCTCGGTCGTGGCGGCATGCAAACCAAGGTGTCGGCTGCCAGGCTGGCAGCCCGATCGGGCACCAATACACGCATCGTCAATGGCCGCATCGAGAATGGCTTGCTGCGCATTGCGCAAGGCGAGGCGCTCGGCACGCTGCTAAAGGCCGACAGCGAACCCCTGGCTGCCAGGAAGCAGTGGCTCGCCGGCCAGCTGTCTCTTGCCGGGTCCCTGCAGCTCGATAGCGGTGCGGTAACCGTTTTGCAGCAATCGGGCAAAAGCCTGCTGGCAGTGGGGATCAGGGCGGTTAACGGCAGCTTTTCCCGCGGCGAAGTCGTGGCCTGCAAGAATGAGAGTGGTGAAGAAATTGGCCGCGGGCTGGTGAATTACAGCAGTGACGAGATCAAGAAGCTGGCGGGAAAGAGCTCCGATAAAATTGAGGAGCTATTGGGCTACGTGGGTGACGAAGAGGTCATTCATCGCGACAATCTCATTCTGGGTTGAGACTGTTCCACTTAATTGCAGGCAATAAAAAACCGGCCAGTAGCCGGTTTTTTATTGCGCGTCTGCCGAGTGCTTATTGCAGGGCCTTGACGGCGCTATTCAGCCGGCTCTTGTGTCGGGCAGCCTTGTTCTTGTGAATAATGCCTTTGTCAGCCATGCGGTCGATAACCGGTACAGCGTTGTTGTAGGCCTCGGTGGCAGCCTTGTAGTCATTGCTTGCGATGGCAGCATCCACCTTCTTGATGTAGGTGCGCACCATGGAACGGAATGAGGCATTATGGCGGCGACGAGTCTCACTCTGTCGAGCGCGTTTGCGGGCTTGTGGTGAGTTAGCCAAGTGTAGCTCCTTGTTGATAATTCAGTACTGTGTTCAATTCAAAATTCAGACTTTCCCGGCTATTCGCTGGCGATTCAGTTGGAGTTTGCCGGGTAAGGAAATCTTAAGTAGTCCCATGCCGCATACAACGTGGGCCGGGGCCGATTTCAAAGGTGCGACACTATGCCGTTTTAGACCTCTGATGTCAACTGCATTGGTCTGGAAAGGGAGCGGAACGACATTTAAAATGTCTAATGAAATCAATAAGTAAACCGATAGAACATAGATGTCGATCGGTGATCTGTGATCGGCTCACGACGGCGGGCGGCCGAAGCGGGTGGGGATAGCCTTGGGTTAATCGTAATTTCATGAAAGAACAACAGGACACAACGGGCCGGAGCCAGGAGGGTGCGGCGGCCGGCAAGGAAGGCGGACTGCTGAGAGCGAGCGGCATAACCGGATCCATGACCATGGTATCGCGGGTGCTGGGCCTGGTGAGGGACATCGCCATCGCCCGCATTTTTGGCACTTCCGACGGTGCCGATGCCTTCTTCCTCGCCAACAAGATCCCCAATTTCATGCGGCGGCTCTTTGCGGAAGGCGCATTCAACCAGGCTTTTGTGCCGGTTCTGTCTGAATACCGCAGCCAGCAGGGCCTTGCGGACGTGCAGCGGCTGATCAATGCGGTCACGGCCAGCCTCGGGGGCTTCCTGCTGCTACTGACTGTCATCGTCATCATCGCCGCGCCGCTCATCGCCGTGCCTCTGGCCTACGGGTTTACCGACGAACCGCCGAAGTTCGCGCTGTTTGTGCAGATGTTGCGTATCACTTTTCCCTATCTACTGCTCATTTCCATGACGGCACTGTGCAGTGCGGTATTGAACAGCTACGGCCGCTTCGCCATACCGGCAATTACCCCTGCGCTGTTGAACGTATCGCTCATTGGCTGTTCGTTCCTGCTGGCACCCTATATGGCGGTGCCCGAGTTGGCCCTAGCCTGGGGGGTCCTGCTGGCGGGGGTAGCGCAGCTGTTTTTCCAGTTGCCATTCCTGGCGCGCATGCAGTTGCTACCGAAGCCTGTATTTGCCGGGCAGCATGAAGGGGTTCAGCGTATCAAGCGCCTGATGGTGCCGGCGCTGTTTGGGGTGTCCGTCAGCCAGATCAATCTCCTGCTGGATACCCTGATCGCATCCCTGCTGGTGACCGGCAGCGTGTCCTGGCTCTATTACTCTGACCGCCTGATGGAGTTGCCCCTGGGCACCTTCGGTATCGCCATCGCGATCGTGGTGCTGCCCAGCCTGTCACGCAAGCATGCTGAATCGTCCATGCAGGAATTTTCCGAGACCCTGGACTGGGCCCTGCGGATGGTAATGCTGATAGCGATACCGGCGTCTCTGGGCTTGGTGTTGATCGCAGAACCCTTGTTGGTAACCCTGTTTCACGGCGATACCTTCACCGCCGACGATGTCGTGAAATCTGCCGGGAGTCTGCGGGCCTACTCACTGGGGCTGTTGGCGTTCATGGCCATCAAGATCTTTGCGCCGGGCTACTATGCCAGGCAGGACACCAGGACGCCTGTGCGGATCGGTGTCATCGCCATGACGACCAACATGGTCCTGAATATCGTCTTCTTCCTCAATGGTTTTGCCCATGTAGGGCTCGCCCTGGCAACCAGCATCGCTGCCTTTGTGAACGGCGGTTTGCTGTTGCGGGGGCTGTTGCGTGATGATGTGTTTCACTGGCAGGCCGGTTGGGGCAAGTTCCTGCTCCAACTGCTGCTGGCCAGCGCATCCATGGCCCTGTACCTGCTCTGGATAGCGGGAGGCTGGCAGCAGTGGACAGGCTGGACGGTCATGGAGCAGGTGCTGCGATTGAGTGTCCTGGTCATCGGCAGTATCGCAATCTACGTCGTCAGCCTGTGGCTGTCGGGGCTGCGTTGGCGCCATGTGTACCGATAGGGCCGGCTGCTCAGGATTTCCATGAAACGCGTGTATTCTGACAACAACGTCGCCATGGTCTGGCACGTGCGCAATATGCTGCAAGCTCAGGACATCGATGTCGAGGTGAGGAACGACCGGCTCTACACCGTGGCGGGTGAGGTACCGGTGACCGAATGCATGGCCGAAGTGTGGGTGGTAAATCCCTTGTGCTATCGACTGGCTGAGCGACTGATTGCAGAGATGACAACAGACTCTGGCGAATCACTGCCTGATTGGCAATGTCCGGCCTGTGGGGAACACAATGCGGGCAGCTTCGCCCTGTGTTGGCAATGCCAGCACGCCTGTCCCGGCGAATCCTGCTAGCATTGGCTGCATGCCGAGTCGAAAAACCGTCTTCCTGCTGGCTCTCCTCGCCACAAGCCCCGTGTATGCCTCCGATTGTGTGGTGCTGCTGCATGGGCTGGCGCGTGTCTCCAATGCCATGCATGAACTGGAGGTAAAGCTGGGTCGTTCCGGCTATGCCGTCGCCAACGTCAATTACCCGTCCCGTAAACATCCTGTTCCGGTGCTGGCCCGGATGGCCCTCAATGACGGCCTCGAGACTTGCCGCGACAGCAGTGATGGCCAGATTCACTTCGTCGTGCATTCAATGGGGGGAATCCTTTTACGTTACTATTTGGCGGAGAATGACATACCTGAGCTGGGGCGTTCGGTGATGCTGGGGACACCCAACCAGGGAGCGGAGTTGGTTGACCGTCTGCGCAGCTGGCCAGGATTTTCGCTATTGGGTCCGGGTGCGAAATCCCTGGGCACCGATGCATCCGGGATCGTACGTGAGTTGGGGCCGGTGGATTTTGAATTGGGTATTATTGCCGGGGATACAAACATCAATCCCCTGGCATCCTTGTTACTGGAATCGAAAAATGACAGCATAGTCACCGTGGAGAGCACACGAGTGGAGGGTATGAAGGAACATCTGGTACTGCCAGTCGTCCATACCACCATGATGCGCAATAATGATCTGATCGACCATGTGATTCACTTCCTCAAAACCGGCAACTTCATTCCCGAATAAGAAAGCAAAGCAGAATTGCCTACGATGAACGATTACGAAACGGAACAGGGTAAGGCAGCGCTTCGCCAGAAAGAGCTCGACCTGACCCCTAATCAGTGTGAGCTCGCCGAATCCTTGGGCGTCGACTGGCAGTCTGCCGACTCTCTCGCAGACGTACTGCAGGGGGTAGAGCATGAGTTGGGACAGCGTAATATCCAGGAGCTGATCAGGTGGTTTCTGCTAAGCGTCTATCGCCATGGTCGCAATGGAAAATGGGAGCGTCCCCAGGACAGTGATCTGTCGGAGGACGAGCAATATCGCTTGACTGCCAAGCTGGCAGATAGCGATGAATACAAACTCTCGCTGCTTACGGTGCTCAAGGACAGTCGTTGCCGCTATACCCTGTTGAAGTTTGGCAAGTCCAGAAATCCAGCGCGAAGAATCCTGTCCAATACCACGAAGGCCTTCAAACAGGCGCAGCAGCTATTGCGGGAGCAGGAACTGCTGCCGCGGATTACGGCCAGGAAAGCAGCAACCTCTGTGGAAGAACGCGCCGGCACTGAGAATCTCGAGACATCGGCGCCTGTCGAGGGTGCAGTGACCAGTGAAGTCGGACCAGGTGATGAGCCGGCTATGCCACCAGACTCCGGCGAGCAGCCGCAATCTGAGCAGGAGTCTGTTAATACGACAGCCGTCAATCGCCGTGCAGCCCGGCGCGGCTTTCAGGAGAGTCGGGGCGACGATAGCGCCACACCGGTTCAGTTTGTTGCTGTGGCGGCGCAGGCCGAGACCGAGGATGACGCACTCAGTGAGGAAGAGTTCGAAGAATTGGACAAGGCACTTCGAGGTGCTGCCGATTCCTCGGCGCAGCGCTGGACCTACAATACCAATGAAGAGCGCTTCAGCCTGCTACTGGGTGTGTTGGCCGGTTCCGCGGCCTGTGTGCTGGTACTCTGGTTGATCTACTGAGCGGTGCTGCACTGTCTGGTGTGGGCGGCTTAGGCCCGTGACATGTATTTCCCGGTCACGGTATTGACCTTGATCTTCTCGCCTTTCGATAGATATTCAGGTACCTGCACTTCCAGGCCGGTGGAGAGAGTGGCGGACTTGCTGCGATTGGTGGCTGATGCGCCGGTGACAGCGGGAGATGTATCCACCACCTCCAGGGTGACAGATTGAGGCAACTCGATGCCCACCAGATTGCCATCCATGATCAGGGCAATGATGCCTTCCTGTTGTTCTACCAGGTAGGGTATCTGGTCTTCGATCTCGCCAGTATTCATGGCGTACTGGCTGTAATCCTCCTGGTTCATGAAGTAATACTCATCGCCATCGACGTAGGAAAATTGCACGGGCACACGAACGCAATCGGCTTCCTTCAGCAGGTCATCTCCCTTGAAGGAGCTATCCAGCTTCTGGCGGGTCTGAAGATTGTTAAACCGCACCTTGTAGAGGGTGGCTGCGCCGCGGGAGGAGGGGGACTTGGCCTCTAGCTGCTTCACGATGTGGGGAGCGCCGTCGATTTCCACGATCATCCCTTTTTTCAATTCACTGGCTTTTGGCATGTTCAGACCCCTTTATTGCTGGCGTTGGCGTACTTTGAAACCGGCGCACTTTAGCTAATGCGCTGCAACGGCGCAAGCTGCAGAATACCACTGGCCCAAATTGCCTTTGAGTTGGCGGCCAGTTTCCACCATAATCCCCCTTCCTAAAAATCCGCCCCCAGGGCGTTGAGCATCAGGAAAATGGGCAAAGCCAGAAAAGAAATCTACAACCTGCATATCACCGGTCACGAGGAATTGCCACCTCCGAACGAGTTGCTGGATGAGTTTCGCCTCGAAGGTGAAACCCTGAAAACCGTGCGTGCGGGACACAGGGCTGTCAAGGCTGTGCTGGACCGGGAAGACCCAAGGCTGATCGTGGTGGTAGGGCCCTGTTCCATCCACAATACGGAAGAGGCGCTCGACTATGCTCGACGCCTCAAGGTCTTGTCCGACGAGTTGCAGGATGACCTGCTGATTCTGATGCGCGTGTATTTCGAGAAGCCACGAACCTCAGTGGGTTGGGAAGGTCTGATCTATGATCCGTACCTGGATGGCAGCCATCGCATCGACCAGGGTTTGCGTATAGGTCGCAAGCTGATGCTGGATATTGCCGAGATTGGCCTGCCTATCGCGATCGAGGCGCTCGATCTCATTTCTCCCCAGTACCTCCAGGACTTGGTGAGCTGGACGGCGATCGGTGCGCGCACGACAGAATCACCGACCCACCGCAAACTATCCAGCGGGATTTCTTCTGCAGTCGGTTTCAAGAATAATGTGGATGGCGAGTTATCGGTTGCGATAAATGCCATCAGATCTGCTGCAGCCAATCACAGCTTCATCTCGGTAACGGGCGAGGGCAAGGTTGCGGTATTCCGTACTGAGGGTAATCCTCATTGTCATGTCATCCTTAGAGGCGGCAAGTCACCCAATTATGATGCGACCAGTGTTAAAGCCTGTGAAGAGGAATTGTGCAAAGCGGGACATCTGGAAAACATCATGATCGATTGCAGTCACGGCAACTCGCAGAAGGATCCTCAACGCCAGGTGGATGTGCTCAACTCAGTTGCCGCGCAGATCAGGGATGGTAACAAGTCCATCATCGGAGTCATGCTGGAAAGCAACCTCAAGGAGGGTAACCAGCCTATTCCGGATGACCCTAACGACATACTGCCGGGCGTCTCAGTCACGGATGCCTGTATTGGCTGGGAAACCACAGAAACTGTACTGCGGGATTTTGCAGCCCAGGTTGCTGACTCCCTGAAAAAGCGCGCCCGTTGATGTAGATCAAGCAGCCTCAGGGCGCGTTTCTCTAAACTTCTTCCCCAAGCATGGAGCATTACTGCTCCGATTCTCACCAAAGCTGTCGATCTGGGGGTGAATGCCTTGGCTCATTTCAGAAAGCTCCTGCTCGCAATTGATCTCAGTCCATTGTCTGAATCACTTCTTCATCGTGTGCAGCAAGTGTGTGGCGATGAGATGAATCACCTCTATGTCGTGCACGTGTTGACCCTCGGTTTGCATGATGTCGATGTGAAGGCGGAGGGTGGTCACGACGATCCCCACGCCCAACGCATGCAGGATCACAAGGCGCTGCGTATCAGGGAGCTCCTGCACAAGGCCAAGCTGCAAATACCTTCAGACCGAATCTTTCTGGTGCACGGTGAGCCGGCCAGCGAAATCAAGAAGATGGCCAACAAGATCGAGGCAGATCTCGTGATCGTGGAAAGTCATGTGAAAGAGAATGACTGGATGCAGTTGCCGGGAGCGACCACCAACTGTGTTATCCAGGGTATTTCGTCGGATGTGATGGCGGTAAATGTGTGAGCCGGTTGGCTCACACCTGTTGCACACCTTGCTCTATCGCTTACTTGAGTACCGCTGCGATGCTGGAAGTCAGGTAATCGATGTTGTCGTCGTTGATACTGGCAACGTTTATGCGGCTGGAGTTAACGAGATAGATGCTGTAGTCGTTAATCAGTGACTGCACCTGTTCCTTGTTCACGCCGAGAAAGGAAAACATTCCCTTCTCTCTCTCGATAAAACTGAAATCCTGATCCACACCGGCGTCCCGCAGGCGGGATACCAGCAGGCTGCGCAGGCTATTGATGCGATCCCGCATCTCTTTCAGTTCCATCTCCCAGTCGTCATGCAGTGCCGGTGTGTTCATCACCGTCTCTACGATGGCGGCACCATGGTCTGGTGGCATGGAATAGTTGGCCCTGGCACTGGCTGCCAACAGGGTATTGGCGGCGGAAGCCTGGGTTTCATTCTCGCAGATCACGGTCGCTGCGCCGGTTCTTTCCCGGTACAGGCCGAAATTCTTCGAGCAGGAACTTACGACGATGAGCTCCGGCAGCGACTCTGCAAGCAAACGCACGCCATAGACGTCTTCCTCGAGACCATCTCCCAAGCCCTGGTAGGCCAGGTCGATGAATACCGTAAAGCCCTGTTTCAGTGCAACGTCCCTGACGGCCTGCCACTGCTCCCTGCTCAGGTCGGCTCCGCTGGGATTGTGGCAGCAGCCATGGAGCAACACGACTTCATTGCTGGACACTTTCTGCAGGCAGGCCAGCATTTCATCGAAACGCACATCATGCTTCTCGTAGTCATAGTAGGGATAGAGCTCGATATTCAGGCCAGCCGAGCCCAGCAAGGGGACATGGTTTGCCCAGGTGGGGTCGCTGACCCATACCCTGGCACCGGGATTCGCCTTCTGAATGAATTCCGCAGAGAGTCGCAGGCCACCACAACCGCCAGGCGACTGGACGGTAATACGACGACCGCCCAGTTTGGCCAGCAAATCGTCGCCCATCAACATGCGTGCCACCGCGTCATTGTAATCAGCAAAACCGGTGGGGCCGACATAGGCCTTGCTAGCCTGTGTATTTAACAGCTTCTCCTCGGCCTTTTTCACGGCGCGCATTACCGGCGTGTTGCCGGCAGCATCCTTGTAGACACCCACACCAAGATCGACTTTCCTGGGGTTGGTGTCGGCACGGTACGCGGCGGAGAGTCCCAGAATAGGATCGGGGGGGAGGGGCTGGATTGATTGAAACATGGTGTTTTCTCTATCTGCGTTGGTAGGCTTTGAGGGTGTTTTGCAACAGGGATGCGCGCGTCATGGGACCTACGCCCCCGGTTACGAAGGTGATATAGGAGCACTTGTCCTTGACGTTTTCGAAGTCCACGTCTCCTACGTTGCGAAATCCTGATTTCCGGCTGCTGTCCGGCACTCGAGTCTGGCCCACATCGATAACGATAGCGCCTTCCTTCACCATGTCCGCAGTGACGAATTCAGTCTTGCCTATGGCTACAATGAGGATGTCGGCGCTGGCGCAAAGTTCCTTGAGGCTCTGGGTGCGACTGTGGGCGATTGTTACCGTGGCATTGCCCGGGTTGGTGTTGCGCGACATCAGTATGGACATCGGTGTGCCGACTATATTGCTGCGCCCGAGGACTACACAATGCTTGCCGCTGGTTTCGATGTTGTAGCGCTTGAACAGCTCCATGATGCCGTTTGGGGTTGCCGAGACAAATGTCGGCAGGCCAAGGCACATATTGCCGACATTCACCGGTGAGAAGCCGTCCACATCCTTGGCAGGGTCAATGGCCAGGGTTACCTTGTTCTCATCGATGTGGGCGGGCAGGGGAAGTTGCACGATGAAGCCATCGATGTCGGGATCCTTGTTGAGTTCATCAACCTTGTCCAACAGGGTCTGTTCGCTGATGTCAGCCTCGAGACGAATGGTGGTGGAATTGAATCCGATCTCTTCGCAGTCGCGAATTTTCATGGCGACGTAGTTCTGGCTGGCGCCATCGTCTCCGACCAGTACTGCCGCGAGGTGAGGTGCTCGCTTGCCAGCGGCCTTGAGGGTTTCAACTTCTTTGGCTATTTCCTGCCGTATTTCCTGGGAACAGGCGGTTCCGTCGAGTAATTGCATCGTGCTTGATCCGGTTTGGTTTACTGGTTCTTAATGAGTGGCTAGGCTGAGTACCGAGGGTGAACAGGTCCTTGGGACAAGCTGGCCAAATACCGTGTTGGCGATAGTGGGCCGCGAAGAGCCGATGTTGCAGAAGGGCGAATCATAAACGAGCGTCGATAAAGGCTCAAGTTGCTCCACGGTTTCACCCGGCTACCACTTGCCGCTGTTTTCCATGCTGGCCCAGGGCTCTCGTTGAGGCAGGGGCTCGCCCCTCTGCAGCAGTTCGATGGAGATATTGTCGGGCGAGCGTACGAAGGCCATGCGCCCGTCCCGAGGTGGCCTGTTGATGACGACACCCCCGTCCATCAATTGCTGGCATGTCTGGTAGATATCCTCGACCTGGTAGGCGAGGTGGCCGAAATTGCGGCCCTCGCCATAGGCTTCCGGATCCCAGTTATAAGTGAGTTCTACCTGGGCCTCTTCATCTCCCGGCGCGGCCAGGAAAACCAGGGTAAATCGACCCTGTTCGCTTTCGTAGCGCCGAATTTCCTGCAGGCCCAGTTTGATGCAGTAGAAATCCAGTGACTTGTCGAGGTCGCTGACACGGACCATGGTATGGAGGTATTTCATGGGTTTGCTTCCCGGCTAGTAGATAACGACTGAACGGATACTGGTGCCCTCATGCATGAGATCGAAGGCCTTGTTGATGTCTTCCAGCGGCATGGTGTGGGTGATGAGTGGGTCTATCTCGATCTTCCCGTCCATGTACCAATCCACGATCCGTGGGACATCGGTGCGACCTCGGGCGCCACCGAATGCGCTGCCGCGCCAGGAGCGACCGGTTACCAACTGGAAAGGTCTGGTTGATATTTCCTGTCCCGCACCAGCGACGCCGATGATGAAGGATTCTCCCCATCCCTTGTGGCAGCATTCCAGTGCCTGGCGCATGGTGTGGACATTGCCAATACACTCGAAGGAATAATCCACGCCACCCTGGGTGAGATCGATGATGGCCGCGGTGACATCGTCTACCTCTTTGGGGTTGATGAAGTCTGTCATACCGAATGCCCTGGCCAGTTCAGCCTTGGCTGGGTTGATGTCGATGCCGATGATGCGGTCGGCGCCCACCATGCGTGCACCCTGAATCACGTTGAGGCCGATCCCGCCCAGGCCGAATACGGCGACGGTAGTGCCGGGCTCAACTTTGGCATCGAAGGCCACGGCTCCGACGCCGGTAGTCACGCCACAGCCGATATAGCAGACCTTGTCAAAGGGTGCATCGCTGCGAATCCTGGCGACCGCAATTTCCGGCAAGACGGTGTAGTTGGAGAATGTGGAGCAACCCATATAATGCAGGATAGGTTTTCCATCCAGGGAGAAGCGGCTGCTGCCATCTGGCATGAGGCCCTGACCCTGGGTACTGCGGATCGCCTGGCACAGGTTGGTTCTGGGGTGAAGGCAGAAATTGCATTCGCGGCACTCCGGCGTGTAGAGGGGAATGACTGCGTCTCCCGGCTTCACGGATTTAACGCCGGGTCCGACTTCCACCACGATCCCGGCGCCTTCATGACCGAGTATCGCCGGGAACGCGCCTTCCGGATCATCCCCCGACAGGGTGAAGGCGTCGGTATGGCAAACGCCGGTCGCCTTGATTTCTACGAGAACTTCACCAGCCTTTGGGCCCTCAAGATCAACCTCGGCAATTTCAAGGGGCGCGCCCGCTGAGAATGCCACTGCAGCTCTAGTCTTCATCTAGTGTTCCTTGGGTGGAGTGAATGAGATGCTCCTGACTCATCATTTCCTGGCGCGATTTCTGCCGCGATCTCGCGATGCGGTGGATGCTGTTCGTGTTTTTCAGGATTAATGTGTAAGTGAATGTTCCCGTCGGGGAAGCCAGCAAACAGGGGTTCCATTGTATAAATAGAAGGGGATAAATAGAAAGGCGAAATTCGAATGCGTGAGCATGCAACGCAGTGACAGTGCGATATTCCCGCTTACCCACTACAATAGGTTTGTGGGCAGCGCTTGGTCTTGTGCGATATGCCTGGCTTGTATCATCAGATTGGAGAAATGACAGTGAGTGCCACGGATCCGGCTAGATATGTGTTGACGGTTTCCTGCCCGGAGGCATACGGGATAGTCAGGCGGTCAGTGATTTCCTGTTCCAGCGTGGCGCAACAATCTACGATGTCGCCCAGCACCGCGACCCGGTCGCGGACCAGTTTTTCATGCGGGTGGAGTTCGAGGAAACCGACACCAGCCTGCCGGGGCTGTCAGCACTGGATGAGGACTTCTCGGCGGTGGCCGATGAGTTTGACATGCAACGGCACTTTTTTGATCTGGCCGAGCCCGCCCGGGTGCTGCTTGCCGTTTCCAGGCATGGACATTGCCTCAACGATATTCTGCTTCGCTGGGAGAATGGTGTGCTGCCGGCGGATATAGTCGGCGTAATCTCCAATCACGATGCCATGCGGTCCCTGACAAAATGGTACGGTCTGCCTTTCCATCACTTGCCCCTCACCGCGGAAACCAAACCCCAACAGGAGGCGCGTATCGCAGAGCTTATGGATGAGCACAGGGTTGATCTATTGGGTCTGGCCCGCTATATGCAAATTCTGTCGCCGCAACTGTGCGAGCAGTTTCCGGGACGTATTATCAATATTCACCATTCGTTCCTCCCCGGATTCAAGGGGGCGGATCCCTACCGGCAAGCCTATGAGAGAGGAGTAAAGATCATCGGTGCCACGGCGCATTACGTCACCGCGGATCTGGATGAGGGGCCGATAATTGAACAGACAGTAGAGAAGGTTGACCACAACCTCGGCATTGAGGAAATGAGGCAGATTGGTCGGGACGCCGAGTGTGCAGCCTTTGCCAGGGCAGTGAAGTGGCACTGTTAGCACCGCATCATAGTTAACGGCAAGAAGACGATCGTGTTTCGCTAGGGCATGGCATGAGCCGGTCCGCCCGTCCCAGGGCAGGCTGGAGCTTGCAAGCGCCAGCGGTTATCATGCCGCGCTTTCCCCGAGTCTGCTCTCTTGGCAGATTCAATGATTCACACCTGCCGGGGTTCTTGGTTTGGATATAGCGGTAGCGGTCGCGATAATTTTTGTAGGCTCATTCGTGCAGAGCTCCATCGGGTTTGGGCTGGCCATCATCGCCGCACCCCTGATGTTCTTCATTGATCCGCTCTATGTGCCAGCCCCCATCACCGTCTGCGCATTGACCCTGTCGCTGGCGAACGCCGCCAGGCACAAGCATTCCATTTCATTCCAGGGGCTGAAATTCGCCATCATCGGCAGGGTGCCTGGCACCATCGCCGGGGGCTTGCTGTTGCTCTGGATCGACCAGCGGGCATTGGCCCTGTGGCTTGGTCTGTCGGTCTTGTTCGCCGTCGGCCTCAGTCTGGCCAATATTGCCCTGCGGCCCACCAATGCCTCGATGTTTTCGGCGGGTTTCCTGTCCGGTTTCATGGGTACTAGCTCATCCATCGGGGGGCCGCCCATGGCCCTGGTTCTGCAGCATCAGGCCAACGATTTCATCCGGGCCAATCTGGCGGCATTTTTTGTGGTGAGTTGCATCCTGTCCCTGTTAATGCTCGCGGCCGTTGACAGGTTCGGCATGGAGCAACTGCGCATATCCCTGCCGCTGATGCCGGCGACCCTTGCCGGGTACTGGGTGGCGATGCGTACCATTCACCTGATTTCCCACCAGACGCTGCGCAGGGCATCCTTGCTTCTCTGTGCGGTCGCCGGTTCCACGGCTGTCATTTCCTACTGGATCTGAGGGACCTGTTTCAGTACAGAATTTGAGCAGAATCAAAGTTCTCACAGACAATTTTCAAGTAGTCTGGTATAAAGCCATAGTACTGGTTGGGACATTCTCTCGTTCGGGACCCAACAGCGAACAGCAGCAAGCAGGAAAGCACCACATGGCAGATTGGCCTGAAGAAATATCCCTGGAAGCGTTTCGCCGTGCCTGGATTCTGGAGGGGGAGGAATTCTGGAACAAGGTCTTCGAGATGCATCGGGACAAGATCCAGATCAAAAACCCCAGGGTCGCCATTGGCAATCTGGAGAAGATTTTTACGGCCACTTTTAAGCTCGCCAATGCCAAGGGATTCCAGGCGATGAGCCTGCGGGATCTCAGCAGCGAAAGCGGCATCAGCATGGGTGGCCTGTACGCTTACATCGGTAGCAAGAATGAACTGGCCTCCGTGATCGAAGGTGTGTTGCGGAATTATATCGATGAGGTCATAGGTGAGTTGGTGGCCAAAGACCTGGATCCGGTGGATCGTCTGCGCGCCATCATCTACGGCGAACTGTTCATGATGCAGTTGTTGAACCCCTGGTATTACTTTTGTTACATGGAGCTCAAGGGTCTGGATCGGGAACAGCAACAGCAGGCCATGGATCTTGAATTGCGATTCGATGGTCTGTTGGTGGATGCGATCAATGCTGGCGTCAAGAATGGACAGTTTGTCTGTGCCAATCCGGAATTATTGGCTTCCTCCATAACCGGCCAGCTGCAACAGTGGCATCTCAAGCACTGGAAATTCAAGTTACGGGAAGTCAATCTCGAACAGTATGCGGCGCATATATTCGATAACCTGTTACTTGTTCTGCAGTATCAGGGCGCAGAGGCGGGCGCGACCGGAATCGCTCAATCGGCCTGATCGAGCTCAGCTGTTGTCTGCATTCAGGCCCTGCTTGTTGGCGTAGAAAGCCAGTATCTCTTCCATGTCCTTGTCCACATCCCCGCTGGGTTCGTAGAAATCAGCAAATCCTGCCTCCTTGATGGACGCGTCCACGTAGCCCAACAGGATTGGAACCTTTGCCAGGTTGGCAATGTGATAGAAACCGGTTTTCCATTTTGCTACTTTCTTGCGCGTTCCTTCCGGCGGTATGAGGACGATGAGTTGATCATTCTCGGCATACTGTCGCACCGTCTCGTTAACGACGTTATGGGATGCCGATCGATTTATTGGAATGCCCCCCAGCCACTTCATAAACCAGCCGAAGGGGAAGGGAAACAGGGTATGTTTGCCCATCCAGAAAACCCGCAGTTTGAGTTTGAGTACTACCATGAGCATCAGGGGGAAATCCCAGTTGCTGGTGTGAGGGGCGCCAATGAGCACGCAGCGCTGGTAGTCGAGAGGTTCGCCCCTGGTCTTCCATCCCAGGAGTTTGAGCAGGAGGATTGAGATTACTCTCAGCAGGGGTGTCAGTAGTGGGGTAGAGAATACAGTCGTGCGCATTGGCTTGTCAGGATCAGTTAGAGCTCTGGTTACTTGTCATTGTCACCGAACAGGCGCTTCAGTTCGGCCAGCGCCTTGTCGGACTCAGAATGGGGGGAGGCATCTTCGCCAGCATCCTCGTCCGCTGGTTCTTCACCGAATAGGGCGGCCAGTCTGGCACGTGCAGCGCGTGCTTCATCGTTATCTTTTTTCCTGTACGCCCTGGTGTTTACCTTGAAGTAATCGCAGAAGTTTGCCTTGTCCTTGTCAAGGATGAAGTCGGCCCTGTCTTCGCGACAGGCATCAGAGAGTGTCGGATCATAGTGGCGACAGGCCAGGCAAGTATGCAGGTCGGCCTTGCAGGTGCTGCACTCTTCATAGCGGGAAAACGGCAATAGTAGATGCTTGAGTTCGGCACCACATTTCCAGCATTGCATGTCGATACTGCGGCTACCCACTATGACCAATCCGTGAAGTAATCTGCGGGGTCTTCCAGGCTGATCGCCCGGGTCTGTCCCAGGGCCGTTCCCAGATACAGGAAGCCGATTATTTTCTCATTATCTTCGAGGCCCAGACCCTGCTTTACGTGGGGGTCGAAGGCCATGGATCCCGTGCGCCACATGGCGCCAATGCCCTGGGCGTGGGCCGCGAGCAACATGTTCTGGGTGGCGGCGGCTGCGGACATATCCATTTCAAATTCCGGAACCTTGGGGTGGTTCTTGTGCACGGCAATGGTCACGATGACCATGGGGGCGCGCAGAGGTTTGCTGCGAATTTTTTCCAGCTGGGATTCGGAGAGCTCAGGGTCTTTCGCCAATGCCGCCTCGATAAACAACTCGCCCAGGCGGCGCCGGGCCTCGCCCTTGATTACCAGGAAACGCCAGGGCCGCAACAGCCCATGATCGGCGGCACGAAATGCCGCCTTGTAGATGTTGTTCAGCGCCTCTTCGCCAGGGGGCGGATCGGTAAGCCGGGGAGTGGATACCCTGGTATGTAGCGCTTCTAAGGCATTCACGCGCACGGTGTCCTTTCGCAGTTGATAATGAAACCCCTGCAGCAACAGGAATTTAGCGAGAGCAGAGCATATAGCAATCCGCGATCGCAAGGAAATCGGAGCCTGGGGCCGAGGAAAAACCCCAATAGTTTCAGGGGCTTTTGCGGTAAATGCAAAATGATCACGGCGTTGATGGCATGGTATAATTTTTCGGCCCGCTGTCGATATGCTCTCCCATAGACGCTGCTAACGCACAAGGGAGATCGCTTAGCGGGTCAGGGCTGGAGAATCCCGGCATTCTCTCAGCTGAAACTATTTCTCAAATTCGAGCCGATGACACAGGGGCCTGCATGAATTCCAAAGCGGACGTTATCGCGATCAGCACCGATCGCCCAGCTTACCCTCAGAACAAGTCCCGCTATTTCGGTTCCGTTAAGCGCAAGAACCTGCGCCTGGTATTCGCCTTCTATTCGCCAGATGGCAATGAAATTGCCATGCCCATCGCCAGCATGTCGGCTTACCTGAAGCGAGATTTCCCCGAAGTGGAAGTGATGCTGGAGCCCGTACTGATCCTGCGCGATGCTGAGAAATATTCACCGGAGAATTACGCAAAAACCATACAGGCCCTCGATGCAGACCTGATTGCCTTTTCGATCATGAGCCCCCACTGGTTTCCGATGGAGCCATACTTCGCCGAATTAAAGCGGCTCATGCCGGACCTGCCAATCCTGATCGGTGGTTACCAGGCCATGCTCTCCCAGGACGAGACGATCGGGAACCCGAATATTGACTACATCTGTGTAGGCGATGGCGAGTACGCTATCGGCAACATCATCCAACATCTGCGTGGCAGTAAAGATGGTCCGGCGGATGGCATGTGGGAAAAGCTGGTGGATGGCGAGGTCTTCAAGACGGAAGCACACCAGATCGGCGATCTGCAATCGCTACCCTTTCCGGATTACGACATCTTCAGCAAGGAAGACGGGTTCAAGGATGTAAACTCCTCGATCTTCGGCCCCAAGGGCAAGCTGGTGTTGCCGGTGATGACGGGGCGGGGCTGTCCCTACCGTTGTACCTATTGTTGTAACACGCCTATCCTGGAAGGCTGGCGCAGCAAGAAGGAATTCCTGCGCAAGTACGATGCGGAAGACATGGTGACCGAACTGGAGCGACTGCGCGATCTCTATGACGTCGGTTACTTCGAATTCTGGGATGAGTTGTTCCTGTCCAACCTGAAATTTGTCAGGAAATTTTTCGAGATCTACAAAGAACGCATTGGTTTGCCATTCTCTATCAATTCCCGGGTGGAGGTGATGAGCGAGGAATTCTGCAAGACTGCTGCGGAGGCGGGATGCCACACTATCTGGTTCGGCATAGAGAGCGGCGATGAAGAGTATCGCAGCAAGATGCTGGGCCGTAAGATGAAGAACCAGCAGGTCATCGATGCGGCGGACAACTGCAAGAAGGCGGGTATTAACCGACTCACGTTTAATATCGTCGGCATGCCGCTGGAGACAGCAGACAATATGCGGGAAACCCTCAAGTTGAACCAGCGTATCGCACCTGAGCATTTCTTCTTCTTCCCCTATATTCCTCTAAGGGGAACGCCGTTGTACAACGTGGCGAAGGAAGAGGGGCTGTTGTTGACCCACAAGAAGAATCTCCACTACCTGTCGGCGGCGAACGATCGCCAGTTTACGCTCAATATGAAAGAGCGTCCCGAACTGCTGACCCAGGAAGAGTACAACGAAATATGTTGTGAGATGCTGGCATTCCAGGAGCGCAATAACCGCCTCACCTATTCCGATGAGGAGGGGGCTACGGCAACCGTTGATGACAAGAGTTTCAGCCTGGTTGAAGGCGAGGAGCCGGCGGAAGCGGGAGTGGCTGCCGGAGGTAACCACGCGGCCATTGAGTCAGCGAAGGTGGATAGCGAAGGCTCACTGCAACCGCAGTTATCCAACCCCAAGCCTGGCGGTTTGATGAGCACGGTCAGGAATTTCTTTAGCCGTTAAGCCCCAGGGGCAGATTCAGGCGGTCTGCTCCCGCGGATCTTTTGCCTGGCCGCCTTCCAATGAGCCTTCTGCTGGGCTTGCCTCTTCCTGGTTCAAGTCTGACACGCTCCCGCTGCTGAGGATGGTCTGTACCGTTCTGAAGCAGCGCCATGAAATTATTGCCATGAGCAAATTGCCGCAAACAGCCCCCGCGAAGAATCCATACAAGCCGTAGTAGAGGCTCCCCAGCCAGGCCAGGGGCACGTAGAACACAAAGAAGCGCGCCACGCTCAGGTACAGTGCAATGAGCGGCTTGTGCAGCGCGTTGAGGGAAGAGTTGCTCAGTATGATGATGCCCTGAAAGCCGTAGCCCAGTGGCATGATCCAGATAAACAGAGTAATCGCCTCCACCACCATCGGGTCATCGGAGAACACGGTCGCGATCAGCGGGGCGGTTAGCGCCAGCAGAAGATAGATGCCGAGCTGCCATACCATGATGAAGCGGATTGCGAGGCGATAGGCTTCTGCCACCCGGTCCATACGCTCTGCCCCGAAATTCTGGCTGATGAGGGGTGGCAGGGAACTGGACATGGCCAACACCAGCAAGGTGGCCATGGGTTCGATGCGAGCACCAACCCCGAATGCGGCAACCGCCGTGTCACCAAACCCGGCGGCTATGGCTGTCATCACACCGGCAGCCAGCGGAGTCATCATGTTGGCACCGGCGGCGGGGATGCCGATGCGCATCATGTCCCGGCCGGCCCGGAGCATGGTGGACCGCGAAGGCAGCGTTGCACTCACCATCTCAAGTTTCACAACCAGGGTGTACATCAGATAGCCGAATCCGACAGACCAGGCGATGACAGTCGCCCACGCCGCGCCGGCGATGCCCAATTCGGGGAAGGGGCCAACGCCGAAGATCAGGAATGGATCAAGAACGGCATTCATCAGGCCGGCAGCGGCCATCAGTATGCTGGGAGTCTTTGTGTCGCCACTGGCGCGCAGGATGCTGTTACCTGTCATGATGCACACGATCAGCATCGAGCCCGGCAACCACACCCACATATATTCGCGGATCGGTACCAGCAGTTCCTCACTGGCGCCCATCAGGCGAAACAGGTCGTCCATGGCCAGCCCCATCAAGGCGGCTACCAGCGCAGCCAGGGCGAAGGACAGGTAATTGATTACCGTCGAGGCTTCCTTGGCTTTCTCGAATTGAGAGCCGCCCAGGTATTTTGCGACCACGGCGGAGGCGCCAATGCCGAGGCCAATGGCCAGGCTCATGATGGTAAAGGTGACCGGGAAGGTGAAACTGATGGCGGTAAGTGATTCGGTACCGAGGAAACTGATGAACCAGGTGTCTACCAGGCTGAACGTGAACAACATGATCATGCCAATGATCATTGGCATGGTCATACGAATCAGAGCCTGCTTGATGGAGCCTTCGATGAGGTTGAAGCGTTTGGCTTGATTCCTGGTGGCTTCCGCCATCGTATTACCGATTCCCCAATAGGTTCACATGTGTTGTCGCAGTGTGGGCTGTGGCTGCGCAGAGGGTCTGCAACTTCGAGATCGGCACTGCGATCCGCCGCCTGCGACTCCGCTGTAGACTATACAATAAGGCGCTATCGAAAAGACCGGCGACACAGAATATTGCAATCAATTGCCACAGCGCATGCGCAGTTTGACGAGCTGCTTGAACATCTTGGCATTGGCGAATAGCAACTCCTTGCCACTCTCGAGTCGGGGATTGCCTTCCTCGGTGCCGATAAGGCCTCCCGCTTCCTGCAGTATCAGGCTCGCCGCGGCCCTGGTGCATTCCTCGGCCTGGTAGCACCAGCCGCCCTGTAACTTGCCGCTGGCGACAGCCACCATGTCCAGGGTGCTGCAACCAGACAAGCGCGGATTCGCCTGAGCCCGGAGCAGGGCCTGCTGAAACTCAATGAATTTTTTCTGGTCCAAGCCTAGCTCATTCAGACCGAACAAACCGTTTTCCATGTCGACAGATTCGCTGACCCGAATCCGTCGCGAGTTCATCTGAGCGCCGGCTCCGCGACTGGCCACGTATTCCTCCTGGACCATCGGGCAAACAACCACGGCATGGGAAATCACATCTTTTATCCGTACGGCGATCGATACGCCGAACTGTGGGTAGCCGTTGGCGAGATTGCGACTACCAAGCACCGGGTCAACCAACCAGAGCGGTTCGCCTTCCTTGCCTGGGTGGTGCCCGGATATGCGGGAGAAAATATTGTGCTCAGGGTAGGTCTTCTGCAGGTGGTAGAGAATAGACTTGTCAGCATCTGCATCCAGGTTGGTCTGGAAGGATTTCGGCTTGTCGTCGACAATCTGGACCTTGTCCAAACGTTCCACGCGATGGGCGAGAGATTCGGCTGCATCGCGGGCGGCGCGCAGTGCTATGTTGACCAGGGCATGCATGGATCGTTTACCTGACTATCTGACTGAAAATGGCTTGCCGACCGGCTCGGCTGGCGCGCCATGATAGCAGAGTCATGTAGCCCTGTAGATAACCCATGTAGGGCGAAAATAGCGGTCTCGAAACCCGGCGCAATTGTGGCCAGCTGCTATAATGCTGTGCTGTGAGTTTGGTTTGGACAAGTTGGAAGTATGGGAACGCTGGACAGAATAAAGATCGTGCTCGTGAGCACCTCCCATCCGGGAAATATAGGTGCGGCTGCCCGCGCCATGAAGAATATGGGGCTGAGCGAACTGGTGCTGGTGGCTCCTGAAGAATTCCCCAGCGGTGTGGCCGTGGGCCGGGCGGCCTCTGCCCTCGAAATACTGGAAAAGGCCCGGGTTGTGGACACGCTGACCGATGCGATAGCCGATTGCACATTGGTCATCGGTGCCAGCGCCCGACGACGCAGCATTCCCTGGCCCATGTTGAGCCCGGAACAACTGGGAGAGAAGGTGATTGAGGAGAGCGGGGCAGGTGGCAGCATTGCCCTGGTATTTGGCCGGGAAGATTCCGGTCTGAATAACGAGGAGTTGCAACTGTGTCATTTTCACGTGCAGATTCCTGCAAATCCTGACTACAGCTCTCTCAATCTTGCTGCGGCCGTGATGGTGATCAGTTACGAGGTTCGTAAAGCGTACCTCGCGATGGCCAATCAACTTTCAGAAGACGGGCAGTCCGGGGACGGCGCAACGAATGCCGGTCAAGCAGCATCTGGGTCACAGCTGGAACAGAACTGGGACCAGCCCTTTGCGTCCGGGGATCAGGTAGAACATTTTTATGCGCATCTCGAACGGGTCCTCGTAGCCATCGATTTCCACGACCCGGATAACCCCAGGCAACTGATGCAGCGAATGCGAAGGTTGTTTAACCGGGTTCGCATTGACGAGATGGAAATGAACATCCTGCGAGGCGTGCTCACCAATATAGAATTCAATCTCAAGAACAGAGAGTAATCCATGGCAGCGGCTAATGCTGACACCCATGTTGATAGAGTGCATGCGCATTTGAGAACAAGATGACTACGAAGCAGGCGTTTTATTTTAGTGAGGGCCCTTATTTGCAGACCCTGCAGGGACTGCATGCCGCTCTTTCGATGCCTGAAGCGTTTATCAAACTGTTGGGTACATCCCGCAGCGGCAAGAGCACCCTCTGTGAAAAGCTGAGCAAGTACCTGCGCCGCAAAGGTTTTTCCGTCATCTACTTCCAGGCGGCAATCGAGTCCCCGGAAATGCTGCGCTCGCTGCTCTCGCGGGAACTGGACCTGCCAGAATCGTCAAACTTCCCGCGCCTGCTCGAAGACGCCTTGCGGGAGAAATCCGAAAAGCCATTGATCCTGATTTTCGACGATGCCCATCTGCTCACAGATATCACCCTGCTGGAAATCTATCGTCTGGCGGAAGTGCAGGTGGACAGCAAGCGGGTGCTCAATATCGTGCTCTGTGGTGAGCCGACACTGGAAAAGCGCTTGCTGACCAATCAGGAGTTCAAGTCGCTGCTATTGAATGTTTCCCATCGCTTCGTGCTGGAGCCGATGAACCCTGAAGCGCTGAGCCAGTTTTTCTATCGATATGCCGAGAAGTCCGGTATCCCGGGATTGCAGTTGGAGCCAGCTGCAATGAGTTATTTCTACAAGGCCTGCAAGGGTTATCCGGGTCCCGCCCAGAACATGTGTCGCCTCATGGTGCAGGCCCGCCTCGGGGAGACAGAGATGCTTCCCATCGGTCGTGCAGAACTGGTGAAGATTCTCAAGCATGCCGGCAGCAAGCAAGTCCTGCCCAGTGGGCAGGCCCAGGAGAACAATCGCCTGGGTGCACTGATTCCCTTTGCCGCTGTATTTGCCGTCGCTTCACTCGGGTTCATCTATCAGCAATTGCAGGGCGGAAACAGCGAAGAGGACCTGCAGTTGGCCGCCACCGAAATACCCCAGAGCATTCGCCCCGAACCGGTCATGCCGACGCAGCAAACTGACAATGCTGATACGCAGCTTGCCGAGCCCGCGGGCCAGCCACCCGGGGCCGGTTCCTCGCCATTCTCTGCCAGTGATCCAGCGCCTTCAGTGCCAGCCGAGCAGACTATCCCGGCCGTGGTGAATGATCTCGCCCAGGCGTTTCCGCCGGCTGCGACTGCGGACATGCCGGAGCCAGTATCCGACTCCAGCCTGGCGTTGGTGACTGCACAGGAGCGAGGTGTGGACACGGATAGCATCGTGCAACCCGAGTTCGAACCGCTCGCGGCAGACACCGAGGAGGCACCTTCGTCAGCTGTATCCGGGGCGGAAGCGGAAGAAGAGATGCCGGATACCGATCGAGCACTTGTCGTGGATGCAGGCGTTGCAGCCGCAGCTACTGAAGCTGAAAGCGACACAGCCGCTGGAACGAGGAGCGAAGAGGACAGTGAGCCGGAAGCTGACGGAGTCGACAGCGATGTGGCTGCGGCGCTCGAAGTCGAGCAACAAGCGCCTCCGGCTGCGGATTCGCCGGATCAATCTGTCGCCGTTGTTGCAGTTGCCCCTGAGGCACTGCTCCAGCCGAACAATGCGGAACCCCAGCCGGGTATCGCTACTGGTACTACCCTGGACTCCGAGACCGATTCAGCGCCAGGCTCAGCTTCTGATCCAACAACAGACATAGCAGCCCTCGAACAGGCTGTGAACAAGTTGGTTGCCGCCTGGCAGGATAAAGAACTGAACGCGTATTTTGCCAGCTATCATACTGGTTTCGTCCCTCGCTACCAGGACAGCCAGGACGAGTGGCGCCGTAATCGTCGCAGGGTAATCAGCAATGCAGAGTGGATTCGCCTGGAGATGACAGAATTCCGCTTCATCGGCATGGAGGCAGATATGCTGGAAGTCCAGTTCTGGCTGCGCTATGAGTCGCCTACTTACGGTGATAACACCCTGAAGAAGTTATTGATGCAGCAGGAAGAAGGCGAATGGCGCATCATGGAAGAAATAAACCTGCAGGTGCGTGGCTGATCAGCGACGGCGTGTCGGGCGACGCGATTTCTGGCCCGGTTTCCTGGTTTTCCCTGGCCGCTTTCCCGGCGCGCCCGAATCTGCGGGCGGGATGAGGTGGCGTGGTCCACGACCTATCAGGTCATCCCTCCCCAGTTTGTGCAGAGCCTCTCTTAGCTGGGGCCAGTTCTTTTCGTCGTGGTAACGCAGGAAGGCTTTCTGCAGGCGACGCTGGTCAATATCCTTGCACACACTCAGCTTGTCAGACTTATAGCGGAGTTTCTGCAGCGGATTTCTTTCTGAATAGTACATGGCCGTTGCCAGCGCCATGGGTGAAGGATAGAAGGTCTGCACCTGGTCCGGCTTGAAGTTGTGTTCCTTGAGCCACAGGCTCAGGTTCAGCATATCCTCTGCATCACATCCCGGATGGGCGGCAATGAAATAGGGGATCAGGTATTGTTCCTTGCCAGCCTTGCGGGAGAACTTGTCGAATAGTTTCTTGAACTCATCGTAGGCCGAGATGCTGGGCTTCATCATCTGCGACAGGGTTTTTTCTTCGCTGTGCTCCGGGGCTATCTTCAGGTAACCGCCGACATGATGGGTAACCAGTTCCTCGATGTATTCCGGGTCGCGCAATGCCAGGTCGTAGCGCAAACCCGAGGCGATCGCGACACGTTTCACACCTTTCACCTGGCGTGCCTTTCGATACAGCTGTGTGGTAGGACTGTGATCGGTGTTCAGATGCTTGCAGATATTCGGGTATACACAGGACAGGCGCTTACAGGTTTTCTGCACCTGCGGTGACTTGCAGTTCAGTTTGTACATGTTGGCGGTTGGGCCGCCCAGGTCAGAGATGGTGCCGGTGAAGCCGGGCACCTGATCGCGGATCTTCTCAATCTCCCGCAGTATGTTTTCCTCGGACCTGCTTTGAATGATGCGGCCTTCATGTTCGGTGATGGAGCAGAAGGTGCAGCCGCCAAAGCAGCCGCGCATGATATTGACCGAGGTCTTGATCATGTCATAAGCAGGAATACGTGCGTCGGCATAGGACGGGTGTGGTCGCCGCTGGTAAGGCAGGTCAAACACCCAGTCCATCTCGTCGGTTTCCAGGGGCAGGGGAGGGGGATTCACCCACACTTCCTGGGTGCCATGCTTCTGGATCAGCGGTCTCGCATTGTAGGGGTTGGCTTCCTGGTGAAGGATGCGCGACGCGTGTGCATAAAGAACCGGGTCACTCGTCACTTTATTAAATGACGGTAGGCGAATATAACTGCTTGCCTTGTCGTACTCTGTCTGGCGTTGCAGAGGCAATGGAATAATCCGCACAGCCTGGGCCTGTTCCGGGTCTTGCTCGCTGGCAGCGTTCCTGTGCCTGGCAGGGTCATCGCTGGCGAGTTCCTTGTGGCTGTACTCATAGGGATTTGGCAATTTGTCTATTTTTGCGGGCCAGTCGATTCGGGTCGAGTCGATCTCGGTCCAGCCTGCGGGAGCTGCGTCCCGTAACATGGCCGTGCCGCGCAAGTCCCAGCAATCCTGGACCCGTTTACCGGCGGCGAGTTCGGTGGCCAGTTCGGCGAGTGCGCGTTCGGCATTGCCAAAGAGCAGTATGTTTGCATTGGAATCCACCAGGATCGATCTGCGTACCTTGTCACTCCAGTAATCATATTGGGCAATTCGGCGCAGGCTAGCTTCAATGCCACCAATGACTATGGGCGTGTCGTAATAGGCTTCCCGGCAACGCTGGCTGTACACAATCACGGAGCGGTCGGGCCGCTTGCCTGCCTCGCCGTTGGGCGTATAGGCATCGTCGCTGCGCATGCGGAGATCCGCGGTATAGCGATTGATGAGAGAGTCCATGTTGCCGCCAGTGACACCGAAAAACAGATTTGGCTTTCCGAGCTGCTCGAATGCCGCGGTGGAATCCCAGACCGGTTGAGAGATGATGCCGACCCGGAATCCGAGGGCTTCCAGCAGGCGCCCGACCACCGCCATGCCAAAACTTGGGTGATCGATGTAGGCATCGGCTGTGACGATGATGATGTCGCAGCTATCCCAGCCCAACTCATCCATCTCGGCTCGCGACATCGGTAGATAGGGAGCCGTACCGAAGCATTCCGCCCAGTATTTTGGGTAGCTGAAAAGTTTGCGGGCTTCATCGCTGTGACGAAGCGCGATGGCGGTGTTATCTGGTTTCACTGTGATACCGTGGGAAAAATCTGTTCAAGGGGAGTAATCGCACCGTTCAGCACCAGTTGGCGATCACTGAGGGAGATATCCATCCCGATGCGGCTATTATTTACGGTGATGTATCCCTGCTGCAAGTAGGGGTCGACCATGGCAGCGGCGGGGCTCTGCAGAATGGCTTCCTGATCCAGTGACAGATCGATCTGCAAATTCAGCGCATCAAGAAGCGCCGCCATGGACAGCTCTTCGTAAGACCCGACTTGCGGCAGACCCAGCCAGCTCAGCTGTATACCCAGGCTGTGATCACCCCCATAGGCGTTCGCTGTGAAATAGTTGTTCACCACCAGGCGGTTCTGCAGCACCACCAATCCCAATTCATCCAGCATTTCGCCGAGCAGGTCACTGTCACCGGTGCCGGAGTCAGTCGCGCCTGTCAGTTGTTCCTGCATCTCAAAAACCAGGTCGTAGTACTGGGCGATCACAGAAGTCTGCAGTTTGTTGAGTTCCATATCCCAGGTGAAAGACTGTAGTGGCAGCTCACTGTCAATCTCGTTGACGGTGAATTGTTGGCTAACATCGATGGCAGTAGTGCCGTTATTGCGAATGCTGGAGTTGGCAGCGAGGGCCTTGCTGTGGAAAGCCAGTGGCCCTGGGCTACCCAGCTCCGCAATCTCCAGCAGAGCATCGCTATTCGCCATCAGGTTGTTGATCTGCTCTGTTGTGCTGCTCAGGCTGAGCGCACCGATGGAGAAGCCCATGCCGCTGCCGGCCTGCATGGCGTCAAGTCTCCCCATATCCATCCTGAAACTGGCTGACAGGTCAGGCGCGACCTCAAGCCTTGCCTGCAAGCCGTCGAAACTCACCCTGGCGCCATTGTCGCTGATTGCCGTGGGCGCGAAGTCCATGTTGACTGTCAGGCTTTCATCCAGGCCCAGTAGCATGCTCATGCTGAGTTCCGGGAGAGGAAATGGCATGTCCAGCAGGGTCTGGGTGAGCTGAGGGTCGGCAAACCGTGGCTGGATATCGGCGTAGGCAAGGCCGAGTCTCAATCCTTCTGCGGTGAACAGCAGTGGACCATGGCTGTAATCAAAATGCAGTTCGATGACCAGGGGGTCACTGGAACCCAGGGGCGTAAAGCGTATGTCATAGCGAAGCTCGGACTTGAACCAGCCACGCTCATAGCTGGCCTGCGTGATCTGTATCTGACGCCTGGCCTCGGGCGGGAACAGGGTGGACAGGTTAGCGGCGGTGGATGCCTCGACATTGGAGCTGACTATCCTTGGCATTACGGCCAGGACGAGCAGGAGTAGCACCAGTGCGGCACTGAGGGCGTGTTTCAGGGTGGATGACATCGGGCAGGGTCTGGTTCCGCTAAGGTGTTTACACTATATCAGTAATTCGGGTTCTGGTTGGTACAGGGCAAGCGCCCAGGGCTAATTCTTCGCGGCTGCCTTGACGGTAATCTTGAAAGCACAACGCCGGGCACCGGCCAGCAGGTGATCGGCCCGCTCAACCTCTGCGTGTTCCAGCAACAGTGTTCGCAGCATGCTCAGCTCGGTGTCACAGAACGCCGGACAGCGGCGGGCGGCGGCGTGCAGGGGGCAGTGATTTTCAATCAATAACCAGCCTTCAGGGAGCAGTCGAATCTCGGCCATAAAGCCGTCTTCGGTGCGGAGTTCGGCCAGTAACCGCAGTCTCTCCCCGAGATCGTCTGCGGCGGTTTCCAGCAGGCCTGAATACTGTCGCACCTGTTGAGACCCACATTCGGAGATGAGTGAAGCAAGCTGCTCACTCCCCATAGTACGATCGATCGCTTCGATGAGATCAAGGCTCAGGGCCTGATGGCGATCGGGAAATCGGGCATGGCCCTTGCCGCTGAGGGCCCACAGATGCACGGGGCGTCCACGGTTTTGCCGGGCCTCGCGCGTCGGCTTCACCAGCCCAAGCTTTTCCATGGCGGCGAGATGCTGGCGCACCCCCATGGTGGTTATGCCCAGTTGGCTGGCCAGAATCCTGACGGACTGCGGTCCGCGACTCTTCAGGCGCTGGAGAATCTGCGATTGTTTGTTGCTGGTGTCCATTATAGGGGTTTTATCGGCAGGATAAACAAAGTTTTTACTTTGCTTACGAGCCCGGCCAAATAATAAAGTATATTATTTATTAAATGACGGATGGGGCCGCCAGGGCCCGATGGCAGGGGATTGCTGTTTTCCCAGATTAAGCCTGCAGAACAGCGAGGCGCAAATAGCATAGAATGACGGGCGATCCGGGTTTCCCGGACCAGATGGCCGAGACCCAAGACCCAAGACCCAAGAAAAGATTTATGACTTCCAACCTTCCACTGTTGCTGACCTTCTGCGGCTACTTGCTGGTAATCCTCTATCTGGGGATAAAGGCGTATCGGCGCACCCATGACCTGGGGGATTACATCCTGGGCGGTCGCAAGCTCGGTTCGGTAGTGACCGCCTTGAGCGTGGGCGCATCAGACATGAGTGGCTGGTTGTTGCTGGGTCTGCCGGGTGCGATCTACCTGTCGGGACTGAGCGAAATATGGATCGGTATCGGCCTGGTACTGGGGGCCTACTGCAACTGGTTGATTGTGGCCCGGCCCCTGCGAGTCTATAGCCAGCACGCCAATAACTGTCTGACCCTGCCGGATTATTTTGAAAACCGGTTCAGGGATCGGAGCAAGATATTGCGCACCCTCTCAGCATCCGTGATCCTGCTGTTCTTTACCTTTTATACCGCTTCCGGCCTGGTGGGTGGCGCGATATTGTTTGAGAACAGTTTTGGGCTTGATTACGGCGTGGCTTTGCTTGCCGGCGGGTTCATCATCGTCGCCTACACGTTTGTTGGCGGGTTCCTGGCGGTGGCCTGGACCGATGCCATTCAGGCCTTGCTGATGCTGGCCGCCTTGCTCATCGCTCCGGTGGGTGTGATTGCTTCCGGTGGCGGAATCCCGGTAGTGGGCGAACAGATGCAGGTGGTAAATCCGGACAGCCTCGCATTGGTCGCCAACATGGGGCTTCTGGGATTCCTGTCGCTGATCGCCTGGGGGCTTGGTTATATGGGGCAACCCCACATACTGGCCAGATTCATGGCGGCCGAGAGCGCCGAGAAGCTGGTACCTGCCCGTCGCATGGCCATGGCCTGGATGATTGTGGTGTTGATCGGCTCGGTGACTACCGGCCTCGCAGGGATTGCCTACTTCGCCGATGCGCCGCTGGATAATCCCGAGACAGTGTTCATAGCCCTGAGCCAGAGTCTGTTTAACCCCTGGATCGCCGGTATCATCACGGCCGCGATTCTGTCGGCGATCATGTCGACGATCGATTCGCAGTTGCTGGTTTCATCCAGCGTGATATCGGAAGACATCTACCGGGTATTTGTGCGACCCGGCGCTTCTGAAAAAGAGTTGCTGACCGTAAGCCGTGGGGCCGTCATTGTCATAGCGATCGTGGCCTTGCTGATTGCCAGTGACCGGGAAAGCAGGGTGCTGGAATTGGTGAGTTATGCGTGGGCCGGATTCGGTGCTGCATTTGGTCCCGTCATCCTGTTTTCACTGCTGTGGCGGCGAATGACGGCGCAGGCTGCCATAGGCGGGATGTTGCTCGGAGCGTTGACTGTCGTAGTCTGGTCGAATCTGGAAGGGGGATTGTTCGACCTCTACGAAATCGTACCCGGATTCCTGTTGGCCTCCGCGACCATCGTGCTGGTGAGCCTGCTTAAGCCACAGCGGGACGTGGAGACTCTGCAGCTCTTCGATGAAACACAGGAACTCCTGAAGCGCTAATTCCGTGAGCCGCTACGGTGCATGCGGATATGTGGAATGCCGTCTTCGGAATACGGTTCCGATTCGGTGGTGAATGCAAACTCCTGATAGAACTTTTCCAGGTGGTGCTGGGCTGAAATAGTGATGCCCTTACCGGGCCACAAAATCTGGCACTGACGAATGGATTCCCTTAATAGCAGGCGGCCGAGCCCGCTTCCGCGCACACTCGTGGATGTAACTACCCGTCCGATTGATGCCTCGGGGTAGTTGACTCCCGGCGGCAGCAGGCGGGCATAACAACTGAGTGCCGAGCCTTCACGGCCCAGCAGGTGGAAACCCAGTTGATCCTTGTTGTCCAGGTCCTGGTAGGGGCAATCCTGCTCCACCACGAACACCTCGGCGCGCAGTCGCAGTATTTCGTAGAGCTCGCTAGTGGCCAGGCTTTCGAAGCTGCTACAGAGCCAGCTTAAGGAGGATTGAACAGGTGAGTCGGACACGGGCTTTCCTGAGGGGGGTCGGCTTGAGATGGCAACGCGCTTGCGGGACAGTAAGTGCCAGATGTTATCACACTGGCTGCGGGCTTATGACAGGGCGATACATCGCTTTACAGCTTAATGGCGTAGAATGTGGGTACGAAGAAAATCGCGCGCCACGAGGTCTTTGTAGTCAGCACAAACCAGGTATGGATAAAGAGGTCTGAAAGATTGCATGAATGAGATGAGTAACATAGAACAGGACGTCAGGGACTACTACGGCAAGGAACTGCAGGGTAGTGCCGATCTGAAGACCAATGCCTGTTGCACGATCACCGATTATCCCCGGGAGATCAAGGCAGCGCTGGCCAACATCCATGAGGAAGTGAGCTCACGCTACTATGGCTGCGGCCTGACCATTCCGACTCACATCGAAGGACTGTCGATCCTGGATCTTGGTAGTGGCAGCGGCAGGGATTGCTACCTCCTGTCCCAGTTGGTGGGAGAGCAGGGGCGGGTAATCGGAATCGACATGACCGATGAGCAACTGGCCATCGCCAGGACACATAGGGAGTGGCATCGGGAAAAATTTGGCTACGCCCGCTCGAACGTCGATTTCGTGAAGGGCAATATCCAGGCCCTGGACGAGGCGGGACTGGAAGATAACTCATTCGATGTAATTGTCTCCAATTGCGTGATCAATCTGGCGACAGACAAGCGGGCCGTCCTGTTGCAAGCGCATCGGGTACTGAGAGAGGGTGGGGAATTCTATTTTTCTGATGTTTATTGTGACAGGCGACTCCCTGCCGAACTGGCGGCCGACAAGGAGTTATACGGGGAATGCCTGGGTGGCGCCCTGTACTGGAACGATTTTCAGAACCTCGCCAGGCGCTGTGGATTTCCTGATCCCCGCATCGTGGATGTTCATCCAATCACCGTGGAAAACGATGCCGTGGCCAGAAAGCTTGAGGGCTACAGTTTCTATTCCGTGAGCTATCGCCTGTTCAAGTTACCCGCACTGGAGGCGGCCTGCGAGGATTATGGCCAGGCGGTAAAATACCTCGGTGGCGTCAAGGAACAGGCTGCCAGTTTCGTGCTGGATAACCATCATCGCTTTGACGCGGGAAGAGTAGTGCCGGTATGTGGCAACACCTTCATGATGCTGGCGGATACGCGTTACCGGCAGTTCTTTGAGTTTTACGGCGACTTCAGCAAGCACTTTGGTATCTTTCCGGGTTGTGGTACTGAATTCCCCTATGAACTGTCCTTTGAATCGGGTGATTCCGCTTCCGCGGCTTGTTGTTAGACCCCAAGGCTATGAATCGAATTGAAGTGATAGAAGTGGATGCGGATCGGGAGCCGGTGCAGACCCGGTTTCTGGATATGGATACCACGGCGGATGGCTCGCCGCGGGCATCGGTTGACCCCAGGCAACTGGAAACACTGTGGATCAACACGGGAAGCCTGTGCAACCTCAGTTGTGAGAACTGTTATATCGAATCCACCCCAACGAATGACCGACTCAGTTTTGTCAGTACGGCGGAAGTGCAGGCTCTGCTGGACGAAATCCAGCGCGAGGAGTTCCCCACCCGCGAGATCGGGTTTACAGGTGGGGAACCGTTTCTGAACAGGGATTTCATGGACACCCTGCAACTCTGTCTGGAGCGTGGTTTTCGCGTACTGGTATTGAGCAACGGGATGAACACCATGTTGCGTGAGAGGCAAGGGCTTCTGCGACTGCACGAGCACTATGGCCCGGCTCTTACGATCCGCATTTCCCTGGATCACTATGCGGAAGAAACACATGCCCTGGAGCGCGGAGCGCGATCCTGGAAGCCTGCCATCGAGGCATTGAGGTGGATGTCTGACACCGGGTTTAATTTCGCCGTGGCCGGCAGAACGATGTGGGGCGAAGATGAAGTAGCCATGCGCGAAGGCTTCGCGGCCCTGTTCGCGCGCGAGGGAATTACCCTCGACGCGCAAGATGCCGAGCAACTGGTGTTGTTTCCGGAAATGGATGAGTCAGCCGAGGTGCCGGAAATCACGACAGCCTGTTGGGGCATCCTCAACCAGGATCCGGCGACTATGATGTGTGCCACATCCCGCATGGTGGTTAAACACAAGGGTGACGACCATCTGTCGGTGCAAGCCTGTACCTTGTTGCCCTACGATCAGCGCTTCAACCTGGGTTCCAGTCTCAAGGCAGCCTGGCGCAGTGTGAAACTGAATCACCCTCACTGCGCAAAATTCTGCGTACTGGGCGGGGGTAGTTGTTCCGCGTAGTGCTGGTTTTAGTGCTGGTTGAGGTCGAGGCCTTTTTCATACCACCGGTTCATGCGCGCCGGCGAAATACCCAGCGAGTATCCCAGTTTCAGCAGTTGATTCATGGCTGATTGGCGTATGACTCCGTTGCGCTGGAAGCGTATCGCGGAAGTCATGGACTTCGCAGGCAGGCGAATGGCCCGGGTCATGCGTCGCAATGCCAGGGAGAGTGCGGTGTCTTCAAATATTTCCAGGTTGGGGACGGTGAGGCCCTGGTCCAGTAATCGGCGATGCATAAACAGGCAATGGTCGAGATAGACGATCTGGCGCCTGTCCAGCCGGATATGATTCGAATACCAGGATGTAAAATCCAGCAGCGGATGTTGCAGATCGAACGCCTGGCTGAATCCGCCCCAAAACGCGGAGCCGGACTCAGCGAGTTCCTGTAATTGCGGGATGGCTGAGGCGTCCAGCAGGCTGCGAGGATGATGTAGCAGGACGATTTCCCCCCGACTCAGTTCCAGCCCCTTCTGCAAGCGTGCGGCGCGGGAGCTTCGGGGCAACTGCACAAGCTGCCACGGAGTTTGCTGCAACTGTTCCAGGGTGCCATCCACACTCCCCCCGTCGACAATAATGACTTCGCAGTCATCCCAGCTGCTAAAGCTGTGCAGGACAGGCTGCAGGAATCCGGATTCCGATTCGTTGTAGGTGGGCAGGATGATGCTGATCATGGCGACTGGGATTTAATTGGCTGCTAATGGTGGGGTAGAGCGGAGCATAAGTATATACTTGCGCCCCATGTCCTCGTGGCACAACTGGATAGCGCGACGCCCTCCTAAGGCGTAGGTTGCAGGTTCGATTCCTGCCGGGGACACCAGCTTACACAGAGTCTTGCTCTGGTCCAGAGAGTTATCGACTCTTGAGCGCGAAAGTAGCTGTTGCTGGGGAACGGCGAGGAAGACGTCCCCAGCCAGTTGCACCCAGCTCAACGCTCTTGCCTCATCGAAGGCAGATGTTGGTTCCAGAGAGTTATCGACTCTTTAACGCGAAAGTAGCTGTTGCTGGGGAACAACGAGGCCGACGTCCCCAAACTGTTTGCACACTGCCAGACGCTCAGGCCCACATCGAGGGTCAGGCGGTAAATCCCACGAAAATAGAGGCAAAACCTCGTCAACCCCAGGCCGGCCCTGTCGGATCCCGGCTTTCAATCCTGAAATACCCCCTGAATTTTCAGTTATCAGTATTTCTTCAATTGAATTTTACAAAAAAAATTCTTATGAAAATCAATATGTTGACGCCACCAAATTCACGGGTTCAGAATACTTTCCACTAAACCTCCACGGCGGCCGACCTGGCGCCGCGTATCCGGGGTTCTTCTACAGAAAACAAGAATGAGTAGGCGAGAATGGGTGAAGTTGTCCAGTTAAGCGACTACCGCGTTCCACAGGCGGCAGAACTACCCGAAGAGATTCAGGACAGTCTTGTGCCCATTGAATTTGCAGTCGGATTCAATGACCGCAAGAAATGCCTGAGCAAGATTGCTGAGTACGGTATTCATTCCCTGCATATAAGGCGTGTGACGGAAGAGCCCGAGGCCTTGCTGTACTTGATCGGAGTGAAGGACGCCATTCGTCTCAACAAGCGCATTCTCGAACTCGAATCTATCAGCGAAGAAGAGATCGCGCGCCGTATCGACGTGATCCAGATGCTCGAAAACGTCAACCTGTCGATGATGGACAGCCTGTGGGCGTCCTTTACGCGCCGAGGTAATTTTTCCTGGCAGTAGGCGGAAACGCTCGCAGCTTACTGCAGGGACTCAACTGCCATATCGATTTCTTCGATATGCAAGCCCAACTCCAGATCCTCTGAATCATCGACCTCCAGCCCCAGCTTGGCCACGGCAGGGACTTCCCTTGAGCTGATCCTGCGCCCGCAACCCGCTTCGTAGACATAGCTCTGCAGACGAGCGACTACCACGATGTCGATGTAATCCACCTGATCGCTGCCTCTGTGGTAATCCAGGTGATCTTTCGGCACGTGGGCCAGGGAAGGGTGGAAATTCCAGGACTCCAGGATTTTGACGCCAAGATCCGGCGCGATGGCCTCGATGATCGAGTCCAGCTGTTCGGCGTCCGCTTCCTCCAGCAGAATCTCATTCTCTTCCGCATAAGTCAGCACAGGCAGTACACCGATCAGTTGGGTGAGACCGGCCAGCGTAGCCTTGTCCGGCTCCAGCGTGGTGTAGTGTTGGCACAGTACGTTGGCTATGGCAGCCACTTCGTCACTGCGTGACCAGACCTCACGCAGCCGCGAGTCGATACCGTCATTGGTGGCCTGGAACATCTGCTCCATGGCCAGCCCCAATACCAGATTACAACTGTAGGTGACGCCCAGCCGGCTAAGCGCAGCCTGCAAGTGCTCGATGGCTTGCACACCGCGCACCAGCGGGCTATTGGCGACACGTACGACCCGGGCAGAAAGCGCCGCATCGTTGCCAATCAGGTCCTGCAGGCGTGAAATATCGGTGTTCGGGTCGTTCGCCGCTTCCCTGACTTGCAGCGCAATCTCAGGGAGGGTGGGGAGAACCAGTTTGTCATGTTCGAGTGCTTCCAGCAGATCGTTTTTGACTTCTTCCACGTCCACGGTCATGCGCTAATCCCTGCGTTCTGGTGTCCTTATTTATTCAGTATAGGGCATGGGCAGGATTTGAACGGAAATTTTGGTTTCGGTGACAAGGCTGGCAGGTTCAGCTTCCGTCAGGGCTGTAGGCAGTATTGCCAGGGCCACGCTGGGCTCTTCACCATGCCGCGGCACCGCGGACAGAATTTCCGCCGCTGGCTGTTCAGGACTGGAACTGCTGCTGATTACAGTGTCGGTCTCGAGGTCTTCGCCACAGGCGATGAGATACAGGCGCTTCTTCGGCTTACCCCGGTAGAACATGCGCGCCACAACTTCCTGGCCGGTGTAGCATCCTTTCTTGAAATCGATCACGCCAGATAGGTCATAATTCAGTAGTTGTGGCGTGTATTCCTCACTCATGCCCGCGTCGACGTGCACGATGCCACCGTAGATTTCCTCCCGTAGCCATGCAGCGCTGCAGGTCAGCTCCTCCATGACGTCCAGTTGCCGGAGTCGAGCAGCGGCATCACTGGTTTTGCACCACAGCTGGTAACGGGGCACCCGTCCCGGCAGGCGTTGAATCCTGTACTCGGTACTGTCGCTCACCGCATAGTCTCCGTCAGGGAATTCCAGCGCCAATTCGGCAAACGCCGCGCGCGCGCCGTTGCCGATGACGCCACAGACACGAGCAGGGGACTGTGCGAGGGCGAGTTCCACCTTGGAAAACACCGCGTAGCGGGCGAGAGTCTGCTGCAACTTGCTACCCGAGCCCGCAGTGCACTGCAGCAGGTAATTCTCTCCGTCCTTGAACAGTGTAAAATCGGCGATCACCCGGCCCTTGAGGTTGCACACTGCGCCCGGCAGGCTTTGGGACGCTGTGAGCCGCTCGACATTACAGGTAAGCTGGCCTTGCAGGAATTTAACGGAATCGGGCCCGCTTACCTGCAGGTAATCAAAGTCTGGCAGTTCGGTAATTAGCATAGTCTTCTGTATTGTTGAAAATTCCTGAATAATCCTGTTTCTGGCCGGCACAAAAAGCGTGTGCTGACCGAACCCTGTAATCTGTTTAAGGCCTGTGCGCGTAGTAGAAGCCTTCGATCAATCTTGTGATCTCTGGACCCTGTGGCAGCCGCCGACAGGCTTCAGGCCAAACCTGCTCGATGTGCTCGATTAGAGACTCCTGAAATTATATGTCTGAATTCAATCTGCAAAAAATCTTCTGGCACAGTCGACGCGGCATGCTCGAGCTGGATCTGTTGCTGGTGCCATTTGCTACCGAAGCGTTTGCGACACTTAGTTACCCAGATCAAGTGTTATATGCTAAATTGCTCGAGGAAGAAGACCAGGATATTTTCAACTGGTTGATGCGCCAAACCGAACCTCCCCAGGAAAAATACCGGGCTATTATCGCGCTCATTCTCGCCCACAACGAGAAACAGCACTAGACTTCAGCGGCTTGCGCTGGAGTTTCCCTTTGCGAATAGACTGCCAATACTCTCGACCTTTCCACTGGCTGGTCATTGCCCTGCACCTCGTGGCGATGCTGGCTGTCCTCGGCAGTTCGCTCCTGCCTGTATTGCAGGGGGCGCTGGTGGTCGTGCTGCTGTTGCTCGCCCTGAGGGCTCATCGTGACTACTGTGCAGATTCCAGTACCCGTATCCGGGCCTTCCTGATATGGGACCAGTGGGCCGAGTTATCAATGGGTCGGGATGCGCAGGGCAGGCTGGTGAGGGTCGCCTTGCCCCGGGTCAGCTATGCCAGTGAGCACCTGATGATTCTGCATTCCGCGGCAATTGATGAGCCAGCCACTGCCCGGCTGTCCGGTGCGCAGGTGTTGCTGCTGGTCCCGGGCATGGTGAATGACGCGCAGTACAGCAGCCTGCTCGGGTATCTGCGCTTCGGGATTATCACGGCGCCGCGTCACGGGGTCAGTATGGTGTCGCGGGGTTCGTCATCCTGTTCCGGGTAATCGAGGGTGAAATGCAAGCCCCGGCTTTCCTTACGCTCAAGCGCGCAGCGAATGATCAGTTCTGACACCAGCGCCAGGTTGCGCAGTTCCAGGTTGTCATTGGTAACCTTGTGCTTGATGTAATAGTCGCGAACTTCTTCCCGGATCAACTGGATACGGCTATGGGCGCGCTGCAGACGCTTACTGCTGCGTACGATGCCAACGAAGTCCCACATGAAGCGCCTGATCTCATCCCAGTCATGGGACACCAGCACCTCGTCATCGGAATCGGTCACCCGGCTCTCATCCCATTCGGCGATTTGCTCGACCAGGGCGGTGTGCTGTTGCTTGTCACGGATACTCTCGGCGGCACCGAAGGCGACCACAAAGCACTCCAGCAGGGAATTACTGGCCATACGATTGGCGCCATGCAGGCCGCTGAAGCTGGTCTCGCCGATGGCATAGAGGTTTTCAATATCGGTCTCGCCTCGCTCATTGACCATGACGCCACCACAGGTGTAGTGGGCGGCTGGCACCACGGGAATACGCTCGCGGGTGATATCGATGCCGAAATGCAGGCAACGCTCGTAAATAGTCGGAAAATGGTCACGAATGAATGCCGCGGGTTTGTGGCTGATGTTCAGGAACACACAGTCACAGCCGAGACGCTTCATTTCGTGGTCAATGGCCCGGGCAACGATGTCTCGCGGCGCCAGTTCCTTGCGCTTGTCGAAGCGTTCCATGAAACGCTCGCCATCGGGGAGTTCCAGGTACGCTCCTTCGCCGCGCAGTGCTTCGGTGATCAGGAAAGACTTGGCGTGAGGGTGATAGAGGCAGGTTGGATGAAACTGGTTGAACTCCATATTGGCAACACGGCAGCCGGCGCGCCAGGCCATGGCGATACCATCGCCGCTGGCCCCATCCGGATTCGTGGTATACAGATAGGCCTTGCTGGCGCCACCGGTGGCCAGGGCCACAAAGCGGGCTCGGATGGCCTCAACCTTGCGCGACTCCTGGTTCAGCACATAAACCCCCACGCAGGCGCGCCCAGAGCCTGTCTGAGAGGGTTGTGTCACTAAATCTACAGCGGTACAGCCTTCGAGCAACTCGATGTTAGGGTGCTCCTCAGCCCGCCCTCGCAAGGTTTCGAACACTGCTTTGCCCGTGGCGTCCGTGGCGTGAATGATCCGGCGATGGCTGTGGCCACCTTCCTGGGTCAGATGCAGGGAACTGAGGGTAGCGGCATCGGGTTTGGCAGAGTCGCCAGTGCCGCCCTGCTTGCTGGTGAAGGGCACACCTTGGGCGACCAGCCAGCCCACGGCTTCGGCGCTATGGGCAACCATGTGCTCTACAACTGGCCGGTGGCAGAGCCCGACCCCGGCGGTGAGGGTATCTTCCACATGGGATTCGATACTGTCGGAATCATCCAGCACGGCGGCAATGCCACCCTGGGCATAGAAGGTGGCGCCTTCCTGCAGGCTGCCCTTGCTGAGTACGGTAACGCGGGCAAAATCCGCGCTACGCAGGGCCAGTGTGAGGCCGGCGGCGCCACTGCCAATGATCAGGATATCGGTACTGCGCCCGGAAGATGCGCTCATCTATAGCATAACTCTTTGTAAATAAAGGGGAATTTTCGATAACTGCTGACTTGTTCAGCCACAGCAGAGGAATACGGCGGTAGCAGCGGCCATGGATCAAATCCGGTCAACAGCTGTTGTCTGCCAAGTAATTGCTGCCGGGACAATGATCCATTGTTGTAAAGTGGCGCTAATTTTATCTTTTCCGAGAACTTTTGCATCTGGCGACTGTCTGACAGTAGCGAATGGATGCATTTGTTCCTGGCAGTCACGCTCAAAATCGCCGATGCAGTGCGCTGGAGAATGGGGCTGGAGCAAGCAAGGAGTAGGGACAAATGTCAGAGGATACCGATCAACAGCTTGTTGACAGGGTGCTGGCGGGCAACAAAAACGCATTCAATTTGTTGGTCCTGCGCTATCAACACCGTGTCGCGGCTCTGGTTGGCCGATTTGTTCATGACGCACAGGAAGTAGAGGATGTCAGCCAGGAAGCCTTCATCAAGGCTTACCGCGCCCTGCCCCTGTTTCGTGGCGACAGCGCGTTCTATACCTGGCTCTACCGCATCGCGGTAAATACGGCGAAGAACTACCTGGTATCCCGTAGCAGGCGCCCGCCGGCCAGCGACGTGGATGTAGACGAGGCAGAGGTCACGGAAATGGGCAGCGTCTTGCGGGATATTGAAGATCCCGAGAGCAGCCTGTCGACCGACAAACTCAAGGAGGCCATCGCCGAGGCGATAGAAGAATTACCGGAAGACTTGCGAACCGCATTTACCCTGCGGGAATTCTCAGGTCTTAGCTATGAGGACATCACGGAAGTGATGGACTGCCCGGTAGGAACGGTGCGTTCCCGCATCTTTCGGGCACGCGAAGCGATCGATAAAAAGATTCGCGATTTACTCTAGCGCGCCAGGATTCGCATAAAGTGCGAGTCAGGGCGAACTAAAGGCAGGTTTTGCAGTCGAAGGAAGGAAGTGTGTGCCCGCAGCAGCTCAGAATAAAAAATGCCGTGCGAGCGCAGTAGAAAAGTAGAAACCAGTAATCAAACCCTTAATAATGGGCAACAGTGACTGGTCCACGGGCCAGCAGAACGATCGGGGCGATCTATGAGCGACTACGAACGAGAATCACTATCCGCACTGATGGACGGCGAAGCAGACGACCTCGAACTGCGACGCCTGCTGAAATCCGTGGAGCAGGATTCTGATTTATCGGCCCAATGGCAGCGCTTCCACCTGGCGCAGGCTGTCATGCACGAACAGGGCAGGCCGGTCAGTGCATCACTCGCGGATCGGGTCAGCCAGGCAATTGCCCAGGAACCCGCCCTGCAAGCCACGCCAGTGACCGGCTTTCGCCAGCAGATGGGGCGACTCGCGGTTGCCGCCTGCGTTGCCATCGTCGCCGTCGTTGCCCTGCAACCCGCCGGATCGCCTCAATCCTCGCCTGAAATTGCCAGCCAGACAGCAAGCCCGGCTTCTGTTCCAGCAGAAAACCCGCAGGTGGTCAGGACCTTGCCAGCGGCCCTGGTAGCTGAAGCCCCCACGACTGTCGTGGATCCCGAGGCCCAGCGTCGTCTCCAGGAGTACATCGAGAGCATGAGTTTCGATGAAGAGGAGCCGGTGCGCATCGAGCATATTCAGGATTCTCCACTCTACCGTCTGGTTAACGACCTGCAGAGCAATCCCCGCTAAGGCAGCGAGCCGCTGCCAGCGCAATCCGGCGGCAGCCGCCGCTGTGAGATTAAATCACCAGTATGCTAAAGTTGACCTGCTTGCCAGCCAGTGATTCATTGGTTGAAGTGCAGCTGTCGCGGCTGCTTGACGGGAAATTAGCCCTCCCGGCCGGCGCCTCGGTCCAAGACCGGATCAAGCCTGGCCAGAGCCCTCGATCGGCTCACACTGAGCGGAGGGGGTGCGAATCAGGTGGAAATTATGAATTTAAGACTTCGAAGCGAATTACTCCGGCTGTCGCGTAGTGCCTGGGTAGCCTTCGGCATCCTGGTGATAGGCCAGGTCCAGGCGGCAGAGTTGCCAAATTTTGCCGATCTGGTGGAGAAGAACGCACCCACTATCGTAGAGATCGCAACGCTCAGGCAAGTGGCAGCGCGCCCACCGATTCCCGACAGCGAGTTGGAGGAGTTGCTGCGCCGCCTCAATCCTGAAGAAGAGCCTGACCTGAATCTGGACGGCATACCCGAACAACGCCAGCGTGGCGCGGTCGGGTCTGGATTCCTGATTTCTGATGACGGCTACATCATTACCAACAATCATGTGGTGGTTGGAGCCGATGAAATCCAGATTACCCTCAATGACCGACGCGTCTTCGATGCCGAGGTGGTTGGCCTGGATGAGCCCAGCGATCTGGCTCTGCTGAAGATCGATTCCATTGGCTTGCCCCATGTGGAGTTCGGTGACTCCGATCGCCTCCGGGTGGGCGAATGGGTACTGGCCATCGGTTCGCCATTTGGCCTCGAATTTTCTGCCGCAGCGGGGATCGTCAGTGCCAAGGGCCGAACCGTTCCCGGCCGTTCGGCTTACAACTACATGTCCTTTATCCAGACCGACGTGGCGATCAACCAGGGTAATAGTGGTGGGCCACTGTTCAATCTCAATGGCGAAGTGGTTGGCATCAATTCCCAGATCCTCAGTTCCACGGGTGGCTCGAACGGCATCTCCTTCTCCATTCCCAGTAATGTGGCGATGAACGTCGTGGCTCAGCTCAAGGAGGTAGGCAGGGTTGAGCGGGGTCTGCTGGGTGTGCGCATGCGCGAGGTCGATTACGCCCTCGCTGAAATATTCGGCCTGGATCGACCGCGCGGTGCCTTTGTCGATGAGGTGCAACCCGACAGCCCGGCCAACGCCGGGGGCATCCGCAATGAGGACATCATCCTCGAGTTTAATGGTCACGAAATCGAGTACTACACGGATTTGCCTTTTTATGTTGGGCAATATCGCCCGGATACCAGCGCCGCAGTTCAGATCTACCGCAATGGTGAAATGATCGAACGAACCGTCGTGCTGGGAAGTTCCCCCACCAACACGGTGGAGGAGTCGTCCCCGGTTGCAGTGCGCGACCGCGGCAACCCCCTGGGATTTCGCGTGACTGAACTCAGCGAGGAGGCGCGCCAGGTTTCGGGCCTGCAGGGAGTGCGCATCGCAGAGCTGAATGCCGGACCTGGCGAAGATGCCGGCCTGCGCGTTGGCGATGTGATCGTCGCCCTCAACCGCCGTGAGATCACCTCGGCCGAGGACTTCGCCGAAATCGCCAACAACCTGCCGACAAGGGGTTTCGTGCCCATTCGAATCGTGCGGGAAGGGCAGGCCACGACACTGGCGCTGGAACTGGCTCCCTAGGATTTCCTCAATTCAGTAATGCAAGCTCCTTTCAGTGAAGGCGTGCAGTGGCGGCGTGTGTTGCTCGGGTACTTGTGCCGCCTCCGGCAGTTCTGCACTTCATCCAAGGATTAGGGTAGACTTGCGCGCCTGCCGGGGCAGGACCGGTGTGATTCAGCAGAACCATAAAAGACTCAAGTGACAGATCTAAGCCACATACGCAACTTCTCCATCATTGCCCACATCGATCATGGCAAATCCACTCTTGCCGATCGCTTCATCCAGCATTGCGGCGGTTTGACCGAACGGGAAATGGCCGAACAAATTCTGGATAACCTGGATATCGAGCGCGAGCGAGGTATCACCATCAAGGCCCAGAGCGTGACCCTGTACTACAAGGCGCGCAATGGTGAGACCTATCAGCTCAATTTTATCGATACCCCAGGGCATGTGGATTTTACCTATGAAGTATCCCGGTCCCTGGCGGCGTGCGAGGGTGCCTTGCTGGTAGTTGATGCCGGGCAGGGTGTGGAGGCACAGTCCGTTGCCACCTGTTACACCGCCATAGAACAGGGGCTGGAAGTTATCCCGGTATTGAACAAGATGGATTTGCCGCAGGCAGATCCGGATCGCGTGCGCATGGAAATCGAGGAGATCATCGGTATCGATGCCAGCGAGGCAGTCTGCGCCAGTGCCAAGACCGGGCTGGGTATCGAAGACATCCTCGAAGAGATCATTGCCAAGGTACCTCCACCCAAGGGCGACAAGGAAGCCGATCTGCAGGCCCTGATCATCGATTCATGGTTCGACAATTACCTGGGTGTCGTGTCCCTGGTGCGGGTCATGCAGGGGCAATTGCACAAGAATGAGAAGCTCATCGCCAAGTCCATTGGCAAGGCTCACGTCGTAGACAATGTCGGTGTCTTCACGCCCAAGCGGACAACCACTGGCAGCCTGTCCGTTGGCGAGGTGGGATTCGTGGAGGCTGGCATCAAGGACATTCACGGCGCGCCGGTCGGTGACACCCTGACCCTGGCCAAGACCCCGAACGTGGCTGCACTGGCTGGCTTCAGGCGCATACAGCCCCAGGTCTATGCGGGTCTGTTTCCGGTATCTTCTGATGATTTCGAAGATTTCCGTGATGCCCTGGAAAAGCTGACCCTGAATGATGCCTCCCTGTATTACGAGCCGGAAAATTCCGACGCGCTCGGTTTCGGTTTCCGTTGCGGCTTTCTCGGCATGCTCCACATGGAGATCATCCAGGAGCGTCTGGAGCGGGAGTACGATCTATCCCTCATCACTACAGCGCCGACGGTGGTCTATGAGGTGAAACTGGAAAATGGCGACGTGATCAAGGTGGACAGTCCATCCAGTCTGCCCGCGGTGAATAATATCGCGGAGATGAGAGAGCCCATCTGTGTGGCCAATATACTCGTCCCTCAGGAATACCTGGGCAATGTCATTACCCTGTGTGTGGAAAAGCGGGGCGTGCAAAAAGATATGCAGTTCATCGGCAAGCAGGTGTCATTGCGCTATGAATTGCCGATGAATGAAGTAGTCATGGATTTCTTCGATCGCCTGAAATCGGTGAGTCGTGGCTATGCGTCCCTTGACTACCACTTTGACCGCTTCGAGCCATCGAATCTCGTGCGTCTGGATGTACTGATAAACGGCGACAGGGTCGATGCGCTGGCATTGATCGTGTTCAGGGATCATGCCCAGCACAAGGGTCGACAGCTGGTGGAGAAGATGAAAGAGCTTATCCCTCGCCAGCTATATGATGTGGCAATACAGGCAGCCATTGGCGGACAGATCATTGCCCGCTCAACGGTGAAGGCCCTGCGGAAAAATGTCACGGCAAAGTGTTATGGTGGTGATATTACCCGCAAGAAGAAACTGTTGGAAAAGCAGAAGGCCGGCAAGAAGCGCATGAAGAAAGTGGGTAACGTGGAAGTGCCTCAGGAAGCCTTCCTGGCGGTGCTTAAAGTAGACTCCTGAGTCTTAAGCAGAAGGCAGAAGAATGGATATAGATTTTTCCCTGGTCCTGGTATGTCTGGTGGCATTCTGTGGTGCCCTCTGGCTCCTGGACAGCCTGGTGCTCAAGAAACCTCGCGAAGAGGCGGTGGAGCAACACCGGCAATCCGCTGCCAGGAACAAGTCGGAAGACGCCTTGGACGCCGAACTGGAAGAATTGGCTCGGGAACCACTGGTTATCGAATACGCGAAATCATTCTTTCCGGTGCTGGGGATTGTGCTCGTTCTGCGCTCATTCCTGGTGGAGCCATTCCAGATTCCCACCGGTTCCATGATCCCGACCCTGGAGGTAGGGGATTTTATCCTGGTGAATAAATATGCCTATGGCCTCCGCCTCCCGGTTATCGGGACCAAGATTATGGATGTGGATGACCCGCAGAGGGGAGAGGTTATGGTGTTCATTCCCCCTCATGAGAATAGTTACTACATCAAACGGGTGATCGGCCTGCCGGGGGACACCGTCCGCTACGAGGACAAGAACCTCTATATTAATGGCGAATTAATCGATAAGGAGTATGTGGCCGATATATCAGTTGATACGAGCATCGGCGAACTGCCAGGGAAGTTGTATACAGAAACCATCAATGGCATCGAGCATTCCACTCAGCATATCGATGCCGCGCTGAACAGACGTACACGCACCACCTGGGTAATACCCAACGGGCATTACTTCATGATGGGGGATAATCGCGATAATAGCAGCGACAGTCGCGAGTGGGGTGCAGTACCGGAAAAAGACATAGTCGGGAAGGCGATAGCGGTCTGGATGCACAAGGAGCCAGGGTTTAACCTGCCGAGTTTTTCGCGCAACAAGGCAATTAACTAGAATGTGACCCTTGTAGCGGTATTTGTCCGCTGCAGGGTCTAAGTTAAAGCTGCTGATCCTGCGCCTGCCGCGCAAGCGGCAATCCTGCTGGTTGGTATAATCGCATCGATAACCCTGGCACGGATACCACTACATCGAGAGATTTTTTAACGAGAGTCCAACATGAATACATTGTCATCGATTTCAGTAAAGAGTCTGGAGAGTCAGCGCGGTGTTTCCAAGTCCGGAATACTGTTGGTCGCTGTCCTGATTGGCCTGTTTTTTACCGTGGGTCTCAAGGTGGGTCCCCTGTATATCGATCATAATCTCATCACCGATATCTGCCAGGAATTGGTAGACAACGGTGAGGCCAATAACATGACCGTCAGCGATCTGCGATCACGGGTCAGCAACAGCCTGCGCATCAACAATGTGACTGGCTTCAACCTCGAAGATATTCGCATGCGCAAGGAAAACGGTCAGGCGATTATCACCATCGCCTATGAGCGTCGCCTGCCGATGATAGCCAATCTGGATATCGTCGCTGTTTTTGATACAACCATCCAGTAAATGGCAGTCGATCTCGATTCACTTCAAGCCAGGCTCTCCTACCAGTTCCAAGATCCATCCCTTGCCAGATTGGCGCTGACTCACCGCAGCGCCAGCAAGACCCATAATGAGCGACTGGAGTTCCTCGGTGACGCGCTGCTGGATTTCATCATCGGAGAGATTCTGTTCGAGAAAAACCCCGAGGCCAGTGAAGGTGAGTTGACTCGCATGCGGGCCGCGCTGGTGAAGAAATCCAGCCTGGCCGAAATGGCGAAGTCGATTAGTCTCGGAGATCATCTCGTGCTCAGCAAGGGGGAGGCTGGTAGTGGCGGCCGCAGGCGCGCCTCTGTGCTCGCCGATACCCTGGAGGCCCTGGTGGCGGCGGTCTACCTGGACGGAGGCATAGAACAGTGTTCCGAACTGGTTGTGCGTCTGGCGGGGGCGAAGCTGGACCAGCCAGAAGCGGTCGGTGACAAGGACTTCAAGACCCAACTGCAGGAGCGCATGCAGGCTTGTGGAGAGCAATTACCCAGCTACCGGGTGCTTGAGACCCGGGGAGAGGCGCACGCCCAGGAATTCCTAGTAGAATGTGCGGTAGCTGTATTGCCTACCGCGCAGCAGGGTACGGGAAGCAGCAAACGCATTGCCGAGCAGGAAGCTGCCCGGCGCACTCTGCAACTACTGGAAGGTTAAGACCAGGAATTCTCGTATGACAGATGATCAGAGCAGCGCAAGCTATTGTGGCTTCGTGGCGATAGTGGGTCGGCCAAATGTAGGCAAGTCCACCTTGCTCAATCACTTGCTACACCAGAAAATTTCCATCACCTCGCGCAAGCCACAAACCACGCGTCATCGTATTCTGGGTATTCACACGGAAGGGCAGTATCAATGTATCTACGTAGATACGCCGGGCTTGCATGGCAAAGAAACCAAAACCCTCAACAGGGTCATGAACGAGACGGTACTCAGCACCCTGAACGACGTCGACGCCGTCCTGTTTGTCGTTGAGCAACTCGCCTTCAACGCCGGTGACGAACTCGTGCTGGAGCACCTGCAGAAGATATCGGTTCCTGTGCTGCTGGTAATCAACAAGGTCGATCTCATGCAGGACAAGGCCCGTTTGCTGCCCCAGATCGAAAAGCTGTCCAAACGCTTCGCATTCGCCGAGATCGTTCCCGTCTCGGCACTGGGCGGTCACAACCTGGATACCCTGGAACAGCTCGTGAAGAAGAATCTTCCGCAGGGACCGTTCCTGTTTCCGGACGATCAGGTAACCGACCGCAGTTCACGTTTTCTCGCCGCTGAGCTGATCCGTGAAAAAGTAACACGGCAGCTGGGGGATGAACTGCCCTACGAGGTCACCGTCGAAATTGAACAGTTCAAGCAGGAAGGCAAGACCCTGCATATCCATGGCCTGATACTGGTGGACAAGCCCGGACAGAAAAAAATACTGGTGGGCAAGGATGGCGAGCGCCTGAAGCAGATCGGTTCCGCCGCCCGTGTCGACATGGAAACCGCATTCTCCTGCAAGGTCATGCTTAATCTCTGGGTGAAGGTGAAATCCGGCTGGGCCGATGACGAACGTGCTCTGCATTCCCTGGGTTACATTGAGCGTTAAGCCAGAGTAGAACAGTGGAAACCCGGGTAACCCTGCAGCCGGCCTACGTATTGCACAGCAGGCCGTTTCAAAACACCTCTCTGCTGGTTGACTTCTTCACCTACGACTATGGTCGGGTAAAAGCCATTGCCAAAGGCGCGCGGCGCGAGAAATCCCGTTACCGCTCCCTGTTGCAACCCTTCCAGCCCTTGCTAGCTTCATTTTCGGGCCGTGGCGAAATAAAGACCCTGACTTCGCTGGAAAGTCAGCATGGCGCGATTCAACTGGTGGGTGAACGACTCTTCAGCGGCATGTACATCAACGAATTGCTGGTTCGCCTGTTGCTGAACCAGGAAGAACATGCCGCAATCTACAGCAGCTATCAGGAAACTCTCGCGGGACTGCAGAACCAGAGCAACTACGAACCGGTCCTGCGCCGCTTCGAACTCAATCTCCTCGCAGACCTGGGCTATGCCATCAATCTCACGGAAGATTTCCACGACCACAAGCCGATAGCAGCCGACTCCATCTATCGATTCACTCCCGACATCGGCTTCGAATCCAGCGCCCATATCGATGCCGATTCAGACAACCCCAGGCACTACAGTGGCGCGCATCTCATTGCACTGAGAGAGATGCAACTGGATGATCCTGCCGCGGCCAGGTCCGCCAAGCGTCTGTTGCGGCAGGCACTTGCCGCCCATCTGGGTGACAAGCCGCTGAATAGCCGAAATCTGTTTGTGCGTTGATAGTTGCCGCTGCTAGCCTGTTTTCCCCCATGACTATTTTCGGCCTGGAGGAGCAGGGCTTACTTTCTCCTCCAATGCTTTAAGTGTAGAATTCAGCGCTCCCTAAGTCAGCCGCAATTCGCGCCCACAATCCCACCATGACCTATCCCAGTATCGAAGCACTGATAGGCAACACGCCGCTCGTTCAGCTACAGCGCCTGCCTGGAGATACCAGCAACAAGGTGCTGGTAAAGCTGGAGGGGAACAACCCAGCCGGGTCCGTGAAGGACAGGCCGGCATACAACATGATTCTGCAGGCGGAGTTGCAGGGCGATATCAAGCCGGGGGACAGGCTGATCGAGGCCACCAGCGGGAATACCGGCATTGCGCTGGCCATGGTGGCGGCCATGAAGGGTTATCGGATGACCCTGATCATGCCGGACAATCTCAGTGATGAACGCAAGGCATCCATGCTGGCCTATGGTGCAGAGTTGATCCTGGTGACTGCAGAGCAGGGCATGGAAGGGGCCCGGGACCTTGCGATGACAATGCTCCGCAAGGGTGAGGGCAAGGTGCTCGATCAGTTTGCCAACCAGGACAATCCCAATGCGCATTATGTGCACACCGGGCCGGAAATCTGGCGCGATACCAGGGGGCAGGTAAGCCACTTCGTGAGTTCCATGGGGACCACGGGAACGATCATGGGGGTGTCACGCTATTTGAAGGAGCAGAATCCGGATGTGCAGATTATAGGCTTGCAACCGAAGGATGGATCAAAGATTCCAGGCATTCGACGTTGGCCCGAAGCGTATCTGCCGAAGATTTTCGATCGCAGACGCGTGGACCAGATCATGGATATCGATCAGCTGGATGCCGAGACCACCATGCGCGCCATGGCAACCGTGGAAGGTATTTCCTGCGGCGTATCCTCCGGTGGCGCGGTGCACGCCGCATTGCAACTTAGCAGGGAACTGGAACAGGCGACGATAGTGGCTATCGTCTGCGACCGGGGCGATCGCTATCTCTCAACGGGGGTATTCTCGTCTCAGGCCGCTCCGCGCTGAACAAGGCACACTTCACGATAAATCATGAGTTCCCGAAGACGACATCGCAGAGCCCTGCCAACCGAGGCTGTGAGCCTGGAAATAGAGTCCCTGAACCATGAAGGCCGGGGTGTGAGCCGCATCGATGGCAAGGTGGGTTTTGTCGACGGCGCATTGGCTGGCGAAAAGGTGACGGCGAAATACGTGCGACGACGCTCCAGCTTCGATGAATTTGCCACACTCGAAGTCATTGAACCCTCTGCGCTGCGCGTGGACCCTGGCTGTGAATACTTTGGGCGCTGTGGCGGTTGTTCCTTGCGCCATTTGCACAGCGATGAGCAGGTGAACCTGAAGGAATCGGTGCTGCTGGATCAGTTGCGGCATGCGACAGGTCTGGGGACAGGCGAATTCGAACTGCTGCCGCAACTACGTGGCGATATCGATCACTATCGCAAGAAAGCCAGGCTGGCGATTCGGGTGGTGATGAAGAAAGGCGGGGCACTGGTCGGTTTCCGGGAGAAGTACTCGAGTTTCATTACGGACATGCAGGATTGCCAGATTCTGGACCGCAGCGTTGCCACACTGATTCCCAGACTGCGGGAATTCATCATGAGCCTCGAAGGCGCGATGGATATTCCGCAGATAGAAGTGGCGGTGGGAGAGGTAGCAGACCCCGATCAGGCCGACGCTGGAAAAGCGCAGCCGGTAGCACTCATCTTCAGGCATTTGAAGCCTCTCTCGGAGTCTGATACGGCGGCACTGCTCGAATTCGCCAGGCAACAGGCTTTCCAGCTCTATCTCCAGCCTGCAGGGCCAGACAGTGTCCACAAACTGTGGCCAGAGGGTGAGGAAAGACTGAGTTATTCCCTGCCTGAATTCGACCTGCGGCTTAAATTCCATCCGCAGGATTTCACCCAGGTTAACAGCTACATCAATCGGCAGATCGTGAGCCGTGCGATTACCATGCTGCAGCTGCAGCCAGGCGAGGCGATGCTTGATCTGTTCTGCGGCCTGGGAAATTTCACCCTTGCCGGCGCGAAGTACTGCGCACGGGTAGTCGGTGTGGAAGGCAGTGCGGCCATGGTGGATCGGGGTTATGAAAATGCCCGGCTGAACAGCATAGACAATGCACAGTTTCATGCCGCCGACCTGAGCAAATCGATCACTGACAAGGAGTGGGCGCAGCAGAGGTACGACAAGGTTCTGCTGGATCCGCCGCGATCCGGCGCGCTCGAGATCATGCGGGAAGTGGCTGCACTGGATGCGGCGCGCATAGTGTACGTGTCCTGCAATCCTGCCACCCTGGCGCGAGACAGCGCGGTATTGATTGAGGCGGGCTATGAATTGAAATCTGCGGGGGTAATGGATATGTTTCCTCACACCACCCACGTGGAATCCATCGCTTTGTTTGAGAAGGCATGACACATCCAGGGGAAGTTCCGATTGACCGCCAGTACTGAAGGCGCCTCGCAGGCGATAGAGCGCTTGCTACGCATAATGTCCATGCTCAGGGATCCCGACTTTGGTTGCCCCTGGGATCTCGAGCAGTCCATGGAATCTCTAGTTCCATTCACCATCGAGGAAGTCTATGAAGTGGTGGACGCCATAGAACGAGGCGACATGGTGGATCTCGAAGATGAACTGGGAGATTTGCTGTTTCAGGTGGTGTTCTACGCACAACTGGCCGGTGAATCAGGTTATTTCCGCTTTGCCCAGGTAGCGGAGGCGATTTCTGACAAGCTCATTCGCCGCCATCCCCATGTGTTTCCGCATGGCAAACTGGAATCCTTCGCCAGCAAGCCTGATATTTCTGCAGATCAGGTGGTAGTCAACTGGGATGCCATCAAGGAGCAGGAGAAGGCCGAGAAGAGGGCAAAGCGCGGCGATGACACGGCTGCAGTGGAACAGGCGTCCAGCGCATTGGATGATGTTCCGCGCGCCCTGCCTTCCCTGGAAAGGTCGCGCAAGCTGCAGAAGCGGGCGGCAAGGCTTGGTTTCGACTGGAGCGATGTTCAACCAGTCATAGCAAAACTGAAAGAAGAGATAGAAGAATACGAGGAAGCAGTCGCCACGGCCGATAAAGGCGCGCTGCGGCACGAGTTGGGCGATATTCTGTTTGCGGCGGTCAATCTGGCCCGCCATACAGGGGTCGAACCGGAAATTGCCCTGCGAGATGCAAATCAACGCTTCGAGAATCGATTCAGATGGATCGAACAGGAATTATCCAGTCGCGGCACCACTATAGAAGATGCGACCCTGGAAACCATGGATGAGTTGTGGGGCCAGGCCAAGGCAACTGGATTGTAGCTATCAATAAAAAGCTTGAACTTCAGGAGAAAAAAATGAGGATCATATTGTTGGGTGCCCCGGGCGCCGGTAAGGGTACCCAGGCCCAATTTATTACGGAGAAATTCGGCATCCCCCAAATCTCCACCGGTGACATGCTGCGCGCGGCGGTGAAAGAGGGTACCGAGTTGGGTAAGCAGGTGGAACAGGTTATGGCGTCTGGCGGACTGGTAACGGATGAAACCATTATTGCCCTGGTGAAAGAGCGCATTGCCCAGGATGATTGTGCCAATGGCTTCCTGTTTGATGGTTTCCCTCGCACGATTCCCCAGGCAGAAGCGATGGTAAACGCCGGGGTACCGATCGATGTTGTATTGGAAATCGATGTACCAGACGATGAAATCGTGAAGCGGCTCAGTGGACGCTGCGTACATCTGGACTCAGGTCGTGTCTATCATGTGGTTTTCAACCCGCCGAAAGTTGAGGGTATGGACGATGTGTCCGGTGAGCCGCTGATACAGCGTGATGACGACAAGGAAGGCACGGTTCGTAAAAGACTGGCGGTCTATCACGAACAAACTGAACCACTCGTCGCGTTTTATGAATCCAGGGAAGCGGGTGGTGACAATGTGCGCGTGGTTAAGGTAAATGGTGTCGCGAGTGTCGACGACATCAAGAAGGAGATATCCACAGCGTTAAATTAAGTTATCCACACACCGATAATTGCCTAATTTTCAGGCAGCAGCGAAACCCGGGCATGCGCCCGGGTTTTTTTTGCCTGATACAAAACCAGACAAGAAGTTTTGAATTTAACGCCTGCGACGATGAGTAAATTTGTTCGTAACTTGAAAGTTGGCAAATAACTTGCTGATTAATTGCACCAAAACTGTGAGCACTACCTCATATTTCCTGAATGAATTGATCAAAATCTTGTTCAGTTTTCTTAAAGTTTTCTAAGTAACAAGCGAAATAAAAGATTAACGTCACTTGCAGGTGGGTTTTTTGCGTGCAAACAGGAAATAAATTGTATTCCTCCACATGCAAAATGATTGACAGTTTGTTGTTTGCTAAATAAAAACTGTGATATGTTGCCGCGAGCAACAAGTGTTAGTTGTCTTGATTTTGTTCTCATAGCAACTATAACTTGTAGATAACCAGACAAAGTGATGGTTAAAGCTAAAAAGAAATCACCCGCCAAGAGCAAGAAAACGCTAGGGAAGCGAAAGGTGACTTCCAAGAAAATTAGTAGTGTGGCTTTAAGCAACGCTGAAGCAACCGTCAAGAGGCTTGAACAAGAAGCAAAGACGGCAGCAAAAGCACTAACCGCTGCCAAGAAGAGAGCGGCTACGGTTAAAAAGGTAGCGGCAAAAACAAGAACGGCGAAGGATAAACGAGCGGCAAAGAGTGCGAAGAACGCATCCCAAAAGGCCGCTGCACGAGTTGCAGCGATTGACGCCAGAATCCGAACAGCGAAAGCAAAAGCCAGAGCGGCTGAATTAGCTGTCAGGGAGAGAGCCAGAAAACTGGCCGAAGCCGCCAAAGCAGAAGCCGATTTCCAGAAAGCAATTGCCGCGTTTACTGCGAAATGGAAGCGGGAACGCGCCAAAGCCGATGCAGCGAAAGCAGCCAGGCAGGCACGAAAAGATGCATTGAAGGCCCGAATTGTCGCTACGAAAGCGGCGAGCAAGGTCAAGGAAGACGCCAGGACGGTAGCTGAGAAAGCCAAGGCAGCTGCCAGGCGAGCCGCAAAAAAGCAGGCCGCCAGGAAGGCCAAGAAGAAAGTTGGCAAGAAATCGCCGATAAAGAAGAAGACTGGCAAGAAAAAGGTTTTGGGCAAGCCGCCAAACAGGAAAAAGGCGGCTGGCAAAAAGGTAGCAACCAAGCGAAGCAAGTCGGCTGGTAAACGGAAGACCAGCTAGCGTCGTTAGGGGGCATAATCAAGGTATGTAGTACTTAGTAACTTAACTTTGAGAAATGGTAGCGAGGTCGAAAATGGCTAAGAAAGTAGCGAAGAAAAAGACGGCTAAGAAGAAGGTAGCCAAGAAGAAGGCAGCAGTAAAACGTAAAGTAACTGCAGTGAAGAAGGTTGCCAGGAAGAAGGCAGCTGTGAAGCGCAAGGTCACTGCGAAGAAGAAAGTCGCCAAAAAGAAGGTTGCAGCAGTAAAGCGCAAGGTTAAGAAGAAGGTTGCCAAGAAAAAGACAGCCAAAAAGAAAGTAGCCAAGAAAAAGGCTACCAAGAAGAAGGCCACCAAGAAAAAAGTAGCCAAGAAGAAGACCGCGAAGAAGAAGGTAGCCAAGAAGAAGGCCACCAAGAAGAAAGCGGTGAAGCGCCGCGCAGCGGCCAAGAAGGCGGCCAAGCGCAAGGTCGCCAAGCGCAAGGCGCCTGCTCGCAAGAAAGTTGCGAAGAAGAAGGTAGCCAAGAAAAAAGTGGCTAAGAAGAAAGTAGCCAAGAAGAAGGCCACCAAGAAGAAAGTAGCCAAGAAGAAGACGGCGAAAAAGAAGGTAGCCAAGAAGAAGGTAGCCAAGAAAAAAGTGGCTAAGAAGAAAGTAGCCAAGAAGAAGGCCACCAAGAAAAAGGCCACCAAGAAGAAGGCCACCAAGAAAAAAGCCACCAAGAAAAAGACGGTGAAGCGTCGCGCGGCAGCCAAGAAGGCGGCCAAGCGTAAGGTGGCCAAGCGCAAGGCGCCTGCTCGCAAGAAAGTTGCGAAGAGGAAGGTAGCCAAGAAAAAGGTAGCCAAGAAAAAGG
>Ga0181583_10000036_pt1 | contig 70981 bp, 75 predicted proteins | sample 071ome_31_FD_132461 | JGI IMG/M metagenome (GOLD analysis project Ga0181583, IMG submission 132461) | Coastal salt marsh microbial communities from the Groves Creek Marsh, Skidaway Island, Georgia - 071405CT metaG (megahit assembly) | ecosystem: Environmental > Aquatic > Marine > Intertidal... | reverse complement strand
TGCTCACGATAGTGTCAGAATACAAAATGCAAAAGCAATCTATGAAAAGATTAAATCGGTCGGTGGTTTAGTCGAATTTGCAAAAGGTGGTAAGTTAAAAGACCAAGGACTCGCAGCTAAGACAAAGCATAAGGTAAGATCTAATGATGGCGCCCCTTCAGAGAATAGGATTGCATTCTCAGCAAAAGATGCAGAAAAGATGATGTTTGCTGCAGGTGGTGCAGTTAGACCTGCTGGACAACCTGGAAACAAAATGTTTATTCACTGGGTTGCTAGTGGATATACTTACAAAGGGCATGGATTCTATCACTCTATTGTCCAAGGTGATGGATCTGTTTATCAAGCACACCCATACAGTCAAAAACAAGGTGTTGGTCATACACACTTAAGAACCAGTCAGGGTATTGGTATTAGTGCTGCATGTTTGGGTGGTGGCAGTCCATCTAATTTCGGAAGTTTTCCACCAAAAGAAAAGCAACTTCAAGGACTTGCAAAAGAAATCGCCAACGTTGCTAAGAGTTGGGGATGGGGTCCTAGTGACATCAACATTAAGAATGTGATGACCCACGCTGAAGCAGCATCTGGATTAGACGGTCAACTTCCTGGTAATGATAACTATGGACCTTTCGTGAGTCCTCAAACAGGAAGGAAAGGTGATTACGCTAAATGGGATTGGATTAGACTGAGAAACAATGATGAGGATGGCACTGGTGGTGATAAGCTCCGTGCTATGGCAAGAGGTTATATGGGCGGTGACAGCACTGTCATTAGAGAAGCATCGGCAGCAGTTAAAAACGCTGATGGTGGAGTCTCTAGTCCTGGTAGTCCAGGGGCACCCACAGCACCACCACCAAAACCAGACACACTGGAAAACAGGGCAGCAAGTCTTGCTGAGGCTCTGAAGAAGTTTGCTTCGGCAATGGCATCAGGTAAGACAGCGCCCGCTCCTGCCGATAAAGACAAGAAGGAAAAAGGCAAAGATGATCCAAAGGTTTCTGGCACTCCAGCAAAAGAGATTACAACATCACAATCTTCCCAAAACCCATCAGCAACTGCACAAACACCACAAGCAATCACTAGATCGGCACAAGAAAAGAAAGATTTTAACGAAAGAGCAGTAGCACCTACTGTAGTCCCCGTGGCAGTGCCAATAAATAAACCAGGGAAGCAAGCGGCAGGCGCTAACGTGCAGCAGGTATTCACCCCAACAACACCAGGACTCCATAGGTAATGGCAGAGAAACCAACAGTAAGAGTTACAAAACCAGCCCTTTACAAGATGGTTTCTTTTAAGGGTGTGGATACACAAGCGTCTACAGAAACTAATCAAGGTCTGAAGGCAACCGTTACTGCCGTCAATAGTCTTGGTGGCACACTAAACTCCATTGCTATTGCTATGGAGGCAACGTTGACTGAAATGAAGAAGTCAACGCAAATCATGATTTCTAATCAGGGTAGGATAGAGAAATATAATACTAAGAGAGATAACGAAGAGAGACTACAGAATAAGAGAGACGAAAACGAAAGGAAGAAAGCACTTCAGAGATCAAGACGGGATGCTAATGCTAAGCAACCCGAAGGACCGATGAAGAAGATGCTGGGCGGTCTTGCTGAAGGTGTTGCTAAAACTTTTGGCAACATATTCGGATTGCTCGCTGGTATTGCAAAGTGGTTGCTTGGTGGATTTATCAAGTTTGCCATTCTTGACTGGATGATCAAAAACCCAGACAAGGTGAAGAAACTCGCTAAGGGTCTTTTGGCGATTGCCAAATTCGCATATAAGATCACTGAGTTTCTCGTTGGATCTTCCCTGGATGGTCTTGTTAAATTTTTAGAGAAACCCCTCAGCATTCAAGGATTCTTTGGTGCTATTCAGTTTGTCCTATCTGCAGCACCACTATTTGCTGCATTTGCAGTCCTGAAGAATCCCAAACTTCTGGTGGATGGTGTCATATGGGTTGTTAAGAATCTTGCTAAGAGTCTTATCAACATCTCCAAAGCACACAAGATAGGATCCAGACTCAAGAAGTTGCCTGGTAAGGTCCTAGGTAATAAGTATGGAAGACAAGCAGTCATGGGTGCTGGCATTGGTGTTGCCAGTGCTATGGCGTTTAGTGGTGATGATCTGAGTGCAGGATCCGTTGCTGGTGCTGGTGTCGGCGGTGCTGTTGGATCCATGGCAGGTGGAGCATTAGCAGAGGCTGCTGGTCTAGGTGCCCTAGCACCCCTCGCAAGCGCCGCAGGGGGGTTTGTAGGCGGTGCTGTGGGTGCTGGCATCGGGGACATGATCGGTCCAATCGTCGAGCCACTTAAACAATTCTTTGGGATGGTCGGTGATATATTCAACGCCATCTTCGATCCAATTAAAGCCGTTGTTAAAGATTTCTTCACCGTAGTTGGTGAAGTGATGACTAAGGTCTTGGACTTCATCGAGCCTCATCTGCCGATGATTAAGAAGGTCGCAGGATTCTTCGGCACTGCGGCATTCCTGCCTTTGATTGGTCTACTTAAAGCATTGACATTCCTCCTGAAATTCTTTGCTGGTGGTGACGATAAAGAGAAACCCAAAAAAGAAGGTGAGAATGCTGCTAAGAAGGCAAGAGGTGGTCCTGTCATGGCACCTGTCACGCCTGTGGCATTCCCTGAGGCGGCAGAAGGTGGTCCTATGGGTGGACTTAATGTCCCAAATATTAACCCATTTGATCCAGACTCCATCCAAAGGCAGATTGTAAGAAAGGTTGCTGCCCTCGGTGAGTTGATGAGGTTGCCTTTGAAGGCAATCGGTATGGGTATAATTTCTGCTATCGGTAAGGTAACGAAGTCATTTGCTAAATTCCTGCCTGGTCCGCTGAAAACAATGCTGAGCAGTATGCTTGGACCTATTGCTGGAGCGTTTGGCATTCCTTTGAGTCTACTTGGATTTAGCGCAGATAAAGCAGCAGCAGACTCCGATCAATCTGCAAGAAACCAAGAGAAGGCTGATGATGGTTTAGGGTTAATTGGTAAGGCTCTTTCAAAAGGAAAAGAATCTGTCTTGGGACAGATGGCAACTCTTGTTGGTTTGATGGCAGAAAAGAGCAATGACCCTGAGAGTCAGGGCAAAAAATCAATGAAGAATTGGGACCCATCTTCCTCAGGATTTGCTAAGGGTGGACAAGTCCCACAAGCATTGACACCGACACCAGCACTTGCTAACGGTGGATGGATCAATGGTCCTATGTCTGGTTATCCTGTCTCGCTTGACGGTGGCAGATCTACATCATTCATCGGTCATGGTCTGGAGTGGGTTGGATATCCTGGAAGAGCAGCAGGTGGTAGTGCTTTTGTTGTCCCATTCAATACACCAGCAACCAAAGGCAATAAGGGTCTGACTGGTAAAAGAATGAAAGAGGCAGCTCGAGGTGGGTATGCCTTACCCTTCTCGATGGGTGGTGCTCTCAAGAATGTCCCAATGAAGCGTAACTGGGATTGCTTCCCACAATATGCTGAGGGCGGTAAGTATGACTTCTACATCGGTGACAGCATTGCTCACGGTTATGGTGGTCGCTCTGGTATGGAGCTTGTTAGCGATGATAGGGGTGTAACCAAACCTGGGGCAAGGACAGATGATGTTTTGGGATTCATCCATTCTGCCAAAGATCAAATCAGAGGTAAGACTATTTACCTGTCATCTGGTGCAACCAATGATGGGGGTCCTCCAAACTTTAACAACGTTGAGAAGCAACTTAAAACATTAAAAGAGTATGGTGCTAAGAGCATCATGTTGGGTGGCACCGTTAATAGCACAGATAAAGCGGCACAAGGTGATTATGCTGCCTGGGCATCGGGATGGAAAGCAGAAGAATATGGCAATAAACTAAAAGAGATTGCCAAAGCACATGGAGTTGGATTCCAAGGGACATATGCACCTGGACCCGATGGTTTGCATCCAAATTATTCCGAAGGACTTCCCGATCCCGCCACAAGTAGTAGCAGCACATCTTCAGATACTACCAGTGCTACCCCAGATGCCAATGCTGGTGGTGAAAAAGATACTGTCGAAAGTAGAGCAAAGACACTCTCTGAGGCGCTGAAGAAGTTTGCTTCAGCAATGAAAGGTGGTCAAGGTGAGGCGATCAGCGCTGCCCAACTTGCTGAGCAAGAAGAGTTGGCAAAGAAGGTCTTCGGTGGAGAAAGTCTAAAGGGCGATGCAGCATCAGAATTTACTAGAGCAGTGGCATTGTCTGGATCGATGTCCGATGGTGGCAGAAGTGCTGCTGCTGCGTTAAATAGTGCTGAGGGTGGTGGTGATGGTCAGGAAGCACAATACATAGTGACTCCACCATTAAAAGCCAATTTGGAGGCAGATCCATTCCAAGTCTCTAAATTCAACCCATTCAGCATATCTCAACCTTCCATGTTCAGCACTAACTTACTCAAGTAATGGCAAATCGTAGATCAAAAACAGTATCGTTAGATGAGTGTAGTGTGCTCGTCGGACAAGACATGGATTGGGAAAAACCATTAGATCCCAAACAAAGGTCTTCGGGAAAAGATGCGATTGATATTCGAGATCTCGTGGCAGACATTAACTACTACGAGTCAATCGATGCTCCCTTTCTGAGATGTGACATCACTGTAGTCGATGCTATCGATCTGTATAAGAATCTCAGGGGTAAGGAAGTTGTCAAGATTAAAATGACATCCGAATCTTCCGATGACGATCCTATTGAGGTTATCTTTAGAATCTTTAAGATTGGTAGTTTCATCAAGAATGAAAGAGCAGTGATGTATATCCTGCACCTGACATCCAGCGAGTCATTCTTGAATGAGGCACGCAGAATGTTTGGTGCTTTTGGACCTTGCGAAAAGCATCAGAATAAAGAGCACCTACCTAAACACATCTGCAAAGAGATTCTCAAAGCACCCAACAATAAGATGAAGGGTGCAAACTTTGAGGCACATGGACCTATTTGTTTCTATGCTCCAAACTGGAGACCTCTAGACGCCATCACATATATCTCAGACAAAGTTTTGAGACAGGGTGGATCTGGTGGTGGTAGAAAGTCATTGGCACAGTCTGGTTTTCTCTTCTATGAGAATAAGCATGGGTTTCACTTTAGATCTATAGACGGTTTGTGCTCTCAGTCATCTACTGGCATAAAGTATACCTATGCACAGCAGGCAGTGGACCCAAAAGATCCTAGGGATGAATACTTCAGAATCGAGAGTGCCACATATCCAGATAAAACAAATCACCTGGAGAAATTACGCACAGGTCTCTACAAGACATCTGTGCTTGGCATCTCTGTTGCTGCACAAGGAAACTCATTCTTACCGAGTGGGTCTTCTTCATCCAGCAATGATAAACCAAGTGTCAAGTTGAAGAATTATGAGATAACAATGGAGGGTATCTTTAAGATGGCAGATACCATCGACACAGGATTCCCCACGTCTGGCACAAAGTTTCCAGACCCAGAATCAATGCCTTCTACAAGATATAAATTTAGAGTGCTTCCATCATTTAATCACCAACCGAAGAGTGGTAGTAATCCTAACGGTGGAGAAAGTCCAGTAGATACCATACAGGTTTCTTCATATGCAACGGCAAGATATTCTCTACTCAATGCTATTCAGTTAAATATTAAAGTCCCAGGCAATACTGCACTGGCAGTGGGTGAAATCATTGAGGTGAGTATTCCTCTGGCAACATCTGAGGATGGAGATGTGCAGGAGGACAGGATTTATTCTGGCAAGTATTTAATTGCTGGACTGCATCATCTCTACAGAAAAGAGGGTATGACCACAACCCTATATCTGACAAAAGATTCTGTCAGAGAGGATCGCTCCTAAATAAATCTGTATAACCTTTATATTCTAACATGGAATCGATTGAAAAGCACATTGAGGCAGATAAAGAGGAATTGTCCGATCCTACTATCTCTGCTCAACGTCGCCGCCATATTGAGGGCGAATTAGAAGAATTGGAAGCATACGCTGAGCGTCACCCAGATGACCATCACGATCCCACTTCCCTTGAGTTGTATTGTGACAACAACCCTAGTTCTCCTGAGTGTTTAGTCTACGACGACTGACTTGACAAGACCTTGAATAATAATTAGAATGAGCTTGTGGGTTTCAAGGGAATGTTTGAAGAACAGCTTATAGGACACTACAAAAATACAAAGCAGGCATATTCAAACCCATCTCTATGGCCTCATATGAATATCCTCTTTGAAGTGGAAGAGCCTGGAAAAATATTTACATCAAAATCATGGTATGACTATCAGGGTCAACATAAACCCTATAGACATGCAAGACATCGTTGGTATCACATTCATGAGGACATTGTAAAAATAACAACCCACGACTTAATTAAGGATCGTATGGGATGTCCTTATGTTTTTGTGAGGATGGACGATGGCACTTGGTGGGGAGAAACAGATGGTCCTTGCATTCACGATAAGATTATTGTGACCAGTGTTGCCAGATTTAACGGGACAGATTATTGGGCATTAGATAACGGTCGCACAAAGACTGGCAAATTTGTCTGGGGCACAGAAGAAAGACAAGGTGAGTATCACTTCACAAAAGTGAATAAATAAGATCGTAGATAGACTTTTAATAATGCAAGTAACCGATTACATAGGATCTGACGGATTCGTCTGGTGGGTCGGAGAAGTTGAAGACAATAAAGATCCATTGAGTTTGGGTCGTGTCAAAGTCCGTATCTACGGTTGGAATACTGGTGGCAATAATAAGGAAGACTACATTAAGAAGCTTCCGACTGAAGCCTTGCCCTGGGCAAACTGTCTTGTCCCAACCGATAAACCTCAAATCAAACAGGTTGGCAGCAACGCATGTCTCCAAGAAGGTGCCATGGTTGTTGGTTTCTTTATGGATGGTGAGCAGGGGCAGATCCCTATGGTTATGGGTGCATTCCATACCACAAAGGATGTTGACCTCAAGAGTGATACTTTTGCCGCTAGTCCTAAAGAAGCAAATGCCGACAACGACTCTCCGCCTGCTGCAGAGACTCTGAATGGACAAAAGGTGCATGGTGGCAACACCTCTCCTAAAGTTGTAGATGCTCCTGCAGGTCCTGGTGGATCACAAGAAGAATCTAGAGGTGCTCTGGGTGTTGCTGCCTGTGCCCTTGCTGGCAACGGTGACTGCACATCAAACCCTCAAGTAATTCCATCCGAGAAGCAGGGTGTTGCTGATGGTGTGCAGGGTGCGACTGGTAGTGGTTTCCTTACTGACCTCAGTCGTATGCTGAAGGAGATGGCAAACCTTGGATCCATGCTTGCTCTGGGTGGAGATGGAAACTATATTTCTCTCATCACGGGTAAGAAAGTGATCGGAGATCCTATTAAGGATCGTTTAAGTAAGATCATGAATTACATCTATGGTGGTATTTCTGGTATTCTTGCTCCACTGAAGAATGCACTTGCTGAAGCGATCGTCACCATTGTTAATGTCATTGTTAAAGCAATCTCTTCCTTTGTGCCTCTGGTCGTTATCAATACAATTTTGTCATTTCTTGGAGAGATTCTAGATATCTTCTGTATTACTCACCCCAGTTGGTTAGGATTAGTGCAAGGGGCAGTTTCAGATGTATCAAACTTTGCAAACCAAATAGCAAACGCAGTCGTAGATAAGATTGCTGATGTTGTTTCTGGTGTGCTTGATCGTGTGTCTGGTATCACCGACAGAATCCTTAGCGGTGTCCAAAACGCTTTGTCGCAGACTGCTGACATTGTTACGACTATTACCAGCGCCCTGGATATTGCAAGCAATGCTGCTGCTGTTGGTGGTGTTGTTTCACAGATTCTTAGTGTTGACTTCAGTAAACTAGACTGGGGATCTTTGATGGGCATCATTCTTGCCATCCTCAAAGCAATCTTTGGCAAGAATTGTGATCGACCAGTTAAGGCACCACGAATAGATGCATGGTTCCCACTGATCGGGACCACGGATTGTGGTGACTTTGGTGAAACTCTTGTTAAGAGTGGTTATCGAAGTCTAGACACATTCAGAAACACACAAGGTGCTGGTGGATACTTCCAAAGTCTATTTGAGAATCTGGATCCATACAGACAGAATACTCAAACATTCTTGAATGGCACTAGCATTATTGAAGATGCAACGCCAGGTAAAGAGAAGCGTATCGTCAGTGGTCCTGGCGGTGTCAGTAGTATTGAGGATTCTGTTGGCAATAGGCACACCAATGTGCCCAACAACGATACTGCGATTATTGGTAGAGACCAATGCCGCACAATTAAAGGTAACCACACTTTAACTGTTGAGGGTGACTATCACATCAAGGTCATGGGCAACATGCACTTGGAAGTTATTGGTGCCTACAGTGAAAACAAGAGCAACGGTCCTCAGACTGAAGCATCTGGATCATCCAAAGATAGAGCACCAAAGGCAAATACAGATAGTGCATCTGGATCTGGTGCGAATGGTAGTGGCAATGCTGCAAACTTAGAGAGATCTATGGACAACAGATCTCTGGCAGAGAAGTATGGTTTCTATCCTCCGATTCCTAGAGAGCCTGGAGCAGATGAGTGGGGTCGCCGCCCTGGTGGATCTCAACTTGCCCAAGGTGCCAAGGATGACCAAGAGCAAGGATCTTCCACTACAGAGCACGGTGATAAGACAATCGCATACACTGGCGATGTTAAGATTCAAGGTGCTAATGTAAACATTACTGCTGTCCGTAATTTCAATGCTTGTGCCCAGGTCGCCAAGATTGAGGGTAACGTTATTGATCTTGTGGCAGACGGTGAGATTGACATGGAGGCAAACTGGATCACCAGTATGGTGAAGGCAGGTCATTTGAATATGGTCAACATCTTCCCATCCATTCCTCCTGTTGCTGTCAGCGGCATCTTTAACATTGTTAATGGATCGATGCTTGATCTGACTACTGACGTGCCCATTCCTGGTGTCTCGCCACCGATTCAACTTAGAATCTCTTATGCCAACACTAAGGTTGGAGGCATGGCAGACATCATTCTTGGCACCACTGGAGCACACATGACCCTGGTCAAGGCTGCTGCTGGTGGTATCGCTGAGTTGGTTGAGGGTGGTGCTGGTGCTATCATCAACCACGTCAACACTGGTCTGGCGTCTTACGGCGTCAGCACTGGATTTATGGCGACAGGATGTCAGGCAGGTCCTCATCAGGTTTATGGGTTGCCTTTGCTCCTAAACTGATGTATGATACGGAGGTCGTCATGGATCTCCGTATGTCCGATGTCATTGAGCACATCTTTGTAAAATTCTCTACCAGACAATTTACTATCGTGGATGAAGAGGGTTATGAAGATGTCATTAAATATAAGTGGGACGAAGATGGTGCTGAGGGTTTCCATGAAACCATCACTAACATCAAACAATCAGTCCCTAGCGAAATGATCACCTACATACCATGAGCACAATCATTACTTTAACAGTTGAAGAAATTGAAGAAAACTTTGATTTCGCTTTTAAGTTATGCCAAAAAGGTCACACTATTAAAGTTGTCACTGAAGACGGCAAAGCGGTTATCATGACTCCAGTCATGGGTTACACTCAACTCGACCCTGGTGTCAATATCCCAGATCCTGAAGAATTTACTCCAGATCCTGCCGCTGTCAGTGCCTACGTTGCAGAGTCCATGGCGGAGATGACGAGGGATTTCTAAATGAAGATTAGGGTAACAAGCAATTACGCAATCATTGAAGAAATTGGAATCGTAAAACTTTACAAGATTTGCGGCATACCATATACCTTTGATGAGTTACCCAAACTGATTCAAGATGATCCCGAAGTCCAACTTGACGCTCAAACAACTACGTCATATACTATGGACGACCTCTATCGAATGTCTTACTACCTAGTGGCAGAGGAGTGTCATCCACTACTCTTTCCAATGGAAGACATGATAGAAAACTTTGAGGAAGTGCCTGATTAGCTCAGCTGGATAGAGCAACGGTTTTGTAAACCGTAGGTCGTCGGTTCAAGTCCGACATCAGGCTCTCTTAAAGTCTTGCCCTATACATTTTTACGTTTTGATTAAATCACTTTCTATATTGGGCACCGCTGCCCTAATTGCCCTTCCTGCATGTGCTTATCCGAGCATGAGTGAGATCGACAATCCTCCTAAAGTTGATGTAACTGTCAATGAGGAAAAGGCAGTGCCCATTGAGGTTGTGGAAAAGCAGTGGAAATGTCCCACCTGCTCACCAAACGAGAAGTATGTCCTTGAGCAACTCCAAGAAAAAACCAGAATCTCAGATCGCAATGCACTTGCTACGATCATGGGAAACATTAAGTCTGAAAGCAACTTCATTCCCAACATATGCGAAGGAGGGGCTAGAGTTCCTTACAACGCTTGCCATAGTGGGGGTTATGGTCTTATTCAATGGACCTCAGTAGGACGCTATAGAAACCTTGGTATCTTTTCCAAGAAGTATGGTTACGATCCTTCAAGTCTCAAAGGTCAAACTGCCTACATGATTAACGAATCTGTATTCCAACGTTACCTCCCTGAATTTGAAGGTCCTGGTAAGACAGTCGATCAATATATGGTTGCTGCCTACTATTGGTTGGGTTGGGGTATTAAAGGATATCGTCAACAGTATGCTTATCAATACCATAAGAAGTTAGTGTTTGCATGAAGCAATCCCTCATCCTAGTTTTATGTTTCCTGCCATTGGCAATCATATATGTGGTGATGAAAGTGGCAGTGTGGTTAACATCGATCCAATCCGAAGTGACCTATGTCAGAGAAGAATCTAAACGACCACACGGACCATATTTGGATAACCCATATGGAGACATTGACGAAGAGGATGAAGATAATTGAAGTAGCACAAAAAATTGATGAAGCAATTAACGAGTATTATTTGCTTCAAGATAGACCTGTGCCGAAGTGGAGAATGAAGAAAGATCCACAGTGGTGGATTGACTATCTTGCTGACATTGAGAGATCCGAAGAGGTATAAATAAAACTGTAACTAGAATGCGGTGTTGTTGTGGCAACAAAGAGAATATCTCAACTGAGTGCGATTACTGATGCAGAGGTTACTGGTGAGTCTATTCTACCAGTTGTCATCTCCGACCCCCTGCAACCCAACCGCAAAGCAAAAGTAAACCAACTGCACCGAGGTGTAAGTAAAGGCAGTCAATCTGCTCCTGGACTTTGCTTTGACCTGGACCGTGACACAGGTTTGTATCAATCTGCAGACAATGAGATTGGTATTACCTTTGGATCTGCTGCTCTCTATAACAGCAGAATCGCTAATACTGACGGATCGTCAACTATTAACCAACAAGCGATTGATACAGCATCCGCTAACGTCAACGTCCAGATCACACCTCAGGGTAGTGGTTACTTCACTGTGCAGGGCACAACTCAACTTAAAGACGTTGAGTTTTACCTGACAGGTGATCAAAACCCTGCAAAGAGAGCATTCTTCAATGCTGACACAATCTCTGCACAGTCTGGCACCAAACGTTTCGACCTTCCCGATGTTGGAGCAAACACATCGACAACTCTGGTCGCTAATGACACTTTCCAGACACTGACTAACAAAACTATCATCATCAAAGATAGTGAGTTGTCAGTTACTGGATCCACATCAACCGACAAAGTTGCAAAATTTGAGTGTGATGCTTGGGAATCTCCTGGCACACACATTTATCGTCTTCCAGACTTTGGTGCTACCGTTAATCAATCAACACTGCTTGATGATATTACGGATCAGAATGTGTTTAACAAGAATATGGTTAACCCCACATTCTCAAACACACCTTCTGGAGATCCTGAGAATCCCACTCCCAGAGTTATCTTTGATTCTTCCAATCTGACAATCGATAGACAGGTTGTTTTTCCTGACCTCAACATTGAAGTTGCAGGTACAGAATCAACACAAACTCTGACTAACAAAATTTACCAGGGTGCAGTCTTTGCTGACACCGATCCTGACTTGGGTATTGGTAGAAAGATTCAGTTTGATCTTTCTAACCTTGAGGATAACCAAACATATGAGTTTGCCTTCCCCAACAACGATCCAGCATTCCCCCTAAATACATCAGGCACCAGTGTTTTGGTGTCGGAGTTGAAAACTCAGACTCTGGTTAATAAAACTGTTGAGAATTTCAAAATCAACAACCCCCAGAATTTGAATGGTATCATTAACATTGACGCATCTAACATTGATAACTCAGTGACCATTCAATTCCCCAACGCAGATGCTACGTTGTTGTCTACCAATAACATTTCTGACGTGGGTATTAGTTTCGGTGGTCCGATTTCGGCACCTGTCCTTGGCGGACGACTCAGACTTCAATCACACTTTCAGGCAGGATGGTAATTAAAAAATGGTAGCAGGAAGACTCGCTGCTGTAAACCCAGCAGCAACAACAAATACCTTACTCTACAGAGCAGCGATTGAAGACACTGCCTCTGCAGTTGTGAGTGTGTGTAATCAAAATGCATCTGCAGGCACATTCCGCATGGCATGTAGAGACTACGATCAGGTGTTGCATCTGGATGGTCTTAATGCTAGTGCATATAAGTTTGCTAAAGGCAATCCAGTAACTGCATACTATCTGGAACTTAACCCTGGTTTCCAAGACGCTTCGGCAATCCCAGGCACAAATATCACAACAACTGCAGGTGCAACTGCAACGTTGCTTGATGTCTACAAACCAACGGCAGCAGTTACATACTACGCCAAGGTGGAAGAAATCATCCAACTCTCTTATGCCGCAGATACTCTCTCTGGCACAGAGAATGCTGGTGAGACTATTACTGGTGCAACTTCTGGTCTGACTGCAACATTTAGAGGATCTCTTGCTACTGTTGGATCTGGATCCTATATCAATATTCCCGATGTCGCCTCAGGTACCACATCAGTCAATGTTGACCGCAATACTGGTCTTGCTGATGGTATGTATCTCACCATTGGTGATACTACTGAAACCACAAACACTGACGAGATTATTTCCATCGATGCAAGTGGTATTAACCTCACAACAAACGTCCTGACTGTTACTCGTGGTGCTCTAGGCACAACCGCTGCAGCAATTCCTGCTGGCGTACTTTCGACTGCCTGGTCTGCTTCTGCTACAGTTACTACGATCAACGAGGGTGCAACCTACGCTGCTGGTGACACCACACTTACTGTTACCGATTCTACTGGTTTTGTGACTGGTGGTTACATCCTGGTCGATAATGAGATCATGGAAATTACTGGTGTTGCTGGTAATGATATCACTGTTAAACGTGGATCTTACGGCACCTCTGATGTTGATCACAACAATGGCAACCAAGTTACCTTGCTGACAAACAATGGTCAGTATCTCCTTAACTGGTTTACTGGAGATGAGGAACTAAACTTTGCTGGTGGTGCTTCTGCTACCGTCTCATTCAGTAATACAGCATCTCAGACTATTGATACTAAGTATATCTTCAGCACAACTTCTGCTGTTGCAAACGATCACATCTTCTCTCAGACCATTTCTCTAGATGTCGATAGAGAATATATCTTTGACCAGTCTGATGCATCTACCACTGGTTACGATCTTCGCTTCTCTGATGATGACGCTGAAGGTCCTAATGGTGTTGGCACAGAATATACTACTGGTGTTACCAAGACTGGATTGGCAGGCACAAACGGTATCACCTCTATTGTTATCACAGATCAAACATCTAACCTGCTCAACATCTATGCAGATCAGGTGGCAGATATTGGTCTAACTGCAAACGTGCAACTCCAACCCACCTACAGCAGAATCTATATCTACAATGTTGGTGGTGAAGCGCTTGCTGCTGCAGACACATTTACCATCGGTGGTGTGACACAAACTATTGAGCAGAATGGTGTTGTCGCTGGTCCCTATGGTTATGTCCATGATTGGGATCCTGCTCTAAACCATCTGAAAGTCTCTACTGATACTGGATCACCTTCCTTTGCAGTTGGAGATCAATTCTATGATTCGCCCACATTGATCAACGGCACCAGAAGTCTGGTTGAAGTTGTTGACGGTAAGATCCTCACAGTTACCAGCATTGGTGCTGCTGATCCTTCTCGTAGTGCTGGCACATATACAGTCTCTGGCACATCTGCTGGTAGTGGTGTTAATCAATCCTTCGAGATTGTTGTTGATGGCACTGGTGCTGCCACAATCACTATCCTAGATGGTGGCAAGAATCATGCTGTTTCGGATACAATTACAGTCCTTGACGCCCAACTGGGCGGTGGTGGTGCTGCTAACCTGACATTCGATGTTGCAACTATTTCCACTGGTCTGCATACAGATGCCACTGGAGTCTATTCTGTCGCAGATTGGATGTATTATGATGAAGATGTTGCAGCAACGACTACTGCAAAAGTGACGGGTGTTGTTATTGGTCCTGGACAAAATCTCCTGGTCCAAGCATCTAATGCTGATACGTCATTTGTGTTAAATGGTTTTGAATCTGCAAGTGCTGATTACGATATCGTTAACATGGAGAAGGCAGCAGTTGACGATGGCGCTGGTGCTGCTGTCCCCTAACTCTAGGGTTTTATGATGATCATAAATAACCATATACAGGGATAATTAAGTAAATGGCACTTACTCGTCTTAAGAATATTATCACGTCTAGGACGGGACGTATTATCTACGTCAACCCCGACGACTTCGATGCATCGGACGCATACGATAACCGAGGCAACTCGGCATTGCGTCCGTTTAAGACGTTGCAACGTGCCTTTCTTGAAGTGTCACGTTTCTCTTATCGTGTTGGTCTGAGTAATGACGAATTTGACGCATTCTCGATCTACCTGTATCCCTCTGAGTATGTAATCGACAACCGTCCTGGTCTTGCTGATTACAACCAGATTCAACCATTCAACGAAAACACAAACTTCGACATTACTTCCGCCTCTAACGAGTTGTATAAATTCAACTCAGTTAATGGCGGCGTTATTGTTCCTAGAGGTTGTTCTGTTGTGGGATCTGACCTTCGTCGCACCAAGATCGTGCCGAAGTATGTCCCCTATCCCACTGTGCAAGGTAGTCTTGGCATCACTGCTGCCAACGAACCTGGACCTACTGCTATCTTCAAACTGACTGGTGCCACATACTTTTGGCAGATGTCATTCTTTGATGGTGATACTAATGGTGTGTATTATCGTGATGACCTGTCACAGATTGCACCTAACTTCTCTCACCATAAACTAACCTGTTTCGTATTTGCCAATACGGATGATCTGAATCTTTATTATCAGAAGATCTCGAAAGCATACGCTACGATTCCTGATTCTTCTGGTATTATTTCTCAAGACCAGTTGCAGGCACGAGTCGAAGAAAACAGAATTGTGGGTCCGATTTCGGACGAATTTGCTGTTTCTCAGATTATCAGAAATGGTCAGACAGCGACGGCGTTTACCGTTGACGAATTGGGCAACCCGAAGAATCATGGATTCTCCGTGGGTGTCGCTGTTAATATATCTGGTGTTACTGGTCCTACTGATCAGGATCAACTATTGTATAATGGGTCATTCTTCGTAACATCTGCACAAGGTAACCAGTTTACCTATCAGATGTCTTCTGAACCTTCGGGTAATGCTATTGGTAGCAATATTCTTGTGAAGGTTGAGATTGACACAGTTGACTCTGCATCGCCATATGCCTTTAACCTCTCACTGAGAAGTGTGTGGGGTATCAATGGTATGCACGCAGATGGTGCTGAAGCAACTGGTTTCAAATCGATGGTGGTTGCACAGTTTACTGGCATCTCACTGCAAAAAGATGACCGTGCATTTGTAGTTTACAATCCCACAACTGAGCAATATGAAGCACAGGCAGCGGGATCTGGAGCACACATTAACGGTCTGGCGAAATACCGTAAAGGATGGCGTCACGTCCATATTAGAGCATCCAACGACGCATTCATTCAGGTTGTGTCTGTGTTTGCTGTGGGATTTGGTGACCATTTCTTTAGTGACACTGGTGGTGACTTATCCATTACTAATAGTAACTCAAACTTCGGAAACACGTCCTTGCGATCGAGAGGATTCAAGGCAGCAGCATTTACTAAAGACAAGGCAGGACAATTTACACACGTTATTCCCCCCAAGTCTCTAGATGACGTTGACGAAATTGCTATCAACTGGGTTACCATTGATATCAATAAGACTCGTGCAGCAGCAGATCCAACCAAACTATATCTCTATGGTTATTCTGTAGAGACTGGTAGACCTCCTACAAAGATTCAAGGATATACTATTGGTGCTAGACAGGATGATGTCAACACCCCCGATAGAATCTATGTGCAGTTGATTGCATCTGGTGCATCTGAACCTACTGTGCATTACGCTCAAATTACACCATCTGGTCCTACAGTTACAGGCACCGCTGCTGGTGATGATGAGTCTCCCTTGAAGTGGGATAGTGCAGTTGGTAACTGGTATATTCAAGTTGACAGTGGTGCTAATACAATTTACACCACACTGCAGTCCAATAGCATTTATCAGAATCTTGGATTCACGCCAACGACGTTTATTCGTCGTGTGCCTGATGCTCGTAACTTGGTTGACAGAATCTATCGCTATCGTTACGTCCTGGACAAGGATGCATTCCCTGTGCCCAGAGTGCCCATCACAGGTTTTGTTATTCAACCAAGATCTTCGGAAACAAACTCTCCAGCATATACAAGGACCTACTACATTTACTCTGTAGAGACTTATCAAACGTTTGAGCGTGGTGTTACAGATGGTATCTACTATCTGACATTGTTGAATGCATCTGTTACTCCGACAACATCAAACTTCGACGACTTTGCATTCTCGCAGCAAACTGTTGACCTCTATCCCGCATTCGATAGAGACAATCCTATTGCTGACCCTGCAGCATCTATCTCTATTGCTGACAACCAGACTCTAGGTCTTGTGAAGACAACTGATGGAGCACAACCCACTCCTAATATCAATACTCAGTTGTCAATTACTAAGGAAACAGCACAGTATTTCCTGCAAGAGAGTCAAAACAACCTTGGTTATACCACTGCATCTAACGTGCTGAATGGTATTTCAGTGACTGCACGCCTGGGTGATGCTGAAGAGCGTAAGATTCCTCTGAAACTTAACTCTGATGGTAGTGTCCAACCTCTACTGATTGAGTTGAGAAGATACTCCATTCTTCGTGCATCTGGTCACACGTTTGAATACCTTGGTTTCGGTCCTGGTAACTATTCAACTGCATTCCCATCTACACAGGTGGAAGTGTTGTCTCCTGAGCAAGTTAGACTCTCTCAGTCACTCAAAGAGGCAGCAGGAGTTGCATACTATTCTGGTGTTAACTCTGACGGTGAGTTGTTTGTTGGTAACCAAGTTATCAACCCAGTTACAGGTCAGATCACTAACGAAGATATTGCACAACTTAACGTGTTGGGTGAGGAAGACACAACTATTGAGACTTTCTCTGAGTTGGTGTTGACCGACAAACTGACTGTTATCGGTGGTGCATCTAACCAGTTGGAATCTGTATTCTCTGGTCCCGTAACCTTCCAGAAGAAAGTTACATCCCAGAATGAGATTCAGTCTCTTGAGTTTACATACTCCAACGATGATGGCACGGTGCTGAGAAAGACTTTCCTTGCCGAAGAAGATGCAAATGGTCTGCCCGATCTTGCTGCTGGTCTAGCATTTAACACAGGTGACATGTGTTACAATATTGACTGGACCCCTGGTCAAGCGCTGGGTTGGATTTATGACAACAACGTCTGGTATAAGTTTGGTCTGAGTGATACTACACCCATTACATCTAATAGATATAGTGGTGTGACACATTATGGTATTGGTATTGCACCAGATGCTACCAACAGAATGAAGATTGGTGGCAACTTCCACGTCGAAGGTAACATGGAAGTGACTGGCACATATGGTGCTGTTGATAAATATACACTGGCAACAGGTATTGCTAATGCTAACAATGGCATTACATATAATGGTGATGGCGCTACATCCACATTTGCAATCTCTACAGGTCACTCTGCATACTCTCTTCTGGTATTCCTGAATGGTGTGTGCCAAACTCCTGGAGTTGACTATCAGGTGAGTGGAAACTCTGTTGACTTCTCTATCGGGACTCTCCCCCAAACGGGTGATGTGGTCCACATCAGAGAATTGGTTATCTAAATACTAATAGACTGAGGGTATAGATGTCTACAAAGATTAACGGCAATCAGATAGATGCTGCGACACGAGCGATTGTTACTGCTCTATCCGTCACAGAGCAGATCAATCTGCCTGGACTGACGCAAGTTGCTATCAATGGTCTTGGCACTCCAGCATACGGCACTATTGTTTACAATACCGATGAAGACCAGGCACAAATCTATCTTCAGGATGCTAGCGCAGGTGTACCTGGGTGGGATGATGTCGGCGGTGGTGGTCCTTCCGTTGGTGAAGAATCAATCATTCGTACAAACGCTGACTTCATCGCTGAAAACATTACAGTTGGACCCGTTGCCAACGGTGGTGAAGAGTTTAGAAACGGTTTTACAGCAGGACCAGTCGAAGTCCAACAGGGATATACAGTAACCATTGAGAATGGTGCTTCTTGGTTTATCCTTGGCGGTGAGGAGAATGACCTTAAAGAGGGTGAAGTTGTCCAACTCAGGATGTCAGCAACACCTCCCAATCGTTATCTCATTAACGCACAGAATCTGGCACAGATTCCTGACCTGGAAGTTTCTATTGCACCTACACATACCAACTCTAAGATTGTGTTGCTTGCGATGGTCAACTCATCTGCACGTCACGTCTGCTCGTTTGGTTTCTTGCGTGATGGTAGTGTTTTGACCTCTGGTCTGAGTGGCAACACCAATGTCAGTAGTGGATCTGTTGCAACTACATATGATGGTTATGATGGCGATGAATACATGTATAATGTAAATCTTCAATACATGGATACTCCTAACACTACAAACTCAGTGACATACACTGTGGGAGCATCTTCTTCTTGGAGTGGCGGTAACCGAAACCTTTACATCAACGACAGGACACAAAACGATATGAGATCTATTAGCACATTGATTGCCATGGAGGTTAGAGGCGTCTGATGATTGAATCTGCATGGAGAAAACTATTTGATCGTATTCGTGCTGGTAGTGTTACTCCAGAAGACGAAGCAGTAATCCAACAGGCAATTACTAAGGTATATCCTGGACGTGATTATGTCCTGATCAATGGTAATGTGTTTGATCTTCGGTTTACTGATGGAGAATCGTATTCTCCTGAGGAAATCATGGAAGCAATCAAAGGTATTGAATACGTACCTCAAAATAATAGACCGAAGGTGAATGTTTTAATTGATGCTATCTTTAGAGACATTCAAAATGGCACGCTAAATACTAATGGGGAATTTTACAAGGCACTGGATCCTTTCTTAGACTGATATGGCACTTCTTAGAGTTAATCAAATCCAAGACCCGTCAGGATCTGTCGGTTTCACTGTTAGCAACTCAACTGTGAGTGTCAGTGGCACCCTAACAGTTACTGACTTGGTTGTTAATGGCACAGTGACTGGATCTTCTTCCTATATTGTCCCACCCCAAGCAGGAAATTCTGGGGCATTTCTATCAAATGATGGATCAAATCCTGTCTGGTCGGCACTATCGACTAGATCTGGTATGAGATCTATGCAAGTATTTACTGCTAGTGGCACATGGAATAGACCATTTGGATGTAAAAACATCATGGTCACATGTGTTGGTGCTGGCGGTGGTGGGTCAGGTTACTGCGAAGCAGGTGGCGCAGGTGGCATGTCCCAACGACAGGTTGACGTGACTAACGTCGCATCCGTTTCTGTTACCGTTGGTTCTCCTGGTGGTGGCAACAACTATTCTGGTTGTGGTGGTAACGGAAACACTTCCTCTTTTGGATCCTATTGTAGCGCTTCTGGTGGTGTTGGTGCTAACTGCTCTCAGCAGCACGCTGGAGGTTATGGTGGCAATGGATCTGGTGGATCACTGAATGTCCATGGTGGTGGTGGTAATGGTCATGGATCTCACCACAGTTATGGTAACTATGCTTCTGGCGTTAGTTATTATGGTGGTGGACAACCTGCTGGTCACAACCAAGTAAACTGGTCCCACAGACACGAATTGCACGCTGCATGGGGATCTGGTGGTAACGGATCTCGCCACAGTAATAGAGGCGCTAGAGGTCGTGAAGGTATCGTGGTTATCCACGAATACTGGGGTTAATAAATAAATCTAGGATCTGAAACACCATGAGTCTACTCAAAGTATCTTCAATTAGCGACCTTACCGATACAGGCGGTTTCCAACTATCTAACGGTGGCATTACAGCAACATTGCCTCTTGTGGTTGGCAACCTTGTTGTTAGCGGTGCTATTACTGGTGAGAGCGGTCATATCATCCCAAGACAGGGTGGTAATGCTGGAAGACTTCTCCAAACCGATGGATCTACAATGTCATGGCAAGATGCAGCAGGCACTTCTGGCATTAGATCGATGCAGGTTTGGACATCTAATGGCACATGGAATAGACCAAACGATTGCACATCCATTATGGTCACCGCTGTAGGCGCTGGTGGCGGTGGATCTGGTTACTGCGAAGCAGGTGGTGCTGGTGGTATGGCACAAAGAGTCATCGATGTGACTAATGTGTCGTCTGTTAGTGTTACTGTCGGTAACCCTGGCGGTGGTAATAACTATGCTGGTTGTGGTGGTAATGGTAATTCTTCTTCCTTCGGATCCTATGTAACAGGAGCAGGTGGAGGTGGATCGAATTGTATTCAGCAGCACGAAGGTGGATTAGGGGGAGAAGGTATTGGTGGTACCTTAAACGTCTTTGGTGGAGGAGGAAACGCACACGGATCTCACCACAGTTATGGAAACCACGCAGGTGGGGCATCCTATTACGGCGGATCCCAACCATCTTCTCACAGACAAAGTAACTATTCTCACAGACACCAAGGGCACTCAGCATGGGGTGCTGGTGGTAACGGATCCCAGCATAGTAACCGTGGTGCTAGTGGTCGCCAAGGTGTTGTTGTGGTCCATGAATTTTATGGTAACCCCAGTGCAGCAGATACTTCTTACGGCACGTCTCAAGGTAATCCTGCTACCTCTGCTGAAGAGATTAAGAGAAGAAATCCTGGTGCATCTGATGGTGTATACTGGATTGCACTTGATGGTGGTCGCACCAGACAAATCTATTGCTTGATGGATGACCGCTGGTTGGGTGGTGGTTGGATGATGGGCATGAAAGCAACCCGTGGCACTACATTCCAATGGGGAGCGTCTTACTGGACAAGTGATAACGTCCTCAACGAATCTGCATACAATACTAATGATGGGGATGCCAAATTTGAGGTCATGAATAGATTCGCCGCCAAGGACATCATGGCAATTTGGCCCGACATTGGCAACGGAGGTTGCGTCCCTAGTAGTAATCGTGGTTGGACATGGTTTGAGACTGACTTCAACACAGGATATGGACGTGGTGGTAGAATCTATCCCATCAACTTCTGGAATCAGGTTGATAGATTCTACAAGTCTAATGCTAACGAGTTTTGTGGTATTAGTAACTTCTCTGGTCAGAATCACGTTAGATTCTATGGTTTCAACTATAGAAACAATGGTGGTTGGGCACGCACACGTTGGGGATTCGGATGGAATGAAAACGGTGGTGGATCGGGTGGTTATCCTGAAGCAGACATGAACTCTGACGACGTTTCGGGTGGCATTGGTATGAGTAGTAACTTCGGTAACTACAGTGCTGGTGATAGAATCAACTGCTGCCAGAACCGTAATGGAATAAATAGATCTGCAAGGGTGGAGTTGTATTTTAGATGAGCACACTACGAGTAACAAAAGTTAGAGACCTGGCAGGTATCTCAGGTTTCACACTAACGACTGGTGGCATCACTGCTGAAGCAACACTTGCATGTGGTGATCTCACTATCAACGGCACCATTAGTGGATCCTCAAAATATATTATCCCTAGCATGAGTGGTCAGTCGGGTAAATTCTTGCTAACCGATGGCACAAACCTTTCTTGGGGCGACGTTGCTTCAACATCTGGTTTCAGATCGATGCAGGTTTGGACTGGTAATGGCACATGGTCTAGACCTTCCGATGTTAAATCGATCATGGTCACCGTTGTTGGTGCAGGTGGTGGTGGATCGGGATATACTGAATCAGGTGGCGCTGGTGGTATGTCACAGCGTGTGATCGATGTTACTAACGTCGCATCTGTTTCTGTTACAGTAGGAAATCCTGGTGGTGGCACAAACTACTCAGGATGTGGTGGTAATGGTAACTCATCTAGTTTTGGTGGTTACTGCTCTGCATCTGGTGGTGTTGGTGCTAACTGCTCTCAACAACATGCTGGTGGTTATGGTGGTAACGGATCAGGTGGTAACCTGAATGTCCACGGCGGTGGTGGTAATGGTCATGGATCTCACCACAGTTATGGCAACCATTCTGGTGGCAGATCTTATTATGGAGGATCTCAACCGTCCTCACATAGACAAGGTAATTATTCACATAGACACGAGAATCATGCTGCCTGGGGTGCAGGTGGTAATGGATCTCAGCACAGCAACAGAGGCGCAAGAGGACGCCAAGGTGTTGTTGTGGTCCACGAGTATTATGGTTGATAAATAACAACGAAGGAGTTATTTTTTCCCAATGAAAAGAGCAATCGTAAACGGTGAGACAGGTATGATCACCGACATCTGCGAAGTAGGAGATGAGTTTCAAATCTACGAAGGTGCAGATGCCAACCTAAGATGGTGTGATGTCCCTGATGATACTACCAATCAATCCGTCATGGTGAATGGTGTGGTGTATGATAGGGATGAATTGGAGGATCAACGTGAAGCATATATTGTTGCTAGAATGACTGCCTATGGTAGTGTGGGTGAGCAACTTGATATGATGTATCGTGATCAACTTGACGGTGGCACACGTTTCCGTGATCACATTGCAGCGGTCAAAGCAAACACTCCCTCTCCTTCTACTGCTCCTGAGTTTGTAGAAGATATCCGTAAGATTCAAGTCGATGGTCGTAAAGCATGGGAACCATTCCCTGAGTAATTTATGAATTTGTATATTATTGGTGGCGGCACCGCTGGTTGGATGACCGCTGCCACCTTTGTGAAAGCATTTCCAAAATCTAATATTGTAGTCGTAGAGTCCCCCAACGTCCCTTCAGTTGGTGTAGGTGAGTCTACGACTCAGTATTTTAGACTGTGGACACATTATCTTGGTCTCAGAGACGAGGACTGGATGCGTGAGTGTGACGCAACGTATAAGATTAGCGTCAGGTTTTCTAACTTCCACAAGGATGGTGATACTCCTTGGCAGTATCCATTTGGCACTGCTAGAAGTGATGCACCTGAAGCAGATGTGTGGTTTTGGAATGCACACAAGAATGGGTGGAAACATGATAAGTTTGCCAGGGATTATTTCGTGGCGGCAGAATGTGCCGAGCGGGCACTATTGCCCATAAATGCCCCTGGATTCTCACTCAAGCACAACACAGGATTTCACTTTGATGCTGTCAAGTTTGCAAACTATCTGAGAGATCATTATTGCAAAGATAAGGTCACACATATCCGTGCTGATGTCAACGGTGTGATCTATGACAATGATTTTAATGTCAAGTCATTCATGGCAGATGGTGTCAGATATGACAATGGAGATTTATATGTTGACTGCACAGGATTTAAGGGTTTAGTTACTAGATCTGAATGGATAGACTATTCTGATTGGTTGCCCAATAATTCTGCATGGGTGACAAGAATGGACTATAATGATAGGGAAACCGAGATGGTGCCCTTCACACAATGCACTGCATTATCTTCTGGATGGGTGTGGAGGGTGCCAACTTGGAATAGAATTGGGACTGGTTATGTTTATTCAGATAAGTACATCTCCGATGAAGATGCACTCAAAGAGTTTATCCAGCACGCTGGTGCTGATGAAGATGCTAACTTCAGAAAACTCAAATTCAATGTTGGACGACGAGAAGAAGTCTGGCACAACAATGTTTTGTCCATCGGATTGTCTGCTGGTTTTATAGAACCTCTAGAGTCCAATGGTTTACTATCTGTGCATGAGTTTCTGTTGAGATTTGTCCGCACTGTTGATGGTAGATCAACCTTCACACAATTCATGCGTGACACATTCAACAAGGCAGTCAACTTTGCATTCGATGGATTTGCATCTTTTGTTGCATTGCACTATAGTATGACTCAACGTGATGATACACGTTATTGGAGAGCAGTATCTAACATCAAGTATCCTCAGAAAGGTATGCTTGAGTCTGCCTCTATTCTTTTACAGGAAGAGTCCACCAACTTTGCCAGTAAGTTAAACTTTGGCAATGGATATACTGGTGACTCATTGATGTGTGTCATGGCAGGACATGGGTGGAATCCATTCAATCATGTGATTGAAGATGAGATCCTATTTTATGGTCCAATTCCAGAAGATTCTCACTTGAATAGTTGGCATTGGAATTATGAGAAATGGGACCTTGATAGATACTGTGAAGTTCCTTATCGTTATTACTTGAGGACATTGTATGCGAATTGATTCATTTTGTGTTGTTGGTGGTGGATCATCTGGATGGATGACAGCAGCAGCATTACTGCGTGCATTTCCTGAAAAGAAGATCACTCTGGTAGAACCACCCAATAGAAATATTATTGGTGTGGGTGAATCTACCCTGGGACATATCAATAGATTCTTTCGATTCCTGGGTCTGAAGGATAGGGATTGGATGCCATATTGTAGTGCAACCTATAAATCATCTATTGCATTCAAAAACTTCAGGGATGGTAATGGTGAGAGATTTCAATACCCATTCGGAAGGATTGATCACAGCAACTATAGAAGTGATTACATGACCTTCTTTGAGTTGAGGTCAATGTATCCTAAGGATTATCCTCCCGAAGAGTTTGCTCGCTTCTTTAATCCCAACACAATCATGGCAGAGGAGGGTAAGATTACCTCCGACTATGTGTGTAATGAGCATCCATCATGGAGATTTTCTGAAGATACTGCATACCACATGGACTCAGAAAAGTTTGGTGAGTATCTCGACAAGTATTATTGTGGCGATAAGATTAGCAGACGCTATGGCAAAGTAGAGAGTGCTGTAAAGAATCTGGATGGTAGTCTGAAGGCAGTTGTGCTAGATGATGGCACAAACGTTGAGGCAGATCTATTCATTGATTGCACAGGATTTAAGTCCGTGATCCTAGAAAACATCATGGGATCTGAGTATATTCCATTCAATGATGTGCTATTCAATGACACAGCATTTGCTGCTCGTGTGGATTACACAGACAGAGAGAATCAAATGGATCTCTATACTGACTGTGTGGCAATGTCTAATGGTTGGGTGTGGAATATTCCACTGTGGGATAGAGTTGGCACTGGGTATGTATTCAGTAAGAAATATATTGACCCCGATATCGCATATGAAGAGTTTTGGCAGTATATCGCAAAACGATATAGTCTAAAGGTTGCTGATTCTGCTGACTATCGTCTGATTAACATTAGACATGGCAAACGTGATAAGGCATGGGTTAAGAATGTTGTTGGTATCGGACTGGCATATGGATTCCTAGAACCACTAGAATCTACTGGTCTGATGACAACGCATGAGAATATCCTCTACCTAATTGATACAATCAAGAGACGTAATAAGGTCACTCGCATCGACGTTGACTCCTACAATTACACTGTGGATCATGCTATCGAAGCGATGAAGAATTTCATTGCAATGCATTATGTGCTCTCTGGTCGTGATGATAACAAATACTGGCAAGACTGCACCAACGTAAACTTTGCTGGTAAAAATGATCTCCATCAGATACAGGAAGACCCACTAACTTGGCATTCTATGCTACAATCGAGACTGGAATACTATCAGTTGTTTGATGGTCTTCGCAAAAACTTCTGGAGTGAGGACAAATTCCCTGGTCTCATCTATATTGCTGCTGGTCAGGACTTCTCACCAATTAACGAGTTTAATGTCCGAGAAGCACACCATTTGTATCCTGTAAGGAAGTCAACAATCAATGACTACCATAAACAATGGCAGGAAGATCGCAAAGCAATATATAGTGCAGTCGAAAAACTTCCCACCCATTACGAATACTTGAGGGACTACATTTATGTGGAAAAGGATTAAAGCAAAGTTTCAGAAACCATGGATTAGATTCTATTCTATGGATCCTGGTGTTGCAGAGTTTTTCCCTCTGTATCCTTCTAAGAAACTCAAGAGAAAGTGGAGAGTTGATGTAGTCAAAGAGCAAGCAAAGAAGCGCAGTGAGTGTCCAGTAATGGCACTCAAAGAAACATTTGATAATCTCAAGATGCAGGACAATGGCATCAAAGAGCACGCTGCAACTTGCCCTGCATTGACTGCAATCATGGACAGTGGTTGGATACTCCCTGCCCCAGCAGATTTTGCTATTCGTCCTAAGGAGGATGGCACATTCCAGTGGGTCACCAGACAATTATTTGTTGGTGGTAAGTATGTCACGTCACACATTGAGCGACAGACTGATGGGATGAGAGATCTTGTCAACAAAGGTATGCCAACACTGGGTCAAGTTGTGAAGTTGGAGACACCCTGGAGAGTGCAAGCACATCCAGATGTTGTTATCTTGCAAATTCCAGTTTCATATCATGAAGACATGCGATTTAGTGCTCCATATGGTATAGTAGACCCACAGTATTCATACGAGATCAATGTGCAACTCTTCTGGCACGCTATGGAGGGAGATCACATTGTAAAAGCAGGCACACCATTGTGCCAATGGATACCTATTCCTCGCAAATGGTTAGACTCTAGTGAGTTTGATATTGTTGTAGAAACTGCCAATGAGCATGACTATAAGTGCGAGCAAATGATGGACTATTTGAAGACTAAATCTTTTATTGAAAACACAACCTTGGATGAGCGTATTAAAGATCATGCCAAGATCAATTCACTAAATAAGAATCTAGAGAGGTTTAACTGATGGAAGCACAAACTTTTAGTAGTCCCAACGTTGAAGAGATTGATGTCAACGAATTGGCAGGGGTGAGTAAAGAAGAGCGCCGTGGCATTATGTGTGATGAGAATGGCAATCCTGTCATGCTCACATATGATCAACTGGTAGCAGACTTCATTTCTCAACATGCAGAAACTACCGAAGAATATAAGAAACTGCAAGAGGCATTGGACAACTTGTCCTATTCGTCTACAGTAACTCGTGTGTCCCTTGAGGGTATGCAAGAGAAAAAAGATAAACTGAATAAATTGCAGGGTGCTATCGAAGCACTATATCTCTACAAAGTGCATTGTGATCCCAACGTCACAGATAAAGAGTTTACCTTTGAAGACTGATTATGCTTAAATGTGATTATTGGTTTCCCAGAGCAATCTGGCACCAGAAAGAATGTGGTCTCGATGTAGATGCATTCAATGACTTTGCTATTGATCATCGTGGCGCTATGTCAGGTAGACGTGCGTCAAATGAAGGTGGATTTCAATCATATGATTGGGGTAGTGAAAGATGTCACACAATGGAACCATGGAAGTCTTTGACACAAAAGATCTATGATGCTGTTGATGTGGCATGTCAAGATCTTGGATTCAAAGACTATGCTATGCTAGTCACAAATGGTTGGTTGAATATCAACGGACCTGGGGATCTTAATCACGTCCACTCACATCCTGGTGCGATGTTTGCTGGTGTATACTATTCAAAGATCCCACCAAAATCTGGTGGCATTACATTCCTCCGTCCCTTTGATGAGTTGCATAAGTTTAAGTCTTGGGGCACAGGACATAACTTTGTGCATGGCACTAATCCACTAAACTATGAGGTTGCTGCATATGATCCAGAACCTGATCAGTTGTTTATCTTCCCAGCAGATATGCTGCACAAGGTAGAGACAAACAAAAGTGCAGAGGATAGAATCTCTTATTCATTCAACGTGACACTCTATTCGACACACATTAACTATGGCAGTATCCAAAACTCTATCGAATCTTTTACCCAAAGCGTATCTGAGTCGCCTGAATGATGTGATGACAAGCAGGGGATTCCCTTGGTATTTCCTGCCCAACGATGTCACCTACGGTAGTGGTTATGAATATAAGTTTGGTGATCAGAATCTGTTTGGCATGTCAAAGGATGGTCAAACATCCTGTGGTTGGACACATGTGCTCTGCCATGATAGCGAACCAGTGTCACAATACTATGATCTATTCATTCCCATTGTAGATCACATTCAAGACAGACTTGGTTGCCCCTTCAACATTTTCAGACTGAGACTTGCCATGCTGCATAACAGTCACCACGTTGAAGATTACAACACACCACACACAGATCACGAGACAAAGCATCACACAGGACTATTTTATTTCCATGATGCTGATGGTGACACAGTATTATTTGACAAGGTAGATAACCCTAACGGTGACCTACAGCAGCGTATCTACGATACATTTCATCAGGAATATACGCCTGTAGAGAGACACAAACCAGAAGCAAATAAGTTTGTGCTGTTTGATGGTAACAGATACCATGGATCTTCTAATCCAATAAGCAGTCAGTATAGGATTGTGCTTAACTTTAACTTCCACGGAATGCCTGACGATGTTCTTACTGCCGATTAAACTCTATGATAGAAACTGGGATCAAGATGTCCCACATTACTATGAGGGTGTAATTGACCAGAAAGAATGCGATGAGATATGCACATGGAATGATGTAGAGTATTGTCTCAACAACCCACAATTCTTTGACATTGATGTTGTCAGTCGTCACAGGATTGAGAAGATAAATCCATACAAACATCCACGCAGTTGGAGTAGTCAACCCTTTGAAGAGAAGCATGAGTTGTTTCATCTCTTCAAAGAAGGTCACACATTTATTATCAACAACTATTCATTTAGAGATAGACGTAGGTCTGAGATGGTGGGTGCCTGGGAAGAAGTATTCCCTGGTGATTCGCAGTTTCAGATCTATTGTGGTATGGGAAAGAGTAATAGTTTCTATATTCATGAGGATCTACCTAGCAACTTTATTGTGCAATTAAAGGGCACAACTCATTGGCGTGTATATAATGAGAGACGTGCAACATTTGTGTTACAGTCAACACCAGGAGATGCAGCAGTAAACTATGATGCATTCACACCTGCTATTGATGTAGAATTGAAAGCAGGTGATGCATTATACATACCACCAAGATGTTACCACTTTGCACAACCTGGCGAAGAAAGAATCTCATTAAGTATACCTGTCCATCACTATCATTTGTATCATGCTCACCACGTTACCAGACCAGTCGATAGGAAATGGTATTCAATCTATTAACCCATATCCATTCATCTTCAGATCACATTATGACTTCAGTAATATTTGGAGTGATATAATCCCTGAGACTGATTACTTCTTGGACATCATTGATGACCCTGAGAGCACATATCGTAACTCAGCACTTGAGGTGGGTGGCACATCATCTGTGGGCAGATGTAGGCACGATCCTCCACATGGGTGGAGAGTATTTGAAGACTTCACTGGTAACCACATCCCTACAGTTGTTGATGACATCTGGGAGAGATGGTCACTGAAAAGAGTATATCGAAACATCACAGAGTCATGGATCAATAGACATCCTCCTGGTGCAACTACACTAGAGCACCATCATCACAATGTCACAGTTGCCTGTGTTGCCTATCTTCAGGTGCCTGAGGGTAGTGGTAACTTACAGATCAAGAATCCATTTGATATCTATAAACTGGCAGAACCTGTGTCCGATGAGTATGAGATGCCACGAGAAGATAACTGGATAGATATACCAGTAAAGACAAATGATGTGTTATTCTTTCCTGGTTGGTTGCGTCATCGCACTGGACCAAATAATAGCGAAGGCACTCGTTATGTTATGACATTGAATATCACCGCTCTAGTATCATGCAACATCCCCTGATTAAAGTATTTGACACAGATATAACTGACAGTAATTTGTGTCAACAAGCGATTGAATTGCCCTATTATCATGGCAGACAAGATCTGCCCCAAGTAAATTTAGAAGAGGTTGATCTTCGTGGCACATACTATACTCACGACTTCTACAGTGTTGATCATCATGGAAGCACACCATTTTCTCAGTGTAGTGGTCACCAACTTTACAACGTTGTTTTAGATAGACTAGAGAGTCTGCGTTGCCCTATACCGCCCAGGAAAGATCTCTACAGTGCATATATGAATGTGCTGAAGTTTGGTGATGCTCCACGCATTCATTGTGATGCTCCACATTGGTGTGACAATCAGACAACAATGATTGTCTATCTAAATGAGTATTGGATCCCAAACTACGGTGGTGAGACTATCTTTTATGATAACAATCTTGACATTCTTCATGCTGTCGTGCCTAAACCTGGACGTGTGGTGATATTTGATGGTAGAATCCCACACTCAGCACGCACACCGACTCCATACTTCTTGTGGAATAGGTATATGCTTGCCTATAAATTCATGGCACATAATGAAAGAAATGAGTTGCTAGATGCAGCAGCAAAGTTAAAACATCCCTATGAGGAAACTGATATGGGTGTGCCTGGATTTAGTCCTACAAAAGTAAAGGAGTTGATAGATGACACTAATTATCACAGATACTACGACACCCCAAGCACTTGAGTTTATGCGTAGAAGTGAGGGGGATTGGGTATCTAATCGTCGTTACATCTACAATGCAAACAAGAAAGTTGCTCGCATGGTTAACTATGAGACACACTTCACTGTTTCATATGTTGGTGATGATGTTTGGCGTAATGAATGGGTGTCTTATGTTGATGGTAAGGAAGATCCATCATCTCAAGGTGTTATGAATATGCATGTGCATGATGGTTTACTCTCTCGTGATCGTGCATATATGTCTGATAACCCAGATCAACAGTTGATTCAAATTATCGACAAGGATTGTCTGGTGTTTCTTAGTGCCTACGGTGGCATGTCATTCAGAGAAGAGATACGATTGTGTGAAAATGATAACGTAAGACTGCGCCAAACATATGGAAAGAGGGATGAAAGTGACGAGATATTTCTAGTAGGACAATATTATGAGAAGCGTAAACTAAATAGAGATACCACGATTGGGGGACAAAATGTGGTTGAAGACAGCGATCCTATCTAGCGAAGAGAAAAAGATTATCAAGCATTCTCTTTTCCTCTACAAGAATAAACTCACTGCTTATGGTGGGTTGACCAGTAAACAAGAGCAGTTGCTTGAGCATATACGAGAACAATTGCATCTTGCTGAATGACAACTCCTCTACTAATTGGTAACTCTGCTGCCATTGAATTGCGAAACATTATGAATTATTTCAAGATCGGTGCTAGGGCACGATTTCAAGGATTTGAAGGTTACATTAACTTTATTCATGATGATTACATCACTCTCTGTATATCAGAGCACCAATTAGAGGACCCATATTCTAAAAATGGAAAGTCACAGTGTTGTATATGCGTCTTCCCACATCAGTGGGAAGATTTAGAGATGGAACCAATTAAACAATACGCAAAACCTAATGTAGGTGAGACTAATGACCACCCAGGTAACGAAATGTTGCCTGAGTTAGATAAACGGTGATATATAGCGTAGAATCTTATGGTGATACAAATGAGATGAAACTCCTTTATATCATGTGACCAACTTGAGAAAGGAGGTTGTGATATGCACAATATCATGCCCAGGCAACAGTTAACTGAATGGCGTCACTTTGAGTCTACGGTCAATCGAGCGTTGGAGGATTATGACACGATCAATGACTATTTTGACTGCCTAATTGAATGCTCATTAGAAGAAACACCTGCACGATGTAGGAGGGTTTGCAGACAACTAATCTAGTGGACGGTCATATATCCGTCACAGGGCGCCGCTGGGCGCCCTTTTTCGTGTATAATAAGGGGACACAAGCGATCCCACCTTAATGCCCGTTACCCTTCGCCCTCACCAGCAGCGTGCTCTGGAAGCGATGGCAGAGCATAACAAGGGTCAAATCATTGTCCCTACTGGTGGTGGCAAGACATTCATTATGATCCAACATGCACTGCAACAACTGCAGTCTGGTCCTAAAACTATTGTTGTAGTCGCACCTCGCATCCTTCTCGCTAACCAACTGTGCAGCGAGTTTATGCAACAAATCAGTGCAACTTGGACTCACGTTTGTCATGCTCACAGTGGTGATACTCACTACTTCAGCAGCACCAAGTCTGAGAAGATTGCTCTCTTCAACAATACTGCACGAGCAGCATCTGAGTCTTGCATTATCTTCACCACCTACCATTCTCTCCATCGTGTTGTCAATTCTGGTATTGATATTGACTGTGTGTACTTTGACGAAGCGCACAACTCTGTTGCAAAGTCTTTCTTTGTTGCTGCTGTTTCTGCTTCTGACATCGCATCCTCTGCTTATTTCTTTACTGCTACTCCTCGCATTTCTCGTCGTGATGGTCGCGGCATGAATAATGTTAGTGTTTATGGTAACGTCATCTGCAATGTGCCTGCTCCTGAGTTAATCGATGGTGGCAGCATCATTCCTCCTACTATCGTCCCTTTTGAGACTGATATGACTATCAGCAAGGAGACTGCACACGTCCATCACTCTCAAACTATTCAAGATGTGCTAGACAATCTTGATGAAACTCATGCTGCCAAAGTGTTGGTTGCTGTGCCATCTTCCAAGGTGCTCGGTAACATCATCGGTCACACTTCTATCCTTCAAGAGTTGAAGGAGCGTGGTTATGATGTCATGCACGTTACTTCTAAGTTTGGTGCATATGTCAACGATAAGAAGGTCAACCGTGAGGTATTCTTCGACACGCTGACTCAGTGGGGCAAGGAAGATGGTCGCAAGTTTGTTATCTTCCACTACAGCATTCTGTCTGAAGGTATCAACGTCCCTGGTCTCACGCATACTATTCTCCTGCGTAATCTCAACGTGGTTGAGATGGCACAGACCATCGGTCGTGTGATTCGTCTACATAAAGATGATGCAGCAGGTATTGCTGCTGGCACGATTACCCCTGGTAAGTTTGAGATGTATCGCAAACCTACTGGTTTCGTGACTGTGCCTGTCCACAACAATTATGGTGCTGCTGTTATCAAGCGCCTGCAACGTATTGTTGATGAGATCTTTGTCAAAGGAGTTGCACCCACTGCACTGGTATGATTAAGCATAAACTATGGAGAAGATGGGCAAAAGCATTAGGAGAGAAGTCTGGTAAAGATGACAAAGAATCAGATAACATTGCTGTCATACGGTCTATTATATTTGTCACTTATCTCGTCACTAATTGTTTCATTGTCGCGGGGGTAATCCGTCATTGGAATGATAGTGGCACCAACGTATATGTGTGCGCTGATAAACCTAGGGGAGGATATTGGTGTAGTTTGAGAGAGGGTGTGCCAGTTAGGTAAACTGTCCACCATTTCCACCGCACTGCGTTTTTTGCTCTATTATTAAAGAGTCAAAACAAACGACACAAAACAATGACCACCAACGCACAACTCGCTTCACAACTCTACAAACTGATTCCTGCTGCTCTCAACCTCAGCACCCAGCGCCTGAATAAGGGTCTTTCTGTTATCTCAGGCGGTCGTTTCAATGATCTTGATGAGTATTTCGGTGACAATACTGTTGACAAGACTAAACTGCTTGCCAACATCTTTAACCCTGCTCTAGAGGATGCTGCCAAACAACTCGGTGTTGACTATATCACTGAGGAGACTACTGGTTACGATGCTATTCTTCTTCAAGAAGAATTGGAGAATAAACTGACACTGGGTCAGGATACTTCTTCCTTCGCTACTGGTAACAATCACAGCAAGACTAAAGTCGATAAAGTCTTTGTTGTGAAGACTCAGCAGGTAGGTAACCTCTTCCCTGTCTGTTTTGCTGCTATTGTTGACCTCTCGCTTGTTAATCATCCTGACTCTGGATGGACTGACAACGTGACTAAGACTGGCAAGAATAACAACGGTTTCTCTAAGTTGCAAATCCACAAGGATGATGCTGCTGCAATCACCGTGATCTATGGTAAAATTCGTAAGACCACCAAGTATATCCACACCGAGTATGAAACTCTCGCTCAATGATACCTATCTCATGAATTGCATCGAAGGGATGCAACAAATGGAGGAGGAGAGTGTGGACCTTGTTGTCACCTCTCCCCCATATGATGATCTCAGGACTTACAACGACAGTAGTAAGTGGGATCATAATGTATTCAAGAGCGTGGCAGATGGCATCGCCAGGGTATTGAAACCTGGCGGTGTTATCATGTGGAATGTCAACGACGCAACGGTAAAAGGTAGTGAAACTGGTAGTAGTTTTCGTCAGTGCCTATACTTTATGGATGCTCATGGTCTCCGTCTACATGACACAATGATCTATGAGAAAACAGGCACTGCATTTGCATCTGGTCCTCAGAGTGTAAGATATACTCAGATCTTTGAGTATTGCTTTATTCTCTCCAAGGGCAAACCTAAGACAATTAACCTCATTCAAGACAAGAAGAATGCATGGGCAGGTTACACTTCCTTCGGAAACGCCAAAACCAGGCGCAAGGATGGGTCAATGCACGACCCAGGGCGAAAGAGCAAAGAAATCAGAGAATATGGCGTAAGGACCAACATTTGGAAGATTAAGAATAGCGGAGGGTTTGGACAATCGTCTAAAACTGCATACAAACACCCTGCAACCATGCCTGAGGAGTTAGCAAGAGGGCATATTATCACCTGGAGTGATAAAGATGACGTGGTGCTGGATCCTTTTATGGGCAGCGGCACCACCGCCCAGGTTTGCATTGAAGAGGGCAGGCAGTTTATTGGTTTTGAGATCGATCCAACCTATTGTGAAATGGCACGAGACCGTGCTAAGATAAGCAAACCACATCTGCTCACGATTCTGACATGATTCACGAGGCACCAGAAGGTTATCACTACACAATCGAAGAGTTTAACAAGACCTACGATCGTGTGTGGTTAAATCACCACTACCCCTACACATTCTCTGCTGATCCAGTTAAGACTGTGTGGGGATTTATCAAGAAGAAAACAGGTGCAATTCATGCTCCTATAAATTCTAAAAGAGTGGGCAAAGAGACAACAAAAGATCTCACCACACCTTACACTGCAATGCCATTACTGAAGACATGCTTAGAAACACCGCCACTGTAATTCCTATTAGTGATAAAGCAAGACAAACTCTTGCTAATCACTTAAACAACAAATCACAAGTGAGAGTAGAGCACAAGAAAGGTAATCGTATCTTTGTTAGTGCATGGGACAATCCAGACTTTTGGTTTTGGGTTGATGCTCCACAAGATGACAACTGGGTTATTGAGGAAAACAAATGACTACACATCGCACATTCGTTGATAAGAATGGTAACACCTGGGAGTGGACTGAAACTCCTGAAACTGCAGCAGCATTGAAGAAACTGCATCAAACATCTGTAGACAACCGAGTTAATCGACCCAATCCAGCAAAATGACAGGACTACCAGCATTCTTCACTCAAACATGTGACAAACCATACGACAGGCACAAATATAAACTATTCTGCATAGATGGTAGTGTTAAGGTCGTCCCTGATTATGAAACAGTGATGCAATGCTGGTGGAATTTCCCTGAGTATCTTGACAGAGTTGAGGTGCTAGATAAATCCAAAACTATTGGCAAAGGTTTCGCATGAGAGACTTAATTAAGGTCATTGATGATAGATACCCCGAATGGATGCGTAGAGAGGCATCACAGCGCCTCCTAGAGTATCCTGTGAGGTTTACTAACTCACCCTATGGTGAGTATACTAAATCTCGATTCTTTGGGTCGATGCTTGTTGCCAATGGTGAATGGATTGGGAGTGAGCGTGATTGGTTTGTGGAGTATATGAATGCAGATATCTGTCACGATGTGCTCCCTGATCATACTTTATGGCGCACACTGCTTAACTTTCAGACACCCACACTTAAGTCCCAAGAGCATACTGATGCTGATGAGATTGGACCGATGAGTGTAGTCTACATGTTGGAGGGTATTGAAGGTGATTTAGTGTTTGTTGATCACTCTACTGAGACACTGCACAAAATACCATTCAAAGAGAATAGAATGGTGATATTTCCATCCCATTTGCATCACTTTGGTAATCCCCCCAATGTAGGTGTGAGACTCACATTAGGATCAATCTTCTCTCCTATGACACCTGTCGAACCGCCCACTATCCACCCACATTTCCCCTGATGGGTCTGTATACTATGGGAGTCAACAACGCAAGACCATGAGCGACAATCTCTGCATCTACTTTGGTCACGATTCTAAGAATCCTGGTAAGTGGTGGAATATTACTGCACGAGGATTTGCATCTGCTAAGCAAGCAGAAGCACATGGCAAGTTTATGATGCCAACTGCAGGTGTATTTGGTTTCGCTATTATTGAAGAGAATCAAAACACCTGGCAAGTGCATGATGACTACAGCATGTTGCCTCCCAATGTGTCTATTGGGTTGTGCGACGGTCAATACAGTGTCCAACCTTCTTCCCCCCTTGAGATTATCAAATGAGCACTGAATTTGAAATGCAAGTTAACACTGACTCAGTATATCAGTCACAACGTTATTCACGTTTGACTGATGTGATTGATGAGTATCTCACTCATGGTGATGTTAATCCTAAACAACTCCATGATGAGATGTTGTCAACAATCGATGAGATTATTGCCTACCACACACTTCACCTAACTCGTGCTGAAACGTTTCGTAAACTTATCACGCCGCAACCGTGCCCAACTTGTGATCCAACGTCGATCACATGCCAAGACCACCTAGGTGAGTGACGGTCAAATAACCGTCCACTGAGGGGCAGAATTGCCCCCCTATGCCTTATTATTATGAATGTCGAGGGAAACGACTTCAACCATGACCACCAAAGCACAAGCACTTTCACAATTCCGATACAACTGGAAAGTGATCACTAATGCACATCCTAAACTCAAGAATGATGTAGTTTGGAAGCGTACAGAGTGGAATGACTTTACTGATCAACTGTGCAAAGAGGGTTATATCACTCTCTCACAATATGAGCGTTGGAGCAATCCTTTCTGATGGAAACAACTAACAACGATTGGATTGACTTTTGGGAAGGATCTGAATTAGAAACTCCAATAGATCGTCAAGACTATTACATGAGTCAATTAACAGAAACAACTCTCAGTCAGTATGAAATTGAGCGTTTGATTGCACTTGTGCAGGATAACAATCAATATGAAGATGATCCAGATGATGTAGCATTCTGGAATAATGTCATCACCAAACTCAACACCTTTCTTTCTTAATAATCATGGATCGTGAAACCTTTGAGCGTGAGACTTCCATCGAAAACATGGGAGAAACTCTCTTTCTTCGTCTGAGTGATAAAGTCAAACGAGGAGAGAATGATGATGCTATTGCTATTTGTGAGGAGTGGATTGTTGATGGCGTAGATCCTCAAGATGGTGAATACGAATGGACTTTCATGGAGAATCATTATGTCTGATAAGATCGACAAACTAGAATATCTCATCCGTCAGTGTGAATCTATTCAAGTGCAGATTCACGACGATGATATAGACTACAAAAACTATTTGCTCCAACGTGTTATTGCAATGCGTGTGGAGTTTGAGAGACAACTATCTCTCGCAAATGCTGACCACAAAAAACTAGAACAGTCATTCTGATGCTTTATCTTGCAAGTGCAATTCTTGGTTGTGCGATAGGATTCAAGGCGGGATTCTTCTATGGGTTTCGTGTAGGTCGAGATGATCAAGTTGTGCTTGAAAAAATATTAAAGGAAGAAAGACGAGCAAACCTAGAATGCTTGTGACAGTTGGACAACCTGCACACAAAATGAGCACGGCGCCCCAGATCGTGTATTCTATAAGGGTCAAAGAAATCCACGACGTTAAATGCAACTGACCTCCAAAGATGCCAACATGATGGTTGACTTCTATCCCGTGAAGTATGCCAACGGTGATGTTAGTGAGCGGATCATGCTCAAGATTGTTACTTTCTGCAATGCACGTCAGTCTAAGCGTTACATCCTCAAGCGTGATTTTCAACGTGAAGTAGATTCTCGCGTTGAGGGTTATGGTTATGTTGTGACCGATATGCACACCGAACCGCAACTCTTTAACTCTGGTCTCGCTTGCTGCTGCTGAATTATGATTAAGAAAGGTGGCAATCCTTCGCCTGTCCAAGTTAATCTAGGCACCAAAGGTTACAACGTCTGGGTATACAAAAACAGCACAATGCACCCAGACGGTGTAATCAGGCATCACTACAAAACATTAACTGCAAAGGGAAAGTATTATGACCGAGCAACAGCAACTGAAGTCGGTTGGCACTATATAAATCAACAGGCACAATGAGTATGTTTCATCAGCAAATCACGCTCACAATCAAGTCAATCACCAATCCTAAAGATTGGGTTGATGATGTAATTCAAGCACAACTAGATTTGAATCTTGGAGAGTATGCAACTCTCGATAAATTGACTGAAATTCATGAAGATTACGACGATGATTTGACCCCTGATGAAGAGGCACTGATTGTCTCCTATTTTACACATAACGACGCCTCCTAGTGTGCCAGTCGGCGTAGTGGCACAATTTTTTGGCACTGCCCCCAAAATCGACTATCTTAGAGGAGTGGAGGGGAGCGCCCTCCACGTCACTCTGACTCTAAACCATGAAAAACCAGTTTCAATCTCTCACCGAAGATCGCGCTTTCATGAGTGCAATCCAAGGTCTGTATGCTTTCACTCTCGATAACAACGCCGATTGTGATATGGCATACGATTATATCTGCGAGCAGGCAGATATTCACTCTTTCGTTGCAGATAATGCTGCATGGGATCTCTTCTACGATACCTGGCAATCTGCTGCTACTGAGGCAGAACTTGATGAGGCAATTATCGCTGGCGATTCTCGCTACTGATGTCCCCCAAATTCGATTTTAACTACTACAAAATGAGCAACAACGTTTACCACGATTACATTCAGCAGAAAGGTTACACTGTCGCTGAGTGTCGCAAACCTGCAAAACGTGAGGTCCCTGCACATCTTCAGGATCGCTATTCTTCCTACGAAGAGTATCAGGAAGCGATCCACGATTTCCTCAACGGGATGTAATCGTGACAACGGTAATTCTCGGATCTCTCATCATTCTTTGGTTTTTCACTCCACTAAACAAATGACTGCACAAATCGGCATCGATTACACCAACGTCCTCAATACTATTCACTTTGTTGAGGATATCTTCATCGAGGAAGATAGCATCTGGTTGGGTGAAAAGCGCCTTGCTGCATTCACTCTCCTGCGCGAATATTCTGACGATCCTGGTAAGTATCGCGTGAATGCGCGTCGTGAGGTTAAACTTGCGGACGGCACTCTCAATTACATCTATCCCCGCATTGCTGGGTTTGATACTATCGAAGAGTGCAAAGAGTTTATCGTTGAGTATATCAACACTGCGCCCTGCGCTGCTATCTTTGCTGAGCAACATCGTAACGCATTCGAGGCACTATGCGCCTGATTCTTCTCGCCTTTGTTGTCACCTTCGGCAGCATCATTGGCATCAACGCTATCAACTCCGTTTCAAACATTCAAGATGCAAAACTACAACGATTCTGCAAACAAATCCCAGTTGGAGCATCCTATGACGACTTATGCCAAGAATTTCGATAGTGGTTGCTGGGAAGATTACATGACCCCTGATGAGATCGAAGAGCATTATGAGCGCCGATTGTATGAAAAAAGCATGAGGCGGACCAGTTGGTAAAGTGTCACACGAAATAGGCACAGCGCCTAAAATCCTGTATTGTTAACAAGTGGAGGGGATTTCCCTTCACAAACCACTAACTAATCGCCTCTCATGCGTAAAATCGAGTCTCAGATGATTGCCGCCGTTAAAGCATCTGCTAACTGGCAATCTGCTAACACTTCTGTATCCTACAACGAAGAATCTGACGTGTCTGTTGTGCGTCTTCACGGCAACAAGATCGCTGAGGTTGGTGACAACTTCATGACCATTTTTGATGGTGGTTGGCAGACAAATACCACCAAATCTCGCCTGAATGCACTTATCAATGAGTTTTGCAATTCTCTGACTGATGGTGTGTATCAGCGTGATTTTAAGTGGTATATTTCTGACAACAACGTTGAGCGTGATTTCACTAACGGTTACATCTTCGCTTGAGTATGTTAGCAGCATTAACTAAGTCTCGCCCTGCTAATTTCTACGCTAATCAAGTGAAACTACTGCTCACAATCATTCTCGCAATTCTCTTCATCAATTCCCCCAATGCCCGCAATTTCACTGCAAACATTCTCACCACTGCTGCCGACTTCGTTGACACAAACTGACATGCAATCTTACTTCGATCGCTATTTCAATTCGATTCATTCTTTGCTGCTCACTATTGCTACGATTCTCGGATTCTGGGTTGGTGTTGTAACTTTCGCCTCCCGCAGTGTGCGTGAATGGTATAACAATGGTGGCAAAGAATCTCTCACTCGCACAACACTCGCACTCCTCAAGTTTATCAACAACAAGACAGAATCGCTCTACTATTCTATTGAAGAAGCAGAATGAAAGAGTATCGAATCACTGTTGAAACCTGGGATGAATGCCAAACTATTTGGTATGAAAAGTCTAAGTTAAAGCGTAATCCAACTGACACAATCGCACAACGTGTTGCACACCAACTTTCAGGATTAAACCTCCGCCGCGTTACCGTTGACGCACTTTGACAACTGATATAAAATAGTATTCAACAATTTGATTCACAATGTCCCAACTATCTGACAACCTGGAGAATAAAGTAACGCAGGAAGTTTATGGAATGTTTCCTACTCCTGTTGGACGATATTCTCTCGATAATTATGCACAACTCCGAAATGAAGTCTATACTTACATCAACAAAGTAAAGATTCAAGATGAGTCTGGGCGTGAATCAATTTGCCACAATGTAAAACAAATTGGTAACAAGAATGAGTGTATCGAAGAGGCACCACTTCTCACTCAACAACTAATCGAAATTGCCCAAAAGTTTAATGATGCCACTTACAACTATGATGTAAACTTTGCCATTAGTGAGGCATATCTAGAGATAGCAAATGAAGGAGCATTGTATGCACCACATGAGCACTCTAATTGTTTATTCTCTGCCACTGTTTTGATTAACTACGAGACAGGACATGCTCCTGTTAAGTTTAGACGTAATGTGACCTCTAGTTATTATCCTGTGATGCAATTTCCTTCCAAAGGTATGTCCCCCTACAATTTAACGGAAGCAACTACACCAATGGAGGAAGGAGATGTTATTATCTACCCGAGCATGATTACACATGGATACGAAGGCAATGCAACCCCCAATCGTATTGCTCTCACTGTTAACTTCGTGCCCATCTAATTAACACTCTCCGCGTAGTTTTCCACAGGATTGTTGATAACTTGTGGAAAAACATGTGGAAAACTAAATACATAAAAAAACATTGGTTTGTGTTGTTTACCTCTGAAGAATGTGTGATCTTTTAGTCATCTCGGACTGTAACACATCAACTCAGATCTCGCAAGATCTCAGAGGACACTACACAAACCCTCACAGACCACTTGACAATAACTCAGAGAAGACTTATTGTCTTATCTGTAATCAACTCCAAGACACTTTGATTCACTAATGGGACGCACTTACAAACGGAATGATCCTTACAATTCTCGGAGACCTAAGAGTATTCGAGAGAAAAGACAGTGGGGTAACAGTAAGAAATCCTCCACCAATTATGATGATTATTCCACAGACTTTTCCACAGGTAAGTATCAACGAAAGACCACAGAGTTTGACTCATTTGACCAGGGAGACTATCAATGACCATTGACCCTAACACCGATTGGATTGATGAGTTTCTGAGTGAAGAATCTGATGATGATTTAGATCTCTTCGATGATAGACAAGCACCCGAATTCTCAGAGGATAGTAGAGGAGACTGGTCATGAGTAAGACTATCCAACTCCCTACAATTCCCCCAGTGGATATAAGAGTCTGGGAGAAGTCTCACAAATACTTTTGGGCATACAATTACGATGGTTGTCCTAAGTATGGTCCCTTTAGATCTCAGCAACTCGCTATCAGTGACGCTAAGCAATTCTCAGGCGCATGAGTGACACCTACGGTAGCAAGATTGCGAGCATTCCTAATAGATTAGAGATGCTCCTAGATCTATACGATGAGGGACAATTACCCCCTGATGAGATAATCGAAATGGTGCAATGGATGATAGACCTAGACCTGGATGATTACCTCACTCAGTATCAACAACTCTGCGACTATTACATTGCTGAAGGACTATGCTATGATGTAGGAGTTGGGGAGAGTTAGTTATACTCTCCTCGACAGTATTGTGGGGTTGATATATAAAAACTTCCCTAGCGCTAACCTACAAAAGTATAGCATCGACTTCGAGTTATTCCGAGGGAAATCAAATGAAACTACGGGTCCCCCCCACTGAAAAAAATTTTGGGGGTATGAAAATCTCCCACAGGGTCTCGATGAAAGAGCAAATAGAATATATTCTGATTACCCTCTCAGAGACCTCTAGAATCGCCTACAAGGCACTTCTAACACGCTTCAAGGGCAAATAGTCAGTCTCATCACTATTTGCATATATTGTCAATTTCTTGTTTTACTACATACATTTGACAGGTATTGCAATGACTATGAGTAAAAGATATATCCTTCCAGTAGAGGAAGATGAGCATGGAGATTGCTTCATCACACTTCCCGACGAGTTACTTGATGAAACTGGATGGGTCTGTGGGGATGAATTAGAATACTCCGAGGAAGTGGACGGATCTATCATTATTCGGAAGTCAGTTTCTGAGTAATTACAAAATCCGCGAAAAACCAAAACCGCGTTTAACCCAATGAATCCAATTAGTTACAATGACCCTGCAGGGAATCCTACTACACCCCAAGGGGAGAGTGAGGTTGATCAGTTAGCGTATTTACTGACACAGGTGGGTAAAGCAATCGAGAATCTTTCAAAGCGTGTTGCTCAGTGTGAGGGTGCTCTTTCCAAATTGCCGCCGCCTTCGGCGGACATGATACAATACAAACCACCAGGAAGCGACAAGTATCTCAACATCAAAGAGATCCTGGATGATCTGTATGAGCGTCTAAATAAACTGGAAGCTCAATAACATGAATGCCCGCCTATATCCTTGAAACTGGTCGTAGTTTCCCCAACCCTGTAGACGGAGAAGATTATGAAAGACCCATGATCGATTACGATGGGTCTTCATACACACTCTCCTTCCTTGATCAGGGTCCTGGGTCGATGCCGCTCGGCAGGGATAATGTCCACTACATTGGCGATGAAGAGCCTACCTGTGTAGGAGATTGTTTTAAGTATAGTCGCCAACCGATCTACAGATGGTATCGCGGCGCAAAATACGATCACAAGTATACCAACAGAGAGCAACTCAGAGAAGAGGATGCTGTAGGTGATAACGAGGAGTGGCGTAAAGTCCTGAGGGGATACAACCCCGAGCCCCGATCAGGGGATATTCCTGCGTTCTTTATTCTTAAGAAACAAGTTGGTAACTCTGTGCCGCTCTATAGTCATTATAGAGGAAGAAGTAATGATGATTCTATTCTTACATTATCTGCTACTCCTCCTGCTAGTGATAACAATGCTAGTTATCAGTTAGTTGGCAAGTTAGGATATGTGTTTACCAATGCTGCAGACGCTGCAGACTACCTAGGATCTGGTGAAAACATCCTCCCACTGTATCACTATTTCAAAGATAACGTCATTCACAACGGATCTGCCGAGTCTGACAACTTCTATACCATTGACCCATCTCAAGAAGTCAACCTGAGTGGCGGTCCTGTGCCCCCCAAAGACGCCATGAATGGCGAATATGGGTATCAGGGCATCCTTTGCTATGTTTTTCGCACAGATTCTCTGGATGCTCAGAAGAAACAAATCATTGACATTGGTAAAATTGGTCCTACAGGACAATGTATTGACAAATCTGGGTGGTATGCATGGAATCAAACCACTCACACCTACGACAGATACAGAAGAAATAGCAATATTGGCACTCCTGCTACTGATGGATACGGTTGGCCTGTTGGGGATGTCCATGGTGGAGGGTCTGGTGTCTCTATTTTGGACACACAAGCAAACTTTGAATGGTTGTATGGACTGAATGGCGCCATCAAAGGTGCTGTCCCAAGGTTTTTGGGATTCCAATTTGGGTATGATTCCCAATTCATGTATTATTTGTATGACACATCATACCCTTGGAATGGTCCTCTCTTCGGAATTCAGTATGAATTGAGTGATAGGGCATGTTGTCCCAACTCAACATGCACTGCTGATGACGGTCAAGGCACTACAAGAAGCTATCCATGCTGTATTCCCAACCGAGAATTCTATTCTCACTTCTATCAGATCCGCGAAGATGCTTGGAAGACCACAAAATCCACCATCACCCTAGAAGGAAACGCTGGATCTGGAGTAGAAGAGTCGTTTCAGACTGCTGGGACTGATGATCGCACTATATTTTTCCGCTATACCTCGTCTTCTGGTAGTTTTAGGAAGGGTGAAATCTTCCAAGGATGGATAATTAACCGCGTTTTCTACTTCGGAGACAAGATGAAGTGCGGTTATATGGAGTTGGGAAGGTATAATGGCGCTGATGGAAACAAATTTAGCTACAATCAGAGCATAACTGCTGCTGATGGAGCGACTGCAGTGGTCTTGTCGGGGTATGGAATCCCAGATAAGGTCGCATTTTGGGGTGTTTATGAGTTTGAAAAGAATATTCAATACTATAAAGTCAAGATTGACCCATCAGCACTGATCCCAACCCGCACTTTGGACCTTGCTGAGGCAGAAGCAGTGGTCAATACAGAGGGTGAAGTCACTGAAATCCGCATTATCAATGGTGGTGTTGGTTACATCAACCCCATTTTGGTGATTTCTGACCCACAACAGTTGGAAGAATACTCTGCAGAGGACACTGCACAGAATGTTAGACGTGGATTTAAGTCTGCATACAAGGATGGGATCAATCAATTCCCCGAACCTGAGACTGCAAGGGGGACAAGAAACTCTCAAAGGGGTATTTTGACCAAAGCTTCTCGCAAATATGGCAGAGCTGATCGAGAATTTGACACAGTTTTGCAATATGAAGCGGCAGAAGCAAAAATTGCAGACATTTCTCCGTCTGGTGTGATCCGAAAGATCGTAATTACGAAGAGAGGGAGGGGATATGACCCCCAAAACCCGCCAATAGTCTACATTGCTGAGCAGGGAAGTCAAATTACGGTCGAAACTAAGATTACATCCGATGATATTAAGGCAACACCAGACGCTTTAAGCTCGATGTTGAATTCTGACAACCTCGGGACCGACATGAGTGACTACCAAAACATCATTAAGCAAAGTTTTGGTGCTTTAACTGAGGGAAGCACCACAAATGTGCCTGTCACTTACATGGAATTGGCGGAAGTTGACCCAGATGGCAAGTTTGCAATGTGCCAATCGCTTCCTGCTGACTGTATTGACATCAGAATGGGTCTTCCATTGACTGATGCATTCCCACCAGCGTCAATGTTTGACGTTTTGGCGCAAAATGACGGTGCTGCTGAGTATCAAACCAAGTATCACTCTCGTGTTGGGTCAGAATTGGAGGGAATTGAGGGAAGAAGCAATGAATTGAATGGTCTCTACGGTGCTTTTGGTGGAAATCGTTGCATTTACGTCGATCAACCGATAATTTACAACATCAAGAAGTGGTTTCAGATGCCATGTGCCTATATGGCGGCAGATGAGGACGAAAATTCTCGCACATATGGCAAAACTGTCGCATATGGATACCTTCCTTACAAATATTGTGCCTCAAAAGAGGAAGAAGCACAATTCCAAGTGCATATGAGCATTGAGGGCACTACAAAAGGCTCTCAGGGTCAAGCATTTATGGAATTTTTGAATAATTTACCAAAACCACGCTTGACAGAAAGGCGAAAACTTGCTGGTGGCAAGAAAACTTGGAATTGTAGTCGTGGCACCGTCCAAGGAAGATGTTATCGTGATCCCAACAACTCTAGTGACCTAGTTTTCGTCCCAACTGGTCTAGATGAAAATACATTTGACTACAATCGCAGTAATTTTACAGAATTGGAGCAATTCCAACTTTGGTTGGGAGATAACGTTGCTGGATACACCCCAAACTCCACTTATGGATTCTGGACCACCTATTCTTACAGTCCCACAGATCCAACTGCCGATGCAGAGGGTTTTGTCGCTGGCACAGACTCTGCATCATACACAGCAATCACTGTAAACAACAATCAATGCCCAACAGACCCCTTAGGCATCCCTGAGGACTGCTGGGACCGCTATGTGAGGAAGGGGACTAACACAGATGGTCCATTGGATGTATTTTGTGGTTATGATGCGAATGGAAATGGTATTGCTGGTGAGACTTATTACGAAATATCGCATCCGACATCATCTACAGCATATTCTCTCTTCTTTGCGGGTCAGAGCAGCACAGGGACGGGTCTCTGCCACTCCTGTAACGCTCTAGAGAGTGTTGCCGACGTTTCTATTGCTATTGACCCTAGTAGAATAACAACTGGTAAATATAGAATGAAGATGGGACCGTATTCTGGCACCTTTAAGGTATTGAATTATCTTAGTGGTGGCACAACAGCACTCGGTCGCACACTTCGTAATTTGGGCAACCCCTACTTCGATGAGTGTCAAGATGAATACCCATATACCGATGGCAGGACAATCGGAGGTGTAACTTAATGCCATTAGGACTTCTAAAACCTGTTGCCGCCCTAAACGGTCTTCCTTGCTCAGGACATGGACTCTGTTTGCCTCCTGTGGTGCATAGCACCCAATCTTGTGGTAGTCCTCCTATTCCTAGGACAATTAAAATCAAGGAATACTCTTGTTGGTGGCCACCTCTGTCTCTGATCCCCATTTTTCCAATTACGCCAGACAGAGCAACTGTTTTGGTGCATGGATTTCCGATCATGCTTGCTGGAGACACATTTATTCCCCACCCGAGCACATGCACAAACATCATCATCTACATGTGCCCCTGTGGCAACGCTGTATGCCCCGTGCCGACCCCTATTCCATGCTCTGTGCTAACTCTAGAGGATAAAGGGATTGGACACTCTAGGACGGCATATCCGACCACCATTTTCACGTTTGCACTCAAGAGACTTGTCATAAGGATTCTTGATCCATTGGGCGTCGGATTCCCAGGATGGTCATACCCCTGCAGTAGTGTTGTTGCTTATGGGTCGATGACAGTTTGGTCTGGATGATGTATAATTAGTGGGTAGTTTGAGGTCACTCATGGCAAAGGCAAAAGTTGGACTTGTCCGCAGCAATTATACCGAAGGTCCCCCCAAGAAAACTCGTCAAGGTTGCTCTAAGAATACTCACCTTGGTGCTTCCTCTCGCAACGGTCGCAAGAAGCGTTATCGTGGTCAGGGTAAGAAATGAGACCTGAGACTAGAAAGTCTATGGAGATGCTTTTCTCTGCCAAATGGAATGTCCCCAAAGCAGCAGAGAATTGCAATCTTTCTTGGAAGGAAATGAAAATCACATTCAACGAGTATTGTGCTTTTCACCCACCGACCTATAAAACCGAAAACAATCAACTGAATCTATTCTAATGACAAACGGCAGAGACTTACTCTACATCTCTAGAGAGCAAGAGATGGCACTTATAGAAGAGATGATCTATAAGATTAAAGTGTCTAAACCAGACATTCATCCGAGTAAGACCTGCTTTCTTTGTGTCTCCCCAGACTACTCAGGCATCGTGACGCAACTTCTGTCTCACGGTCTGAGTATGGATGGGGAGATTTTTCATATTGAGTCAGTTAACGTCCCATTCCCAGATGAGGATGCACAACAATACAAAATTAACTTTGAGTTAAACTTTGCAGAGTGGGTATTAGATTGGAAAAATTTTGTGTTGATTGAGGCAGGGGTAATCCGAGGTAGCAACTACACTTGGATTACCAATACCATGGAAAAGTTTGTAGAGAAGAATTATTATACTGTTGCTCTTTGCGAAAATATGCTTAGCAAGTTTAAGAGCGACTTTGTGTCACTCTATTATGACGATTATATGACAGACTTACATTTTTGGTGGGAGAAACCAAATAACCACTGGCCCTGGGACTATAAATAAATTCGTAGTGATAGAAACCACTATAAAAGTTCTGTTGACCCCTAAAGGAGAGACAGATGGCAAATCACCCTATTCCAGATCAAGGCAACGAATTTATCAAGTCGGGAATGGTGTTAATCACCGACCCTAGAAGTGATAAATACCTGGGTAAGGTGCATAAGCACCCCAACGATCCGCCCAAAGATCGTTATTCAAAATGGTGTGGTGGTAAAAATGGGTTTGACGATTTCGTTGAGCGTTGGCACTAATGCCCTATAAGTTTAAGTCAGACAAAAACGTAAGTCGCGGGTATCGGGATTTTAACATGACGTTTAATTCCAATCCAAATACCCGCGACTTTGGTGCTGTCAAAAACGAGAATGCCATCAAGCAGTCCGTCATGAATCTTGTGAAAACAGCACTTGGAGAAAGACCTTTCCAGCATAACGTTGGATCTAGAGTAAATGCATTGCTATTTGAGCCGTATGATGTGTTTACTGGAGAGGCAATTAAAGACGAGATCAGATCAACACTCTCTCGCTTTGAAAGGAGAATCTCCGTAAGAGGAGTTGATGTGCGTGATGGGTATGACAACAATCAGATTGAAGTCAAACTTACTTACACAATTATCGGAGAGCAAATTATTAAAGAAGTAGATTTCGTGCTGGAGAAAGCGTAAGTCATGTCGGCAATCCCATCAGAAGTAACGTCACTAGACTTTTTTGAAATAAAAGAGTCTATTAGATCATACCTTAGGACTCGTAGTGAATTTACCGACTACGATTTTGAGGGATCTGCTGCGTCTTATTTGCTGGATATTCTAGCATACAATACTTACTACACAGCATTCAATGCCAACATGGCGCTGAATGAAGCATTCCTTGAAACTGCAACTGTTAGAGATAACATTGTCAAGATTGCTAAGCAACTTAATTATACACCTAGGTCTATCAAAGCCGCAATGGCAGAGGTGACTGTTGATGTCCAAACAGAAATTGGATCCAACGGTTTGACCTACCCAGAATTTGTGAATCTCAGAAAGGGAGATTCCTTCATTGCTGAAACGGTGGTTGAAGATTTTATCTTCACACTCATGACAAAGCAAACTGCAGCAGTTGATCCAACAACGGGTATTGCTACATTCAAGTGTCTTGCCATCTATCAGGGAAACCTTCTGACCCATTCCTTCATTGTCAACAACACAAAGACAAAGGAATATGTTATCCCAAGTGAAGATGTGGACACAGAGAGAATGATTGTCTATATCTCTCCCTCGGTGCAGTCCAGCGAAATTGATATCTACAACAAAGCAACGAGTGCCGTTGCATTAGATAGCAATTCTCGTGTCTATTTCCTTGAGGAAGTAGATGACCTCAGATATCGTCTTATTTTTGGCGATGGTGTCCTCGGACGTAAATTGATTGATGGTGAGTTTGTCAAGATTGATTATGTTAGGACCACTGGCGAAGACGCTAACGGTGCTAGAGACTTCCAATTTATTGGTACAGCAACAGACTCACAAGGTAGAGTTATTGCAGCATCCTCCATTTCCACAAGGACAGTTACTCCTGCTCAGGACGGGTCTCCAAGAGAAACTCCAATTTCAATCAAATATAATGCCCCCAGACTCTACACTACTCAAAATAGAGCAGTAACGGAGTCTGACTATGAAAACATCGTTAGACAACTTTACCCACAATCTAAGAGCGTTGTTGCATATGGTGGCGAGAGACTCAATCCACCTATCTACGGTAAAGTTTTTATTGCAGTCAGACCCCAAACTGGATCGACTCTAAACGAAACGACAAAAGCAAGACTTAGGAATCAACTTAAAGATTATTCGATTGCATCTATTGGAATTGAAGTTATTGATCCTAAGGTCTTCTATGTCTTGCCGAAGACCTACGTCTACTACAACGGCAATAAGACAAATCTGACTGGTAATGATCTTGGGACTAAGATCCTTAAGAATATTGATGATTACAATTCTCAGAATTCTGCCAACAGATACAACGGAAGAATCGAAGCGTCTAAACTCGCAGCAGTGATTGACAATTCAGATCCTTCCATTTCTGGTAGCACATCTCAAGTAACTCTCGGTCAAAACCTGACAGAATTCAATTTTGGTCAAGTCTTTAACCAGTGTCTTGATTTTGGAAACGCACTGTATAATCCAGACAATTATTCTGGCAGCCCGACTTCTGGTAACGGAACGGGAGGTGGATGTGCTCCTAATTTCTCTGTTGTGAAATCTGGCACATTCTATGCTACTGGATACACTGAAGATCTTGTGGCAGCAGGAACTACTGCAGGTGGCGTTATTCAGACTCCAGCATTTAGTAGCCTAGAAAATAACCAAACTCTTGTCCCTGTGAATCTTAGAGACGACGGTCTGGGTAATATGATTCTCGTTACCGTTAGGGACGAGCAAGAAGTAATTTTGAATACCAATGTCGGCACAGTTGACTACGCATCTGGCACAGTTTGCGTCGGTCCTCTGAATATCGCTTTGACTCCTGATAACACAAATAGGGTGCCTGTTGTGGTTTATCCTGCTGGTGGATCTCTCACGGTCCCCGCTGGCACAGACCCAACGATTCTAAACCCTCAAGTTAACCCAATCGACTTTACAGTCAACGATATTACTATTCCAACGTTTGATCCCAATAACTTTAATGGTTTCAACTTCGGTGGAACATCGACAATAAATATCATTGAATATCCCACGGATACCTTCCAGTATCCCGAGCTAGACGAGTGCTTCTGAGAATATGTCTACACTAAGAATTTCCGACAGGGTAGAGCAGCAGTTTCCTGACTTTATCAAGTCGGAAGATAGACAACTTATCGCGTTCCTCCAGGAATATTACAAATCCCAGGAGAAAATCGGCAGACCATACAACATCCTCAACGACTTGTTGAAGTGGTTGGATGTTAGCACATATACCTCAGATAATTTGACCAGTAGCACTACGGTGCTGCAGTCTGTGGATCTAAACTCCACAGAGGTCGTTGTTGAAGACATTAACGGTTATCAGGAAACAAATGGCACCCTGATGGTCGATAATGAGATCATGTACTATGAGTCTACTACTCGTGGTCCTGACTCTATTCTGACCCCTGGTATTGCTCCGTTTGAATTTGACAAAAAGAAGCAATTCCTAGAAAACCCTTATTTTGGGTTTGATGGCACTCGTCGTAGATTCCCGCTTACCTATCTTGGCACTCCAGTAAGCGCTGCATCAGCAGATCACCTCATCGTGACCGTCTATGGTCAAACATTACGTCCTGGGGATGACTATACCGTCGATGCCACCGATATCGTCTTTACAGACCCCCCTAGGGTCCCTGTAGGTGGCGATGACGAAGGATTCACTAGCATCGTCTATCTGGTTGGTTTTGCTGACAAAGTTGTTGTCACCATGGACGAGATTCCTCTGTCTGAGTGGGATCAGTCTAAGTATTATCCTCTGAGGGTGAATGGGGAAGCATATACTCCCATTTCTGACGTTGGTCTGATTGTTAACCGCACTGGTCAACTCCAGCGTCCGTTTGAGCAATATAACGTTTATTATGACAACCTTGTCATGAAGTATGCATTGGGATCCTCGGATACCATGCATGTGCGAGCAGTTGAATTTGTGCCTGCCAGTTTTGGATCTGGCGCAAGTGCTGTTTGTAATGTTGAAAACAACCAACTGACTAAAGTCCTTGTTAAGCAAGGTGGTAATGGATATAGACTGGAATTTGCTCCTAGGGTAACTATCCAGACCGACACAACAGGAGAATTTGCCTGTGCTAATAGTTTGGTTGGTGGTATTAAGAATATCAATCTTATTGCTGGTGGTCAGGGGTATACATCATACAATCCCCCGATCCCAACCGTAACTGCACCTACAAACCCTAATGGCAGACAAGCTCAGGTTTCTATAGAAATTGATGATGCGACTGGTCAGGTCACCAGCATCAATATCACCGACTCTGGATCGGGATATGACTTCATTCCAGTTATTAACTTCCAGAATCCTGGTGGTGGTAGAATTACCGATGCCACTATCGACTCCGAAGGTCGCGTAAATGTTGATAGCATTGGCATCACTGCCCCTGGCGTATTTTATTCCAATCCTCCAACTATTTACATCGATCCTGCTCCTGCTGACGGCATTAGCGCTCAGGCAGAGTGCTCTCTGGATTCCAATGGTGGCATTGCTACTGTTACAGTTACCAACCGAGGTCGTGGGTATACAACACCTCCTAGATGCCGTGTTATCGATCCAGTAGGCGCTCAGGTGCTTGATGTAACTGTTGCATCTGGTGCAGTTACCGATATCGAGCTTCTTACTGGAGGTAGGGGTTATGAAGATGCTCCATCCGTCTACATTGTTGATGATAGAAAAGATGCATATGGCAATGCCGTTGGCGGCAGAGGAGCCACTGCTGTTGCTACTATTTTCAATGGTGAGATAACTGACATCAACATTACCAACTTTGGCACAGGATATTCTGAGCAATTCCCTCCCAAAATCTTTATTGCTGAGCCCAGTGCTGCCAAAGCATCAGTTGACGTTGGATATGATGAAGTTACTGGTTTTGTCATTGAAGAGAGTGGCAGAAAGTATGTGCCTTCATCCTTTAATGGCGTTGTGCGTGGAGTCTCTTCCACAGTTGAATATGATGACTATGGTAACCAAATCTTTGCAAAAGAATCTCAAACTCGTGTTTCAACTCACCCAGTGGGGTCGGTTGTCCACAACCTAGATGCAATTTTCATCTATCAACTGTTTGAGAAGTTTAGAAAGCAATATCTCCCCACTATTGAGTTAGATCCGACCAAGGTCAACCCAACAGAAGTCATTAAGAATATTCGTGACTTCTATTTGGCAAAGGGCACTGCTCTTGGCGCCAAATTCCTGTTTAAGGTCCTGTTTGGTGAAGAAGTCGATATTTCTTATCCAAAGGATCAAATCATCTCTCCATCTGCTGCAACTTGGGTTGTTGACACGATTTTGAGATGTCAGATCGTTTCTGGGTCTGCAGTAAACCTAATTGAGTCTGAGATCGTCCAATATGCCGACGAAGTTGACCAGGATGTCAAATATGCTTCGGCACTCGTTGAAAATGCAATCTCCATCATTAAAGGTGAAGATACAATTTACGAATTGGTCATTTCTGAGGAAACACTTGTTGGGACATTCAAAATCCCATACAACACTCGTCTTGTCGAGCCTCTGACTACAACAGATCAGATTATCACTGTTGACTCCACTATTGGATGGCCAGAGAGAAATGGCACATTCTTTATTTCTGAGACTGAAGAAGTTCAGTATAAGGAAAAATCACTCAACCAATTTATCGAATGCACCAGATCTAAAAATGGTGTTGTCGAAGATTGGGATCCAGGGTCTTTGATTTCGTCCAATATCTTCATTTATGCCAATAAAGGCACAAGCAATGAAGTGAAGATGCGTGTGCTTGGTATTGCTGAAGCAGCAGGCACTGTTCTGGATGATACTGGATCTTACTACCTGCCAGGTGACAAACTCAACGTTGCTGCTTTGGGATCCGACTCCCCTGGTGAGCAAAGACTGGAATCCTGGTTCTACAATGTTAAGAAACTGATTCAGGTCGATAACATCGAGCCTGGTGGTCTTCTTCAGATTGCAACTGTTACCACAGAGCAACCCCACGGTCTGCTTGTGGAAGATACCGTCACAATCTATGGTGCAAACCCAGTTATTTACAACGGCACATTCCAAGTTTCTTCTCGTATCGATGAATATACTTTCTCGTATAGAATCGACACCCCTAGCGACATTGTTCCTGTTGGCAATATTCTGCTTTCCGTTGACCTCAACAGAGGTAAGTCAACAGAACCTGCAATCAATAGAGTCGTTACCGAGTTTACGACTAATATTCAAAACTCCTTCTTTAACAATAATTTTGTGTATGTGGCAGCATCTGGTCTGCCAAACTACAAGATTGGACCCTTTACTGGATCGGCACTTATCCCTGGTAACCAGAGAAAACTGGTTAGGATCCCCAGGGTTGTTAATACCGTTTCAGAAAGAGAAGAGATCAAACCCAACACCGCTATTGGTGCATGGGTGAATGGTGTCTCTATTTGGACATATAAGTCTGCTGAGGCAATTCTCTTTGGTCCTCTTACTGGTATTAGTGTTACAAATGCTGGTCAAGACTATGATGCTGGTGCTCCCCCAGTAGTCTTGATCGAAGGTGGTGGTGGAGCTGGCGCGTCTGCAACTGTTACCGTTAACGGTAGCGTATCCTCTTTTGAGGTCACAAATGGTGGTAGTGGTTATGAAACTTCTCCACTAATCTCCATCGTTGGTGGAGGTGGCACAGGTGCATCTGGCACCGCTGTGGTTACTAATGGTGTTATCACCAGAATTCTGGTTGCATCTCCTGGTAGTGGATTCACTTCCCAACCTAGCATCACCATTACTGGTGGTGGTGGCACGGGTGCTACTGCTATTGCAAACATTCGTGGTCCTATCCAGTCTGTCACTTTGACTAATGCTGGTAGTGGTTACACATCGCTTCCTAAGGTCACTGTGACCTCTGGTGAAGGTGCTCTAGCACAACCGATCGTCCTGAATGGCCGTATCGTGTCTATTGCTACTATTAACTCTGGTAGACGTTATACCACTGCTCCTAGAGTCATTATCAACGGTGATGGATTTGGTGCTATTGCTAAGGCGACTATTGCAACTACTGGTGAAGACGCTGGTAAAGTAATTGGTATTGAGATCGTAAACAGAGGTATTAACTATACCCAAGGTAACACCACTGTTAGACTTGAAGCAGTTGGCGATTTTGCAACGTTTGAAGCGCAGGTGTTTGAATGGAATAAAAACTTTGAATATGAGTTGAATTCCAAGTATGACGTTGCTAGAGGTTACGTCTTTACTGGTCTCAACAACCAATATGGTGGTGAATATGCCCACCTCTCCGACCCCAAGGAATTGCGTTATGTGGTTGGCGATAACGTCTTCCTCAATGCAGAAACGAATAGATTCCAAGAATTAGAGACAAACTATAAGCACTCTCCAATCTTGGGTTGGGCATATGACGGCAACCCGATTTATGGACCTTATGGTTATGGCGATCCCACTGACCAAAACAGTGGTATCAGAAGACTTCGCACATCTTACAAACTGAAAGATGAGATCGTCTATGACGCTCTGACCAATACAAACCCCGCTAGGGTAGATGGTCCTTTGCTTTCGGACTATCCTGCTGGATCCTTTGTGCCCGACTATGAGTATGTCTTCCAGTCTGGTGATCTCGATCAGTATAATGGTCGTTTCTGCAAAACACCAGAGTATCCCGATGGCACCTATGCATACTTTGTAACCATCGACTCTTCTGATGCAGGTATTCCTCAGTTTCCATACATCTTGGGTGGAGCATTCAACTCACTCCCAGACTCCTGGAACCTGTCTCAAGGTGCAACTCAAGAAAACATCCCCACAGACGTTGTTAGATATCGTGTGCCTTTTGTTGAGGTTGATATCGATGTTGAGCGTCAACCAAACCAAGAGTCTGATGTCCTGACGACAGAGAATGAAGGTTGGCCCATCATCTTTGAGATTCAAGATAGCAATCAGGATGGCATCATCGATGCTCTAGAGCAACAAGAGCTTCTGGAGATGACCGAGGAAGCAACCCTGCAAATTTATGATTACTTCCCGAAAGTTTCTGCAGAGTCCAAAGTCGATATTGACATTGAAACTGTTACTCAGTTTGAAACTGCACAGATTGATGGTTTCGTTATTGAAAACCCTGGTCAATCTTATCAGGTCAATGACACTATTTTCTTTGACAACGAAGGCACAGGTGGTTTTGGCGCATCGGCAATCATCGATTCGATTAAAGGTGTTGCAGTCACGTCATATAGTAAGGAGATCATCAACGATAGACCCTACGGTGTTATCACAACATCTGAGAATCATGATTTGATTGCTGGCGATGAAATCATTGTCAACTCTGAGCCCATCACCGCCAACACCAACAAGACTTTCAAAGTTAAGGTGGTGTCTGGTATTGAAGATGTTACCGTTGATATCCCTGGTAGGGGATATACAGCGACCATTCCTCCCACTTATGAGCTGATCAGCAACAATGGTAAAGATGGTGAGTTTTCAATTAACCTCAGATCCGATGGTGTTGCAGATTCCTTTAATATCATCAACTCTGGTAATGGTTTTGATATTAACGACCCCCCGCAGATTCGTGTCAGTCACCCACAATCGTTTACCAAGACTAGATATTGGTTGTCTGAATATCTGAATGATGGTGGCACTCTGCAGGTCCACGATTCGACAATTACCAGCAAGAGAGAATACTACGTTTGTGGATCTCTTGAAGAAACCGAAGATGACGATATGCTCGGCATCCTCGCTAAGTTTGATGTCAATGGAGATGTGCTTTGGGTTAGGACTTTGCTGCCCAACAACGCTGGCGTCAAGAGAATGGAATTCGTTTCTCTGTATGTTGATGACACAGAAGAAAACGACGCCATTTATGTTGCAGGCCAAACATATGATCCCAACAACGCAGCATTTAACCCTGATATCTGGTTTGGTAAGTATATCTCCGAAAGAGACGCTCAGAATGCCCCCACAGGCACTCTACAGTGGCAGAAATCTATCGCAGGTATCTCTGGTCCTGCCAGAAGGGATTTCGTAAGTGATATCTATCTGGATCAGAATAAGTCAATCTATCTGGTTGGTTATACAGATACTAACGCATTAGATGCGATGGATATCTGGGTCATTCAATCCAACAATGATGGCGACATCAAAGAGAAGCGTAAGATTGCTTCTTCCAATGGTGATGAAAGAATTGACCAAATCAAGTGGATCTCCGATGACAGATTCTTCTTCACTGGCGTTAACTTTGATACAGATAACCTCATTTATGGTGAATTCTTCTTCGATGGGGCAAACATCGAAGTTGATTACGTCAAGCAGATTCCCCCCATCGGTGGTGGTTATGTAAGAAACTCCAAGTTTGAAATTGATGAGTATGGTGACGTATTCATCTGCTGGGATGTATTTAACAACGCTAATAGTAAGTTTGAAAGAATTCAATTTGGTAAGTTTACTCTTTCTGATGTAAACAATGCAAATGCTTGGAAGTTTATCAAAACTATGACTCCTCAGGGAGACTACACTTCCATCAATGCAACTGGTTTCCACGTTGACATCTTCGGCAACGTTGTCATTACTACTACTATTGACTATGCGGAAGATAGAAAAGCAACAACCATCCATTCCCTTAAGTTTGATGGCACGCTTCAATATGAAAGCATCATCGAAACTACCGATCAGGTTGGATCGAGAAACAAAACTTCTGTTGTTGATAACTCTGGTGACATTATCGTCATCAATGAAAGACTCGTCCCAGAGCAGTTTGCAGTCTTTAGATTTGATGACGCCAGTGATGACGATTACGACACCACCAAGAGAAATATTGGCACATTCAGCATTGCTGTGCCTGGAGATGCATCAATCGATGAAGCAATTTACAAGTTTGGCACAGGGTCGCTGAAATTCACTGCACCAAACAGACTCCTTTATGCTGACATTGATTCATCGGCTTTGAATTGGACTGTTGCTGGTTGGTTTAACATGGCAACTGCTCAATATGCAGCACAGAATACAACTCCAATTTTCTTCGACATTACAGAAATTGATTCCTCTACTGGTTGTCAGGTCAGAATCAATGGCATCAATGGTGACGCTGATCAAGGAAAGGTTGAGTTGGACATCAACGGCACCCAGGTGGGTGTGTCTGCTGCCAACACTTACTATACTGAATTTGGATCTAGTGCTTGGGTCCACATTGCTATAGTTAAGGAGAATACCGCTGTTGGTGTTTGGGACTTTACAGTATTTGTTAATGGCAATCCTGCTATCACATATCAGTCACTAATTGACGTTAATGTTGGTGACATCGCTGTTGGTGGAGATTCTTCTCAGACTTCTTCCCTTTGTTTCCAAGGCAACATCGACGATGTTGTGATGTCAGGTAAAGCTGAGTTTACTGATGCGAATGCATTTACTTTGCCCACTGAGCAGTTTGAAGTGACCAGTGTCGATTCTGATATCGTCATGGTCAAGATCGACAGACAGCACTCCACTTCTAGAGGGACTTATACACTCACTGAAGCAACTAACCACGTCAATCTCACGATTTCCGAATTTACTGCTGGCACTTGGACTCAGGTTACAACACAACCTGCAGTTGATCAGTGGGATCTTGGTGCTGGTGGTCTGCAACTTCTGGACTTCTCTGATGCTCCGTCTCTGTATACCACTGTCCAGACATATACATGGACAAATACAAAAGAAACTCTGTCCTCCAAGTCTTCTACTGTCCCAGTGAAGAATGGTCAGAAGATGTTTGTCACTCCAAACGTCATCCCCAAATTCTACATTAAAGATGCTGGATACAGCAAGATCGACAACATCTTTGAATTTACCCTCAATCAAGACGCTAAATTCACCAAGGGATCAATTCTTCAGCAAGTTAACGACAGCGGTGTTGTCCAAGCATATGGCACTATTGTTGATGTGCCGACTGGCACCACTACCAATCCTGGTCTTGGCACAACATACAAAATTGGTAAGATCTTTGGCACATTTGATAACGGAGAGCTTCTCCAATCCACTGAAGCAACAGACGTTAATACCATGGATGGTAAGTTTGTTGGTATTGAGGAAGAAGATCTTTGGGTAACTGCTACAGCATATGCCACTGGCGATAGAGTTTACTATGGTGGCAGAATTTATGAGGCACAAGCAGGTGGCACCTCTGGTGTAACTCCTCCGACTCATACAACTGGTGCTGTAAGTGACGGATCAATTACTTGGGTGTTTATTAGGACCGCTGGTCAATTTACCATCGATATTCAAGAGGAGCCGTATCCCCTGCCTCAGTGGTTGGGATCTGATATGGAGAGATGGGATGAAGGTGTCCTGTATCCTGTTGGATACAGAGTCTTCTGGAAGAGAAACGTCTATGAAGTTGCAGTTGCTGGCACATCTGGTGACACTGCTCCTGTCCATCTGACTGGTGATGCTAGCGATGGTGGTGTTACATGGACTTGGATATCCACAGAGGAAGCACTTTCAGATTATGCAAGATTCCTTGGATTTGACGCTGGCGCAAACTACCAAGTCAAAATTCTGGATGTGCAACCTGCATCTTCTTACATTCCTGGTGATGTGGTCGCTCTCAGCTCTGCAAATATCACAATCGATGACCAGGGTGCAGATAAGGAAAAGGTCCTTACAATTTCTGGTTTCGCCTCGGTTAAGAAAGTTGAGTTGGTTTGCACACTCAAGAAAGATATCAAGAGAAGCAGCAGTGCTCTCACTGATCTGATTTACGCAACATCACTCACTCCCCACAATTATGTGGTCAATGAAGTCCTTTATACTGAAGGATTTGTTGCAGATGAATTTAATGGATCTTTCTTCGTCCAAGAAGTCTTTGGATCTAGAGAATTCATCTTCAAGATCAGAGACACCGCTACTGGTGCTCCAACATTTGACCAAGGCACTATTGCTAGTGTAAACATTTACGCTAAGCATCCCACGATTATCTTCATCAGAAACCATCAATATGTCTTTGACGTTAGTGATGGCACAAACTTCGGTTACTATCTGTCGTTTGCACAAGACAACCAGTATAAACTCGAATACTCTTTCAACAACATTACTAGAGTTGGCACCCCTGGTGTGTCTGGTGTTAGTAGCCAGCCTTATGTGAAATTCTCTGCCATTGGTAACGTTACCAATATTTCTTACTACTTCGACCCGTCAAGAGTTGGTGCAGATTCCCCCGTTGGATCTAATTCCTTCATCGATGTCATTAAGACACCTTTCGATGGCACTTTCAAAATCTCTGAGGTTGTAAGTCAAACCGAATTCAAATTCCCACTTCTTGTTGAGCCAGAGACCACTAACGCTGAGGTCCAAGATGATGAAAATGGTAACCCATATAGTTACTATTCCACCACTTCCGTTAAGGCGATTGGTCCGATTAACACAATCAAACTTGTGTCTCCTGGTGGTTTCTATCAGAAACTTCCTGTGGTTTCTGATATTGCATCTTTCCGTCAAATTGAAAGAATCGAAATTATTGATGGTGGCACAGAATATCAACCTGGAGTTTACTATCAGGTGCCTATTGCTGGTGACGGAGAAGGTGGTCTTGCTACAATTACAGTTACTCTTGATGATGAGACTGGATCTGGTGCTATCACCTCTGCTCAAGTTTCCGATCCTGGTAAAGGATACACAACAGCATCTATCGATGTTGATGGTATCACAGGTATTCTTGGACCCACTCTCGCTGGATCTGGTGCTGCTCTGAGCGTTATCATCCCCAGCGAAGGTAGCGGTGCTTCTGTCTTCCTGACAGGTAAAAACATTGGTAAGATCAAGAGACTCAAGAATAATGAGTTTGGTTTCGGTTATTCCCATGACTACACTCTGCGTCCTGAGATTTCCTTCCCAGTCAACCTGCAACTCTTCAATACATCTATTCTGACAGAGATCAAGATCACTGATCCTGGTGCTGGTTATACCTCTGCTCCTGCTGTTGTCATCTCTGGCGGTGGTGGCACAGGTGCCGAAGCAGTTGCTGTTGTGAAAAACAACCGTTTGAATGAGATTCAAATCAAGAATCCTGGTAGTGGTTATTCTTCCGAGCCCGTGGTTACTCTGAAGTCTGAGTTTAACTATGTCATTAACCTCGACCTCAACTATCTGCAGTTTAACTTCCCTCATGGCATTACCACTGCTGCTGAAGTCCAACTGCGTGCTGATGATGTTGGATCAACGACTGGCATCCTGCCCAAACCTAGCAGTGTTGGTTTGACTTCGTTGGTTGAAGGTCAGATTTACTATGCAATCGCTGATGGTCTGGATTCTGACCAGTTGAGATTTGCTCTGACACCAGAGGCAGCAGCTGCTGGTGACTATATCACTTTCCTGACTCAAGGTGAAGGTCGTCAGACTCTTCTGACTGAGGTCTTTGGTGGTAGAGCAGAAGCAGTCGTGGCAACTTCTAGATTCCTTGCTGGTGAGAAAATTTATCAAGGCAGCAGCCCCGAATTGGCATCTGCGACTGGTTATGTCTCCACTAACACTGGTTGGCAGTCTGGTCCCAAGATCCTGAAGATTGTCAACTATACAGGCAACTTTGCTGTTGGAGAAAAGATCAACGGTGAGGTGTCCAAAGCATCTGGTATTATCGACAACCTGAGCATCGCCAAGGGTGTGTTGAATATTGACTCCCTGACCTCGACTCCTGGTCGTTTCACAGATGATGTTGGTAAACCTTCTGAGATTATTCAGAAGATCCAAGACTCCTTCTTCTACCAAAACTTCTCTTACGTTATCAGCTCTGAGATTCCCATCACCAAGTGGAAGAAACAGATTCTGGATAACAACCACCCTGCTGGTTTCAAACTGTTTGGTCAGCTGCAACTGACTGGTGGTAAGGACGTTTCTGGTCGTCGTGTTGGCACTGAGTTTATCAAGCAGGTCAACATTAACGAGTACTCCAACGTCAACCAAATTACATCTTTCGGTGCTGCCGAACCCGTCTACACAGACTACAACAACACTGAAGTCCTGTTTAGAAATAAGAGACTGACTTCTTCTGAGGAAATCTTGACATCTATCGTCAAGAAAATCGATGACATCTCTGGCAGATTTGATGGAATTGAAAAAACCTTCCCAATTACGGTGGAGGGTGAGCAAGTTATTGTCAATTCCAACCAACTGGTTATCACCCTGAATGGCGTGATCCAAGCACCCCAGAGTGCATATAGTGTTGTTGGTGGTCAAATTGTTTTTGATGAGCCACCCAAGGCAGCATCTCAAGTTAAATATCGCACAATCCGAGTTGCAACTGTCCCCGTCTATAGAATCCAACTGACCGACCCTCAAGGTATTTTCCCGACCATCGGTCAGCAAGTTACTGGAGACTTCTCTGAGGCATATGCAACTGTTGTTGACTCTGGGACATTCCACATTGATGTTATCAACATCACTGATGGTCCTTTCGAGATCAGTGAATTGATTAAGAGGACAACTCTTTTCAGCGCAATCGTTGAAAGCGTCACTCTCTTGAATACTGAGGGCATCTATAAGTTTGGCGAGTCTATCACCAACTTTGAGGGCGATACTGCCCTGGTCGAAACCACAAACATTGACGAAGATGGTAACCTGACTGACGAACTGTTGGTTAGTAAGACATCTGGCACAGCAAGATTTGAAACTGGTATCTTTGACCTCAAATTGAATGAGTATATCTATTCGGCAACGAGTAAGATTGTCGCTCAAATTATCTACATCAGCCCATACCTGGATCCCAACAATGGTCAACCAGTTGACACTCTTATCATTAACCAAGGATCTACATTCTTCGGTCTGATTTATGAAAGACTGGTTGCTATTCAGAATCCCAACATCATTCTTGATGACATTTCTCAGTCCAGCATCACTCCAGTCTCTGTAACAGATTCCAGTGCCAGAATCAATGAAGACTTCCTCGACTTTGAAGAGGTTAGAAGCACTGAAGTTGAATATGAGAATCTTACTGGAGGATCTTTCGCTAAGGGAGATCAACTCAGAAACAGATCCATTTTCTATGGAAATGTAACCACAAATGCATCCAATAGAGCATATGATGCCGCTCGTCTGATTCGTCTCAATAAGGACGAAATCATTGACAGAGCAGAAAGGGAAATTGCAGTTGTGCATCCAGACTTCTACTACCCTGGAGATATCCAAACAAACACCACCTCCAGATATAGAGATGCTTATCGCCTACTGATTAAAAATATTGATAAGATCATCCACAATGCATATGATGATCTTAAGACCCAGTATCCTGCAACACCATCTGGTGACAAGGACGGATACCTGAGCGACCTGAGACTTTGGGTTGAAACGGTAGCACTGGATCTTCATTCTGGTGGCAACCTCTATTCACTGCAGTGGATCAATGAGTATTTCACAGATACAAATACTGTAAGTTACGACAGAAACACTTCTGAATTACTTTATGCTTTGGGTCAAGCAAAGGCTTACTGCGAATCTGCAATCACAAATAACTATGGTGGTCTTTGGACTGCTGTCAATAGCAGTGATCAAGCAGTTGGTTATGTCGATGAATCAATTACTGCAGATGTATCCCCTGGAGATCCATATGGCACCCCAGGCACCAATACAGATAACAACGATCCCGAGTCCTGTGCTGATGTTAGAGCTGCTCTGACAACAATTTACACATGGCAAGATGAGGCGTTGACTGCTGGAAATCTTCTAGACATTCCTGCATCGACCAAGCCTTCCTTCACACCAAACCAAGAGAAGTGCCGTAGAGATGTTGGATACTTTGTTGACGCCATTGCAAATGATGTTGCTTCTGGTGGTGAGTTTAATTCGCAATTCTTTGCTGAAAACTATTTTGATGAAACTGGCAACTATCTGCTGAATGGTCTGTATGGCGAGGTGCCTGAGTCTCTTACAGCACTGCTGAAAGCAAGAGACATGATGTATTATGCGATGAATAACCTCCTGTTTGTTAAGGACTTGGCAGTCCTTAATGATCCTGCATCTTATGGTGGCACTGCTCCTGGTTACACATATGACGCAAACTACAGCGCAGGTAACAACACAAGCCTGACTAATTGCTTGGATATCCAGCAAACAGTCAGAGAGTTGACAAATATCATCACAACATCTCTCGCTGCGGAGAATACCCACAACCTAACTGGTGCTATTTCTTATACTTCAGAAGGTGTTGGTGGTCCTAAGATCGTTGGTCTCTATGCAGATCCCACAACTGCAGGCGGCAACAATGGCATTGATGCTGCTGACCTTCTCCTGAAGAATAAGGAATTTATTGCTGCAGAAGGTCTGTTTGTCTATAAGACAGCAAACCCTGGATTCAGCATTTCCACGGGCAATGACAATGACTGCCTCGACGACATTAAAGATGTCATTGAAGCAATCGCGTATGACATTCGTTATGGTGGAAACAGCAGAATTTATGATGCTGGCACATATTCCATCGCATACGATAACTCCACTGCAACACCAACTGAAGTTACAAACATCTATGCAGAAGTTGCAACTATTGCTAAAGAATGTCTCAAGAATTCGGCAACGGCACATACCGTTTCTGGTCTAGTTGGCAATACCTTCAGTGTCGCTGTCCCTGTTGTATCTCTGGATCCTGGTGATTCCTTTGTTTATGTTGGATCTGGCAAAGTCAGCACTGCATCAGCAACCCACAATGTCATGAGTGCAACTTATGATGAAGTGAATGGCACTCTAAGCATCACAGTTGATGGCACTCCTGCATTCAGCAACGGATCTAGTGTCATCCTCCAACACCTGCACTTCACTCATGCTGGTGGTGATTACTTCTATCCTAGAGTCGCTGTTACTGGCGTCCATGGCAAGAAACAATTCTTCGATGTATCGATCACACCAGATCAATCTCTAACTCCATGTAACACTGAGACGGCACTTGTCGATTCTCTTCTGAGCATCTACACACTGTCTTACACCAACGGTAACATGTCACATGCTACCCGCACTGCTCCCACTGAGGTTATCATCACCGATGGTGGATATCAGTCTGGTGAGGTTATTCGTGTTACTAAATTTGCATACAAAGATGCTGAGGGTGGCAATAAGATCTTCTTTGCTGGTCAAACACTTAGAGGTATCACTAGCAATGCTACCACTCCAATCAAGGGGTCCAACTCTGGTCTGAAGTGGATCTATGGTGGAAATATTACAGGCGCATTCCAAAATGGAGAGTTGATTACAAACTCCAGTCTGGAATCAAACAATGTCTCCATCAGCAACGTCATCTACAACACAAATATTCAAAACAATACTTCAAGTTATTCGTTTACCTCTGGCGGTAGCCCCTATATCCGTCAAGCAACTCGTAGCTATGACTTTGGTTTTGAAGATGGATCTTTCACAATCGAAGGTTACTTCAGATTCAATTCTCTGACGGGCACAATTACTCTGGTCGATAATAGACTGGATGTGAGCGACACTTCCGCTGGTTATCTGATTGTTTCTAACTCTGGCAACACAGTTTCTTGGATGAGAAACGGCACTGCTGTTTCTGAGACAACATCTGCTGGTCTAGTGGTAGATACATGGTATCACATTTCAGTTTCTAAAGATTCTGAGACATCAACGACAAAGTTGTTTATTGATGGTGCTGAAGTTTCCAGCGATGCTGACAATAACAACTATGGTATTAGTCAAGAATGTCATGTTGGATCTAACGCTGGCGGCGGCGATAACCTTGATGGATATCTCGATAACTTCCTGGTCAGGAAAGGATATGCAGATCGCACTGCTACATTCACAAGTCCAACCACCACAGACTTCACCAGGACTGGTGTTGTCCTTGGTTTGAATGCTCAGCAAGGCGCTGTTGTTGGCACTGGCGATGTGATTGCTACTTTGTCTGGCACTAACATTTCTTCTGCAACTCTTGGTGCCGTTGATTATGAAAACAAGCGTATCACTATTGAAGAGATTGATCTCGGAAATGAAATCTACAGAGATTCTGCAGACATCATTTCTGCGAATGCTGCTTGGATTGCAGAAGAAGCAGTCGGCATCATGCAGGCACACTATCCCGACTTTGTTATTCCTGGTGACAGTGCTGCTGCTGGATCTTATGGTGGCACAAATATCTGCATCAGAGATACTAGAGATTACATCATTCCTGCTATTGTCCAAGACCTCAAGGAAGGTGGTAACTACAACGTTATCGTCAACGCACGCTTCTATAGAAACAAGGGTGGCGATCTGAAGTTTATTGGCAGTGAGTTGCTGCAGACTCTCTATTCTTGGAGAGAAGTCATCAAACTCTGCAAGTATGTGATCAACACAGCATCTGCCGATCTGTCTGGCACATACACCACCAAACTTCGCATCCCCCATACCCTTTCTGGCACGACTCAGGTAGAAACAAGACTCGACACCCTTGGCGATTATATCGCTGATGAGCTTGCTCCTACTGGTCACAGATTTAGAAATGCTGGTGACTTGATCTGGAAAAACCGCGATTATATCGCTGAAGAAACAGTCGGTTACATTGAAAACCTCTACACAATTAGTCTCGGTGGGCAAACTGTCAATACTCTGAATATCCCCGATCGCAATGCTTGCATTCGGGACATGAAGGACTATATCATCCCCGCCCTTATTGCCGACCTCCAGACTGGTGGCAACTACCAAACACAGGCTGCGATTGACTTCTATCTCAATTCCGACAACGAAATTCTGTTTATCACAGATGAGTTGCAACCGATGCTTGAAGCATTTGAGTTTGCTAAGGATTTGTGCATGAAGGCAGCAAACAACCTGCTGCTCGGACCTGGAGAAACCGCTGCTAGCAATGGAGCTGCTGCACTCTATCAAGATGAATATTACAGCGCAATCTACACCTCCAGAAGTGCATATAGAGACACTACAGTTACTCTGGATCCTGAGCAGTTTGATCAGACTAGAAATCAGTCAGATCGCTATGTTGACGCTGCAAATATGATCGAGCGCAACAAGCACATCATTGCCAAGGAAGCAGTTGGCATGATGAATGACTTGTCCAAGTTTGCAGACTTCCAGGTTCCTGGTGGTCGTCAAAATTGCGTTGATGACGTTGTTGACATTCTTGGCGCCCTGGTCCATGACCTTAGGTTTGGTGGCAACGCTGAAATCTTTGAAGCAGGTCAACTCTATATCAGAGAAGATGGATTCCTTTCCCACATTGAAGGTGAGGAGGAAGCAACTAAGACTGTGTTTAAGTTTGCCAAGGAAATGGCAATTCTTACCATTAGAAACGGTTTTGGTCGTTTCAACATCGATGGTCACAACGACAACTCCTACACTTACGAATCCTACGAAAGAAATGGCGCTTCCGACAATAGTATTGCTGCTGCAAGATCTATTGAAAGAAACATCCGTTTCATTGCTGAGGAAGCAGTGCTGCGTGGTCAAGCACAATATCCTTCCCTGGTGATTCCTGGTGGATCTGAAAATTGTATGCATGACGTTGCAGACATCCTGTATTGGATGTCCTGGAACCTGCAAAATGGTGGCGATAACATGATGGTCACCTCTGCAGAATACTACGTTTCTTCTGGCAATCTGCAACACATCACTTCTCAGGCAAATGAGTCCATTTGGATTTTCAATACTGCTAGAGATATTGCCAAGCAGATCTATCAGGGTGGCAATCCGACTGTTTCTGCTGGCAACACATATAGCGTGACTGCTATTTCTTCTGCCGTTAGCGACACTGACGTTGATGACGCTGTAGATGCCCTTATTCAAGTCCTCACTGATACTGTTGCAGATCCTGCTGGTCTCAACGCCCAGACATATCCTAAGACAGTTGGCGGTGGTTATTCTGGCGATCTTCCCAACATCTGGCCTTGTAAGTATTCTGGCGATCTCCCCATCAGAGATCTCACCGTTACTTGGGACTACTCTGTTGGAAGCACAAACCAAGCAGATTGGAATCAGGCATGTGGTCAGCAGGCAACTGCAATCGACACATTGTTTGACATCCTAATTCAAGGCGTGGATGCTGGTATTGCTGGCAATGGTCTTACTTATTATGGCACCACGGTCACTAAGACTGATGGGACATATACTGCCCCCACGGAATATAACCAGGGCAGCTGCTATGACGTGCGTCAGGCAATCGCTACCATCTTCGATATGTATCAAACTGCCTTTGGTGCTGGCACCAACAGCAGCAAAGTTGATGCACGCTTGATCCACTTCAACAGAGAGGCAATCAAGCAGAGAGCATACGATCAAACTGTCACTTTCTACCCATCTTACGCTGGTGATGCAGACTTTGCAGATCAAGTTATTGATTCTGTGATCTACGACATCATCACTAGAGGTAACAATGCTGCGTTTGATAAACTTTCCTCTTGGTTTGATGGTGACGGTAACTTTATTGTCTATCAAAACATCACTCGCACGCACCTAATCTATCATCTGACTCGTATCAGAGAATACGTCAAGTCCATCATCTATAGCCCAACATCTGCTGGTTGGCAACCCTATATCACAACTCCTGGCATTTACATTCCACCCAATCGTCCTGAGTGGGATCAAGAGTCCACAGAGTTTGACATGGATTCCTCCATTAACCCGTTTGAGTTTGCACTGGAAAGATCCATCTTCCCAACTGAGGCAAAAACAACCTTCGTGCCTTCCACTGACGTTGTTAACCTCAGCACCACTTATGATGAAGGTTTCGACTGGAATACCGATCCACAACTCGTGGTCCTGACTCCGACTGTCCCTGTTGGATATGACAGAGCAGAATTTAGAGTTAGAATCAATCGTGCAAACTTCTTCCGTCGTGGTGATGTTGTCCAATACATTCCTTCTTCGGGCAGTCTTCTGGGTGGCATCAATCAGGTTTATTACTATGTCTTGAATGCTGATGCTTCATTCTTCGAGATTGGCGAATTCTCCACGCACGATGCCAGATATCAGTCATTTGCTCTTGATACATCTGACACAAATCAACACCTCTTCCAAGTTGTTGTGAGATCTGGTGTTGAGAGAGAAACTACCACTTATGGCAACCCTCCAACAGACACCCCATATCAAGGCGGATTCATTACTGCAGATATTCTTTATGGCACATCTTCTGATGTCTATGGTGAAATTGCCGCTCAGTCCTTCAACACTGCAGTTGTTAAAGAGACATTCACATACATTAGAGTTAATAATCTTACTGATCCTATTATATCAGTATTCACTAACAATGAAAGAGTCTACAAAGATGGCGATAATACGTCGATTGGCACCATCCTTCAAGTTAACTACTACGAAAGCAATACCTATGCAATTCTAAAAGTTATCAACAAGACAGGTGCTGCGTGGGTCACTGGTGATGTCCTCGTGGGCGAAGATTCTGCTACCGAAGGCACCATTGAGTTGCAAACCGATCGCATGTTGATCAACGTTGACCTTGGCGATTATGCCAACGGCGATGTGATCTTCAAAAAGGCAGATAACACAGAAGCAGATATTGTTTCTTATGTAAACAAATCTGGCGCTATTATCAGCAATGAAAGTGGTCGTGTTGTGATGGATGTGGAAACAATCCAAAACTCCTGGGAAAGCAATGACATCATCTATGGTAGTTTGACAGATTACATCCTGGATCTGCAGGGCATCTATCAACCCAACGGCGTTATCGAAGTGAATGACACCATTCATGGCGTCTCTGTTATTGAATTGGATATTTCTGCTACGTTTGTTGAGTCTGGTCTTGCTGCCACATTCAGACCTGGAGATGAGGTCACACTCCTCCAAGGCACTGTGCAGAAGAATCCTGGATTCACTGCCACCGTCACTAAGTATCAACCATATGATGCAACAACAAATCCCATCACACCTCACAAACTGTGGATCGCAAATCTGCAACCCGTGGGATTGGGAGAGACTGCTGCTGCTCTGAATATCTCTGGCAACAACATTGGTAAATTTGACGTTGGCACAAACTTCCCCTCCATCTACGCAACTGTTAGTAACGTTACTCAAACCGACTATGCCGCATATGGCAAGGTCGCTGCTGTTGAGCAAAGTGGCATTACTGCAAGAGTTTGGCTTGAGCAGGTTGTTGGTGAATTCTACAATAACATGTCCATCCGTGGTGATGATGGTTGGTCTGCTGCAGTTACAACGGCTTCGACCCTTGAAGGTAGAGTTGACCGTTACTTCCGTGGATTTGATGGTGTGCAGACTGATTTCTCACTCTCGATTGAGAATGGTCAGGCATACTTCCCAGATCCCGCTGGTCACCTGCTGGTCTTTGTTAATGGCATTCTGCAACCTCCTAATGCTGCATACACAGCATTCTCTGATCAGATTCAGTTTACTGAGCCTCCCGAAGTTGGATCCGAATTCATTGGTTACTACGTCGGCAAACTCCGTCAACTTGACGATATCAGCTTTGAGTTTGACTCCCTGAAGTCGTCCTTTAACCTGAAGTTGGATGGTATCTTCTACTCACTGACTTTGACAGAGGGCGTTTCTTCGGCAACAATTCTGCCAGAAAATAACATCCTGATCTCGCTCAACGGCATCATTCAAGAGCCAGGAGTCTCTTATGAGATTGTCGGTTCTAGAATTATCTTCTCTGAAGTGCCTCGCGCAGGATCTACATTCGTTGGATTCTCCTACATCGGATCTGACGCTGACGTGATCTCTGCAACAGTCGTGCCTCCGATTGAGACTGGTGATGAATTGAATATTGAAGGTGAAGAATTTGCTCGTGAGGTTGCTCTGATCGAGTCTTCCAACTCCCTGATTACCTTTGAATACACAGGATCCGTTAAGGGTCGTAACGCTGAAGCACTTGCCGACATCACGCTCGGTCAGGTGATCAGTGCAAACATCACCAACCCTGGCGACGGATACACATCCAAACCAAACGTTGAGGTTATCTCTTCTACTGGTTTTGACGCTCGCGTGACTCCAATGATGGGTATCTCCAGAATTGAAGTTAAGAGTCCTGGTGCTTCATATGGTGCTCCACTC
>Ga0181583_10000031_pt1 | contig 73978 bp, 65 predicted proteins | sample 071ome_31_FD_132461 | JGI IMG/M metagenome (GOLD analysis project Ga0181583, IMG submission 132461) | Coastal salt marsh microbial communities from the Groves Creek Marsh, Skidaway Island, Georgia - 071405CT metaG (megahit assembly) | ecosystem: Environmental > Aquatic > Marine > Intertidal... | reverse complement strand
TAAAGTCGGGTTGACTGGATTCGAACCAGCGACCCCACGCCCCCCAGACGTGTGCGCTACCAAACTGCGCTACAACCCGTGAGGCGAGAGGTTAACACAGCTTGTCCGGTCAGGCAATACAATGGATTACCCTTGTGAAAAGAAAATGAAGCCACTTGATCAGTGAATTAATGGCCTTCCTTCAGGACTCCCCTGGAATCGACCTTCTCCTGTTCCTCAATCGGTCTCTTGAAGTAGAATTTTATGGTATTTCTCTTGGTGGCTCTGGAGTTTTCTGACAGGGCTGATAATTCCCATCCCCGGGAACCCATTACATCCAGGATTAATAGATTACTGAAGTCTATCTCGGGAAACTGAAAGTCCTGGACGCCAGAGGCGGACCCTAATCTTGGAATAGAAAGTCTTACCTTTAAGTGAATTCTCCTCTCTATACTATGCTGCTTCTTGTAGCAGTTCAATACACTCTTCTTGAGTTTTACTTTTTAGTCGTTTTTCTTTGTTGATGTATTCCCAAGTTGGCAGGTGGCTACATGAATCTGTAGTAGGCCTTTCTGTCTGGTAAACAATGTCAGGTGGCAGACCATCCAATGACTGATGAGGTCTGATGCAATTGTAGTAGTCAATGAACTGGGTTACACCAGCTCTGAGTTCAGCCCCTGTCCTGTATTCATTCAGGTAGAGATTTGAGCAACCTTTTCCCCAGCGTTTACGTACAATAGGTACGTTCAGGGAGCTATCATGAAAAAAGTTATATCAACATCTCGGGCACTTCAAATTGATGTATGAAGTAAGTTTCGATGAAATTGAGTCCAATCTGGGATGGGGAGATACTCCCAAACTTGCCGTCAAAGTAGAAATTCCTGAGCGATTTGGATCCGAAGAAGCCAGTTCAGAATCTGAAGAAGTAGATCTTGAAGACGATAGCGCTGAGGATACTGAAGAAGGTAATAACGGTTTCTTTGACAGCGTTGAAGTCTCTGACTAATTTTAGAAAGTAGCGAGCTAGTATGGAAGAAAATTGGGTCGCTATTTATGATTGTTACCTTGACGAGGTACGTGACAAACTTGGAGACACACCCAGACTCGGAAGCTTTGAGAAACACCGCAAGTTGCTCAAGCCAATCAAACCAGAATGGGATCTGGAAGACGATCCTGAACTTACTCTCATTCTGGAGAACTGGGAGCGTATTTTCTCAGAGGGTATTCTTGGATGGGCGGTGAGTGTCCAGGCCAATGTAAGTCTGTTTTCCATGGGAAGTTCCAATCATCTGGCTCAGACACTTTTGTGGCTGGATACGGATAGATTTGATCCCCGTGTTGCCATGCATATCGCTCAAGATATCTTCTCTTTCAAGGCACACGTTGATGAAATTGAAGATCCCGAGCTCAAGAAAATGGCTCAAAGTCTGGCGGATGAATACACTCGTGACTTTGGGGTGAAAGTTCCCAAATCGGTTTCCCATGGTATTTTTCTAAAAATGAGTACCATCTACCATCAAAGGCATCACCTGCCTTGTTCGACACTCACCTTTTTACCTTATCCAGTTTTGTTTCTCCCGGAAAATCCCATGCTTTGCATGATGGTTCCTTTTCAGTTTTGGCCTGAAGAAATGGTCAAAGACTGGGAAAGTCGATGTCCGGAGTACCAGGAATACAAAGAGAAGAGCAAGCACATGAAGGTCTTCTTTGGGGTGTTCGGGGGACTCGTACTTGGTATCCCCATAGTTCAGAAGTTGCTGGAATTGCTACGACCGTAGTTTAGTAAGTCCTCTAGTCGATTGCGAACGGGCTATCCTCATATTCTTTGGGTTTTTGGCTTGTATCTGAAGCCTTCTTTGCAAAGTTTTCCAGAGCCGCCGAGATTTTGTCAAGAACCAGGTCACAGCCCTGGATCTTGTGTCTGACTTTTAAATATTCTGGATCGTTGTAGCTAATCCATACGTCTTTTTTCTCGTCTTCCCAAATCAGATATTTTTGGGGTAAATCGATTGCTGCAGTTTGGGAGCAATGCATTAGCTTGCTACCGATCGCAGGATTTCCAAAGATGATGAGTTCCGTTGGATTGAGATAGATACCCTGCTTTTCAGCTGCCTGCGAGTGCTTGACATGGGAGAAAATGGTCATGTTCTTACTAACCAGCAAGTTTTTCAGACTCATTGCTGTGTGTTTCACAGTGAATTGACTCTTTACATTTCTCATTACCTGCACAGCGGAAGACAGACCTGGAGTTAGAGAAAAACTTAGTATTAAGAAGAGGGCGTTGGGTTTAAGCATTTCATATCCTTTGTAGCTACATCGGACGTATGTGTGCTTTTTCTTTATTGGAGGCCATAGCTTTGTTAGTCTAAGTTCATGCTATACATTTTTTCAGGACTCCCGGGAGTGGGAAAAACGACCTTGGCTCGAAAGCTGGCGAAGGAAACGGGAGCGACTCATCTGAGGGTGGATACGGTGGAAAATCAGTTGGGTCTATGGGGCGTGACTCCACTTGATGATTTGGGATATCGTATTTGTTACGAGTTGGCAAAGGATCAGTTAAGTCTGGACAATTCTGTGATCGCGGATACAGTGAATCCTATTGAGATTACGAGAAAGGCCTGGCAGAAAGTTTGTCGATACTCAACTTTGCTTTTGCTTTGCCTAGTTTCATCAGATTGTTCGTGGGGTTTATCGAACTGTGATTAGCGAGATGATTCAGGAGCGAGTCAGTGATGAGCAGAGGGCGAGTGTGCTTTCAGTACAAGGTTTGACTGGCTTTCTGTCGCAAAGCGCAGCGACCTTGATTGCTGGAGTCATCGCAGACAGCTTTGGAGTTTTGTATGCCTTGAAGTTCAGCTTGATGGCAACATTTGTTATTGGACTCAGCTTGTGGTTATGGGAAAGGAGGCAGGGAAGCTTGTCAACTTTACCTGCGATTCAAAGTTGAGATAAACCTGGGCGGAGGTCTTGATTGATCTCCGCCTTTTTGCCGTCTGGTAAAGACTTCCCGTCTAAGGGTGGATGAGCTTTAATCCGATAATACACTTATCATACATATACTTCCAAAAGGCCCCGATGAAAATTCAATTACTGGTTCACTACCCTACAAACTGGACTGGAAATCCGACACCTGTTTTAGACTCCATCAATGGCGTTCGAAAGACCTTGCTGGAGTTGCAGCTCGATAAGTTGGGGCATTTGGGCCTATGTGTTGTGGTTTGCTTGCGAAAAATGGAGGAGTCTTCTCAAGCTGAGGAGTGTAGAGAAAGAATCCTGAAGATTTGTTCTGATTATAAAGTGGAGACTGTGGAGTTGGAAACGGGAGTCAGTGAGCCCGGTCTTGTGAGTCAATTTTTCAAGAGTAGGCCTGAATGTGAACACTATCTAAAGCTGGTGGCAGAAGACTTTTTGGCTCCATCCAGTTACGCACTGCAATGTTACAGAGAAATTGTTGATGAAAGTCATGAGGATCTCGACTTTGCCTTTAGTGTCAATGAAACCCCGGGAACAGAGTTTGAAATCTACTTTCGAAATATCACGGGCAAGCTGGAGGAAATGAAAAACGAGTCTCCGTACCTGCTAAAGTACAGAATCGCGAAACTTGAGAATCGAGGATTTCATCGCAAACGATTTCGAAGAAAGTTCATTAACGAGTTCGTACCGAATTTTCGATTTACAGCGGATTCTCAGGATTCGCTGGGTTTTCTGGGCGAATTCCTGCAGGCATCTGGCATCACGGCCCTTCAATCAATTGAGCAAGCTGATCTTGAAGAATTCAGCATTGGCAAAAAGTGTTTCCTGCGAAGTTTTCCCAATCAATTTTACGATCATCGAAATGACTTTGGAGCTGAAGTAGAAGTTCCGATCAAGATGCAGTTTCTGGAAAGAGGTTTGATCTGTAAAAGGTACATGAAACCGGGCCACAAAGTATTGGATCTTTGCAGCGGGGATATGTATCTGCCTCAAATCTGCTACCGAAAGTCTGGTTGCAGTATTCACTGCATAGACAACAGTGAAACCTCGAGAAAGCTATACGAAGAAAAAGGTCTGTCTGATTTTGATATTCAGCTCCATCCCTATTCAATATTGAGCGATGAAGGCTGGGCCAGGATAAGAGAATTGGGGCCTTTTGATGTCGTAACCTTTACGGCGGCGATTGAGCACTTTACAGAAGAGGAACAGGATTTTCTGGCAAAGAATATTCGAGATGTTCTAAAACCGGGAGGGGTATTGGCTGGAGATACAATAATCGTTCCCAAGCAATCTTTACCCGGACATTGGCAGCATAAAAAAGAGTTTGAGGATGAGGAAGATCTGGCTTCAGTCTTTGAACCCTATTTCAGCGATGTGGATGTTTTTGTGAGCCATTACGAAAGCCTGGTGGACCAGCCTGTCTATTTTGTCTGCAAAGCTTGATTCTGATTCTTGTTGATCAAGGAAAAGAACTTTTCACGGACCTCCGGGATTCCACAGTCCTTCCAATCGGGGTATGCCCCCACATCATGGAGTTCATCCGGGCGTTTCACCAGGTTTTCATGGGGGTAAGTCTCATGGTTCAGGGGCTGAGCCTTATAGTGGCTCCATGGAGGATCATGGAGATGATATGAGCTAGCCAATGCCACCAGGTGGAACGGTAGCCAGTCCAATTGGGGGTCCATTTCATGGAAGAGGGGTTTCCAGCCCCATCGGACATCCACCCAATGATGGGGATGTATACAATCCGATTGGTATTCCAGTTGATCCTCATCCAATGGATCATGATAGGACAGATTGCTTGCAGCAAATTAAAGAGGGGGGCTTTTCCTTTTGTGTTGTGGAAAAGCAGTACTTACTTGAAGATTATGCTGGAGACGGCTCTTACCGTCTGATCATTGAGCTAAAGTCAGAAGGAGATTACTCTTCGGATGAGTAGACTTCTTGAAAGTTCTCTTGTTGCATAGCGGCTTCACTCCAAAGTTCCCGATAATTGTATTCCCGGTGAAGCTTCTTGCCATGGCTTACCTCGGCGGCATCCAGTTGTAGAGTCAGTTGGGGTTCTCCATCCTTTTGCCATTTTTGAATGGAAATGACACCTCTAAGTTTTGGATTACCCTTCCAGGCGCTCCAGATCTTCTTTGCACGAATCAAGAAGTTCTCGCTCTTCAAGCTACCGCTCCATAGGACTCTATGAGTTTCGTCACCGGAAAAACTGTTGATGATTTCTTTGATTTGGGAATCGATTTCAGAGTCTACCGGGTCCAGTCGGTATCCCTTCCCAATGTATGTGACATTGTCGCCGCCAGACCACTCATCATTTTTCAGGGGAGTTCTCTTTCTTGGTTCAATTTTATGGATTTTAATTTCAACTGCTGGAGTGATTCGAATAGGAAGGCCAGTCAGAGGATTGCTGGACCATTTTCTCTCCACTTTGTGAACAGAAGCCTCTACATAAAGGTCTTTGATTTCCTGGGCATAACTAAATACAGAGATAAGTAGAAACAGAATAATTCGATACATTGAAAGGCTCCTTGTTTTGGGAAGATCAAGTGTAACTCCGAGTATGGAAGCGAGGCAAAAAATTTTAACTATTGAGATTTTTGATCGCTTTCTTGTGGATCTTCTGAACCCTCCGGAGGCAAGGCAGGAGGTTTTGGAGGATGCCATCCGGGAAAATTAGATACTTGTGCAACCATTGTCTTGGCAAACAGATCGTGAATTCCCCGTCTTTCACTTTGTATGTAGACGTAGAGATAGCACAGTGTAAGAAGAAGGAAGGCAATGTTTTGCAGTGCAAAAAATGGCCAGGATAGATCAAACGGCAGAAAGGAAGAAACGTAGGAAATCATTCCTGTAAGAATCAGCAGTGGTGCAGGTAACAGGCGGGGCAAGTTTCTCTTGAAGATTTCCTTTTTGCTGGGTTCTTTGCCTCCAAGGTTGACTATTTTCATTCCCAAAAGCTGCTTCCCAAATGTCGCGTGATGAAGTGATTCCATGCGATAAAAATAATACCAGCCAGCTCCAATGGGTAGAGTAGAGAGAATGATAATCAGGCTGGATAATCCCAAAAAATTAACAATGCCTGTAAGAACACCCATCAAAATAAAGAAGGGAAGACAGAAGTAAGTAGCAAAGACTGCGTCAATCAATGCAGCGATCGTTCTGAGTTTCAGGCAGGTAATATTCTTGTCAGCATCTTCAGTGTATTTTGGCTGTTCCTTTTGCTGAAGCGTTTTTAAACACTGGTTTCGAATGAGTGGACCTGCAAACTGAATTGGGGCGAACAACTTGTCCCAGTTCATGTTGTGTAGTTTGAGTTTAAACAAGATCTCCTGAAGTTTACCCTCAGGTTCAAACTCTTCTTCTTTGGCCAGCTCCTGATCTTGAGAATCACTACTTTCAGAGCTGACATCCTCAGGACCTGCTGATGAGCCTGGAGATTCCGTCTCATTTTGTGCTGACGTTGGATTTACAGATTCGATCTCTTTCTGACCCGACGCGGGGTTTGCAACACCACTATCTCCCAAAGGGGAGTTGTTTTCATTTTGGGCTAAGGAAGAAGTCACAGAGTTGACTGGATTCTGTTTTGAAGCTGGATTGCTTGACTGGAGTTCCTCCTCATCAAACAAATTCTCTTCTTGTGCAGTCGATTGAGCCTCATTAGCAGGGAGGGTGATGGGATTTTGGCCCACAGCTTCTGTGGAGTCCAGGTTTTCGACTTCCTGTGCCGGGAGCTCTTCGTCCGAAGAATTGGGGAGAGTGATTTTGTCAGATGGCGTAGGACCAGCCTCTGATGTGAAATCCTGGAATGCAGAAACGCTTTCGTTGGGACCACCAGGTAGTGAGATCAACCCTTCACTATCGATGACTTCCTGCTTGGGTGGGAGTTCTACCTGGGCTAAACCGGAAGCTTCTTCAGAAGGTTGAAAATCAAAATCTTCCTCCTCATCATCAACTAGCAAAAACTCTTCTTCTTCTGCAGGTTTTGCCTCCAATGGAGACGGAGGATTCAACTCCAGGCGGATGGCCTCCATAAACTGATCATCGATATTACCGGCTACATTCAGTACTTCCCTGAGATCTTCGAGAACTGCGAGCAAGTCGGTGGGAGCAAGTTGAATAGCCAGATCCGATTTGACTCTTGTCATGAGGGACTTGAGATCAATGATTCCGTCTACACGTTCTTTCGGTAGCAGAGTGCGCACTTCCAGTTTCGCTTCCTGGAACAGTTCTTTGCTTAACTGCAGTTTTTTTTGAAGGGCTTTGAAAAGAAACTTGTCCCGATCACTTGGCTTTTTGAATCTTCCAAGTTCCAGCAGGAAGGACTTCATCACAATAAATTTCTGAGTATCGTTCAAATCTTGAAGGCTCTTCATAAGGACTTCTTTCATGGGTTCCATCGAACATTTGTAGCTGGAAATCCACATCAAACACCAAGAGATTCCTTTGATTTTTGAATCAATGAACAGGAATGCCTAAAAGAAGTGAACTCTTGTCAAACTCACCTGAAATCAAGAGGGCTGTAAGCAATTCACGGAGTAGAAGTCAATGTTTCAGATAACTCCGATGAAATTATTGTAAGAAAGTTGGTTATCCCTAGAAACTGCCCTCGGGTAACTTGTTCTTGTGATGATGAAAATGAAGTTCAAGATCACAGGCATCTGACATGAAAGGCTTTCCAATTTCGAGGACACCCGCTTTTTTCTGATCTTCCTGCTGATTGCGATCCATAACAACGAAGATATCAAACTTCATATGTCCTTCGTCATAGGACATAATTTCCTCACGAAAATCTCCTCCACCCTGATCTACGTGACCAAAGTCCTGTGCGATAACATTGATTTTAAACGGAGTTTTTACTTCAGTTTCTGCAACAGGTCCTTCTCTCTTCAGAAAGAGGCCAAAGAGGTCGTTCTACCGCTACCGGGTCAAATCGCTTGAAAAGGCTACCCAAAAGCCTCAAGGCGAGTCCTTCCGGCTCAGGAATGACATTGCTGTAAACAATTTGCGTACCCGGCTTTGAAAAGAAGCCCTTGCGATCATCGCCTTGAAGACCGCCCTGACTCATCAAGAAGAGATTGGCCGTTGTGACGTCCTGACGCTTGTCCAGGGTAGGGAAGAGTTTCACTGCAATTCCAAAGAGGCGATTTTTGCCCTCTTTCCATTCGCTGTTGTCCTGACCCGTTGAGAATCGAACGATGGCTGGAACCTGAGTTCCTGATTTGAAAAGACCAGTGGCCCCGGTGTCGTTTTACATTTTCCAGGTAGCTTCAGCACAAACTCCGCGGGAGTGGAGAAGTTTGGGTGCTTTTTCCTTGAAGTCCACGTTTTCAATGGTTGTAGCCTTAAGGCGATCTCGAAAGGTTTTACCCCAGCTAGTCAGGCCTCCAATGAGTTCAAGAACATTGATTCCCTTGCGCTCTACCATTTCCTCAGTGGTGTTAAACTTGATCTTTTGGCGAACTTCCATATAGGAGCTGGCGAAAAGGGAATTTGATAGTGCGAGGGTGCACAGCAGGACTGTGCTGACAGACTTGATTTTCATTGGATACCTCATTTATTGGAATTGACCCTATATAACAGGCGCCATTACCCAATGTGGCAAGCCCTGCCAAGCTTTCAGTCCTGCTAGTTGCAGGAAACCACTAATGGGATTTCCAATGAGCTACCCTGTTTTTATGTCCATGTCGCTTCCTGCCCTTGTCATGCCAATGGACCTTTTGGGCTGCTGGAGTGTGTGTGCGAACCTGCCTGTATTGTTGATCTGCTTCAAAATTCAGACTCAGATTTAGATTTACTGTCTCCTTCTTTTGAGAGTAGAACTGTTCGAACTTTCTCCCCATGAATTCAACGGTATGGATATAGCCGGAAAGAACTTTCTTCTTGATTTCACGATAGCGAGTTTCGCAGCGCTGTTCTTTGCGGTAGATGTCCAGGTGATTTCTGTCAGAGGACATGGAAGAGCCTAAAATGGTTCCAGCAACAATGGCAGCATCTTTACCCTTTCCTTTTCCAAACTGCTTTCCTGCAACTCCTCCCAGAACACCTCCAAAGAATTCGTCTTTAGTTCTGGGGCCTGAACCGAGTAGGGTTCCTACAATCATCGCTGCATCTTTACCGCGACCCTTTCCGATTTGACTTCCCAACAAACCTCCCAGAATGGCTCCTGTAGGATTTACAGAGCTTGCTTTGCGTACAGGTATTTTTTCTTCCCAACAATGTTCGTAGGGAACCTTTTCAAAGACAGTTTCATAAATGACTTCATGGGAGCTTACCGGTAGCTCTACTGTCAATTCCTGAGCGTTCACCATGCCATTGGCAAATATGGATAAAATTAGTATTTTCAGTTTGTGCATAATTGACTCCTTTTTGATACGGATGAAGCACAGGGAAGAAGGGTTACAATTTTTTTTAAATTCAAAATTTTTCTTTTTCTCCGACTACCCTGAAGAATTGTAATTATTGCTATTTCTGCCGCTATCTCGAAGATTTGTAATGTGGAGGATTCCATTTTATTTTTGTTCCAATCGCTTCGAGGTATTGAGTATATTTTGATGGAAGGATGATCGGGCAATTCGTTGGGGTTGTATGAGAGGATTCAGTTGTTTGACTATCTAAAAAAGCTGTTCGGCATTGAAGAGAAGAAACCAATATTTGAGATCGACCGATCGCGGCTTGAAAGCCAATATGCGGCGGGTCTTGATCCAGTTTCTATTGAAAAGCTCGAATTTCTTTATCTGTTCTTGAAGGACCAGCAGCTGTTACCGCATCATAACAGCTATAAAATTCAGACAACTTCCCAGATTCTTTTGCAGCAAACCACTGAACCTGAGTTTGAAACTGTGAACCTAACTGCTTACTACAAAGGACGAGAGACTTTTCGAATCATGTACGCGAAGGGAGTTGTGGCTCACAATACTGGTGAAGGCCGGAAACGAGTCAGAGAGCCTGCTCTGGATCAGGTTCATTTTCAGTTTTATCAACCGACCAGAAAGAGGGAAGCGGCTTTTTGGAATTATTTTCCCTGGTTGTTGCTGGAACATGATAGCTTGAGTGTAAGAGAGGATTTGTCAAAGTTTGTCAGCGCTGTGGAGTACCAAACGTCAAGCTTCAAACCAAGCGATCTTCAAGCTTTGCTCCAGGAATGCCTGGAGATCTGTCGGGAACGTCAGCAGTTTCCAGTGAAGCTATTCAAAGATTGGGAATTCAGGAATCTTGAGAGCTTGAACTCCTCCTATTCCGGAATGGGAAAACGTCTGGCAAGAATTCATGATGCCTATTTTGCCTCCAGAGATTTTGTTCTCTCTGAAAAAGACTAGCAGCAATCGATCTCCTGAGCACTCAGTGATTACCCGCGCTCGAGACTGGTCTTTCAATTGAATGAATTGCCCTCATAGTAGTGAAAAAAAAGACCCGCATTTCTGCGGGTCTTACTATTTTATTTGCTTACTGGTTTACCAGTCTTCATCCGGACCGTTTTCACGCTCATACCTTCGGATGGCTCGTCGTAGAACTCGCACAGCTCCTTCTATATCCCGGTCAACTTCAAGCATGTTAATCAAGTAGCGTGCCTTTCGAACAAAGTCACGAGCATTGGAACGCTTGTAGTCTCTTTACAAGTCATCAATGATGCCACCGTATTGGTTAACTTCAGAGGCATGATTTTTATGAATATCACCGTCGTTGTCTACCATGGTTCTAAAAAGCTGGCCCAGGTTTTGATCCATTCCACTGGCAATCTTGTACAAGGCCCGGCCATGATGACAGTAGCTTCCTCCAGCACGCCATCCGCGAACACAGCTTTCCACCAGAGCCTTCAAAGCGACCGCGCCACCCCGGTCTTCAACACCACCATGAAACTGAGAAACGATACCGCTCTCTTCCAAAGCCTGGCTTTCCAGATAGCGCTTGAACAGTCTCTTGCGTACAGCTTCGTCTTTGGACTGAGTCAAACGAAACTCGGCGTCTTTCATTCTGCGAGCTATTGTTTGAGCCTTCTGCTCCTGATTTGCGTGTAGTTTCAAGTCGGCAGACTTTTCCGTCTGAGCCATCAAGGGCTGGGTTAGCAGGAGTCCTGCCAATGCTAATTTTGCTAGTTTCATGATCTTGATCCTCCGTTGAAGCCTTGAAAATAGTAAAGAAACAGGCCAACTGAAAAATTACGTCAGCCTGTTTCTGAGCGAAATCAAAAAAACTTGAATTGAGGATCTCTTATTTCTTGGAAAAGAACTTGTAATCGAGGGAAAATTTGCCAGGCCCGGAGATCATTAGTGCAATGTAAACACAAAGGAATTCCAGTGCATGGGAAGCTCCTTTCCATCCAGCTGCTGGACTCTCGGGTGGCAAACTCAAATGCTTGATGCTGGCAACGATCATTGTTCCGGCAAGTAAAAAGGAAGCAATGCGAGTACCCAGACCACCCGCGACGAGAATTGAGCAGACAAATTCAGCAAAGGCCGCCATGAACCCCCACATTACGGGCCAGAAGGTAATTCCAAACATAGCCATGCTTTTGCCGAGTCCAATCCATTTCTCCGTTCCACCTGTAATCTTGCCCCAGCCATGAAACAGGGCCATGCTTAATCCAAACCCGATTCTCAAAACGAATAGTGCAAGATCTTTGCGATTTTCTTTTGCGAACAACATGAATGTCTCCAATAGTGTGTTGAGAGTGTGCAAGATTTATAGATGGTTGGAAAGCAAAAACTGAAATGGAATAATTCTTGACCAGTTATTCTAAAAAGGGTTGACGGGTGTGGAAAAAACCTTAGTTCTATAGGTGAACAAAGACTGTCGTATAAATTTACTTAAGAAACGGATAAACAATGAACTATTGGAGAACATTGCTGGCAACCGGCATATTGCTTGCATCGAGCTTCCATAACTTTGCCCAGGATGATCTAAACCTTGTAAAAGAAGGCCTGCTAACAGCCTTTGCAAAATTTAGCACTCTGCAAGAAGAGGGGCATATCAACTATAATGTACCCATTGATGAGCAGCGTTATGCAAAGCGAGTGGACCAGGTTGCCCAGGCCCTGGAAATGATTATTGCTCAGAGCACGGAATATTCAAAAGTACACTCTCTCTCGTCAGAAGCCTTGATTGGAATTCGTGGTCTGAGGACTTCAGGCTCTATAGGAATTATCAAGAAAGAATCCCGAGAGATTTACATTGTTGGATTCAAGAGTTTGACTCAATCAGTGAAGGGTCTTTATGAACTAAAAGGCGAGTCGAGGGATTCAATTATTGAAGAATCCGATGTAGAAGTGAGCAGAGGTCCGGGAAATGGGGACGCCACGTGGAGAGCGATGCGAAAGATACGCAGTGCCCAAAGAGGACTTCGCTCCATGGTCATGCATGATGAGCTGGAATTCGCTTCAATGGAAGCCCGACATCACTTTCGAAGTAATATTCGGGAGTTGAGAAGAGCTTTGGATATTCTGGAGTGGGGCGAGGGGCAACATGCCAAAAGGCGAGCTGCTCGAATTGTGCGAAGAAGCATCAGTAACTTTCGAGGAATGCTCTTTACCGGAGAACTTCAATTCACAAATCCTCTCTCGCTTTTCCAGTGGAGAAGAAATATGGAAGAGCTTCAGGATGCAAGAGAGATCTTGACTCGCTAAAATATTTAGAAAGATACCCCTCCAGAGGGGCTGGTCAAAAAGATTGGCAGAATGATAGAAACCTCTTCATTCTGCCTTTTTCTTTACTGGAGCCAGTTTTCAACAAAGCTGGCCAGAGTCTGCTTGCCATTGGGGCTAGCGCTCAATGTACCTTGAGCATTTGCAGTTTCCACTCGATCCAGAAAGTTAAGCGCAGAGGAGTCGCTCCAGTAATCAACAAGGCCCTCATGCCCGAATCGATGGGCGACCAGATTGAGGTTACTCTCAAAGATGTTGTAAAAAAGAACTCGAGTCAGATCACTGTGATTTTTTGCAGGGAGGGCTGATGATGGAGCAACCAATCCATCGGAGAGCAGGAAGCTTTGAACCTGACCACCAAGAAAAAGATAGCGGGTTTGGGAGACGAGTTGAGAGTTCTTTAAAGTAGTAATGTTGGGACTAGCGCTGCTTAAGTCTCCGGTGGCGGCACCAAAGCCCGAGATTCCCAGAACGGCCCCCACATCAGCAATTGGAGAACCTTCATGGGGTGTTCCAATGGTAACAAAGTGAGACAAGTTGTTGATTGGTCCATGGATTTCATGAGCGAAACGACTGATTAACCCTCCTTTGCTATGGCCATACAAATGGAGGTCGACATTGCTGTTTTTACTTAAAACTTCTTGAAGCTGTTTGCCATTGGTGGACATATCAAGACCCGATGGGTAGCGAAAAATCCAGATTGAATCATAGTATTTCTGATTGTTCACCGTGTAATTCATTGCCCAGTTCAATGGACCTGCAGTTTTGCTGAAATTCTCGGGATTTCCATTGAGGCCATGAACGAAGACTGCGACCCTTCCAGTAGCTTGTTTGAAGTCGTTCGTGTTTAAAGTCAGATTGTTTTCGGCGACTACTTCCATTCTTGCGATGTCAGGAGCTTGATAGAGTCGATCGCAGATCAAATAGCTGCCTGTGCGTACTTTAAACTCAAAATGATCGTTGTGATGAACAAATTCATTGGGGGCGAAACTTCCCTTATCAGCCTGAAGTCTGAGAGCTGCCAAACGAGTAGAGTTGGAACGCAGGTAAGCAAGCGTTCCGGTATTTAATGGAAGTCGGGCAGTCAGTCCCTGGGGGTGCAGTGGGTACATCTCAATATGCAAGCCAAGAGAAGCGCTGGTGGGTGGATTCTTCGCTATGGAGACGGTGACACTAATCTCTCTGTCCACCGAAAGGGCTTCAAAACTCAAACCTGCGAATAGACCGGTAGTGAGAGTCCGGGTTTGCCCGGTAGAATTAAAGGTCCAGCTTAGTATCTCACTGGTAGATGCTTTGGGGACCCAGTTTGTCTTGTGTAGTACCCAGAAGGCCTCCAGCTCCTCAATCTGATTAAGTGTCTCCACTCGAATTGATTTCTGACTTTGATACGCGGTTGTGATTCGAGTTGAATCGACTCCCTTTTGCCAGCTCCTCCAAACTCCCTGGCGATAAAGCCAGATACTGTGAATGTCTGTATTGGTTTGGCTCCATTCTATAGAGGGAATGTTTTGACCGGTAAAATTGCCTTGCAGACTGAATCCAGAGGGGAGATTTGACCAGTCCACAGGTATAGTAGTGTAGTTTTGAATCCAGGGAACCTGGGACTGAAGTTGTACGAAATAGGGTTGATTTGCCTCGATCTCTTCAAGGTCCCAACTTTCCTGAAGTGCTCCATTTGGTGAAGTACACCACCAATCATATTGTTTTCGTTGGCACAGTTTCATTGCGTTCCCACCAAGCTCGGACTGGGCAAACTGAACAATGCCTAGATTGCTGGAGGCGGGAATGGCCAGCATATGCCATCCAGCGGAAAGGGTTTTATTGATCTGAGCGCAAAAGCCAGAGTTCACGAGAAGGATGGTGAGGAGCACAGACCAAGTAATGGTTTTACAAATTCGAAGTTTCATTTCTTTCATCTTATCGCGACTGACATTTCACCTGAAACAGATTCAGGCAAATATTGCTTAATAGAATGAGATTTGTAGGGTCTTATTCAAAATATAGTTGGAGTCAACTACACTTTCCTGTTGAGCACTACACCTGGATGCTAGACCATCGGACCTGCTTCCTGTACTCCTGAGAAAGAAATGAGCAAGACGAATCGACATTCCCTGAAGATGTCCATCATTACCGCATTTGCCGCACTTTTTGTATTGTTGATTCTAGTAATTATTGGATTCAACAGCTACTTCGGACACAAGGCTTCTCTTAAAACGTCAGAACAGATTTTCCAGCAGGCCGGGAACACAGCTATTCATAAAACAGTCGATTTTATGCACCCGGCGATTCAAAACTCCTTATGTTCGAAAGGATGATTGATGAAGGGCATGTGAATCAAAAAAGCATTCCCGAGATTCAGGACTACTGTTTCCAGGTTTTGAAAGTCTATGATCAGTTCAATGGTTGTTTTTACGCGAATCAGTACGGAATGTGGGGGCTGAAATTCAGGCTCCGGGTATGTACAACCTGGAGATCCGGCAGAGGGAAGATCTGGGTCAACGTCTCGCCTACATGAAAGATGTCTGGGTAGACAAGGACAAGAATATTCTCAATTCTGGTTTTGGTCCTGGCAACAATCTTCATTTCCTTGATTGCTCGTAACATTTCCAAGCCGATTCATGAGTTGACTTCCAAGCTTAATTCTATTCGTGAGCTTGATCTTGAAGGGGATACCAAGGTGGACTCCCGAATTGAGGAGATCAGCGAAATTACCAATTCAATCGAATCCTTGAGGATCGGATTGCAGGCATTCAAGACCTATGTTCCGGCCAGGCTGGTCAAGGATTTGATAGCTAACGGGGAGACGGCTCGTATTGGAGGGAAAAACGAAATACTCACTATTTTCTTTTCTGATATTGAAGACTTTACAAATATTTCGGAAGGGCTTCCCCCTGAATATCTTGGAATCCATTTGAGTGAGTATCTGGATGAAATGAGTCGGACTATTAAATCTCAGTCAGGCACAATCGACAAATATATTGGTGATGCTGTAATGGCATTTTGGGGGGCTCCGCACAAAGATCTGGAGCACGAACGAAACGCCTGTGCTGCTGCGATCCTTTGTCTAAAGCGGCTACGAGTTCTGGAAGAGAAATGGAAGGCTGAACGAAAGCCAATATTTAGAACTCGAATTGGAATTCACTCAGGTCCTACCGTTGTTGGAAACATGGGCTCACAGGAGCGTATGAATTACACGGTAATCGGGGATAGTGTAAATCTCGCCAGTCGTCTTGAAGGGTTCAACAAAATCTATGGGACTGATATCATTATCAGTGGAACGACCGCTGGAAGGGTGAAAGATCATTTCTTGCGACGTCCATTGGATACGGTGTACGTGAAGGGTAAGTCGGAACCCATTGAGATTATCGAGTTGCTTGACTTTATCGATGCTGAAGATTCGGTCCAGCATCTGGCTGCAGAGCATTCTGCCAGCTACGATTTATACATGAATATGGAGTTTTCCAAAGCTCTTCAAAAGATTGACTCCCTGCTCAGGGACTTCCCGGAAGATGGCCCCTTGAAGATTTTGCAGTCGCGGTGCCTGGAGCTGGAAAAAGATCCTCCCAAAGAGAGTGACTGGAGTGGAATTCGGGACGGTCTGCGATTTCGGGATATTAAGTGAGGAATGAAATGAAAACAGGAATTTTAGGCGCAGGTTTTATAGCATCAGTACTTGTCAGAGCATTTAATCGAAATCAGGACATCAAGCTGCAAGCAGTTGCCAGCCGGACTTCTCAGAAAGCAAGGGCTTTTGCAGAGGAGTTCGGGGTTGAAGAGGTGTTTGAGTCTTGTGAAGCGCTTTTGGAGTCAAAGTGTTGTGAGATCATTTATCTGGCAACTCCTACAGGGGTTCGACATGATTTGGCCCTGAAGGCTTTGGAGACCGGGCATCATCTGTTGATCGACAAGCCATTTATAAACAGTGAGTCGGCGCTTTCCCTGAGTCAGTTGGCAAAGGAAAAGGGTTTGGCATTTATGGATGCGACCCACTTCACTCACCATCCTCGAACAGAACGAATCCAGGAAGAAATTGCCAGGACACTGGGAATAGTGAAGTCCATTCGCTCTTCCTTCTGCTTTCCTTCCATGGACTTGAATAATATCCGACTGAATCCGGATAAGGAGCCGACCGGAGCCATTGGTGACATGGGTTGGTACAACATGCGTGCAATTGTTGAGTATATGCCCGAGCGTGGAGATTTGGTAAAGATGTCCGGGTTTGTGGAGAAGCACCCGGAAACCGGAGCCATCGTTAGGGGTAGTGGAGTTGCTTCCTTCAGTTCCGGATTAACATCCAGTTTTGACTTTGGATACAGCGTTGGATCAACTCTGATGGATTTGGACATCCTGGGTGAAAATGCAGTCATCCAACTCTCTGACTTTGTATTGGACTGGCGTGAGAGCTTTGCCTTCCAGAACCCTGATTGTTTACCGTATTACTTGCTTCGAGAAGGAGTGAATCCCCTGACAGAAGCAAGAAAGATTGAGTGTGAGCATTTAGCGCCACAGGAAGATTTGATGGTGAGAGAGTTCCTCAAATTGACCAAAGCACCGCAGGGAGAAGAGGCTCAGTCGGCGATAGATCGAGCGTTGCAAACTCAAAAGCTCGTGGATGCCTTTATGTCCTGCGCAACTGTTTTGTAGATTTAGGCAGATTCATTGGTTCAGCGGTTAAGCTGACATTATTTTCAGGGGTTTATAACTCCGGGCTTGAGCTGGTTTATTGATTTGTGTGAGGTTGGAAATCCATGGGTTTCTTATCCTGGCGGGTCATCGGTTCGCGGGGTACTGATTTGTCTTTTCTGATTTCAGGCAATGGACACTGCTTTACTTTTCTGTGACTGCTTTCCATTTGATCCTTGACAGGACAGGATTGCTCCTTATGCTATTAATATTATATTTCAACCGAAAAGGAAACAGACTTATGTTCATTCGAAGCCTATGCTTGGCCCTGGCACTCCTTCCTGCGAGTCTATGGGCAACCCCGGACTTGATGCAGGTACAATCTGGAGAGATTGGTAAAATTCGTATTCTTAGTAACAACAATCTTCCCAAGAAAGTGATTGTAGTTCGTAATTACAGCACGAAGCCATTCGTCAATCAGTTGATTGAGACTGTTCGTGAGATCAACAGCAGTTCGGACAAGCTGGATCTTAAGGTCCATGTAATTGTAGGTTCATCTTCTGAAGCCAGATCTTTTCGTTCCCAGCTACAGGCTCAGGGCGACCTGGATACTTTGGTAGAAGTTAATGATCGTTTCTACACTTCTGATCAGTGGATGCAGGATTGGGGCGAGATAGCCGTTGCTGATATCAAGGACAAAGAAGGTCCACAAATGCTGATTCTTGATTCGAATCGCGGACGTGGTCTTGCCGGATTGCCAAAGATCTTCGCTGACCTCTGGGATGCTTACTACATCAAGAATCCAAGAAGAGGTGTTAAAGGCGATTACGGCGGCAATATCGAAGTCAGCCCTGACAATGTACTTGTTCTGGGAACAACATCCAGTCCGGAAATGCGAGCCCTCCTGGGCAAGCATGGTTACACCAGTGACAAGATGGCCTTGCTGGACACTCACTGGCTTCAGGTGGGACACGTGGATGAGTATGTTACTTTTGTGCCCACAGAAGGTGCTGATGGTGGCTACACGATCCTTAAGTCTGATCCAATTCTGGCCTTTGATTTGATCAAGAACGCTACAGAAGAGCAGTTGAATCAAACGAATCCTGAGTATCGCAGTACAGTTCGTCAGCTACATGCCGACCTGAACAGTGGCCAGATGATGAAGATGAGTTATGAAGAGTATGATCTGAGTCCTTACGTAGACATTCTCAAGAGTGCCAACAATAATAAGGACAGTCGAACGACTCGGGAAAGATTGAATCGATTGATCGATTTGAACAGAGCAATTGGTCGTTTGATTAATGAGAACGTGGAAAAATTGAGAGCTAAAATTCTGGAAGTTACAGGAACTCCTGATCGAGATATCAAGGTGATTTCCTTGCCAACGATCTTCCGTGGAAGTAAGTCAGGTTCCAGTCTTTACCGATGTGTTGCACTTCTTCCCGGTGTGGTGAACATGCTGGTTCTGGGTGATCAACTTGTGATTCCTGATGCTCAGATGCCAATGCTCAACGACTTCATTGAGAAGCAAATGGCGAAATTGAAACTGACATCACATTTTCTTGATGATATGGCTTACCACAATCTTGCAGGTGAAATTCACTGTGGAACCAATCTGGTTCGAGAGCATGATGACTACTGGGTAGTACCCGAGCACATCATTCTCAAGAAGAAGTTCAATTCCTTGTTCGGCTTGAAATAAATTATTAGACCAGTCTGAAATTACAGACCGTCTGTACCATTGAGTGCAGGCGGTCTGTTTTAATTCTCAACGAGAACTTCGTAGATATCCTTGAGAAACTCCAGCAGAAGAGCAGGGGTCTTAGGAGTGCTTTGGCAGATTGCCGGATTAATTTGTTATTTGAGCTGCAGTTTGACAAAGAGTTCGGGCTTCAGCTGACTTAGAGTGATACTCTTCATACTCCAGGCTGGAAACAACCTCTCAGTAATTTCATGAAGACTCACCAGCCGTGCGTTGTCATGTCTGGGATCTTTCAGGATTTTTCCATACAGGGTGTGCACTTCGGCAGCCGGGCCTTCCAGGACCTGAATAAACTCCTGCTGGGAGAAGAAAAGTAAGCCACTGATGCCCAATCTTTGGTTGTTCGCGGCTGCCAGATCCATCAAGTCCACCATCTCCATGATGGACATCTTACCCACAGGTTCGGATTTGTAGATCAGACGTATGTAATGGCCATCTTTACTTAGCTCAGGTAGTCTCGCATCAGGATTGTAGGGCACAATCTGGGTAGAAGGGACGATCTTTGTTTTATTGGAATTTGAATGTGGAGTACGGGTCCTGCTTGAAGAGCAGACTTTTTCTTCAGGGTCTGTACCTGTCACCTTACTTTTGGTTGAATCATGAGGGGCTTGAATCTTATCAGGGACTCCGGGTTCCGAAGTCACTTGAACCTTGACCTCGTTGGCAGGTTTGGAAAATTGATTGAATTCCCGACTGACCAGATAGCGACCATCTGTACCCCCTGTACGAGCATCCAAAGTTATTGCGTGGTGGACAGTAATTCCGGGTATGTTTTCCAAGAACTTGAAAGTCGCAATTCCAGCCCCAAAGGAATGACCTACCAGTAAAATCCGACTTCGATCACCATAGACGTTTTTCCACTCCTGAGCACACGTGGCGGCCTGGGAGCTGTTGGTCCATCCATAGGCAACAGAGACAAAGCCAAAGTTCACAGAGTCTCGTGACTTTCTAACCAGATTCTTTCTCACGAAGCCGACTTGCTTGGACATCAGTCCTTCAAAGCTGACTACCAATTGAATCACGCCTGAGCGGTTGGCAAGCGAGGCAAGTTCTGAACATCTTCGTTGATTGGGGGAGTAAAGATGAAAATCATCATTGTCTGCTACGGAACTGGCGGAAGGCGTGACCGTAGGCGTTTCGTCACGGTTGGCTGTGGTAGGCTCGGATCTGTTGTCCTCCAGAATAATGAACTCGTCATCCGGAAACTCTGGATCAACTACCGTTTGAGGTAAGTCCACATCAACCTGAGGTCGAACACTGCCATTGACGCTTTAGGTGCTGACATCGTCATTATCCTTGTTGCAGCCTGACAAGAAGGCAACACCAAAGGAAACCGTGAATACCAAAATGAGCTTAAACCACTTCATAATCTGTATCTACTAGGCAATATGAGCGGGATTGTTACAAAAATAAGCAGAAGATTCTCTCATCTCAGAAACCTTTTCAGGGAAGTTTACGTAGTAAGCTTGAGCTGTTATGAAAAGAATATCGAAATTGAAGCTGAGTTTAGTCTCGGTCATATATCTTGCGATTGCTCAAACCACCCATGCATTAAAGATTCATGGGAATTGGTGTGGACCGTATCATCCAAACAATTTTGAATATGCCTACAAGGAGACTGTGGACCCTTACCTTGATTCTACAGACAAGGCTTGTATGAAGCATGACTTCATCTATTCTAATTATTGGTCGACCATTGAAGCAGATCAGATGAACCTGTATTTGCCTGAGTACCCTTTTGAAAAACAATTTCAGGCAGATCTTCTCTTGATTCACGATATTGAAGAAGGCCTTGTTAAAGGCGAATGGGGATGTGAGGGTACCGGTAAGATTAACACCTACCCAGATAGAGTGGTTAGGTGCAAGCGATCGAAAATGGAGGGTTCCCTTTGTAATCGTATCAAGCCTAAACTTGTGGAGAGGATGTTTTCAAGGGTGATTCAAATGGCGATGATGGTTAAGATCAAGCTGCACTACAAGATTGGTATGGAGCATGAAAATCCAACCGTTTGTGAAGATCTCCTTCCAGAGGGTTCAAGTCCTGCTAGCCCCTCAAGCCCCGGATCCCTGGAACTACCGGACTTTTGCAGTATTCAGGATGATTTCGCGAGAAGTGCGAATTTGGAGCCTGATCCAAGAGTGGAGGAGAAAATCGAGAATTTCTTCAAATTTTTTACTGGTGAATCTCAGAAGCGAAGAGCCTCTCAAGTTCTTGTAAAGTATGTTAAGGCCTGTAACTTGAGACAGATGGAAGCTTTTCAGGCGCCCACAAGCGATGTGAAACCACAGTTTGTACTTAACGACGAAGTGATTGAAGCTGCCTTGCAATCAGCTATTAAAAAGCAAAGATAGCTCTAAAGGCTGACTTCCATTTCATCCAGGCCCTCGAACGGCCCGAGTACTGTCAGGATGTCACCCTTGCGAATTCGAAAATGACTGTGGGCATGAATCAATTGTCCCTTACGAGAGACAGCCAGAACCAGAACCTCTTCCGGTAAGGTCAATTCTTCCAGAGAGAGTCCGAAGTGGCTTGGATTCCGGACTTCGATATCCGAGATGTCGTGGTCGTCTTCATCATCAAGTAGCAGGCTGACTGCTGAAGGACTTCTGACGTAATGGTCAAGCAGGGATATGATTGCTGTAGATTTGGCAACGACAAAGCAATCAAGCTCTCTGAATCGGGAGATATTGCCCCTCTCATTGAGGTGCACAATTCGATGAAGTCCATCATAGTGCTCATAAATAGTCTCACAAATCAGAAAATTCTCTTCGTCACTCAGCATAGTTACGACTGCGCCAAATTCCCGTGGCTTTAGCTCATGGATAAGATCAGGATTCAAATTTTGGTAGCCTTGAATAGTGGCTGATGATTTGATTTGGTTCTGGTCAAGTTTGCTGCTTTGAGGGGAGGCAATCGTTACTTGCCATTCATGCAGACTGAGTTGTTTTGCGAGAGTTAGAGCCTGTGCATCACTTCCAAAGATGAGGGCACGATGAAGAATGTGGTGGTCTGACTTTTTAGCTCGGGGATGAGCTTCGCGCACTATCAGCAGAGCCCATTTAAAGAAGGCTGGTCCAATCACTTCGTTGAGAACGATAACTGAAATCATTAAAGTGGCAAAGTGGATTCCCCAGGAAGGATAGCTGGCTGCGACCGCTTTGGAAAGTCCCAGACCTACTCCTGCTTGCGTGACATAGCCCATCCAGGCAACTTTGGAGTGATTGACCGGTTCGCCCGCAGCTTGACCGGCAAGAAAAGAGCCTGCAAAGATTCCAGTCAGTCGCACGAAGAAGAGACACAGTGCAATGGGCCAGACGGTGGTTAATACATCCAGATGTAAAGTCGCTCCGGTAATAGTGAAGAAAGCTACGTAGATTGGAAGCCAGCGCGAGTGCATGATGTCATGGAATTCTTGTCGATGGGGAGACTTGTTGGTGATGAGTACTCCCGTAATCATGCAGGCCAGTAGTGGTTCAATGATAAGGGCGAAATTCCAGTGCTCCTTGCTGTAGTGTTCCAGGGAGGCCAGGCCATGAAAGACGCAAAAGCCAATGGTTAGTATGGTAAAGAACTTGAAGTTCTCTCCGTCGATAAACCTTTGGGACAATGTGTAAGAAACTGCTTTGGCAACGATCCAGCCGATGGCAAGTGCTGCGAACAGTTCTGCTGCAAGAAGGAGCAGGAACTTTGGGTTGATACCCTTGCCTGACATGGTAGCCCCGGCATAGGTACTTGCGAGAGAGAACAGGACAATGACGACAACATCCATGATGACAGTCACACCCAAAGTGGTCTGGGTAAAAGGTCCACGTGCTCTCATTTCCTTAATGACGGCAATAGCGGAAGATGGAGACCTGGCTACAAGAATTGAGGCAGCCAGAAAAGCAACACTGAATCGTTGAAGCAAATTCATTGGCTCAAAAAAAGGTATGTATGGAGTCAGGAAGTGAAAGGCGATTATGCTCAGAAAGGCAACCCCAAGAATGATTCCCGCTGTGACAAACAGGATACTCTTAATGCGAGAGCGATACTCCTTCAAATAAAGTTCGCTACCGGCGACAAAGGCAATATAGGCCAGAGCCACTTCATCCACATAATAGAGCTTTTGAACATAATCATGGTGTATGAAGTCGAGTCCATGGGGTCCGGTGATAATTCCCGTAAAGAGAAAGCCTGTAATCATTGGAAGGTGAAACCTGGTAAACAAGGAGCCAATTTGATTGGAGCTCAGGCAGACCAGAATGAATCCAATAATTACTTGAAGCATAAAAGAAAAAAAGACCTCTGCGCTTGGGTCTGAAGACGCCATCCCTACTTGGGAAAGTCGGGATTTTAACAGAAGAAACAAGGCATGTACAGGGAGTCGGGGCTCTCACTAATGAATCTCCTGATTTCAGCGGATCCCTAAGATTCTTCAAGATTTCAAAATCAGATCAATGGCTTGGCATTAACCAAATCGAATCTGAAAATAATTGAGGAAAATTAAAAATAAATCAGAATTAAGGGTTGACGATATTCCCCACCTCCTTAATATGCGCTCACCTTCAACATTACACCTTCTTCTATAGGAGATTCTCATGAAAGCCAATATCGTAATTCTGGCAACACTAGCTGGTTTGTTCGTGCAAGGTTTGTTCGCAAGCAACCTCGACAGAATGGCACGCTTTGAAGCGATTTACTCGAATGTTTCACCAGTGGAAGCTGAAGAAGAAAAGCCACTTGCCGATCCAATCGATGATGGTCAGGACCAGGGAGAAGATTGGGCTTCTCTGTCCATTGGAGAATTTGTACAAAAGGTATACTCATTTTCTAGTTTGGAAAAGTACAGAGCAGCCAAACAATTCATTACAGGCCGTGAGCTCAATAGAAATCATTTTCAAGAACTGTTTGAAGCTTTGAAGGTGTCCGGCTTGCGACCATTGCATTCTGATCCATTGCTGGGGCTTTACATTTCGCTTTCTGACAGCTCTATGAGACCAGATCAGTTCCTGAGCATGCTTAAGGAATTCTCTCCAAAGGCATTTCGTGCCAAGACTAAAGAGCACAACTGGCCACTTCAGTCAGCTGTACACTATATCGAGAACTCTGACATCGGTCGTTTTGAAATCTGGGCCTACACTAATCTTTTCAAGTTGGCTGGAATGAATACTGACTTTGTTGATGAGGAACTCCTTCAAGCTTACATGAACAAGAACGCTGCTGAATTGAGTGTTGATCAGTTCGAGAGAACTCTTGCGACAGTGACAGACAACTATGAGTCGGTTCAAAGAAAAGCAATCCTGGTAAACATCTACCTGAGAGCAAACATCGAAAATCTGGAAAACGAAGACTTTCGTGAAGATTTCGAAGAAGTAAAGCAGACAGTACCTTTTGACATGAATATCCAGAGAGTGCGAAACATGCCAACTGATGCTCGTCAGAATCTCTATTATGCAGAGTATGAATTCTTCAAGGGAGTCTGGACCAAAGATCTTTTCTTCACTGTGAACCACATGATGAGGTTGTTCGAAGAGAACGTTCCACAGAGAGATCACAAGAGACTGGTCAATTCTTTCATCGAAAGAAACAGTCACCGCCTCAATGAGCGCCAAATTGAAAAACTAAGCAAGCGCTTTTTGTAAGCAAGAATCTCCTTTGAAGGAAAATCCCTCTGCATGGTGCAGGGGGATTTTTTAATTCCCGCCTAATCCGTAAACAACTGAATTATCAGACTTACAGATGGCTGGGATAAACAGTTGATCCTTGGCCTGAGAAAAGGGGGTCGGCTGTTTGAGCAGAAGTTTTTGTACTTTGCACCCCGAAGTATGCGCTGGAAGGAGTTTCAAAAGAAACGCGGTACCTTGATCGAGATGTTTAGAAAAGGCAATCCTTACTGGATCTACTATCAAAAGGTTGGAAGTTACACAATGTTTGTTGTCCTGGATAGAGAGCGCATGGAAGATAGATATCTTGAGTTACCACTGTCTCTGACTTCACAAGATTCCTTCGGGTTTTTTCCATTTGGCCTCAATCTTGAGCTACAACAATTTGTCTGGATTCCTTTTTTGGGAGTTTTATTCTATCTGATTTCGAAGAGCATGATTTTTCGAATTTTGGTTTCCAGATTTTCAAGGAAGTTTGCGTTGTTCTATTTCAGTCTGCTGGCATTGTTGGCAAGCTTCCTTATTGTGCATTTGCAAGGAATCCTGGATGTTCAGCGTTATGATTTGAGGAACGCAGTGAACAATGATATCAAGCTGATTCTTACAGATTATGAGGCTTCTTTCACTGGCTATTTGCAGCAGTATGCCCGGGATTCCATCCAACAGTTTAACAAGCGAAAGAGTTTTGATGATCTGGAGGAAGTCTATGAACTGAGAGCCGCCTGGTTTTCAGAAAAGACAATCCATCACTTTATTCCCAAAATTCCACCGTTCTTCTTCAAGCAGTTTTTGCTCAGAATGGGGCCCAAGGTTATGTGTCAGCGAAGAAAGAACAGGCTGGGGCTTGAACCTCACGAGATGGGTTCCTGTGAAGATGAGATTATATCACAATATTCAAAAGAGCACGAATACAGCACTGAGGTCCAGTCCCGACTATCCATCGGAAGTGGTGTAAGAGCTATGTTTGACGAAGGAAGACAGGGAGTCTTGCAGGAGTATGAAACTGCAGGTATGAGCAACGGCTACTTTTGGATTAACTTCTTTGATTCCAATGGAGATGAGCAGCTGGTTTTGTTTGTAACCAGGGTCGCTAAACTCAGGGAAAAGTATGCCAGAGAGTTTCCTCAGATACTAAAAAGTAGGCTGCTTGAAAAGGGGATTGCTATTGATGCAAAACTGACAGATGAAGTGATTGAAGTAGCGCAGTCAGGAAGGATAGCATTTCAAATCAAAAGTGATTTCTTAAATGAACAATACACTGTTTCGCTGGAATCATCACAGCTATACTCTGGCGTCAATGAGTTTCAGCTCAGGTTTTACATTCTTTTGATCCTGGGTGGGCTGTTTGCGCTTCCTTCCTGGTTTTACATGTCCCGTTCTCTTGTTGAGCCGCTTATGGAGATTCGCAGAGTCCTAGGCGGAATTCTTCGCAGAAAGTACCAGAAACTGGAGGTCAGAGGGAAGGATGAATACGCCTGTTTGATGGCGAGTTTGAATAACATGGTCGACAGTCTGGAGGAAAAGAACCGCTTGGCACCTTTTGTAGCTGATGAGATTATCAATCTGATGAGCAATGAAAACGGTCAATTTAGAAAACGGGTCGATGACGAGTCTGTTGTGTTGTTCAGCGATATTCGTTCCTTTACCACAATTTCAGAAACCAATCCTCCTGAAGAGATTGTCCAGATGCTCAATGAGTATTTTGAACTTTGGCAAAATTGTATTCAAAAGTATTGTGGTGTTATCGAGCGCTTTATCGGAGATGCTGTAGTTGCTGTTTTCTTGAAGCCCCTGGATCCCTACTACATGCAAAGTTCCGTTCAAGCCAGCCTTAACTTGATGGAACAGTTGAAAGGCTTCAATGAGAAGCGGGAAGAGAAAGGCCAGTTCCTGGTGCGAAATGGTGTGGGTTTAAGCTCAGGTGAGACAAGACTTCTGGTTCTTGGAGACGAAAGCAAGCGTCATCTGGTCACGTTAGGGGACTGTGTAAGCAAGGCTGAAGAGCTTGAGGCGATCACCAAGGATGGAAAGTACACCAAGGTCTTTGTTGATGAGAAGGTTTATAACAATCTGATGAATACTTTCGACTTTGAGAAGTTCGATGAAGACGTCTTTGAGGTGAGGGTATAAATGTTACAGTATTGCAGGAATTCAATGCTATGATTAGCTTCTATTATGAAAGTAGCTGCGATTTGTCCCTCGTTGACCCAAAGGAGTGCGCTAGGCACTGTTTTTTCGCAACTTGGCTTCGTAGAACTTCAGGTTTGTAAACAGCTGGAAGAGATTAACAAGCTGGAGGAAAAAGATCTTTTGACCGTCGGGCGAGCTGCGATTCTCTCGGAGGCGGGGGCAGAGGATGCTATGGATGACTCCCGATTAGATCCGGTTTCACTGGTCCCCACCAAGGTGAACAAGAATCTGGATTTTCTTAGAGGTATGAGTGCAGACAGTGCAATTGTGAAAGTTCTGGAACATTTGCATTCCAGTCTGGTGGATAAAAAAGATCGCTTACTTTCACAGATTGTTCAGGTTGCTCAATTGCTTTACGGCTACTCGTACAGGTTTTGGGTCAGGGTAGGCGACAAGGCGGACATTCCGGAAGCGAAGTTATCTCCCGAGAATGCCCTGAGTCGCTTGGTGGTTGAGTCCAATCCCAAGGTTAATGACCAATGCCCAAACCCAATGTTTGACGAGAAAGTTGTTTCGCGTCTGGTAATTTCTCTGGGTTTTGAATTCCTTCTGGCAAGAGAGCGGATGATCCGAAATGAAATTCTAAAGAACTGTACTTTTACACGTTGTTTGAAGAATCGAGTGAGTGTGGTTTGTTGTAACAAGAACTTTGAGCGTTCTGTTCAGGATGAGCTTCAATACTGCGAAGGACAAGCAGAGATTACCAATGTCTTTGAAGAGGGCTCGAGAACTGGCGGAGTTTACTACAACAAGTGCAAGAGCGGTTGTATAGACATGTCTAAAATCAATGAACGGGTGAAGCAAATGCGTGCTCGGCAGGCAGCTTCATGAGGACTACCAGGAGAACCCGGGAAAAGAAAGCTGTTGGCGCGGTACATTTGATTCCTTCCCGGGATTCCTGGAGTGGGAACCCCTCCCACTGTTTTAATACTAGAGCCCGAATGTCATGGAAAAGTCATGACAATGCTTTCAATTGATCGTGATGGATTTTATTTTGTCTGAATTCACCTGCGTCCAAACTGTCTTGTTGGAGAATCAAAAGTCCATCGCATCCATGAGGATGATGCCTTGTTATGAATGAATCGAGTGCAGCTCATGGAAACTTAAAGCGTCTTCTCTGGATAAGAATGGCTCGGTCCTTTCTTGCGGTGATTCCCGTTGTGGTACTACTTTTCCAGCAAGATGGTCTGAGTCTTGCCCAGGTTTTTCTACTACAAGCCTGGTTCGCATTGCAGGTAATTTTGCTTGAAGTCCCCTCGGGCTATTTGTCTGATCGCTGGGGTCGCAGACAGGTTCTGATTCTGGGGTGTTTTCTTGGGTTCCTGGGTGATTTGTTTATGCTACTTGCCTATGACTTCTGGAGCTACTTTTTTGCTGAGAGCTTTCTCGCTCTGGGAGTGAGCCTTATCTCGGGAACGGACGTTGCTCTTTACTACGAGAGTTATCAGGCCTGGGAGGAAAAGTGCAAGAGTTTTGTGGAAATGAGTGGGAAATTCATGGCCAGCTCTCAATACTCTGAAGCCATTGCCAGCGCCATTGGAGGTTTTATTGCAGCCTGGTTTGCAAGTTATGAAGCTCCCCTTTATTTGCAAGTTAGTGTTAGTTTTCTGGCATTAATATTCAGTTACCAGATCAAGCCACTTTCTTCTTCAAAGAGCGACAAAGTCCAGAGTCAAAAGACAATCGAATTTTTAAACAGGCGACTGACTTTGCTTTTGCTATTTCTGGGTTTTGTGAATTCCGCCACACTGTGTGCGGCCTGGTTTACGCAGCCCTTTTTTGTAGAGCTTGAACTCCCCTTGTTCTGGTTTGGTGTGGTCTGGTCAAGCTTGCATTTATTCGGGGGCTGGGCATCGTCATTCAGTCATCGCCTGGATGCGAGGTATTCAAGCTCTTTTTTGATACATTCGGCTTACTTTCTTTGCGGAGCAGGGTTCTTGCTGATGGGTTTGGCTAATCACATCTCATTTCTATTGGTTTTGTTTCTGTTTCAATGGGTGCGCGGGATTGTGAACCCCATCCTTCTGGATGCGATCAATACGGGACTGGGTGATGCTTATCGTGCTACTGTTTTGTCGCTACAGAGTCTCATCTCAAGGCTGGGATTTGGGATTACCGGGCCTCTGGCTGGATTTGCAGCTGATCTTTATGGTCTGCAAACTGCCTTTTTTGGACTTGCTGCTTTGGAAGTTTTGAAAGGAGTTCTATTTCTCCTGGTCTTTCGGATATTCAGCGTTTCTTTAGAGCTGGAAAAAGACGGTCATAAGCCCCTTTAGGATCAAAATCCAGCAGTAGTTTGTGCTCTGGATCTACGAAGCCATTGAGAGCATTTTCAAACATGAGTCTGGTTTCCTTGATAACCGAAATTTCCTGCCGCACCTGGAATGCGTGTGTTGCCATCTGACTTTTGAGCCTCATGGTGTAGCCATGGCGCCTTTCTCTTAACCACGCCAGAGAGCCAGTGAGATCATCCAGCCACAAAACCGATGCATTGAGATACTCTTGAACCGTTTCGTTTCGTTCCTGCTCATTTTCTGACAGTTGTATTTTCTTGATGAGTTGATGATGACTTTGCATGACCTGCTCAACTGAGCCGAGAATTCTTTGCAGATCTTCCGGAGGTCTTTCAAACTTTTTGTAGAAAAGTTGCAATGAAAATCCGAATATCAGAAGAACAACAAAGCATACAGCAATGACTTTTATGGTCTCTTTGCTATTCTTTTGGTTTTTCATCGTCGTTCACTCCGTAATATCTCTCTTTCCATAGTATCGACATTCTTTGTAGTCTGGCAAGGAGGGGGTCTTTCGGATTCAATATTTCTCGGGCCTCATCACGCGTCTTTTCAATCAGTGCTAGCGCCCTGTTGAAAAATCCGGACTCCATTTCCAGCCTTGCGAGTTCGCTTTTGGCGTAATAATAAGATCTTTGTTCTGTATCAATCTCTTCTTCCCATTTCTTGATGGTCTTTCTGAGAAGATCAAGTGCGCTGGAAAGCTTGCGATCTCTGGACATGGTACTTGCAATCCAGACTCTTGTCATGAGAGTGATTCCTCGAAGTTTTTCATCCAGTCCGGGCAAGCTGTCATGAAACTTGCGCAGTTCGTAATGAGCCAGTGCAAAGTCCCGACTTCGCATGTAGGAGTCGGTCTTCATCCAGTGGATCCTGGCAATTCGGGAGAGGGAGGATCTTCCCTGACTTAGTTCCAGAATCTCTTTAGAGTAATTGGCGGCCGTGATGTAGTGGGCTCGGTAGAAACGTCGCCACATCTTGATTTGCTTTGTGAAATTGGAATCAAAAAACTCACTGGAACGATTCAGAAACTTGCTCGTATTCTGATCAAAATAGAAGAGCAACCTTTGTCCTTCATAACCTTCGCGAAGTTCAAAATGAGTTTTTAACTTAAGAAAGATCAACCAAACGGGATGAGTGGGACTCGCAATCTCGGCGAAGGTTTTCTCAAGTACAAGCAAATTCTGTTGGAAGCTTTCGTATTCATAGTTTTCCAGGTCATAGTGCAAAGAATAATAGAGTTGCCTTGCGAATCGAACATAATCTGGTTTGCTTTGAAGGAGATTGAGGTTTCTGGATCTCTTAAAAGTGCGTTTTGCAAGATTGTGAGAGAGCTTTAGATAGCGAGTATCCAGAATTGCTTTGAGCAGGAGCCATTCCTGCAGGGCATAGCTGGACAGTTCCTTTTGGGAGTTTTGGCTAATTTTGTGAATCTTTTGCAGAAGGTAATGAGCGCTGTCATAGTTTCCAGAGAGAAACTCAAACTCGGATTGGAGAGATAGTTTGCTTATCTCATCCAGACTGCTCCTTGAAATTTTGTGGAGTGCCTCTTTCCATTCGCCATTCAAGCGCTGGGGTGTTAAATCCAGCCAAAGGGAAAGATCTGAGCCAAAAGCGCTTCCAGGGCAAAGCAAATGAATGAGTACAACAAACCTCAAGAGCATATCCGTAACTATCGACTGGGGATTATTTCCACAGAAGGAGCTGAGAGTAATGAAACTTTACTTCCCCCCAAATCTTTGCTCAGCAAAGCAAAAGAAGGGAAGTTTTCCATCATTTGTGAGGATAGGGTCAACTCAAGTTTGGAAGCTGGCGATTCAGGGACTATAATGTGGGTATGAAAAAGCTTCTTGTAGTTTTCCTTATTCTAGCTGCTCCACTTCATGCATCGACTGATATTCAGTCGGTCTATAAATTGGCCGTAAAACTGGTCAAGCAAAAGGAGTATGACAATGCCTTGCGTTACTTTCAGTTTCTGATTAAAAAAGAGCCTGAGAATTCGCGCTGGCACTACTTGAGAGCCCGAGTTCACTATCTCAACAAGGATCTCATGGCTGCCTTGAAGTCCTGCGCTAAAACAAGTGGTGAGTTTGCGAGCAAGTGTGAGGTGCTTTTTGATAAAGCGAAAGAGAAAACCCCTCAGGCCTATGCTATGTATGAAGCGGAAGTTGCTCTGGATGATAAGAAGCCGGATTTGGCAATTGAGAAAATCATGCCTTATTTGAAGGAAGACATTTACAGTCCCCGGATGCGTCTCAGTTACGGGCGGGCAATGGAGCAGAAAGGTCGTCTTGATGTGGCTATGGATCATTATCTTTTTGTTAAAGATTCGGTAGCGCTGAAAAGCAGAGAAAAGGTGCAGGACTATATTGACAGTCTCGCGGAAAGAGCGGATGAAATTGTCGCCTTTCTAGAGAGCAATTCCATGCCAACAAATCCAGGTGAAGATCAGGATGAATACTTTCAGCTTTATTATCTGGCATTGCGCCTGCAAACCAGCACTTTCGATCCTGAAGCCAGTCGTCTGGGTAGAATTATCGAGAAGTATCTTTTTGAGAAGCTGGAAACGGTTTCAGCTGAAAAGAAGTTCGCCATGCTCTATTCAAGGGCTTTTATTCTGGCTCTGCTGGGCGATAAAAAAGACTCCCGTCAGGTTTTTCGCCTGGCTAGAAAGAATGCAGGATCCGCCCTTGAAGACGAAACCGCAAAGTTCTTTCTGGATAAGCTGGCTGACCCTTTTTAGTCTAAGGGCTTAAGCGTGAAAATCCTCAATTTCCAAGCTACGATAGGAGCTGGCGTCAAGAGTGTCCAGTCCGAGTAATCTGGTGGCTTGCCGATCCAGTGCATCCAGAAAAATCTTGTCTACAGCCTGATAGTTGGGAGTCAGGGAATCTTTCTTGAGAGCGGCCAGGAGGACGTCCTGTAATTGATGGAAATCCTTTTCCTGGAGGAGGAAGCCCTGATTGCGGATTTTTTGCATCATCAGTGCTTGCAGGGATCGTGAATCCAGATCTCCGAACTCTATGATGATGGGGTCCAGTTCAGGGAAAAATTCGCTAAAATTCTGAGGCTCTTCATCAAAGAACAGGACCACAACAGTATTGTTGGCGTAGTCCAAAATCTTGTGTTGTAACATGGCTTGAATCTCAAGGCTTAGATCAGGACCTGATTCTGTTTGGAAAATGTGTTCGCAGTCATGAATCAGAAGAACTCGTCCTTCAGCTTCCTCAAAGACTTCATTGAGGCCATGGATCTTGTTTGTTGTGTAGGACTTCAGCCACTCTTCCTGAGAGGTCTCTCTCACAAGTCCTTTTTCAATATAGCCCAGTTGGGCAAGAGTGCGAGCCAGTAACTTGCAGGCTTGTGACTTCTGCTTGAGGTCTTTGCCAGTAAAACAAAGATGCAAGCCTTTGCTGGAGAAGCTTTTCTCCAGAAGAGTTCCCGAAGTCGTGACGAATTTAGGTTGAGTCAATTTGTGACGGAGTTGAGTGAAACCTATTGGCCCAATAAATTCCTGGGCTTCATTGAGGCAATTATTGACCAGATTATGATCAAAGTTCTCTTCTTTCTTGGGAGTAACCCGATCGACAGTTACAATTCTTTGGGGATTCAAAAGATCCGGAAATTCTTCCAAAGAGTCCAAATCCGATTTGCCAATCCCGGCTCGTTTTTCCACTTCTTCTTTATACTGTCCCCAATGAATGGTCAGCGCGAGAAGTAAATTGCCTTGAAGCTGATCAAGAAAGTCTGTTTCCGAGCTGGAAACATGGCCATCGGCCTGGGTCATGTTCTGTGCAAAGAGAATCAATTGATGTCCAAGTCCGTGAGCGACTTCCCGATTACTGAGTTTCTCCAACGTATGTGCGATAAGTACGGATGGAAACTGAATCTCCTGGGCACTTGCCTTCTTTTTGCCACTCATGAGAAGAGAAACCTCGTGGTGAAAGTAAGCCATCAGCTCCTGTCGTCTGCTTTCTTCCTCCTCGAGCAGAAACATTTGCTCAAGAAACAGTTTGTCTTCATTCTCATGTCGAAAGCCATCAATACAGGAACAGTGGGCAGCAAGTCTGGATAAATCGCGAAAGAACTGTTGGCGAAACTTCTCTTTGATCCCTTCGACCCCAACTTCAGCTTCGATGGACTCACACAGCTGGATTACTTGATTCAACTGAAAACTCAATGACTGGGCAGCGACTTTCCATGCTTCCATCGATTCTCCTCACTTCAAAAACAAACAATGGCATCATCTTATCCAAGAGCGATGGAGAATCCAAGAATCAATGCATTCGTTTTAAAAATTGTACTGCCGACAGGACCACATCGTAATCAGGGTCTTTGAGCATTCCGAAGATAACATTGCGACTTTCAGGAAGCTTGATTTTGGAAAGTGCCCAGAGACAGGAAAGGCGCATCCATTTGTTGCTGGATTTTGCCATTTCAGTGAGTACGCCGAAGGCTTGTACCTTGCCGAATTGAATACAGGCCAGAGCTGCATTGGCACGAACACGGTTGTTGTCGTCCTGGAGTAGTCTCTCGATGCGATCTATGGATTTGGAATAGTTTTTATTGATCAGGGAGTCAATGGCATTGGCTCGAATTCTTCCAATGGGCGAATAAAGAGCTTCCATCAAAGGTTCAACTGCCTTGTCATCCTCAAAGTTACCCAAATTGTTCATAATAGTTGCCTGAAGATTGGCATTGTCCGTATCGCGCAAAATCTTCAAAAGAGGGTCAAGAGAAGCCGGATCTCCCAACTTTCCAGCAGCTGTTATGGCAGCCATTTGAACCATGGAATCTTCATGGTCCATGTATTTGTGGACATATTCCAGATAGATTCCCTGTTTGCGAGAGCCAATCTCGGAGAGGACGGCCTGGGTCATGTCAGGATTGCGATCCATTTGCTTGATGAGGGGGATCATCACCTGTTCGGCGGGTAGATACTTTAAATTGTCAATGACTTTGAGTTGAATGTGGGACTGCTCCGAGCGTGTCATTAAATCCAGCAAGTCATCAACGATAGGGCGAACATCCATCGATCCCAGATGGGTCAGACTGGCAAAGAGCAGGAACTCATCTTCTTCTTTGAGAAGTTGCTGATAAGGCTCGGTAGTTCCGGGTTTTTGGCGACAGACAAAGTACTTGTACCAGTGTTTGCTTTGACTGGACTCGTAAGAAAGATGGGATAGGACTTTGATAGTCTTTTGATTCTGAATCTTACCCATAGCCTTTGCGGTAGTCATTAAAAGCTCTCTGTCCCGAGGTTGATCCAAAACACTGATCAACGCGGAAGCGATTTGAGGGACATCAAGTTTTGAAAAAGTGCTTACAATGGCTATTTGGGATTTCAACACGGACTTGGGAAGCTGTTCTCGCAGAAGGGGAGTAATTTCAGCTTCATCATCCTGATAGAGTAAGTTTGTCAGATCAGCGAGCATTGTACTTCGGGCTTCATCACGATCCTGAAAAACCTTGATTAAAGCCAGAAACAAGCGTCGATCGTCTCGATTGGGAGATTGAATTGTAGCTTTCAACACTGTTGGCTTCACGCCGGGTGCGAGGCCTTTGAGGTACTTGTTGATCAGAGGGGTGAGTGGATCCACTGCTATAGAATTGATGGTGGAAAGGATTCTGGTTCGAATCTTCTGAACCTTTTCCAGATCCATATACTCGATGATGCGACTGAGATGACGTTCTTTGTTTAATCGGCCCACTGTTTCGATAGATGCCAGACGAATCTCCGGGTTCACATGATCGATATAGTCAAGAACAGCGTCGAACTCCTGATAGGATTGAAATCGCCCCAGGGCACGTAAAATTCTGAACTTTGTTTTATCTTCACCATTTCTTAGTGCATCCCGGACTTCGTAAATATTCTTGATTCCCTGGACTTCATAGGCATTGACCGCCATGCGCTTGCCCTTAACCTTCAATTCATCCATCAAATCACAATCAAGTACGTCCTGGATGAGCCTCCAAGTGGATTCACTGATCAGAATTCTGCCGTTACGAGCATGATCACAAAGGCGAGACGCTAAATTGATTGTGTCGCCAATAGCGGTATAGTCCATGAACTTGTCACAACCCACAGCTCCAACCAGTGCTTCTCCTGTACAGACTCCGATACTGGCTGTGAGTGGAGTAAAGCCTTCCTCAACCCAGGTCTGAGTCATTTCACTCATTCTCTCCTGCATGGCCAAAGCACACTCTACTGAGCGTTCTGCATGGTTGTCGAGTGTTCCTCGTGCACCAAAAAGGGCCATGATGCCATCACCAAGGTACTTGTCGAGAGTACCACCATACTGGTCAATCAGATTGGTCATTTCCTGAAAGTAGGAATTGAGCTGGCGAGTTACTTGAGAAGCATCCGTTGTCTCTGCAAAGCTGGTAAAACCATTCAAGTCCACAAAAAGGACAGTAATGTTCTCTTTATCTTCAAGGCTTAGATCGTAGGTGTTGGAACTGAGAAGGCGGTCTCCAACATCATCGGAGACAAAGCGTTTGAAGAGTCGTATCAAGTCTTTCTTCTCAAGTTCTCTGTAAATGATTGCCTTTGTGTAGCCTGAAATGATCGACATCAGCTTTACATCAAGATTATTGAAATTCTTTTGCTCATTCTTGTTCAGGAGGATAAACATCCCGGTCGACTTGTGATAGAAGTCCATGGGGACCACAAGGGCTGTTTCCAGACGGTCCAAACCATACTTCTCACCTTTGAAATACTTGCCTCCATAGGACTCACAGAACACGCCCCTTTGTTCGGCCTCTTTGGCCAGAGAACGGAAGAACTCTGTCTGACTGACCCAGAATTCGCAGCCTGAATCATTCCCGGCTTCCAGGTAGTACATGCTCTTTTCCTCATTGAACATCAAAAAGATGACTGCCTGACAGTCTATGGTTTCCTCACTCAACTCAATCAGGCACTGGAAGAAGAAACTGGTGATATTACTCATGTCCACAATTTGACTAATGCGATCGATGAGTTCGATTTCCTTGAGAGCTCTCTCATAAGCGGACTGTGTTTTCAGCTGTGAGAGAGTAGGGGCAGTGGTAGAAAAGAGTTCCTGCAAGAGATTGATGTCTTTATCGGTGAAACTCTTCTTTATGGAGGGATTGACCATGACCAGAATTCCACTGTTTCTACCGGAAAGATCGACCGGGTAAAACAGTGTGGAGTGAAAAACTGTCCGGGGCAGGGTTCGGTTCGGTTCCTGGGAAAGTTTGGGTTCTTCCTTCAGATTTTGATAAGCCAGGTCCTTGAAGTGGTAAAAATACTGGTCCGTTTCCACTCTGTGTGCTTCTTCGTTACCGAAGACAAATCTTACCTCATTGAGTAGATCTTCCTCTTCAAAGTAAAAAACGTATTGGCAGGGAAGCGCTTCTCTCAATTGAGATTTCAGGACACTCCAGAAATCCTGCAAACTCAGGTTTTCCTGTTCTTTCAGTTCTTCTTGAAATTTTTGGGCTCGATTCATGACTACTACCATTACATCACAAGAAGCATTCAACAGTTAGACTGAAGAAATTCTGAATCAACAAAATCACCACCAGAACAGCTGCTTTGCATACCTATGGTGATATACTGTACTAATGAGACTTCCCTCAGTCATTTCCTCTCGTGGAGTCGTTCTAGCATTTGCGGGATTTCTTTTCCTGTTCACCGGCTATTGTCAGAAGCCTGACTTTATTGAGCCAGCCCCTGAACTGGCTCAGGAGTTTTTGAATTCATTGCAGCCAAAAGTACCATTGCAAGGTGCTTTGATTGCGAGTGGCGAAGTCGTTGAAAGCGTAATTTCGGCCAGAGGAAAGCTCCTGATTAGCCCTTTTAGAGGTTCCTGGTCGAGCATTTCCATGCTGGATACCGTTGTACTTAAGGAGCATCTGCAAAGTTCAGTATCGACCGCGTATACAGAAGATCTTCTCAAAGAACTGGCTCAAGGCAGGGTTCCCTTTCGCTTGCAAGAAGGGGAAGCAGTTTTTCTTGGATTTAGTATCCCTATACCTGACAAGATCTTCTATGCACAGGACCTGGAGCCGGTAGAACCGAAAAAGGGATTTGCCAACCACAGTTACTGGTATCGAATCTATCTGCCTTACTAGTCCGCACTATCTCGTTAACCGCTCCGGGCACTTTTCCGAAAATAGACTCGAGACAGGAGCTGACTATGAGACTGGATTTGTCCATATTGATTTTGCGAGTTGGAGTTGGGGCTTTTATGCTCTTTGGACATGGCTGGAACAAGTTAATGGGCTTTTCCAAACTCTCAGGGGTCTTTCCCGATCCTCTAGGCTTTGGCTCTCCTATCAGTCTCGCACTGGCAGTTTTTGCTGAAGTCTTTTGCTCTCTTTTGATTCTTCTGGGAATTGGAACTCGATTGGCAACCATCCCTTTGATAATCACCATGCTGGTGGCAGCATTTATGATCCATGGTTCAGATCCATTCGCGAAGAAGGAATTGGCCCTGATGTATCTCATGATTTATTCCAGTTTACTCTTCAGTGGTAGTGGCAAGTTTTCAGTGCAGTACATGTTTATGCATCGTAAATCACCAAAAAACAAACTTGCCAAGTGGTTCTTTGAAATGGACCCGGAATCTTCACGGACTCGATAAAACTCCCGGAAGAACTTTTGATTGCCAGTGTATCCGGGCTAGGTCTTTGTGCACGGACTTGATAAAATCGAAGACTTTGGTGGGAAGGTCTCGAAAATGTTAAGTAATGAAGCGAAAAGGGAATTGATTCAAATCGTTCGTGAGAGCACTTTGTGTGCTTTGAGTGGCACGGGCCCCCTGGAGTTGGGCACAGAATCTCTTGTCGAAGAGAATAGACAGTCTGGCCGGGGAATCTTTGTCAGTATGTACAACCAGAATTCCTTGCGCGGGTGTATTGGTTGCTTTGAGAACCCGGACCCCCTCTACCAGATTGCCATAGATTACGCCGCTCATGCCTGCAGGGATCCACGCTTTGTTTCCAATCCAGTAACGCAATCTGAGCTGGATGATATTCACTTTGAAGTCAGCGTGATACAACCCCTGGAATGGATACAGGATCCGATGGATATAGAAATTGGCGTTCACGGGATTGGCCTGGAGTCTTCCAGAGCACGTGGAGTCTTTCTACCTCAGGTGGCTACTGAGTACAATATGGATAAAGAGGAGTTCTGGAAGGTCCTCGCTCAAGAAAAAGCGGGTATTGATCCTGCTTTGATTTTTCAAAAAGATCCCTCGCTCCGTCTTTTTCGATTCGAGGCTGAAGTTTTTAAGGAAAGTGATCTTGCCCGGGAGGGTTAAGGAATATGAAAGAGATTGATACATCAGATCGTATCAAGGTCCATGAAATTTATTTCAGTGTGCAGGGTGAAAGCAGTCATGTGGGTCGTCCATGCATCTTTATTCGCACTTCAGGTTGTAAGTTGCGTTGCAGTTGGTGTGATACCAGCCATGCTTTCTATGAAGGGGACTGGTTGAGTTTTGATCAGATCCTCAAGGAAATCTCGAACTTCCCTTCCAAACTGGTTGAAGTGACCGGTGGTGAGCCTATGGAGCAAGCTGAAATCATTCCTTTCTTAAATTTCCTTCTTGCAAATAATTACGAGGTTTTGATGGAGACAGGGGGACATGTCTCTTTAAAAGATGTTCCTGCACAGATTCATAAAATCATGGATATCAAGTGTCCTGCTTCAAAAATGGATAGAAAAAATAACTTCTCCAATATTGAGGCTCTGAATAGTGGTGATGAAGTGAAGTTTGTTATTCAGGATCGGGCCGACTTTGATTACGCTGTTGAGGTTATTCAAAAATACAAGCTTGAGCAGAAGTGTGAGCTTCTATTAAGTCCTGTTCATGGCGTCATGGAAGCACAGACCTTGGTGGAATGGATGCTAAATCAAGGTCTGAATGCAAGGTTTCAATTGCAAATGCACAAGTATGTTTGGTCAGCAGAAACCAGAGGAGTCTAGACAGGTGGAAGCAAGACATTTTCAAAGAAGGCAAGTTTGTTTTCAAGCCGCCAGGGATGTGAAAGACCCGTTTGAAGGGCGAATTCTGTGTACTGGCTCAGAGTTTCTTCTGACTACCGAATTTTCAGACCCTGAAGCTGAAGTCAGAGTCAAGGATCGATTTCTGGCCCTTAAGCAAAAGTTTGCGCAGACTCATCTCAAGTCATGGATTCAGACGGTTTCTCAAGAGGATCGAGCTATTTTAGATTATGTGATGGAGAACCTTGAATGTACGACTGACATGAAGCTTGTTTTGCAAAGCAGTAGAGATGAAATTACTTTTGTTCTTGCTGACGGAACCCCTGGATTTGGTCTGCGCAGGCTCATCCATGCCGCGCACTTTTTGCCTCATGTTCCTAAAAATCACAAGTGTTCGCGCTTGCATGGACACACTTTTGACTTACGTTTTTTCTTTCAATCCAAATCTGATTTTGATCGGTTCAAATTTCAGGAGTCTATCGACAGGTTCAACCGTTGTCTTCTCAATGAGATTCCCGGATTGGAAAACCCGACTTCCGAGTTGTTTGCAATCCACCTCTTCGAGACCCTTCAGGATGAATTCAAAGGTCTTTTGGCGGTTGAAGTTTATGAAACAGACAATTCGGGCTGCTTTTACACTGGAAACTCCAAGGTACAAACTTTCAAGAGATTTGACTTACAAAGTGCCAGTCCCTGCGCTGTCGGGGGCTATGAGGGCTACAGCTACGAAATGATCCCGGTGATATCCATGCCGGTTCACAAACAGCTTGGCTGGACCATGGACTTTTCAGAACTCAAGAAAATGGTCGAGCCTTTGCGTAAGATTTTGGATCATCATGACCTTTCGAAAAGTACGGGACTGGATTTAAGCAGGCCACAGGATCTTCAGGAGTTCTTGTTTAAACAACTTCGAAAGGACCTTCCACAATTGGTAGAGGTCCGATTGAGAAAGAGCAGGGCAGAAGGTTGGGTGATTCGAAGTAGTACCGACAGGTTTGGAGGAGATTTTGAAACAGCTAGATAGCGAGAAAGCGGTAGTTTTACTCTCTGGTGGTCAGGATTCGGTTACCTGTCTTTACTGGAGTCTGAAACGGTTCAAACAAGTCTGGGCTTTGAGTATCGACTATGGTCAGCGTCATAAGGTGGAGCTTGCATGTGCTCAAGAAATAGCGCAGTTAGCGGGGGTCTCCCACCGATTGTTAAACATGTCCTTGCTAAGCGAACTGGGCGGAAATACTTTGACAGAGGAAGGGGAGATAGAAGAAGGGGACCCCGATAAAGGGGGATTGCCCAACACCTTTGTTCCCGGTAGAAATTTGATGTTCCTGACAGCACTGGCTGCCTGGGCCTACCAACTTGGAGCCAAGAATTTGGTTACCGGAGTTTGTCAGACAGATTTTTCCGGGTATCCAGACTGTCGTGAGAATACGATGATCTCTCTTCAGGAATCCTTGCGTTTTGGTATGGAAGCTGACTTTGAGATTCTGACTCCACTAATGCATCTTACCAAAGCTGAGTCAGTTCATCTTGCAAAGCAATGTGATGCCATGGACGCCCTGTCCTTGTCCCACACCTGTTATGAAGGTCAGCAACCTCCCTGTGGGAGGTGTCCATCCTGCGATCTTAGAGCAAAAGGGTTTGCCCAGGCTGGAATCGAAGACCCCTTGATTCTGCGCTGGAAATCCTGAGATCGATCAGTCTCTCACCTTTTGTGCGTCAGGTTGATTTGAGAAAGAACTGCACAACCCCTGGAGCATTTGGCGATGTGCTCACTTTTGCCTTTTTCTCTAAGGACATTGGCATCTGAACCCTGTCCCTCACACCAGGAATGCTCCTGTACAAAAGTCTTGTCCAGATTCTTGTGGTGACAGATGACACTGGCTCTGTTTCCCAGTACTTCTGTTTCATCGCAGGATTCCAGAATCTCGACCCGAATCTCCCGCTCCCTGTCAACGAGATAGGTGAATCCAAGGAGTGCAGCCAACTTGTTGACCGGGGCTTCTTCCAGAATGGGTTCGCTGCAAGTGACATTGACACTGGCATTACTGTATTGAATCAATCGGCTCATGGAGCTCTCCAGATTCAAGCCAGAAGCGATGTCATGGCGAAGGTCTTCTACGAGGACAATCCCCCCGAAATGAAGAATGGAAAGGATACTGACACATTGTAAAAGTTTGGATTCCAGACAGTTTTTCCCAATCAAGACTTCATGTTGTTTTTGAAGGATTGAGAGGGTGTCTGGTTCCAAATCGATCAAGCGTCCCATTTCCATTATCTTCACGAGTCTGCGATCTGCCAATTCCCTGTGAGGACCTTGCTCGGAATTCAAAATGCCATTGTCACCAACAGCTTGAAAGAAGGATGCCCTGGCAAGCTGCAGGCTTTGTTCATCTCCCAGCTCGAATTTTCTGGCAAGCAAAAGTGTTAATGCGCAGACTTCCCCCAGCTGCAAGAGAAGGTCTCTATTCTGATCTTGTAGTTCCAGGATATAAAACAGGGCTTGTTTGCTGTTTAAAATTACTTTGAGCATTGGAAGAACAGAAGAGATGTTCTTTGCTGTGGCGAGAAGCGTGGAGTTTTCCAGGCGAGAGAACATGGCTTCGCGTGTCTTTGAAACCAGAGGATTGAGAAACTGAGCACTTTCCTCATTCACCTCAAGCAGGATCTCCTCCACTTTCTGTCCCTTTTGATTCACAAGCTTCATCGGATACTGATTACTGGCCAATGGGTTGGTATCTCCCTGAAGGATTCTCTTAAGGGTGCGCTTTCGCTTGCTGATGTCACTGCCTTTTTTAATCAGGATGGAAGGAGCTTCCTCGGGGTTGGACTTTTGATAGTAGTCCTGTGCACTTGGAAGGAGAGCTTCTCCTTCATACTGAAGGATTGTCTTGATCGTGATAGGATACAAACCGGCTGCCAGTTGCTCCATTCGGCGGTAGCTAAGTTTCATTTGGAAAGTATATCAATGGGAATCTCATGAAGGAAGGATTGATGTTAACCCAAAAACGAAGTCAGCTTGAGGCCTATCTGGAAGAGAATCAGATGGATTTTGAAGTCAAGGAAATCAATTATGGTGTGCGTTACACGCTCTTTGGAGGTGGAGTCAGTCTGAACATGTATGAGGGGAAAAAAGGCTTTAGCTATCACTTTCAAGGGAAGGACAAGGACGCTCTGGAGGCTTTGAAGCTGGAAGTGGGTCGCGTTTTTGAAGGCAAAGCCGGAACCAGTACCGATGAATTTTCCCGTTCCTATGATTTTGAGTGGATTGGCTCCGATGAGTCGGGTAAAGGTGACAGCTTTGGTCCTCTGGTCTGTGCCGGAGTTCGTCTCAACCCACAAGATTGCGAAATTTTGGTAACTCTGGGATTGGCGGACAGTAAAAAACTGAATGACAGAAAAATTCAGGAACTTGCCAAGAGTATCAAGGCACTGGGAGAAGACAAGTTCAAGATTTTGGTTCTCAAACCAGGAAAGTACAACGAATTGTATGATCGAATGGCTTCTCAGGGCAAGAGTTTGAATGACCTGATGACCTGGGCTCACTCCACAGTTATTGAAGATCTGGCCAGAAAGGAAACCCGCCTTGCAGTAGTGGATCAGTTTGCGAAGTCGCAGCCTGTAAAGAAAAGGCTTCAGGGGAAGTTGGGCTCTCTGGTCATACTTGAGAGGACCAAGGCTGAAGAAAATCTGGCAGTTGCTGCAGCTTCGATTCTTGCAAGGGACGCTCTTTTGAGCTGGCACTTCTTTGCAAAAAGAGAGTTGGGTTTTGCTCTACCCCTGGGCTCGGGAGCTCCCGTTAAATCGGCTTTGAGCAGACTTGTAAAAGATCGTGGAGTTGCGAGCCTGAGCGACTATGGTAAGACCCACTTCAAGACTGTTCAGGAGTTTTGCCAGTAAGCATAACTTACTTAAAGACGGTTCAGGAGTTTTGCCAGTAAGCATAACTTACTTAAAGACGGTTCAGGAGTTTTGCCAGTAAGCGTAACTCACTTCAAGACGGTTCAGAAGCTCCACCAGTAAGTCCAACTCACAGGGGGTTCAGGCTGTAGGAGGCACGTCCAGGGCTATGAAGAAACTGCTGGATCGGAAACTATATCCCGTAGATTTCGCTGTATTTCCGATCCAGGTAATCCAGATATTTCTTTGCACACAAGTCCTCACCAGTGACCTTCTTTAACAGTTCTCGAGCTTCGTACAGTCGACCCTTTTGATGGATATTTTCGTTCAGGTACTTCTTCAACAAGGAAAAATCCCCGTTTGAACAATGACTTTCCAAACCCGGAATCACTCGCATGGCGTGATGAAAAAGTTGAGCGCCGTACATTGCCCCTAAAGTGTAAACAGGAAAGTATCCAAAACCTCCGTCACTCCAGTGGGCATCCTGCAATACTCCAATGGAATCAGTAGAAGGAATGAAACCCAGAAGTTCATGACTTTTGGCGTTCCAGGCCTCGGGCAATTCTTCTACTTTCAGGCTCCCTTCAAAGAGCTCCTTTTCCAGTTCATAGCGCAAGATAATATGCAGAGGATAGGTCACCTCATCTGCATTGATTCGGATATACTGAAAGACCACTCTGTTACACGCTCGATACAGGTCCATTGGATCAAAGTCCGAGAGCTTCTCCGGGAAAGTGGAGACAATCTCTGGTCCGAAATGTTTCCAGAAAGGTTGGCCCTGACTTACCATTCTCTCCCAGAGCAATGCTTGTGATTCATGAACAACAAGGCCTAAAGAAGCACTAACGGGCATATCCTGATGCATTCCGCGCATTCTTCCCTGCTCATACATGCCGTGACCAGTTTCGTGAACTGTGCTACTCAGGGAATTGAAGAAACAGCCGTCCTCATAGCGAGTTGTGATTCGAACATCGGTGAAGTGCCCACCACCGGAAAAGGGATGTGCAGATTCATCGATTCGACCACATTCAAAATCAAAACCAATCCGCTCACTGATTTCGCGATTGAGCTCTCTTTGGAGGCCAACTGGATAGGGCCCATCGGGAAACGGTTTGACATCTTTTGGGCTTTTTTCGATTCGATCCAATAGTTTGACCAAACCGGCTTTCAATTCAGCAAAGACACCGTCGATATACTCTCGATTCATTCCTCTTTCAAAACCATCCAGGCATACATCATAAGGGTGCTTGTCAGGGTAGAGAATTTCAGCAACTTTCTTGCGAAGAATTAGGTGCTTCTCCAGGGTTCCAGAGAATAAACTGAAATCATTCTTTTTCTTGGCTTCAACCCAAAGAGCATGGCCTTGGGCTGCCAGCCTCGCACTTTCCTCGATCAACTCTTGAGGAATCTTTGTACTTTCATCAAAACTTCGTTTGGACTCTGAAATGTTCTTCCATTCGTACTCATCAAACTTGTCTTCGCCCATGTCGTAGAGCTGGTGGACCAGTTCTCCCCACTCTCTGCAAACTCCCAACTTGTGGACCATTGTCGAAAGGGCGACCATTTGCTCCTGGCGTTGAGGGTGAGCTCCTGCAGGCAACATGACTTGCTGGTCCCAGCCGAGATGGCCAAGGACACTACCAAGATTGTGTCGGTAGAGTGACTCTTTTTGAAACTTTTCGTAAAGTTGTTTCTGGTCCATAGTGATTCTCCGGTACTTGAATGCTTGTGTTGGAAGTACAGGTTTTGAAGCTAACAAAGCCTATGCTCACTTTCAAGATTGAGAGTGCAAAATTGCTCAGTGTTGAAGAGAATTGCCTCTTATTGAGTTCCCGGATCTTCTTGCATTGTTTTGTACGAAGCTTGTAGATTCGTTAATTATCAATGCAAGTGCCGATAAACTGTTCAGGTGGCAATAGATTTCCAAGAGGAGTTGTATGCGTGGAGGAGTAGTTGGTTGTGGGTACTGGGGACCCAATCTGGTAAGGAACTTCCTTGGCCAGGAGTCACTGACCGGGACGAGTTGTTTTGATTTAGATACTCGCCGAGTCGACACTATTGTGAAAACCTTTCCCAATGTGAAACCTTGCAGAAGCTATGATGAGTTGTTGGATAACAGTGATTTTATTGCCGTAGCAACTCCTGTCCACACACACTATCAGCTGGCCTTACAGGCATTGGAAGCAGGAAAACATGTCCTGGTAGAAAAACCGATGACTTTGCATTCTCATGAGTCTGCAAAATTGCGAAAGCTGGCGGATAGTAAGGACCTTGTATTGATGGTGGATCATACCTTTATCTATACACCTGCTGTGCAGAAAATGAAGGAGTTACTCGGAAATGGACAATTGGGTCGAGCTTTGTATTTTGACTCTGTTCGGGTAAATCTTGGTTTGTTTCAAAGTGATGTGAATGTGATTTGGGATCTGGCACCCCATGACTTGAGTATTCTGCTCTACTTATTCGATGAAAGGCCAGTTGCCTTGCAGGCTCAGGGAAGGGACTCCTTCATCAATGGAGTACATGACCTGGCTTATCTGACTTTATTTTACGCTGATGGGTTTATGGCTAATCTACACTTGAGCTGGCTGAGTCCCACCAAAGTTCGCAAAATTACGGTTGCTGGGGACAAGCGCATGATCGTCTATGATGATATGGAAAGCTCTGAGAAAGTAAAGGTTTACGATAAGGGTGTGGAGCGTATTGATACGGAAGAATTGCACAATGAGGTTCGAGTACAATACCGAATCGGAGATATCTACACGCCAGCGCTGAAGAACGAGGAAGCGCTCAGAAAGGAAACAGCACACTTTCTTGATTGCATTGAAAACGGTACCAGTCCCATGACCGATGGAGTCTCGGGAGAGTGGGTTGTGAAAATTCTTGAAGCAGCCAATCAATCATTGAAGAGTGGAAATAGAGTGGAGCTTGATAGTGAATGATCTGAAAAAGATACGCAATGTGAAACTGGGTAAGAAAGTTTGGCTTTCCGATTTCATCAATCTTTACGACTGCGAGATTGGGGATGAAACAAAGGTTGGGCCCTTCGTAGAGATTCAGCGCGGAGTCAAGGTGGGAAGTCGTTGCAAAATTTCTTCTCACAGTTTTCTGTGCGAAGGGGTAAGTCTCGGAAACGGAGTCTTCATTGGGCACGGAGTAATGTTTACCAATGATCGAAACCCTAAAGCTACGAATGAAGACGGGGAGCTGATGAGTCCCTACGAATGGTTACTGGAAACGACCGTAGTGGAAGACCGGGTCAGTATAGGCTCAGGTGCAGTTATTCTTCCTGGCATCACTCTGGGCGAAGCTTGTATGGTGGGTGCTGGCGCTGTGGTTACCCGTTCCGTTCCTGCCGGTGCTACAGTTGTTGGAAATCCGGCTCGCATCGTCAAAGAAAGAGAATGATCCTGCAACGGTTTGCAAACCGAAACTTATCTTGTTACGAGTAGAATTCTTCCAGGGCCTTGAGAACTCTTTTAACCATCGGCTCGGTCATATGCTCACCCATGGGTAAAGAGAGGATACGACTACTGAGTTTCTCAGCTACAGGTGTGGGTTTTCCTTCAAATTTTCTAAAAGGTTTCATTTCAGGAATGATCTGGGGATAATGTAGACCACAGGCAATATCCTGTGATTGCAGATGCCTCATCAATTCTTCTCTTCGCTCCACTTCCACGATCATTAGATGATAGACCCCATTGGCTCCATCGAATTGTCTTTGGAATGGAATATTCAATCGGGAAAGTCCTTCTCTGTAAAATCTGGCAGCTTCCCTTCTCTGCTCTGTCCACTCCATCAGAAAGGGGAGTTTACAGTTGAGTACAGCGGCTTGAACGGCGTCAAGACGACTGTTGCGCCCCATCACTTCATGCTCATATTTAACAATACTTCCATGATTGGCTATTTTCTTGGCGCTAAGGAATAGACCCTCTTGCTGAAACAGGATGGCACCAGCATCTCCCCAGGCTCCCAGGTTCTTTCCGGGATAAAAGCTAAAACAAGCCACGTCTCCGAAACTGCCTGCCTTTCTTCCCTTGAAGTCCGCCATGTGTGCTTGAGCACAGTCTTCGATGAGTTTAAGCGAGTGTTCTTTGCAGAATTCAGATAGTTCTTCCACCGGGCTAAGTTGACCATATAGATGAACTGTCATAATTGCTGAAGTTTGCTTTGTGACCAGTTCCTGCACCTGAGCTAACTCCATGTGATAACTGAAAGGGTCTACGTCTGCAAACACTGGCTTAAGTCCAGATCTTACTATAGCTTCCGCACTCGCTACGAAGGTATTCGCTGGAACGATTACCTCGCTACCCAATGGCAGTTGCAGGGCTTCGATAGCAATCTCAAGGGCATCTGTACCGTTGGCTACCCCCAGGCAATATTTCGATTGATGAAGTTCTGCGAAATCTTTTTCAAACTGACTTGGTTGAGAGCCTCCTATAAAGGCACAAGATTGGCTCAATTCTTCAATCAATGCGAGGATCTGTTTGCTCACAAAGGAATTCTGGCGGGATAAATCTAGAAAGGGGATTTTGCTCACAATCATCTATCGGTTGAGAGGCTGGCCAAAGATTAGACTTGTTGTATGAGATCTCGCTCAGGACAGAATTGTACACAGAATCTCAAAATTTGTTAGGGTAAATACGGAACTTGTCGATGGTAAAGACGTACTAATCTACACAAATGCAAACAGATATCATTGAGCGTGAAACTGTTTGCGAGAGAGTAAGGGGCAATATGGGATCTGTTAAGAGAGTCGTAATTGAGTACTGTCGAGCCTCCGCCTGCCCTGTCCAGGAAAGTATAGATCATCATAGAGCGAACGGTGGAAGTGAGAGCGAGATTAGCTTGATCAAGAGAGCTCATTGCGTGCGTTGCGATATCTGGAAGATTCGAAAGTGGATGGAAGGCCATGGACTCGAGATTGTCGCCCCGGTGAAAGACGACGACGATGACAAGACCAGAGTGTACTAGTGCTGATTGCCAAATATGTGGCAGTCGTTGCTCTGATTCTTTTTACAATCTATACAATATACTGCTCCCGAACGGAGAGCTTCTTTAAATCCTGCAAAACTGTTTTCTCCCTAAAGTGGGGTAGGCAGGTCGTCACTGACTTATATCTGGGACTTTTCCTGTTTTTGTTTCTGGTTTTCCTGAAGGAAGCTAGCCTCATGATGTTTCTGGTATGGGCTGTACCCACCCTGATTTTTGGAAACATTGTTCCACTGATTTATTTTGTGATTTACTTTCAGGATTTTGTAAAAGCTTTTCAAACTCTTGAGTTCCTTGCAAAGGCCTTTCCAGTCACTTGAATGCCTACCTTCAGCGAGCTGTGAGTTTGGATTAAAATACGAATCTTCAGTGAGTTCTCCCGATTGATTCAATTCATCGAGATGACCTTTCCAGATTTTCATTTTGTGCTCAAAAGTATTGTTCACGACATAGGAAAGAACAAGAGCAGTTTCTTTTTCGTGTCCAATAGAGAAATCGTTTTACACCACAGTATTCATAAGTGAACCTCTGACATAAATTATAGCAGAGGTGTCGGTGCTTTTTTAAGTTTGGCCAAAAATGGGATGGATTTGCCTATCCCTCAATATCAACCAGCTCTTTGTTGTCGCCATCCACATAACTGTACAGTTTGCGTTTCCCATCCACTTTGGTCTCCAGGTGGACAGGGCGCTGCCAGATGTACTGAATGTTTTCCAATGTGTCCCAGCAATAGTCCTGTCGCAGGTCTCCCTCATGATGATGCAACAGATACAGTTCGCCCCGATTGTTGTAGTTTCCGTCCTGGACAACAATATGGGGAATACCGAAATTGGCCAGATTGTTCAGGAGCTGATCTTTCACCTGCTCAAAACTTCGATCACTGACTTCCCACTGTCCTGACTGTTGATTGTAGTTGTACTTGAAGAGTTTGTGTTTGTCACAGAAGTCTTCGGTCAAATACTTGTCTATCAGGCTGTAATCGTTTTCGATTGCTCTGATTTCAAAAATCTTTTCACGACCAAGGCCAAGTTTCTTATCCCAGGCGAGCTTCTCACTTCGAGAAGTGCAGGAGTCCCATTCCGGGCCAAACTGTCCTTTGTTCCATCTTTCCTCGATGTCATGCAATAGGGTGAATCCCAGATAGTAGGGATTGAGTTGATAGGGATGCTTTGCCAGTGTGCCTGAGTGATCCATGGCGAAATCGATAAAGCTGGTTGGACTAAGGAAGTTCTCAGTCATGAGTTTGAAGTGCCAATAACTGGCCCAACCTTCATTACAAATTTTTGTATATCCTTGTGGTATGAAGTAGTAACGCTCTTTACGAATGATATAGAGAATGTCTTCCTGCCATTTTTTTAGTGGAGCATGCAGGAGGAGAAAATACATGAGGTCTTTGACCGGTTTGGGTGGAAAGCGCATGGATTTGGAAAGGCTTTCTTCCAGCTGCTTGGTTTTGAACTCGATATATTCCTTGCTGTTAAGAAAGATATCCATGTAATTGGGGTTGTCCCCATTGCTGCGGCGTTTGATGATGCGCATCAACTCTTCTTCGGTCTCCAGCTCTTCGGCAGGAGTTGTTTTCACGTTGGGTTCCTCTAAAGGGGAGATATGATCCTGAATACTGATACAGGCGTCCAAAAACCTTTCTACTTCTTCGAGACCGAACTGGCGGATGTAGCGATCTACTCGACTGGCATGGTTAGCGGTGTCGTCCATCATATGACGACTGGTTTTGGAAAAGTAGATATTATTCTTAAAGAAGTCACAATGTCCATAAACATGGGCCATTACCAGCTTCTGCTGCATGATGTTGTTGTTCTCCAGCAGGTAGGCATAGCAGGGATCGTTGTTGATGACCAGCTCGTAAATCTTTCCCATGCCCCACTCGTAGGAACGCTTGAGTTTTTCATGTTCGAGCCCGAAGGACCAGTGTTGGTAGCGCCTTGGAAATCCCCCGTGGGCAGCAATCTCGGTCAGGTAAGAGTAGGGGAGCACGTAGAAAATGGTATCGAAAAAGTCCAATCCTTCCTGATGAGCTGAATGGATAATCTGTTGATTCCATTCATCAAGTTCGGGAGTCAAGTCGAGTCCATTGATCATCTTAGCGTCCCTTCGACAGAAATTCCTTGATGGAATCCAGGATTCCGTCCTTGTTCTTTACCAGTGAAACGACCAGCTTGCTGGCAATTTTTTCACCCATCTCCGTCTTGCACTTTTCAAGTACTTCCTTGAACTTTCCCGAGCCCCATTTGCTGGTGACCTGGGCATAGGAGAACTGATTGCAATTGGGGATGATGTAATCCTGCAAGATCCGTACACACTTCGCATCGTCTTCCGAGGACCAGTTGTCACCATCTGAAAAATGAAAGGGGTAGATATTCCACTCGGAAGGGGGATACTTTTGACGCATGACCTGTTCACACAGGGAGTAGGCAGAACTGATATTGGTTCCTCCACCTTCACTGATTCTGTAGAAGATTTCCTGATCAACGATCTTGGCCTGGGTGTCGTGAATGATGTAGACCATTTCCAGTCCATCATACTGACGCTTTAAAAACTGTTCGATCCAAAACATTTCAGTTCGAACCACGTCCTTCTGTTCATCTCCCATGGAACCCGAAACATCCATCATGGCGATGATGACCGCATTTGCACGCTTCTCATAGACTTCGTCCCAGACTTTGTGCCTCTTGTCATCCTTCTCAATCATAATGGGTGGATGTTCACCACCTTCAGGGTCGTAATTACCCTGAATAATATTGCGAACAATTGAATTCTTGATGGTTCGCCGAATATCCAGAGTAGCTTCCGGTCCACTCTTGCGAAGATTTGTCCAGCGAATCTTCTTGTTTTTGATGCAGACCTTTTTACCCTTCTCCTCGATATTGGGAAGTTGCAGAGAATCTGCGAGAATCTCTACCATCTCGTCCAGGTTAACATCAACCTCTACCTGATGTTCTCCGGGTTCATTGCCAGCTTTCTGACCTTTCCCCGGTTGTTTTTGAGGCTGTCCCTGACCGGGAAGTGGTTCACCCACCTCTCCATCTCCCTGACCAACACCACCGCCTTTGCGGGGATCGACCATGAAGCGGGGAAGTTTCAGCCCATAAATGGGAACCCGGACGTACTTTTTGCCCTGGCGACCAATAAAACTCTCGTCAGTGATGTACTGCTTCAAGTTTTTTTTGATCTTGTCCTTGATCTTCTCGTTGAGCCGTTTTTTCTCTCGTTCTCCCGAGCGGATCATGTCTGTGACTTGTATGCTCGTCATGTTGATCTCTTTGGTCTGTAGATTCTGAACCAGAGTCTAGTCAAATGCTATATCGCCTCTAGCCAGCAGACCACCGATGTAATTCATCAAGTCTTTGGCACCATGGGCACTCCAGCCATACTCTTCTATCAGACGATTCTTCACAGCCTCAAGTTTCTTGAGGTTTTCGCTGTCTGTTTGAGCTGAAGAGAATGTTGTGAGTTTGATATTGTTGCGGTTGTCTTCGAAGATTTTCTTTTCGATAGCTCTTCTCAAACGGCTGTCTGTCTTGTAGCTGAATTTATCTCCTCGACGCATCAGTGATCCAATGCTGGCCATCAGGCTTGCCCGGAACTGCTCCTTGCGAGCCTCGCTGACTCCACCTATTTTCTCCTCGATACTGCGCATGAGGGATTCATCCGGATCCATATCGTCACCGGTAATCGGGTCCTTCACTTTTTCGTGATTGATGTAGGCTTCCACGTGATCCAGGTAGTTGGCACAAAGAGCTTCCATAGCTGGTTCGTAGCTGGCAAGGAAAGCCTTGAGGACCTCATTCTTGGCTATGTCAGTGAATTCCTTTCGCACCACATCAATGATGTCCAGATAGTTCTCTTTTTCCTCAGCAGATACTTTTGGAAAACGGTTGTACTGCAATGAAGTGTGGATGTTGGAGAGGATTGCAAAGGGGTTCAGGGTAGGAACTTCCTCGTCAATAAGAGTGGAGCTGATGATGTTCACCATGCTTCTGGGACTGATCCCGTGCATTCCTTCTCTTCGAGTGTCCTTGCGCACTTCTTTGATGTCCTGCTCCTTGAAGCCTTCCACGCTTTGACCATCGTAGAGTTTCATTTTCTGGGCAAGGGTCATCTTCTTGGGATCTTCAAGTCTCGTGAGTACCCCAAACATAGCGGCCACTTTGATGGAGTAGGGTTCAATGTGCTTGGAGATCTTCTTGGCTTCCATTCTCAGAAGCTTGTGATAGATTTTTTCTTCCTCACTGACCACAAGGTTGTATTTCACATCAACCTTGATAATCCTGTCCATCAGGGCTTCCTTGGAAGGATCAGAGGTAAAGTCTTTGTACTCGCTTTCGTTCGTATGAGCAATAATGACTTCGTCTGCGCTAATGAGAGGGAAGCGAGGAGTCTTGATCTGTCGTTCCTGGGAGAGAGTCAGCAAGATGTACAGGAAACGCTCATCCGCTTTGAGCATTTCGATAAACTCCATAACTCCACGATTGGCCTTGTTCAGCTCACCGTCGAATTTCCATGCATCAGGGTCTGACTCGGAACCAACTTTTCCAATCATGGAATAGTTGATACTTCCATTCAATTCAGCCATGTCCTGACTCTTTGGGTCGGCAGGCTGGAAAGTTCCCAGGCAGGTACGATCCTGCTCACTGATAACAATTCTTCGGGCTTTCACATGATTGAGAACCTTTTCGAAATCACCGCTGTACTTCATCTCCAGATCTTTGAAAATCTTTCGGCTCGGTGGTGGAAGTTCACCTTCGATATAAACACCATACTTCTCGTAAAACTCCTTCCGCATAGCTGCAGGAATGACCAGTAAAGGATCACTGTTCATCTCGCACTTTCGCGTATTCCCGTTTCCTAGATCCCATTCCAGAGCATACATAGCTCCTTCATCTGTTTTGGAATAATTCTCCAGACCTCTCTTGAGCAAGGTAACGATGGTACTCTTGGCACCGGATACTGGTCCGTGTAGCAGAAGGATTCTTTTACGGGTGTCCAGTCGGTCAGCAGAGGATTTGAAGTAGTTCATCATGTGGGCAACCGAGTCTTCGATTCCAAAAAGACTTCCCTCGAAGAACTTGTAGACCGGCAGTTTTTCCCCGTTGACTTCCTTGTAGTCCACGCCATGAGAGATGATCATGTTGTAAACTCTTTCATGGGCAAGAGCAGCAATTTTGGGATTAGCGATCACCTTGTCGAGGTATTCGTGAAATCCTATTTGTTCATGCAACTTCTCATATTCATCTTTATTGAATTTCTTGCTGAGCTGCACCAGGAATGAAGAACTTTCAGACGCTTTGGTACTTGCTTTCGACTTGGCCATGATTCCTCCCGGGATTTGACAAAAAAAGGCTTAAATTAGGTTTTTTTGTGCGGAAAAAGTGCGCATAGTGTTCCTGAATCTCTATATAATTATAAGAAAGTCATAGAAGTTCTGCCAATTTTCAGCCCTCTTATTTTCTATCGGTAGGCTAAGGGATGCAGGCTTAAGTCAAGGATTTCAGCAATAGTGGGAGATTGACTGATTATTAGAGACTAAGGTTTTTTTTCAGGTCAGGATTGGAACCGTTGAATTTCCAGATGTAGGCATCAAGAACATAGTGCACAATCTGGGGGAGACTCAGCAGACCCACGATCAGGCTTAACTCCAGTGAGCTAAACTCAATGGAATGAAAATACTGTTGAAACTGACCCCTCCAGACAAAGCTCTCCCAAAGCATCTCTTCAAGAAGTGCAGGTATCAAAAAAAGAATCAGATAGAGTGGCCACAATTGCCTCCTTGCCAGATAGTGGAAGACTTTGGGGCCCAGGCCATTGCTTCTTTGATTCTTCCATTTGTTGGAAAGGTAGAGCCAGATGAGGGCCAAAAAGGGTATTCCATGAAAGAGATTGATATACGCCGCTGAAACCAGGGGATTTGAGGTTTGCAGGCCCAGGTTCCAGCTAATGAGTGTTCCCAGTTGAACCATGAGCTTACCGCCGTTCAATCCCTGACTTTTGATTCTGTAGAATTGCAGGGCGAAATAGAAAATCATAAACAGGGAGTAGGCTGCCCAAAGGAAGGGTTGGATTTCCACCGGAAGTCTTAGTAGAAACTGCTCACCATGTCCAAACCAGTCAAACTGCCTCTGGGGACTTGCGTGCCATACCAGAATCGGCCCAAGAGCGCACACCCAAATGAATACATGGTCTAATCTCCAGTCAAAATTCTCTTTAGCCTTGCTCTTGTATATTGCCAGGAAGCCCCAGGGTTGGCGTATGAAGTGAAAGATAGCTATGTAAGCAACGATGGTCCAGAATAAAAGGGGTGATTTCCAGTGAATCAGAGTGGAGGCAAGAAAGCAGAGAGGGAGGGGGAACCAATAGAGCATAGGCCTTCGTTTGAGCTCAAGCGGATCCATATAATTACGGGCGAAAGAGGCCCATACATGAGCAACATCAAAAGCAACAACCAGAAATAGAAATGCAAGAAATGGCGGGAGCCAGGTCAGCAGGCTTGAGTGATGCAGGATGATGGCCAGGATCACCGGGCCAAGAAAAAGAAAGAAATCCAATCTGCAGCTGAAAAGCCAGCGACTACTTTTTTCCATAGCCTCCCCCGCAGGGTGTCAGGATCTTGATTTGCTCTCCCTTTTCAACAAAAAGTTTTACCCTGGAAGGTAATCGTGACCATTTTGCCTCACGATAATGCCAATTCTCACCGCTCGCACCATCTCTTCCTCCCTTGATTCCAGCAGGACGGGTCTTTCTGTTCTGAGTCAGAAGATTCACCACACATTGCTCTTCAAACTCATAAACTCGCAGCATTCCAGCACCACCGGAAAACAGGCCCGTACCAGCTCCTTCAGAGCGTATGGAAGTTTCAAGTACTCTCACAGGAAACTCGGCTTCGAGTTCTTCCACATCAGTCAACTCAGTATTGGTCATGTGGGAATGATAGCAAGAGCCGCCAACCCGATCTTTTCCTGCTCCCACACCACCTGCAAGGGTTTCATAATATCCGAAGTTCTCATTGCCAAAAGAAACATTGTTCATGCAGCCCTGACTGGAAGCACTGTATTGAAGGGCTGTGAGAATCAACTCACAGATAGCTTGCGATGTGAGGACATTCCCGGCAGCAACAGCTGAGCCTTGGGAAGGATTCAAGATCGTCTTTTCCCCATGGAGAATCTCCACATCCCTCAAGAAACCATCATTTAAGGGCAGGTCCTGCTCAAGCAGTAGTCGAAGACAATACAAAATGACACTTCGAGTGATGGCTTTCGGGGCATTTCGATTGTCTTCCACCTCCTTGTCGCAGCTGCGAAAATCAAAGACCAGCTTGTCATCTCTTTTGCATAGACTCAGTCGAAGGCAAGTTTTGTCGTCCAGTTCCAGCTCCGCATCTACAGGCAGGATATGGAAGAGCTCATTCTCACTCAACATCTTACGGACAGCATTTTGCGAGTGATCCAGTAGAGATTTCATAGCACTGCAAACGGTTCCATCAGAAAGTTCTTCAATCATCTGCTGAAACTTCCTGGAGGCGGTCAGATTTGCATAGGTTTGAGCCCTCAGATCAAATAGATTCTGCTCCAGTTGGCGAGCACCCGAGTTTTTCAAAAGCTCTCTCACTTCATCAAAGCAAAAACGATTTCCGTCATGGATACACTCCCCGCGAAGCAAGACACCTTCTTGTGCGAGATTATTACTGAAGGCTGGCATGCTTCCGGGTTCTATTCCTCCAATGTCGGCGTGGTGGCCACGACTTGCCAACCAGGCGACTGGATTTCCCTTCTGATTGAAAACAGGAGTTAAAACAGTAATGTCGGGAAGATGTGTTCCCCCCATGGAAGGATCATTGAGAACATAGCTGTGCCCCGGCTTGAACGGGATCGATGCATTCAGGAATCCTCGAATAGCACTGGACATGGACCCAAGGTGGACAGGAATGTGAGGAGCATTTGCAATGAGCTGACCTTGCCCGTCAAACAAAGCGCAGGAATAGTCCTTGCGATGGCGAATATTACTCGAGCGAGCCAATCTCTCCAGCATAGCCCCCATTTCTTCGCACAAAAGCATGAAGCGCTGATGATAAATACTGTCCTGAACAGAACTGTACTTCTGATTCTCAGTCTTCTTTTTTTGAGTACTGTGGAGTTTCATTTTTCGTGTTGAGTTCTGAAAGCTGGCACTCCAGCCTTGTTTGAGATAAACACAGGTCTGTTTTCCCTGAATCAGTGCCGGGCCCTGAACCACTTCTTCAACCAGGGTCACGGGCCATGGATAAACAGAGACTGTTCTCCAGCTCCCCTCAAGATAAATTTCCTGCTCGTCTATGGGCCGCCATGGTTCAACAGAGGGACTGATAGCGAACTCCAGTTTTTTACCCGGCTTGGTGAAACGTTGAACCAGTGTTGTTAAAACCAGGGGAAACTCGCTTAAATCCGGTAGAAATCCGAAAAGCCTTTCAAATTCACTGCAAAATCTATCCTCAACTGAACTAATGGGATGAATTGCCAGTGTAATGGACTGTCTTGTCCCCTCAAGGCAAAAGATACCCTGGCTTTTTGATGGGAGCTCTTTGAACTTCGGGTCCTCGCAGACCTCACTCCAGAGCAGATCCACCTTCTCCAGTCTTGTTTCTCCTCGATCCGACTGAAAAATCCCCAGCGCACTGAATACTGAAGATTGCTCATGCAAAAATACAGTGTCAATTTTCAGTATGTCAGCCAAATCACAGGCATGTTGCCCGCCAGCACCTCCATAGCAGATGAGAGTGTGGTCACGGGGTTCGACTCCTTCTTGAACGCAAACTTGCCTGAGAGGTTTGAGCATTTGTTCATTGGCCAACTCCAGCCATCTCAAGGCAATTTCCTCAACGGGAATCGAATCTGCAAACTTCTCTTTTTCCTTGAGAAGAGCATCCTTTGAAAGCATGGGGTTGGGGGCCTCGTCTCTGTTCTTACCAAAGCAGGGCTGTAGCGATTTTAAATAGAGTCTGCCAAGATAGAGGTTGGCATCAGTAATGGTTAGTGGTCCACCAAAACCATAGCAAGCTGGCCCCGGCCACGACCCTGCACTTTGTGGTCCAACTTTTAAGAACTCATTTTCAATCTTCAGGATGGAGCCACCACCGGAAGCAACCGTCAAAACAGGCAAATGAGTAAAGTAGTAGGGATGCCTGACGCTATTATTTTGAAGATTCAAAGAGACATCTTTGTGAAATCGGCAAACATCTGTGGAGGTTCCTCCCATATCAAATCCCAGAAGGGCCTTACCCTCATCAAATTCCTGGGCCATAGCGTTCAATCCGCCAGCAGGTCCCGAAAGCAGGGCATCCAGTGAGCTGAAGTTTTTGGAACCTGTCAATTGTCCATCAGATTTCATCCAGCTGACTTCACATTTCAGCGAGGGGAAACTATTCAAAAAGGAGTTTTGATAGCTACGTAGCACGGGCGATAGATAGGCTTCAAGAATTGTGGTCCAGCCTCTCTTTAAGAAGCCACTTAGAACGGAACATTGATGGGAGCAAATCAGAGTTTCACTCCAGCCCGATTCTACGATCAGCTCTTGAATCTGGATTTCCAGTTGAGGATCAACATTTCCATGAATCATCAAAACAGCAATGCTTTGAATTCCTTTCTTCTTCCACTCTGTGACACTTTCCTGAATCCTCTGTTTGTCATTCGCCGGGATTTTTAGAGCTGTGTTGAGTTTTGACTGGCGTGCGCTCATTTCAATAGTGGAGTGGATGTAAGGGTTTTTCACTTCAGTGGGTAGTTTGAAAAGCTCTTCGCGCCTTTGAGTCCCTATCTCCAGCAAATCACCCAGACCCTCATTGCAAATGACAGCAACAGGAGAACCTTTGTGCTCCAGCAATGCATTGGTAGCTACGGTGGTTCCAATTCGCAAACTGGTAATACTTTCAGGATTTTGATTGAGAAGTTCACAGGCTCTCTGGATGCCAACCAGGGTCCCATCTTGACCGGTGTTTTCATTCCAGGAGAGCACCTTGAATTGGAGACTCACACCATTGGCACTTGCAACCACATCAGTAAATGTGCCCCCACGGTCGAGGGCAATTTCAAATTCAAAGTCTGATTGTTCTTTCATTTCTTTGGGAGCGTTCAGGGCTTGTGTTAGCCTAAGATACAACAGATGGAGCGGCTATGGGAGAAAGTCCGTTTCGAAGATCGAGGCTCATTATGATTTGGAAGCAGCGAGTAGTTAAAAAGTGAGTGCAGCTTGTAAGGGTACAATCCTGCTTGTTGACGATACTTTCTACATCAGGGTCATGCTGAAAAAACTGTTGGAGCCTCTTGGTTTTCACACTCTGGAAGCTGAAAATGGTCGAATTGCCCAAGAGGTCTACGAGGCGCAACCGGACTTCATTGACTTGATTTTAATGGATATCGGCATGCCTGAGCAGGATGGACTGACCACCCTTGAGAATATTCGCAAGATCAACCCCACCCAGGCTGTGATCATGTTGACCGCTCAATCCACTGAGCAACTACTGGTTGAATGTGCTCGACTTGGTATTTCAGGTTTCTTTGCAAAACCAGTCGACCATCGCAAGTTGCGGGCAAAAGTCGTCGAAGTGATCAGCTCCGGTCATCAGGAGAGACCCGGCACGAGTCTGGCTATACTAGACCCGGTAGATCAGTTTCGATTTGTGCTTGAAGAGTCATTGAACTCTCGCTATCCGGGTACAAGAGGGTTCAGCACGGTCATGGACCTTTACGCATCCCATGGTGATGATTCACCGGATCTCGTTTTAACTAATGCTGTTCTGGATGCCAGCCAGCCTGTGGTGCACTGGATGGAAGAGATTCGCTCCAAGCCCAAGTGGGAGCAGACAGAGTTTCTCTTGTATCGTTCTCAAATCGCTGATGTGAAAGCACCGCAGGGAATCTTTTTAATGCAGTCTCCGTTTCGCATGACTGACTTGTTTGGCGCAGTAGAAAAACTGTTGGAAGGGGAGTGAAATGGTTCAGGAAAAGTCCACTCTTGGTGAAATTTTGGTTGTCGATGATGGGGCCTATTTTCGCAGTTTACTCGTGACGAGTCTCAAGGATGCCGGATTTCAGTGCCAGGGATTTGAGGAAGGGCGAAAGCTTCTAGATTATTATGAGGGGCCTCATCCGGAAGTCAGCGCGATATTGCTCGACTTACTCATGCCCGGTTTGAGTGGGCTGGAAACTCTCAAAGCTTTGAGGAAACTGGATCGCAAGGTTCCTGTAATCGTGATGATTAGTCCTCAGCATAGAAAATATGCTCTTGAGTGCGCCAATTATGGAATTGCGGGTATTGTTTCCAAGCCGCTGGACGCACAGGAATTAATGGTGCAACTTCATGAGTTGCTTGAACTGGATGAACAGGCTCAGGCTGAATCCGTTCAACGCTTGAAGGTCCTGATTGTTGAAAAGAACTACCCATTGTCTTGTCTGATGAAGGAAGTATTAGAGAAAAAGTATTTTGAAGTCAGGCTGGCAACCTTCTATGAGGACCTTGAACCAGTGTGTAATGAGTTTTCACCGGATCTGGTTATTTGTCAGGAAACAGTGCCTCAAAAAGTTTCCCCCGATACCTTTCTGAGCCTTGCTAAAAGAAGTACATTTTCGCTGGTGACTTATCGAAATCTGCCACCTGCAGTAACCCGTCGCAAAAAGGGTTTTACCGGTATTGATTACCGTTTGCCCTGCCCATTGACCACTGAATCTTTGATTAGTGAACTCTATGCTCTGGGTAGGCAAAAACTGGGTATTTAGAGGTCTGGATCATTTGAGAGGGTGAACTATGAGTTTTGATGAGGCTGCCAAGGTTCTGAAAGAGGCCAAAAAAGTGGTCATTCTTACTGGAGCGGGGGTTAGTAAGGAGTCTGGTCTGGATACTTTCCGGGATGCCAAAGGTGATGGACTGTGGAGTCAGTACAATCCCATGGAATTGGCCACACCCCAGGCGTTTCAAAGAGATCCTGATCTGGTTTGGAGATGGTATAACTTCAGAAGGGACAAGGCTTTTGAGACCAGTCCCAATCCCGGTCATGAAGTGATTGCCACTTGGGAAAACAAGTTCGAAAAACTCTTGCTGGTGACCCAAAATGTGGATGGACTTCATCAGAGAGCTGGCAGTAAAAAAGTCGTTTGCCTGCATGGTAATTTACTTCAGGTAAGATGTCTCAAATCAGGCAAAACGCTGACGAAGGAAGAACCCTTTGAGAGTGTGCCTCCCTATTGCCAGTGCGGAAGCATGTTGAGGCCTGATATCGTATGGTTTGGGGAAGCTCTTCCCGAGGGGGCCATGGAAAAGTCTCTGGGGGCGACACTGGAGGCAGATGTGCTTCTCGTGGCGGGCACTTCATTGCAGGTATATCCAGCCGCTTCTCTCGTTCCTTACGCATTGCAAAGAGGCATTCCTGTGATCGAAGTGAATGTGGAACAAAGCGATTTTTCTTCCAAGACCTGCTTCCTTTCGGGGCCATCTGGTGAAGTCCTGCCCAAACTGGATTCTCTCTTAAGCTAAGATTGGGAACATTTTACAGATTCTTTCGTATAATTAAGGTATGCGCACTTTTCTAACACTCCTGGTTTTGACCCTCCTGGTTGCAGTGTGCCCTGTCGGGGCTGATCATCACAATGAACCCAGTTTTGATTTGTTGAGTATTCTGGGAGATGCTGATTCCGGGGGAGAAGGACGAGTCCATGAAGACCGCGAGCTTCAATCGGCCATTCAGTCCCGAAATCAAACTCTGATGAGGGGAGCCGCGCTCAGCTACAATGGCTCTGAGGATATGGTCTACATCAAACTGAATGCAGATTATGTACTTCGCTTGAATCAGGCAACAAGAAGAAACCTCTGGAGAGACTATCTGGTCAAGAAATTCGGCTCAAATGATGTCGTGATTGCCTACTCCCAAAATGGACGTCAGGAATACCGAATGCTTTATGATGAAGAGTTCCAGTCCGGTGAAGGAATGGAAGCTCTTTTCAATGGCTCGGTTGTTTGGGGTTATGTCTATGATGCTGCTGATTACCCTGCCTTGAGTGCAAACCTGCTCAAAACCCTCAATGATGAAAATGCCCCGGACCCTTTGAGTGTGTCGGGAAATGAACCGGTTATCATCCTGCCTGAAAAAGAAGCCAAGGCGATAGCATTGATGGCTACGGTGCGTAATCAAAATCCGATTCTGATCGTGTCGATGAAAAACCTCAATGTGGAACTGAAAGCCTGGGCTAAGAGCGCGATGGAAGCGGCTTTTATCCAAAGAGGAGCGCCAGATTTGAATCAAAGTCTGAATCTGCCAGCACTCGCTGGAGACTTGAAGACGAACCTGGAGAATGCATCTGCTGATGTAGAGGATATGCTGGTGGAAGTCCAGTCCACTGCTGATGCTGGTTCCTCTGCTATCTTTTCAGGTCAATCCGGTAGTTTTCTCGAGTATCGCAAACAGATTGTAGGATCGGATCAATACCGCTTTCAGGAAGCTGCGGTCAGGCCATTGGAAAAACTCCTGGAAGTCATCAGTAGTGAAGAAGCTTCCTTTGTAGCATTGCGTGCCCTCTATCCAGGGTTGAATTCCAAACTCAAGACTTTGAAGTCAGCGACAAACACTTTGGTGCGGGAAGTGAAGGCTCGAAGTTTTCAATCCATGGATAATTCTCCTGTTCAAAAAATCCAGAGAGTCATGGAAAGTGTGCAAGCACTCAATCAAGAGATTCCAAGAGCTCAAAGACGCTATGAGAAAGCTTTGCAGGCAACTCAGCGCAGCTTCGGTGCAATCGAGTATGCGCAACAATTCTAGAATTCAAAATTAGTAGTACCACAGGTTTGTTCTCGGGGTCATCCCTGATATCTTTGAACAATGAGTACTTTGTCCCTGAGACTTGTTGTTTTTCTATTGTTGGTTTTGCAAATCCATTCCTATGGTATTCGCAAGCACACCATTCCCGAGAATCTGAAGGCAGAACAAGTGGATTCCTATCTGCGCAACTCTGTGCGAGATTACTTAGCCAGGTTTGGCTTGGATACCGTGGAGCTGGAGAGGTTTGAGAAGAGTCGAATCAAACTCAGGAAAAACTACGAGCAGGAGATGTCCAGGCTGCGCTGGCCAAGCTACTACGAATTTGTCAGTCTCAGGAAGCGACATCCTGAATCCAATCTGTTTTCCCATCCCTTCTTAACAATCGAAGAAGTTCTTACTGTCTACAGTGACATCCTTCACGAGTACTATTTTTACAAAGTTCGATTTTCAAAAAGTAACTCCAAAGTGAGAAAGACCTTTCTCGGAATCATGCAAAAAGCCATGCAATTACTGGCATCTAAAAATCTGAAAGTGTTGGTCAAGAATGTTCGAACGGGTGCAGGAATCCAGGACGACATTGTGAAAACCAGACCTTTTCTGGAGCTGTTGGCGCTTGAGATTATTGTCCAGCGAAAACTGGCACAAATGGAGTCCTTCTTACGATCAGTTCTTAGCTGGGAAGAAGGGGCACAGAAGGGAGTGAACCTTTTTAACAAAGAATCCTGGAAGATGCCTGATCCTGATCTCAAATCAGTTTCGAGAGATGTTTTTATCTGGGTTAAAAAGAAGCGTTATGTGTATGACTTCCCTTTGCGCCTTCAGACTAAAGAGTGGAAGTTTCTGGATCGTTTTTTTCTACCAATGGATGTTCCCTTGAATCAAGGGGAACTTGCTAATCATATAGAAAAGAACAGCTCCTGGAGAAGTCGTCTGGAAGAATCTCGCAAGAAACATTATTCTCTTTTGGAACTGCAGGACAAATGGCAAAAGCGAGAAAAAATCTACCTTGAAATGTCACTTGATGATGAACAGGACAAGCACGCGTATTTTCTCTCCTTTGAGCCTGAACTGAGACAGTTGCTCAAAGAAGAACTGGACTCTTTGGGATTGAATTCGGCTGAGCTGGAAAGGATTAGTACCAGTTTTGCAAGAACGAAGGAACAGCACAATGAAAATGAAGTGATCCAGTGGGGTCTTAACTCGGCTTTTGTGAAACCAGGGCCCAAGAGAACTTCTGCTCAGAGTAATCCAGGCTACCTTCGAAGTGAAGTGCTGGATAATCTTGACCTGGCCAGACTCTACAGTAACTACTGCAAGAAGTATTTTAGTGTACTCTACCTGGAGAAAAACCCGGGATTACAATCCTTAATCAAGGATCTCCAAGGCCAGTTTGTTCAATCCAACAAGATAGAAGAGCAGCTTGAAGAGCAAGAATTTTCCTGGAAAGACGACGACTCCCGAGAAGAGTTTTTGAATTTGTGTTTGCTGTCGATTGTGGTCCAATGGAAAGTGGCGAGTTTTTATGAATTTCTGGAAACAATTGATTGGGTTTTTAAGGAGAATTTCTTTGCGAGTCTTGATCTGCAGAAGAAGTTGAAATTGCTGGGAGACAGTTTCTATCTTTCTTTGAAGGAAGGGGAGCGCGAGCAGTTGAGAGAGGAGCTTCGACTTCCCGCACTTGTGCAGTACCATCAGGATTTTTATGAGCTTGATTTTCCTGTGCCCTCTCGACTCAGGGATAAGATTGACTCTCTTGTGCTTCCTGTGGGAATCCCCCAAAATCTTATGGACCTGTCCCGTCACCTGGATGGGCAGAAGAAATGGAAGGAACTGCTCATTCAAACCCGTGTGAATTAGCTCGATTTCTCGATGGTAATCACTACAGATTTACTTGCGGGGGTATGACTTTTTTTGGCTCGCTGTTCAAGCGGTACCAGAACATTGGCTTCGGGAAAATAAGTGGCACAACATCGTGGAGGGATTTTGTAGGAGTAGGCGCGAAAGCTTCTTGCAGTTCGCACTCGCTCAGCAAATCTTGATTGCAAAGTGACCAGATCACCTTCAGACAAGTTCAGTTTTCTCATCTCGTTTTCGTTCAGTAGAACAATCCGTCGATCTCCGGAGAATCCCCTGTAGCGATCCTTCAGACCATAAATTGTTGTGTTGTACTGATCATGAGTACGAATAGTCATCATTAAAAATTCACCCTCTTGAAGCTTGTTTTCTGGGATCTCATGAGTGTGGAACTGAGCTTTTGAGTTCTTGCAGTGAAACTGCCTCTTGTCTCGTACCGGATTGGGGAGATAAAAATTATTTTCTTTTTGCAGGCGCTTGTTGAAGTTCTCAAAACCTGGAATGGTTCGTGAGATGTGATTTCGAATCCTGCTGTAATCTTTTGCAAGTTCAGGGAAGTTGACCGGCTTTTCCCCCAATAGTTCATGAGCTATGCTCGCGATGATCTTCACTTCGCTGGCAAGATCAGGATGTGCAGGGTTGAGCTTTCCATTGGAGCTATGCACGATACCCATAGAGTTTTCAACGGTAATGAACTGTTCTCCACCTTCCTGAATGTCTCTTTCGCTTCTAACGAGGCAGGGTAAAATGATGGCCGTCTTTCCCGTGATAAGATGGGAGCGATTGAGTTTTGTGCTGATTTGAACACTGAAGGGTACCTTCCTGAGGGCAACTGCTGTCTGGTCCGTGTCAGGACTGGCGGAGAGAAGATTGCCACCAAGACAAATCAAGACATCCACTTTGGATTCCAGCATGGCATCGATGGCTTCGACAACACAGTAGCCGGGCTTTCGTGGAAAGCTCATGGAGAACTCCTGATCCATAGACTGCAAAAAGGACTCAGAGGGTCTTTCCCAGATTCCCATAGTGCGATCACCCTGAACATTACTGTGACCACGAACGGGGCAGACTCCGCTACCGGGTCTGCCAATCTGGCCTCGCATGAGTAGTAGATTGACGAGGCTTTGAATATTTCCAACTGCATTTTCATGCTGGGTAAGACCCATGGCCCAACAGGCAATCACTTCCTTTGAATCAAGCAGGATTTTAGAAGCTTCCCAGACTTGGTCTCTGGTCAGACCACTGGACTCAATGATCTCATCCCAACTCAGTTGATCAACGAAGTTTTGATACTCTTCAAAGCCTTCGCATTGATTCTTGATGAACTCATGATCAAGAAAGTCCTTCTCCTTTTTTGCATGCTCCAGATAGTGCTTCGCGAAACCGTGAAATAGAGCAATGTCACCATTAATCTTGACCGGCAAATGTAAGTGAGTGAGCCTGGTGGCTGGACCAATCCAACCCTGGACTTCCTGTGGATGGCGAAAGGCTTTCAATCCAGCTTCATCCAGCGGGTTGATGGTGATGATTTTTGAGCCCTGACGCACGGCCTCTTGCAGTGTGCTTAGCATTCTGGGGTGATTGGTTCCTGGGTTTTGACCAACCACAAGGATGGTGTCAGCAAGAGGAAAATCCTGAAGGCGAACTGTTCCCTTGCCAACTCCAATGGATTCTTTCAGAGCAACGCCACTGGATTCATGACAAAGATTTGAGCAATCGGGGAGATTGTTTGTGCCAAAGGATCGAATCATCAGTTGATACAAAAAGGCAGCTTCATTGCTAGTTCTTCCGCTTGTATAGAATACACAGTGATCCGGTCCGCGGCTGTCTTTGAGAGCCTGGGCTATTTCCTTGTATGCCTGTTCGTAACTTATCGCTTCATAATGATGTGAGCCTTCCCTAAGAATCATGGGTTGAGTCAAGCGGCCTTGCTTGCCAAGCCACAGATCACTTTTTAGTGAAAGCTCCTGAACCGAGTGCTTCTTGAAAAAGTCTGCTCCGATACGCTTTTCTGTAGCTTCCTCTGCAACAGCTTTCACTCCGTTTTCACAAAATTCGAATTGGCTGCGTTTTTCATCAGGATCGGGCCAGGCACAACCGGGACAGTCAAAGCCCTTTTTTTGATTGAGGTCCATCAAGAGTCGTGTCCCTTTGATCAGACCAACGCTTTCGTGGATATGCTCCATGGAAGAAAAGACCGCTGCAGGTCCTCCAGCACTTGAAGGAGGACTTTTTTTCAAAACTTCGAGATCTTCCACGGGACAATCACTGGATGGTTTTCGATCTTGGGAACTCATACTTTACTCCTCGATTCTTTGGGGATGAGTGTAGCAATTGAATCTGCTCGATTTTAGAAAGCCTATCAGGGTGATACCAAAATCCTGGGCCATTTCAATTGCTTTACTGGTTGCCGAACCGCGACAAAGGATGAAACTGATTCCAGCCATATGAGCCTTCAAAACAAGTTCATAACCAGCCCGTCCGCTTAGTAGAAGTACTGCTTGTTCTGCAGGTAGTTTGTCCTGAATGAAGTGCTCACCGATAAGCTTGTCGAGTGCATTGTGGCGGCCTACATCCTGCGCAAGTGAAATGACTTTCCCCTCATTCGTGAGTAGGAAGGCGCTATGACAGCCCCCTGTCTCTTGATACAACTTATCCTCTATCTGTTCATTGGCAATCCTGAAAAGTAGCTGTGCAGAAACCTGATTTAAATTTTCAGGAACTGAACTGTACTTGCTCTGGATCAATAAGTCTTCGAGACGTTGTTTACCACAAGCGCCACAAGAGCTGGTTGAAAGGAAGTTTCTGTTGAAACTCAACTTGTCTGCGCAGTTAGAGCTGAGCTTCACTACTAAACTGTCACCGCAAGAACGTTTTCGTGTTTCGGAAATGGATAAAATCTGGGAGGGGTTTTCAATAAAACCTTCGGTGAAGAGAAAGCCTGCCACAAGATTTCGATCGTCTCCGGGAGTGCGCAGAGTTACACTGATTGGGCGAGCTTTATCCTCGTTTTCAAGTTGAATCTGAATTTCAAGCGGTTCTTCTACAATCAGGGTGTCCACTCCATCTTTAGGATCTCCTGAAGGTTCAAAACGCAGCAGTTTTCTGGTCTCGGTTTCTTGCACTCTGCTCATCCTGGTTATTGTACTTGGGAATGGGTAAAAACTATAGCCTAGCTTTTCGCTTTTGGTACTCAATGCTATATACTTCCCCAAAGTTTCCTTTCGAGAGCATGGTCTGCTTTGACTCACAATCTCAGGGAAATCAATTCAGCTTCTGGTAAAGGAGAGGTTCTTCAATGACCATTAAATATGACAATCTAGTCCTGGAAAAACTTAATTATAACAGCTACTTGAAGATCGAAGAGCTGCTTGATTTACAGCAGTTGATTTCCGATGGACCCCATCACGATGAGATGTTCTTTATCATTATTCATCAGGCTTCGGAGCTGTGGTTCAAGAATATCATGCATGAAAGTACCGTAGTGATCGATGGTTTTCGCAAACCTCAGGTATCTCAAGCGCTCAAAGGATTTCGAAGGATCACAGCGATCATGAACTTGCTGGTATCCCAAATCAATCTGCTCAATACCTTGACTCCGGTAGAGTTTGCCGGTTTCAGAGAAAAACTCAATCCCGCCAGTGGTTTTCAATCCTCACAGTTTCGCAAAATGGAATATATGTTCGGGGTACGAGAGCCGTTTTTTCTGAAGTTCTTTTCCAGTATGCCTGAAGTTGTTGAGGAGTTGGAATCGATTCGCAAGCTTCCTACGGTATACGATGAGTTCTGGGCTTGCCTTGATCAACTGGGTTTTCCAGTACCAAAAGACTTTTTAGACAGAGACTACACGAAGGGTCACGAGATCAGGGAAGATTTGATAGAGGTTCTCAAGGAGATCTATGAGAATCCCGGAGAAAACTACCATTTGTGTCTGCTTTTTGAAGCGATGCTGGATTTTGATGAGAAGTTTAGTTTGTTTCGCACGACCCATATGCTCATGGTGGAGCGAACCATCGGACACAAGAAAGGGACGGGAGGGTCCACTGGTTACAAGTTTCTTGCCAGCCGAGCCCACTTAAAGTATTTCCCAGAATTGTGGGAAGTTCGAAATCACATAGGAGTTTTGCATGGATATTGATATGAGTCCTTATCGGGCAGTTGTTTGTGGAGCGAGTAAAGGAATAGGACGTGCTTGCGCTATTGAGTTGGCTCAGCTTGGAGCCGAACTTCTGCTGGTTGCTCGTAGTGAACAGGCACTTGCTGAATTGTGTGACTCCCTTCCCGGCAGTGGACATAGCTACCTGACTCTTGATATGAGCAATACTGCCGATTTAAAAGAGAAATTTCCAGAAGCGCTTGGTGACAAGGGTGCGCAGATACTGATTCACAATTGTGGTGGCCCCGCTGCCGGTCCCTTGATTGAGGCAGGAGAAGAGCAACTGGAAGAGGCATTCACCCAGCATATTGTGTCTGCTCAATTGATGGCCAAGGCAATGATTTCAGGGATGAAAGAGCGGAATTATGGAAGAATCATTCATGTGATTTCTACGAGTGTGAAAGCGCCTATTCCCAACCTGGGTGTCAGCAATACCATTCGAGGAGCGATGGCAAGTTGGGCCAAATCTATGGCCAATGAGTTGGCTGGATTCGGAATCACGGTGAACAATGTACTACCGGGTTATACAGCAACTTCCCGTCTTGATGCCCTGCTTGAATCGGCAAGCAAGAGAACCAGCAAGCCAGTGGAGCAGGTAGAGAAGGAGTGGAAAGCCAAAGTGCCAGCGGGTAGATTTGGAAAGCCTGAAGAATTAGCCCAAGCTGTTGCTTTTCTAGCCAGTCCGGCAGCATCTTACATTAATGGAATCAATCTTCCTGTAGACGGGGGAAGGACGCCGAGTCTATGAAATTTGATATCTTTTTCTCAATTTGTCAGACACCGGTTCAGGGATACACTCCCAGTGAAAAGACAATGTTCCAGAACTTCTTTGAGCAGGTTGTTCTGGCTGATGAGTTGGGTTATACCACTGCCTGGGTGGCAGAAACTCACCTGTCCTGTCAGGTTCAAAAAGGGAATTCTGGAGCAGTTGTCCCTCATTTTGAGGGTGAGATTGGACTGAATACAGACATACTTCAGCTCGCTCATCTGGTGTTCTCCAAGACCAAACAAATTCATATTGGTAGCGCGATTCGCAATATTCTGTGCAATGGGGGACCGATAGCTCACGCGGAAGCGATTCGAACCTTTATGACCTTGCATGAACTCCACGACAACGCAAGTCGCAGACTACGTATTGGATTTGCTTCCGGTCGTTTTCCATTCAGTAACATACCTTACGGTATTAAACCGAGAGATGAACTGGAGAAAATTCTCTGGCCGATTCTAAGAGGACGCATTTTTGCACAGGCCACCGAGATTTTCTTGAGACTGCTCAAAGGGGAGCATCTGGGCTCTTCCATGATCGAAGATCGTGGGGAAGTGAAGGCTACTGATTTTAGAGACCCACAAGACTGGAAAAAAGTGGAAGAACATCTGGGAAAGAGTGTCGACAAGGTTCACATTCCCTCATTTTACGATTTTGAACCTGTCGGAGTGATTCCATTCGAAGCTCCTATGGAGCGTCTGGATCTTCTGCTTGGAAGTAGCGACCGTACGGTGATCAAACTGGCTAATCAGTTCTTGCCCGTAGCGGCCTTCAACCTTTCGATTACCCCGCCACCTATGCTTGAAAAGATGCATGAAATGATGCGCGAAGTCTATCATGCAGATGGTGGTCCCTGGTTGCGTGAATACATGCCTCGAACGGTGCTTTGCTTCGTCAATGATGATGAAGGAGCAAGTCTGGAGCAAAAGCGGGAAAGGGCGAATCACAAGGCTCAGATGGCGAATGAAAATTACTGGAAAGCTATTGAGGGTACTCTTGATCCTGCCAAAGTTGCGAATGCTACCAAGAATGCATTGGTAGGGACTGCAGAGGATGTTGTAGAGCAGATTCAAGAGCGCTTCCACCCTAAGGACCGTCTGATGCTTTGGTTTGATTTCAATAATCATGACAATGAGGATGTAATGAAGCAAATGCGAATCTTCAGCGAGAAAGTGATTCCAGAGGTCAGTCATGATTAAGGCTAGTTCCGAATCAGGAAACGTATGGGTACCCCTTGTGGAGTACAGACGCAATAACATTGCCGAGTGCACTATTCACGGAGCGGTGGCCTTTGTCACCGGAGATCGCCTTCTCTATTCCTGGGGAGGGAATGTCCAGTGTTATGGTCGATCCATGATGAAGCCTTTCATGATGCGGGTCTTTTCAAAGGAGCTGGATGAGCGGCTCAACTGGGAGCAAAAAGCTATATCCGTAAGCTCTCATAACGGCGACACTGAACATGTGCGCACTGTGAAATCCATCCTTGGTAAAGATGAGTTGGGTTTGATGCAGACACCCCACTCGGTTCCTTTGATGCAATTTGGAAAACAAAGGAGAAGATCCCGACGCTGGTACCATACCTGTAGCGGTGAGCACGCAGCCATCCTGCGAGGGTGTGCTATCAAAGGCTGGTCACGTGTAGGCTATGTTTGGCCTCATCATCCTTTCACACAGGCCTATATTGAAGAAGTACGCAAAGTTCTCGGCTCAGACTGGGAAGCTGATGTAATCGCCAAAGATGGCTGCGGTCTTCCCACATTAAGTATGACTGTGAATGAACTGGCCAAGCTTTATGCCTCCATTGTGGTTAGCAAGGATGAAGACTGGATTTGGGAAGCCATGGTTCGAAATCCTGACCTTGTGGGAGGCTTCAACAGACTGGACAGTACAATTCTCAAGAGTTGTGATGGCAAGGTTTTGGCAAAGGAGGGCGCTGATGGTCTTTTAGGCTTGGCTATTGAGCATGAGGACTTTCCTGAGGGGCTCGGGGTTGTGGTGAAAATTGCCCACGGTTGGGACTCCACTGCGAGCTGGCATGTGGCCCGCTGGATACTTGGAGTCCTCGGATACGAACTTCGAAATCCCTACCAACTGGATCGTCAAAAAGCTTTCATTGTAGAAGAAGTGATACCACCGGAATTGAGAGAGAAAATGAGTCAGATTCAAGCCTGGGATAGCTGGGATGTGGATCGGGACCGCTGGGAATTCGATCACCGGGACTACCTGGAAGACTAGTCATTTTTTAAAAGTTCATACATGGGAAGATCTTCGTAGCCACCAACCCTAAGGAATTTCGCGCTTTGCTCGTTCCAGTTCTCAAACTCTTTGTAGAGGTTGGATCGATAGATTCTTTCCTTGAGTTTCATTTTGTAAAACCTTGCGCCTTTTGCGTCGGCAGTCATTAACAATCTCTTGGCCTTTTTCAAGCAGGTTTTGTTGCCATGAATTGAAAGGTAATGTGAGCTGGCATAGCTAACGGCAGCTCTGCCATAGTCCTGGGTGACTCCTTTGCCGTGTAGATAGTAGTCACCAAGAGTGCACCAGGAATCCAGATGCCCCTTGTCTGCAGATTTATTGAGATAAAATGCAGCTCGACCCAAATGAGCATTTTTTGAGCGCTGGTAATAATCAAAAAGAGCAAGAGATGCGGGAGGGTAATCCCAGGAGTATTGATCCAGCAGCTTGAGTTCCTGTGCTTTTGGAAATCGCCTGGACTCCAGAAGATCAAGTAGAACTCGATACAGTTTGATTCTCTCCACCTTTTGACTGCTTTTTTGATTCACAACATCTCTGAGATGAATTGTCTCGCCATTACTGAGAGGGATGATGAGCTTATCTTGAGTGACACTGAACCCCGACTCCAGTAAAAGTGTGTTTCTGGCTGTAGATTCTGGTAAAGAGTGCAATAGTTCCAGTGCTTCAAAAGACAGGCCCAGGACATGGAGCTGTTTCGCTTTTTCTATAATTTCATCCTGCCTGAGCCTAACTGATTTCTGCTGCTTTTCATGATGTTCGAGCAAGTGTTGGAAATCTTCGGATGTGGCTTCAGGAGCTTGATCCGGTAATTCGATTTCAAATGTTTGCGTGGCTCTGGACTGCGAGGGCTTACTTGCTGCAGCCGGGGAAGGGTCGAAGATTGTTAGATAGAGGCTAAGGGCTAGAAAAAGAATGGCAAAGAAGAGGTTGCCCAGGAATCCGCTTTGACTGGTACTCATGATAGACTACTCTAATCCAAATTGAGTTTGGTTTTCAAGACGAGGTTGAATCAAAAGCGAGGATGAGTGCTTAGAATTCTTAATTTTATCAATGGTGAGTTTTTAGAGAGTTGCGAGATTTCAAGCTCGGGTCTTGAGGTTTTTGAGCCGGCAACCGGGTCGGTTTATGCAATCCTTGAAGACTCCAGCCCCAGGGACGTAGATTTGGCTGTGGGGGCAGCAAGAGAAGCCTTCAAAACATGGAAGAAAACGACTTTGGAGGAACGTGCGCGAGTGATGAGAGAGATTGCTTCCGGGATCAGAAAGAACTCAGAGCGTTTGGCTGCAGCTGAATCAAGAGATCAGGGGAAACCCATAAGTCTGGCTCGCAGTGTTGACATTCCCCGGGCCGCAAGCAATTTTGATTTTTTTGCTTCGGCCATTGAGCAGAGCAGAGATCATTCTTTTCACAATGAAGAAGGAGTTTTCCACTATTCGAAGCGCAAGCCAGTAGGTGTTGCGGGACTGATATCACCCTGGAATCTCCCTCTCTATTTGCTTACATGGAAGATTGCACCTGCTATTGCCTGTGGCAATACAGTGGTTGCCAAGTGCAGCGAACTAACTCCCATGACCGCCAATATCCTGTGCGAAATCATTCAGAAGAGCAGCCTGCCCAAAGGGGTTGTGAATCTGGTCCATGGTTCCGGCTTGAATGTAGGCCGTGCCATCTGTGCTCACCCGGAGATTCCCTTGATTTCATTCACTGGTTCTACTCAGACTGCTTTGGATATACAAAAGCAGGCAGCTGTGCATTTTAAGAAATTGAGCCTTGAGCTTGGAGGCAAGAACCCCACATTGATCTTTGAGGACTGCGATTACGAACAAGCTCTGAATACTGCTGTTCGAGCATCTTTCACCAATCAGGGAGAGATTTGCTTGTGTGGTTCGCGTCTCTACGTGCAGTCATCAATTCGAGAGAAGTTTGTTAAGGATTTTGTTGAGCTTGCGAAGATCTGGAAGCCTGGTGACCCTTCCAGGGAAGAAACAAAAATGGGGGCTTTGGTTAGCAAGGAGCACCGTGAAAAAGTACTGTCCTATATTGAGAAAGCTCGAGATTTAGGTGGTGAGATAATATGCGGTGGAAAAGTTCCTCAGTTTCAAAGTGAGCTGGATGGTGGCTATTTCGTTGAACCTACTGTGATCACAGGATTGAAGAACTCCTGTGCGGTGATTCAGGAAGAGATTTTTGGTCCCGTTGTGACCATTGGAAGTTTTGATACTGAAGCCCAGGCAATAGAGCTGGCCAATGATTCAAAGTATGGTTTGAGCGCCAGTGTCTGGACCACTGATTTGGGCCGTGCACAGAGAGTTTCCCAGAATCTTGAAGCAGGTATGGTCTGGGTAAATACCTGGATGAAACGGGATCTGAGGACGCCTTTTGGAGGCGTGAAGGCCAGCGGTGTCGGTCGTGAGGGTGGAGAGTATTCTCTTGAGTTTTATACTGAAGAGCAAAACATCACTTTGTGCTGGGACCCGGTTCTGCAGTAGGGGAAGATAAGGAAACTAGCGCAGGTTCCCCAACAGAGAAAAATAAGGGCCTTCCCAGCTTTCATCATTGACAAGCTTGGGATTTTGACTTTGATTTTCTTCCATGTTTAGTTTCATACTGCGATACCCCAGCTGAAAGAACAGGCTCTGAATCTTCTGTGTGATGGATAGATCAAATTCGTCCATCTGTATTTCTCCGGCATTCCGGCTGACTCCTCCTCGAAGATATTTTGCCTGAAGTCAGGTCAGCTGACTTGTTTGCAGACTTAGTCTTGTCCCCATTGTCTTGAGCCCCTGGTCAAGAGTTTCCAGTCTGTTTTTGTGGGGATTCCGATCTCTTTTGGAGAAATTGAAGTGTGACAATCCGAGAATACCTTCCCGAAGAACTTTCTCACTGTTCTGGATTCTGGTAGAGAGTAATGCTCTGGTCTGAGTGTGAGATAAATCCAGTTCCTGGTTGGCATTGCTAAGAAGAGGCTGATTGTTGGAATATCCTTGAACATTAGCCGATTGAAATCGCCGGCTTCTTTCAAGCTCAAGTTCAACATTCCCGTAGCGAAAATTGAACCCTGAAGCGGGGTGACTCAATTGCTCCTGCATGCGATAGCTTTCGCCAGCACTGAGTGATTCATAGTGTGAGTTACGTTTAGCTCTGGGAACCCAAAAGCTTGTGTGCATTCTTGCCTTGAGTTTTG